>LDZP01000074.1_pt1 | contig 208354 bp, 191 predicted proteins | sample 615351 | NCBI WGS metagenome assembly LDZP01 (sample SAMN03408296, study PRJNA278302) | terrestrial metagenome | isolation source: oil reservoir sample I1 | place: USA: Alaska, North Slope, Ivishak formation | collected 2013
GGTCGTGTCGACATAGCCAGTATAGCACTGTGCATACAGCCAGCAAGGGCATAAGGGCATCCGATGGATGCCGCGCTTATATCCTCTCCCTTCGCGCTACGCGACTCAGGAAGAGGTATTACGCGCTTTTTGGATAAATAATATGACTGAGGCCTTCTGTGAACTTACTCGAACTGTTTGCTCGCACGCTAGATGTCACGCTGCCAGTTTTTGCCATGGTTTTTGTGGGCCTGGGGTTAAAACAGCTGAAGTGGATCGATAGCGCATTTGTTTCTACCGCCTCAGCATTAGTATTTAAAGCAACGCTCCCCACCTTGATTTTCCTCAGCTTAATAAAAGCCGACCTGAGCGTTGCACTCGATGTATCGCTCTTGGTGTTTTTTGCCGCCGCGACATTAGGACAGTTTCTATTCAGTTGGGCGTGGGCGCACTACCGCGTGCCGCGCTCCGATCGCGGTGTTTACGTGCAAGGGGCGTTTCGTGGCAATTGCGGCGTTGTAGGGCTAGCACTTGCCGCAGGTATGTACGGCAACTACGGCCTTTCAGCGGGCAGTTTGCTGCTGGGCGTGGTGATTGTGATGTACAACGCACTTTCAGTGGTGGTGCTGGCGTTTTACCAGCCGGGGCAGTCGACGGATTGGCGCAGTCTGCTAAAGAACGTAGTGACGAACCCGCTCATTATTTCCGTGTTTGCCGCACTGCCGTTTACCGCGCTTTCAATCCCGCTACCCAGTTGGTTGATTACCTCAGGGGATTACTTTGCCTCCTTAACGCTACCGCTGGCACTAATTTGTATCGGCGCGACGCTTTCTGTATCCAGCATGCGTAATAGCAGCCAAGTAGCATTAAGCGCTAGTTTAATGAAAATGGTGCTGCTTCCGGTGGTAGCAACGGCCGCCGCGTGGCTGCTGGGTTTTTCAGGCGCGCAGTTGGGCTTGCTGTTTCTCTTTTTCGCCAGCCCATCTGCCGCCGCCAGCTTTGTAATGGTGAAAGCAATAGGCGGCAACGTCGCGTTAGCGGCCAATATCATTGCCATCACCACCCTGATGGCGAGTATTACTGTCACGCTGGGCGTATTTACGCTGCGTTTACTTGGCTGGATCTAGGAAGTAGCTTGAAGTAAGCCAACCCGGTTGGCCCTGCTTAAGCGGACGCGTTATACTACGCCCCCGCAAGTTTTAGACGATGTCTAAGTCCCTGTAGCTCAGTAGGATAGAGCAGCCGCCTCCTAAGCGGCAGGTCGCAGGTTCGACTCCTGCCAGGGACGCCAATTAAATCAATGGCTTATTGATATAGCTTTCCTAGATTTTTGGCTTTTTTTCTTTTCGCCCCCACAGCCGCCCCCGCAGAAATCGCTTGTTTAGTATTGCCGCCTGTCTACGCCGCCATATCAGCCGCCTATCTATTAGTGCCCGCTATTTCAGCCATTTATTGGATGAACAGCGGAGTAATTGTTGGTGATGTGCCGGAGTAAACGGCAGCGGATGAGAAATTTTCTCAGGGTGAGAGTAAAGGTAAAGACGTTAGGCGACTCAGTGAACCATTGTACAGGCTCGCGATCCCTGTTATATCTGGCATTTCATCATTATGATGTTGTTAAGTCATCTTTTTGATGTATATTGAAGAAACAAGATGTTACATGCTACCGGTGCTAAACCAGGTGGTTCACGGCAGGAGGTAACGATGGATATCATCGAGAAGAACAGCACGACTAGCAATGGCATTATGGCTGAGGTCAGTCTGCCGCGTGATGTGTATACCGACCCAGTCGCTTTCATCAGGACTGTCAGGGAAGGCTTGTCTGGTCGTGTTCTTAAACAAGCAATCGATGCTCTTTCAGCTGACCGAGATCTGTTTGTTCGTCTCTTGGAAACGGACTCTGGTAATTTGCATCGCTTCTATAAGCGTAAGGCGCTAGGGCGAGCGCAGAGTGAGGAAGTGCTCGATACGCTGAAGCTGTACGTTGAGACCGCCAAGGTGTTCGGTGATCGCGATATTGGCCAAGAATGGTTGCACACTGAAGTGCCAGCATTGTCTGGGTCGCGCCCTGTTGAATTGCTGGATACATTCGCCGGTCGTGAAATGGTACGCCAGGTGCTGCGTAAGATCAGCTACGGTGAATTTAGCTGATGAACCTGTATCGCATCGCACCTGAACGCTTCATAAGCAATCTTTCAGGCCATGGTGGTAGCTATCGCGATAGAGCCCGATGGAACAATGCTGGCCACCCCGTTCTTTATTTTGGTACGAGTGCCTCCGTGGCCATGCTGGAAATGGGCAACTACATTCCAAACCCGCGTTTGATACCAAAAGACTATCTGCTGGGAATATTCAAAGTGCGAACTAATGCCATCGAAACAGTAGAGCTAGCTGATTTACCCGATGGTTGGGATCTGTCCCCCCCTCCTAGTTTCACAAGAAGCATTGGAACAGAGTTTTTGTCATCAGCACGCAACTTAATCCTTCTTGTTCCGAGCACTGCCGCTGCTGGCATTGATCAAGTTGCTGTTGTTAACCCAATGCACCGCGATATCGAAAAGCTCACACTTGTTAGCACTCAGTCTCGAATATACAACCCGAGATTATTTCAAGGTATTCAGTGAGAAGGAAATCCTCCACGGCTTCCTCAATCGGGCGAGGGGTTTATGCGGTTTTCGGCTAAACACTAAATTTAAACCCGAGCATCACAAATCCTACCGCATGGCTTACTCTTTTGGGGCAATGCCTCATTAAAAATCAGGTGCTTATTGCTGGCGTTGATTCCCTAAACGCTAAGACGAATGATACTGTAATGGTGCTACCTGCTTGGCTGTCTACGATAATAAATTTGAGCGTTCTATGACCTCTATTCGCCACCTGCTTAACGTCAACGAACTCGGTCATGGCACTACACCGTTACTGCTGATTCACGGTTTAGGCTGTGACCAAACGGTATGGCGTCGCCTGCTCCCCATGCTTGAGAACGACTACCGCCTGATCCTTGTCGACCTGGCTGGCTTCGGCTATTCCGCGCCACAAGCCTATGACGCCAAGCGCCATGGCACGCCTTCCGGGCACGCCGATGACATCGCGGCCTTGTGCGATGAGTTGAACCTGGAAGACGCCGTGATGCTTGGCCATTCTATTGGCGGCACCATTGGTATGCTTGCCTCCATTCAGCGACCTAAGGCCTTTCGGCGTTTGGCGATGGTCTGCAGCTCAGCCCGCTACCTTGATGATCCGCCTGACTACCGTGGAGGCTACACCCGCGAGCAGTTAGAAAGCCTGATGCAGCTAATGGAGCAAAACTATCAAGACTGGGCCGGTACTGTCTCGCGGGTGGCCTTGGGCGATGCTGCCACTGAATCCCGCCAGTTGAATCTTCAGCAGCGCTTTCTTGAAGTATCGCCCGATGTGCTGCGCCCCCTGGCAAACAGTATTTTCTTGGGCGATACCCGCCATCACCTAGCCCATGTCACGGTGCCCAGCCTGATCGTTCAAGCCGCACGGGACGCCATGGTGCCCCTTGAAGCGGCTCAATACCTGCAACAGCACCTTTCTGAGAGCGAGTTAGTGGTGTTAGATACAGGCGGCCATTACCCCCAGCTAACCGCCCCCGATATCCTGGCGAAGGCGCTTCAGGCGCGGCTTGTGATGCAGGGAGGTTGACACAATGGCCCCGAGGGGAGCAGATCTCGCCCACTGGTGGCAGTGCGCACCGTCTGGTCAGGTCGTCGTCGACGAGCAGGGCAGTATGCTGCAGGTTAACCAGACCCTTAGCGACTGGTTGGGGCGGCCGGTGGAGCAGCTGATTAACCGCCCCGTCAGTGAGCTGTTTACCGTTGAGGCACGCATGCTCTACCAGGGGGCGCTAGCCTTTCAGCTAATAGATGTAGGGGCGGTCGATGAAGTCCATCTCAGCCTGCGCCTTGAAAACGGTGAAGCCCTGCCGGTGTTGTGCAGTGCGCGCCTTGTGGGGGCTCAACATGCACCCATAACGCTGCTCTCCCTGTTGCCTATTGCGCGCAAAAACCAGCTGGAGCGCGAACTGTTGCAGGCTCGCCAGGCAGCCCAGCAGGCGCTGGAAGAGAAGCAGGCGGTGATCGCTGAGCTTGAAGCCATGCGCGCCTTATTAGAAACGCATAACCACTCATTAAAAACGCATAACAGCTCATTGGAAACGCATAATAAAGAGCTGCAGCACCTCACCTTGAAACTGGGGCATGAGGCTAGAAGCGACCCGCTAACGGGCTTGCCTAACCGGCGCCATTTCGATCTCGCCCTGCAAGAGCGGCTGGCTCGCGTTGCCGTTAATCGACACTCTGATATTTTTAGCGTCGCCATTTTAGATATTGACCACTTTAAGCCGATTAACGACCTTCACGGCCATGGGGTTGGTGACCAAGTGCTGCAACAGCTTGCGAAGCTGCTTGCCTCGCAGCTGCGCGGGCGTGACATTGCCGCACGCATTGGAGGCGAGGAATTCGCCTTGTTGATGCCAGAAACGTCACTCGACGAAGCCTGTAACGCCTTAGAGCGCTTGCGCCGAGCCATTGAGACCTACCGCTGGCAGCCAGTGCCGATTACCGCCAGTTTGGGCGTGACGGGCTATCTGCCCGGAGACACCAGCGAAAGCATAATGGCACGCGCCGACCGCGCCCTCTACACGGCCAAACATCTTGGGCGTAACCACGTTGCCAAAGGATGAAAGGAGCTTGCCATGCGAGCCAGAGCGGCTGAAGTAAGCGCACGTGACGATACTGATTTGCCTTATCGAATACGCGATATCGCCATGGATGTTGGCCTGCTGATGGCCGCCGCTACCTTTACCTTATTAGGGGGAACGGGGCTTTTAGGTCACCTTGCGGGTATTACCTATCCGCTGAGCAAGTTGATGGTGGCCGATGCGGCTGTGGCGGGCTTTCTGGCTGGCCTGTGCCTGCTGGGCTGGCTGTTTAATCGGCGTTGGCTGAGATACTTCGCCGCCATACCGCTAGCATTAATCACTCTATATACCCTGCTGCACAACGGCTTGGCAGGCGGCCCATGGAGTGGGGAATCGTGGCTGTCGGGTGGGCCGAGAATCCTCTCAATAGCTGCGCTTCTGCTGTTCTTGGTCGCCCTGTGTACTGCGCTAGGCATGAAGCGGCCTTGGTATCGATTGGTCTGGGCAAGTAGTGGGTTATTGGCACTGGGAGCGGGAGGGTTTTCGATACTGCTAATCCTGCTTCCCGCTAGCCGCCTCAGTTGGGTAGAAAACTTTGTATCATCCCCCATACTCGCCACCCTTTACGCCTTGCTGGGTGGGTTGGCCTTCTTGGTCGCTGCTTGGCGCGGCAGCCGCCGCTTACTGCCTTTGGGGAGGCTAACCCAGCTTGCTGCAGTGGCCGGTGTAATGGTGAGCTGTTTGGCCTGGTACACCCTTAACTGGAGTGCCCAGAGCAACATGCAGCGCCAGGCTGCCACCTTGATGGACAATGCAGCGCTCAACGCACGCCACGCGATTAAAGTGCAGCTGGATTTGATCCAGCGGCTGGCCTGGCGACAAGGGCTGAACGATCACCAGCGTCAAGCAGGAGGCTGGGAGCATGATGTACAAACCTACTTCCAGCACGCCCCTTATCTAAAAACGCTGGCCTTACTGAACCCCGATGGCGAGCTTGAGGCAATTCGTGCTTCATCTGAGCAATATCAGCGCCGCCTCGTTGAAGAGATGGATCTATCGCACCTTCGTGATTCACAGGCACTGGAATGGTCGGAAACAACGGCTTTCACCGTGCCTAACAGCCCGCGCACGCTGCTGCTGGTGGCACCCCTGGGCAACGCAGGCGGGCAACTGATTGCCGAATTAGACCTGGCAGAACTGCTTGAGCGCGAACTCAGTGTTCAATTGAATCAGTTCCGGCTCTCGGTAGGAGGAGACACCCCCTACCTGGTCTTGAGGCAAGCTGAAAGCGCCGCCCAAGATCACCTTGCCCGCCCGCTGCCGCATCTGGAGCGCCGTGAAATTGGGCTTCCCGGTGGTTCCCGGCTGGTGCTTGATGTTCATATGGATTCGGTTTCAGGCTTACTGCGCGCCGGTATTATGCCGGCCGGTTTTGCGATCGCAGGCTTAACGCTTAGTTACCTGCTGGCTCTGAGCTTGGGGCTGGTGAGGCTGGTGCTGTTGCGTTCGCGGGAGCTAATGGCGGCTCGGCAGCGCATTGAAGCGCAGTACGATCTTGAACAGCGATTTCGTTCGCTCTATCTCTACCATCCTGACGGTGTCTTCTCGCTCGACTGCGAAGGCCGCATCGTCACCGCTAACGATGCCTGCAGCCACATAACCGGGCGCCCGAATGAAACGTTTCTGGGCAGCCATTTTTCTACCCTGCTGCAGCCACAAGATATGAAGCCGATGCAGGAGCTGTACGCCGCCACCCTGATCGGTCACCCAGGCCAGGTAATCTTGCGGGTAATGCACCAAGACGGCCACCTGCGAACCCTAGACGTAACCAGCATGCCCATCATTGTTGACGGCGTGACCCAAGGGGTTTTTTGCATCGCGAAAGACATCACTCAACAGCATGAACAGGAAGCCCAGCTGGCTTACCAGGCGACGCATGACCTGCTAACCGGTTTACCCAACCACGCCACCTTTGATACACGCTTGAGAGAAGCGTTTGAGCAAGCGCAGCAAAAGGGGAGCGTACTGGTGGTGATGCATCTCGACCTAGACGGTTTCAAAGCAATCAATGACGGGTTGGGCTATCACATTGGCAACCAGCTGCTAGTAGCGGTGGCCGACAGGCTGCAGCAGGTTATTGGGCAAGATGCGACTCTGGCACGGCTCACCGGCGATGAGTTTGCCTTACTGTTCACCCACCTTGATGGCTGTCAGGCTGGCATCAATATTGCCGAACGGATGCTAGACGCCCTGTCAGCGCCGTTCCAAATCGAAGACAAGCCTGTTCATGTAAGTGCCAGCATCGGCATTGCCTGTAACTGCTCTGTCGTCGAAAATGCCTATGAGCTGATGCAGCGCGCCGACCTCGCCATGAGCGGTGCCAAGCAACAAGGCCGCAATACCTGGCAATGGTACAAAGGCAACGACCAGCAGATGACCGAAGCATCGGTGCTGCTACGCCATGACTTGCATACCGCGCTGAAAAATAACCAGTTTGAACTCTACTACCAGCCAATCGTAGAGGCGGTGAATGGTCGCATCCGCGGCCTGGAAGCGCTGATCCGCTGGCATCATCCCGAGAAGGGCATGATCTCTCCTGGCGTATTTATCCCGCTAGCTGAGCAAACTGGGCAAATCATTCCGCTGGGGCGCTGGATTCTGCAGCGAGTTTGCCAAGACGCCGCCACCCTGTACGCCGCGGGCAAGCGCGTAGTGCCGGTCGCGGTCAATATCTCTTCCCTGCAGTTCCGGCGGGCAGGCTTCCTGGAGGATGTTCAGCAGGCGCTGAGTGATTCGGGGCTGCCACCTAAGCTATTGGAGATTGAAGTCACCGAAAGTGTGCTGCTAGATGGAGCCGAGCAAGCCATCGAGCTAATCAACCAGCTTAATGCAATGGGCATCAACGTAGCACTCGATGATTTTGGCACGGGTTTTTCTAGCTTGAGTTACCTGCGCGACCTACCGATTCACAAGGTCAAACTGGATCGCGCCTTCATTAAGGACATCACCACTAATAGGCGTAATGCGGCAATCGTGCAGGGGATTATCACCATGTCGCACCACCTAGACCTGGTGGTTGTCGCTGAAGGCATCGAAGAGCGCGACCAACAGCAGGATCTGGTTCGCCGTCACTGCAATCTATTGCAAGGGTTCCTCTTTGCCAAACCCATGCCGCTGGCAGCCGTCATGGCACTGCCTGATCTTTTGCCCTTCGGCGAGACGACCGCCGCCAAACGCTGAGTGAACGTGATAAATTTAACCTGCCCATCCCACGGCTAATTATTGACAGCTAACTATCCTTATTGACAGATAACTATCCTACGACTAACCATTTTAAAGAGTGCTACCCATGTTTTTCTCAAAACACCTGGCCAGCAGGTCACTCATTGTTGTGTTGGCGCTGCTTCCTCCTGTGCTGTTTGCTCAAGATGCCCATATTGGCAGCGTGCGAACGGAGTTCAAGCTACTGGGCCCGAACAACACCATTGAGGTAGAACGCTTTGATGACCCAGAAGTGCAGGGCATCTCTTGCTATATTTCTTACTCGCAAATCGGCGGACTTTCAGGGGCAGTAGGGCTTGCAGAAGAGGCCAGCGAGGCTAGCGTGGCCTGCCGGCAGACAGGTGAGATTGTCTTCGACCCTGCCGATGTTGAGGGGCAAGAGGTGATTTTTTCTCAGCGCCGTTCGGTGCTCTTCAAGAATATGCGCGTTGTGCGTATGCATGACGAAGAAACAAAAACGTTTGTTTACCTGACGTACAGCACCAAGCTGGTCGACGGTTCACCGAAAAATGCAATCACGGCGGTTCATTACGGCGATTTGTAGCCAGCCGCTGCGTCAAGCTGGCTGAATAGCAAGGGAGCTAGAATGTGTTGGGAGGTTTTATGCACCGCTTTTGTTTAATCGCCGCTGTGCTGTTGCTCGTTGGGTGTACCGCGGGCGCAAGCGGCCCTGATTCTCAAAACCAGATGACACAATATGCCGCTGAATACTGTAGAAGCATCGGCGGTGAGAACGAGCTTCGCGAAAGCCGCCTAGGCACCGGCCGCTATTGCCGCCTGCCTGATGGCCGGGTCGAAAATGAGTGGCAGCTTTACCGGTCAGAGCGGCTAGACAACCGCTAGCGCTTCGTTCTAGCGCTTCGTTCTAGTGCTTCGTTCTAGCGCTTGGTTTTTGTGTTAAGTGGTTTGGTATTGATGTTGGGGGGCGTATCGGCAAGCTCCTTCTCTTTGGTGCGCCATTTAATCTTCACTTCCACTTCCTGTTTATCGCCTTCATCGCTGGCGCGCAGGGAAACTTGCAGCAGCTGTTGGGGCGAAAGCACCAGATCACCTTCGCTTTCCTGGAACGCTAGCTCACCCTTCTTGAAAGCATTGGCCAAGGTAACCAAAAGCTCTTGGGTGGTCTGGCGATCCAGCAGCGAGTCGTGACTGAACTTGGTTTTAGACTTCATTTAGTAGCTCCTGCCCGTTTTCCCTTGCGGCGGGGTGTGAACACTTTTGCCTGAGGGTAGTCGCAGCTTAGGCCGATCACGCCGCGTTTTTTGTCGATTAACGTTACCCCTACACCGTAGCCATCGAGCCCTTCATTTTTACGCGAGTGAGCGTCTAGGGTGATGTCGGCTTCGATATGGATAAGGCCATTTTTAAGCGTGACCCGTTGGCCAAAGTGTTGGTTGATATGGCCGTGAACCAGTACCTGAATACCCGCCCGCCGGGCGGTATTGGCCCCTTTAGGAGTCAGCGGTAGGTCGGCTTTACGGTATTTCGTTCTAAAGGTATTGGCCAGAGAACCGTAATAAAAACTGAACAGGTTTTGGTTCATCAGGTTGTTTTTGAAAGCACGGTTGGCATATTTCACGCCGTATTTGGCCAGCAGCTCGGCCATATGGTCATCCAGCCCTGCATGCAGAAACAGGAAGGAACCGCGCTTTTTAACCAGCTGCATTTGACGGAAAAACCAGCCAAATTCCCCCGACTTTTTCAGAAACAGCGAACGGCATTTCATGGCGGCGGCGTAAACTTGAGAGAGTGACAGGCCGTTTTTTGCACAGTGCGCCTCAAAGCTCTGTGCTTTCGTTGTCATTTTGCTGATTTCACGCTCAATGCCCTCAGGGGTGAGAAACCCTGCGGCATAGAAGGGAAAGTTCTCGAACCATGCGTTGCCTGGAAACAGCGCCTGACGGCAGGCCTCTTCTGACGGCAAGCCTTTTTCCCACTGGGTATCGGCTAGGTATTGATCGAATACCTCTTTGAACAGCGGTATCACCTTCTTGCCCATGCGCACAAAAAGGTGCTGGCTGCCGGCATCTGTCTCGCGTTCCAGCGAGAGCAGCCCCATCAGCAAACGAAGGTCATGATTACCGGCCAGCAGAGTGACATCCGCCTTGAGACGGTATAAATGGGCTAAGCTGCGCAGCATCATCAGGTTGCTGGGCCCTTTGTCCAGGCAGTCCCCGCCGACGACGATTTCGGCTTTTTTGCCGAATTTCGTCAGCGCATATTCACAGAGGTGAGAACCTTCGCGTTCAATCACGCCGGCGGCAATCAATGAGGCTTCAAATGCCTCGGCATCGGCGTGGGGGTCTGAAATAAACACCACGGGCTTTTTGGGCCAGGCGAAGCTTTTTTTCTGCGAGCGCTTAACAAATGTGCTTAACGCCTCGTCATGATTGACCGAGCTTGCATCATCAGGCCAGGGTGCCCACTCCGTTGGCAGGCGAGCCAAGATAGCGTGGTGATACGGTTGTTCGCTGATCTTTGGAATAACAGTTAACGCAGTCATAGAAGTCATCTTGTATGTTGCTATTGTTTAATCGAGTGGGTCTGCCGTTTGGCGCTGTTTCCAGTTTCCGTACAGTCGGCTCCAGCCGGCGTGATGCCGCTCGAAAACGACCGGATGACCATGAAACATACTTAACCGTTTAATATCGCTAAAAGAGATGACATTTAAATGATAGCCCGCGTGGCGAATAGAGGCGCCGTGGCCTACCACTAGCTGTAGGCGCTTAGTTGCTTCATGCTGCGGGTGCGGCGCTAACAGTGTTTGTAAATGTTCGGCAACCCGTTGGCCTGCTTCTAATAGAGATTCCGCGCCATCGAAGGGCAGCTTAAAATCGCTGGCTGATTTCCAGCCCTTGGGTAAAGGCGCAAGGCGAGGGTCGAGAGCGACGATCCGTTCTATTTCCTGAACGCTAAGGTTAGCCAACGCCCCAACGCTGCGTTCACAAAGTGCTGAGAAGCTGCGCAAGCAGGGCGGCTCAGCAAAGAACGGTGTTAGCACTTCGCGGTAGATATCAGCCGTTTGCCACGCTCTTAACAGCGTCGAGCAGTGTATGTCTGCATTGAGCTGGTAGCCTGAAGAAGCTAGCCACTCGCCGAACCGCTGCGCTTGTTCTCGAACGTCGGCCGCGCCTTTTTCCGTGAGGGGGTAAGGCTGCAGGGCGCTGGGGGTATCCGCCCGCTGGGCGTATTCCCCGTGCCGAATCAGCGCCAGTGCCACCATTAGAGAATCCCTTTAGCGTGGAGTAGCTCAATGGCACGCTCAAAATCGATAGCGCCGGTGAGGCGCAGCACTTCAACGCCTGAAAGGTACTCGGCATAGCGCTCGGCGGGTGGCGTTTGCTCGGCGGGAAAGCGGCCGTCGGCGTGTTGAAAAAACGGCCCTGGGCTTTTGCGCAAGCCGTCAAGTGCCTCGGGTGTGGTGGTGATATCCACGGGGCTTAAGGCGGTAGGCGCTGTGGTGTCTAACGCCCAATCGAGCAATATCAGATGTTTTAGCGTGCCGGAAAGCGCTGTTTTATGCTCGCCGTAAGCGGCGGGAATCAGCACATCGTATTTTTGCTCAATATCCCAAAGCTGGCGTTTGGGCATATCGCTAAACCGTTTGTGTTCCTCGGCGGGCAGTAGGTTGGCCAAACGCTCTGAGTTGATCAACGTGCCTGGGTTAACACGCGGGTGTTTGGCAACACCAAGAACGCCTATGTGGCCGTTTTCGGGTTTAAACAGAATGCGGTCATTGGAGAGAAAACGCGCCTTTGCGGTTTCCAGTGCTTTTAGCATCAGTGTGGATTTACCACCACCGGAACTGGCAGCAATGGCCGTGGTGCTGCCATTGATATCAAAGGCAGAAGCGTGGCCGAGCAGATAACCGCCGCGCTGGTGGTGGTTGAGAAACTGGTTGTTGATAAAATTGATAACTTGCGATGAGTGCTGGTTTAAATCGCCTATCGCGAGCGGCGACGTTACTGATTGAAACAGCACCATGCCGGTGCGAACTTTATGAATCCAGCGCCCGTTGGGCGTATCCACGTAGGCCTCTTTTAGCCCCAGCGCGCTGGTTTTGGCCCGCTTTACCGGTGTCCAGTGGCTGCCGCTGGTGTCTGGTTGCCTATTGACTAGAAACACCTGCTGTTCAGCTTGCTCAGCATGGGAGTCTGCGTTCGTGGTTAAACCTGTGTTCGTGGTTAAACCTGTATAGTACGCGTTAAGGCAATCCACAATGACAGGGTTATCCGCCAGTACGTGCAGGGTTAAGCCCTTGAACGTCAGCAATAATTCAGAGGTGCAGGTAGCCTTGGCCTGGGCGATTTGCTCAGCGTCAAATAGGTTGATCATTCTGCTGCCTCAAGCTCGCTCAGTACATAATCACATAGCTTTTCAGCGGCATCGATACCGCAGCCTTTTTGTGCACCGCTGAACCCGCCAAACGCAGAGACTTCAAACACCACAGGGCCTTCATCGGTCAAGGCAATGTCCACGGTGGTGAAGCTTAGCTCAAAGCAAGACTGGGCTTTGCGGCCAAGCTCAATGAGTTCAGGGCTGGCATCAAAGGCTTGATATTTACCCCCGCTGTGTATCGTTGTGTTCCAGGCATTGGCATCGCCTACACGCGCATAAGTGCACAGGTATTCACCGCCTAGAAACACCATGCCGAGATCTTGCCCGCCGAGATTGACGAATTTCTGAAGGTAAAAAAGGCCGTGGGCTGCCTTAAACTCGTTAAGTTTTTGCGTGTTTATTGCGATACCGTCGGCTGCTTCTAACACCACCATGCCGCGGGCTTTGGTCGAGTAGAGCGGCTTTAAAATCGCTTTGCCGAATGCCTGGACAGCATCCAACGCCGCCGCAGTGCTTTCCGTTACCCGTGTTGCGGGTAGCGCAACGCCGCCAGAGGCCAGGGTCGCGGTGCCTTCAAGACGATTAATTAAGCGGCCTACTTGGCCTGGGCTGCTGAAACAGCGCACCCCATCGGCTTCAAGCGTTTTGAGCATGCGTATCCGGTCGTCTGCCGCGGGGGAGTAAGTTTCGCTGATTTTTTTGATGATTACCCCGTCAAGCGCGTTGAGTACGGTGTCCTGATAACGCAACTCGCCTGTTTTGAGTTCCAGCACTACCTCCGCCATATCGACAACGCAGCGATAGCCGGTGCGCTGTTCCAAGTGATCCGCCAATACCTCGGTTGACCATTTGCCAGGTGTCCCGATCACGGCAATCCGCTTATTAATCACTAAAAATATCCTCCAAGGGAAGCCTGTACTTTTCAAGTTGCTTGGGGTCTAGAAGCGTTATTGCTTCCAGCAGGTAGCGCGCTCTAAGCGCCAGCCTGTTGGCAAAAGGCTTGTCATAAATAAATCGTGTGGATGTAGCAAAGGAGCGACCTAAGGCGATGGCTAGCCGCGCATCAAAGCTTGCATCGTTATGCTCTTTGGCAAACCGGCGGGCAAACTGGTAAAGCTGCCTGATCAATGCCATTAATTCGGCCCTAGGGGCGGCATCCATAATCGGCAGCCGGTAAATGGATGCCATCAGTACCGATAGGTCCTGAACGTAGTCAGAATAGCTAGCGCGGTGTAGGTCGATAAAATAGATACGATCTTTGAGCTCGTCATAGATGAGGTTATCGACGTTAAAATCACCGTGGATCAGCACTGAAAAGGGTGCACCGAGCGCTCGCTCAAGGGGCTCAACGTGATCAATCAGCTGATCAAAACTAGGGCGGGAAAGCCCGCAAATGGTCTGCTGGGCAGTAAACAGCGTCGGGTGGGTGTGGCGGGTTTCCGGCAGGCGTTTACGCAGCTGCTGCATGTACTCGGGATGAGCTGGTTCTGCGGTGCGTGAGCTTTTCCAGATTTTTCGCAATGTCCTACGCAGCTTATCAATAAGGTGGTTGGCTTCTTTCCATTGGCTGTTTAATAGCAGCGATTCGAGCGTGCGCCCGGGTAAATGCTCAATCACCATTGAGCCCAGTTCGTTGCCAGGTTCGACATGGTGTGAAAGCACCGTAGGTGCCACTTTGGGGTAGACCTGTTTCCATTGATCGACCCCGGAAAGCTCTTCAATCACTTTCTGGCTTTCACCTTCTTTATAAACTGCCATCACGTCACCGGATTCGGCGTGCTCGGCTTTTAAGGTGGCGATGGTACTGCCGCTGCGGGTGAGTGCTAGTCGCTCAACGGTAAAGGCGCTGCTTTGCGCGGTCATCGCATGGGCGGCACTTTTCAGCTGCTTGTAGTTCTGCAGCCTGACAGCGGGGCCAAAGTTGGCGGCGAGCAGGGCATCGGCAAGTTCTGAAAGCAGCTGGATCATGCGCTGAAGCTGAAAATCCACCACGGCGCTGTTACTGATGCCTGAACTGCCAGGGGCAAAAGCAGCCGCTAAACGGTCGGTTATCTTGGGAATTCGGCGGCCTATTTTCAGGCCTTGGCGGGTGTTTGCATCATCGATATTAATCATCACCAGCTTCAAGGACTTACCGACCGACCGCAGCAGTTTGGCGTACTCTTTTCGCGATTTATCGGGAAGCTGTTGCAGCGCCTTGATAGCGGTGAATTCAAGGCAGGCTTGGCCAAGCTGATCAAGCAACCTGGCTAGGCGTTCAAGAGATTTGGATTGCTGAAAACCCTGGCCATCGACTTTGCGCCTTTGCACGTCCAAGGCAATGGCAAGCTCAACTTTTTCCAGCAGCGTATTTCTATAACCTTTACGATTGGTCAGGCGCTGGGCAAGCGGCTCACTTGGCTTAGTCACATAAACTTCAACTAACGCAAAGTGATTTTCAACTTCAAATCGTAGAAAATAAAAATGCTCCAAAATTGCCGTATTGATATGCTGCCTCACCATCTTTAAGTGCGCTGGTTTAAGTGCGCTGGGGTGTTTTCTTAATTTTCGGGTTAGGATTATAAGTAATCGCGCCTTGTTTTATGTTACATGTTTATTACATTTAAAAGAGTTATGTGAAAAGAGTTATATGAAAAAAAGACGTTTTACTTGCACTTTTGTGAGCCTGCCCCGTGAATTTACTAAGGGGAAAAGTCTGCGCTTAGCGAGGTATCGAAAAGCGCCCGAGCTCGGGCCAAAGATACTTTTCTTTAGTGGTGGTACGGCACTCAAACAGTTTTCTGAAGTGTTGACAGACTACACGCACAACTCCATTCACCTTGTGACGCCGTTTGATTCTGGGGGCAGTTCCGCTGAGTTGCGCCGGGTCTTTGCGATGCCGGCCGTGGGTGACCTAAGAGCGCGCCTGCTTGCCCTGGCAGACGATTCGGTTACCGGCCACCCTGAAGTGGCCGCGCTTTTTTCCCACCGGCTAATGGCTCATGAGCTGGAAGGCGCGGCAGCCAAGGCGGCGCTTGAGCAACAGCTGCAGGCGCTTGTTAGCGTTAAGCACCCGTTAATCAAGGCGATAACCGAACCCATGCGGTCGTTGATCCAGAGCTATATCGCCGCGTTTTATAAACACATGCCTGAGGATTTTAACCTTGCTGGTGCCAGTGTTGGGAATCTGATCTTGACCGGGGGCTACCTTATTCATGACCGCTCCCTAGACCCGATAGCCTTTCTATTTGGCCAGCTGATCAAAACACGGGGCACCGTGCGGACAACAACCGACGCCGATCTTCAGTTGGAAGTAGTGCTAGAGAACGGCCGAACGATTATTGGCCAGCATTGCTTTACTGGCAAAGAAACGGCAGGCATTGACTCGCCTATCAAGGCGATAAAATTATCCGGTGAGGCCGATGATATTGATACGTTGGATGCCTCTAAAGTCTGCAAAGAAACCCGTAATCTCATCGATTCCGCAGAGCTGTTAGTTTTTCCGCCGGGCAGTTTTTATAGCAGTATTATTGCCAACCTGCTGCCTAAAGGGGTTGATAAAGCGTTGGCTAAAAACCCGTCGCCTAGGGTATACGTACCCAGTTTGGGCACTGATCTTGAAGCCCTTGGCATGACACTGGTGGACCAGGTTAAAGTGCTTAATAAACATTTATCGGGAACACTCCAAGCCCAACCTTTCAGGCGGTCGCCAATTGATTTTTTGCTGTTTGATTCACAGTTATTAAATGTGTCAACCGAACAGATTGAGACAATAAGAGATGACATGGGGATTCAAATTATTGATGTAGACCTTGCGCCCAAGGAGGCTAACACCGACCGTTATGACGACGTTAAGCTGGCTGAAGCGCTGCTTGAGCTCACTTGATGCCGCTTGGGCAGTGGATAAGGATCAGAGGTTTCTTAATACCCCGTCATCTCAAGATACCCCTCGCCAAGCGGCTCGCCGCTGGCGCGGTCGCTGACATGCACTTCGCCTTCCCAGTAGGGCACGCTGGTGGTCATCCAGCGGTTGGCATGGGGCGCTTCAATGTTGATGTCGATCTCCACTGAGGGTATTTCCAGTCGCCAGCGGGTGGGTACATCGCGACCGGCAACCGCCGACGTTGCCAGCGGTGTCAGCGTGATCTCGCCGGTGGCCAAGGGCGTGGCATCGCCTTGCGGGGTAATCCAGGTGCCGGAGCGGTAGTCGGCATTGCGTTGTCTATCAGCGCTACTGTTATCACCACCACCGCTGCCATCGCTGCCGCCACCGCGTAGCTGAAACGCCATTAGCTTGTGGCCATCATTAAGGTGAATCGAGAACCAGTCCCAGCCTGATTGGCGGGCATCCAGCAGCTGGCTGCTCCATTCACGGTCTAGCCAGCCGCGGCCGTTGACGGTTTTGGTATCGCCGTTGAGGGTGACCTCGCCGGTTATTCGCCAGAAAGGCTGGCTGTAGTACATCGAACCTTGGCCGTTGGCGGCTTTTTGGCTGAAGCCCTCAACACCATGCAGCACCAGCGGCCCTTCAGCGGTAAGTTTTAAACGATAACCAAAGCGCGCATCGCCTTCGCCGCTATAGGCGGTGAGGGTTAGCGAGTTGAAATCGGTGCTATCGGTTTCTTCGTTGGCTTTAAGTTGCCAATCATCCAGCCAGGCATGAAAGGGGCTAATCATGACACCTGCTTGGTTGTCTTGGGGAGTCTTCAATGGTGCCTGTGAATGACTACGCCCGAAGCGTTCGGCCACCTGATGCTGCTCGCCTTGCGAGATCGCCATGTGGGCCATCCACAGTTGGTCGGCAGCCCAGGGCGTTGGCGCTGGGCGTTCGCTGGGCGGCATTAGCGCCTGACGAAATAGCGTCCACTGTAGCCCCAGCGGCTCACCGGCGGCATCTTTCAAGTTGGCGGTTAGGTACCACCATTCGATGCGGTAATCCGGGTGGGCGGCATGTTGTTGTGGAAAATCGTCTGGGAGCGTGAGCGCCTGATCGGGTTGTGCGTGTTGGAAGCCTTCGGCGTCCTGACCCAAACCGGCAAAGCCTGCGCTATCCGCTGGGTTATCATCGCTACAGCCACTTAAGCCCCCAAGCGCTAGGGTTAATACGATACTGCGTAGCAAAAGCCGCGGTAATTTCATTGGTGAGCCTCTTCAGACAGCAAGGCCCGCGGCGAGGCGCGCCAGAAACGTAGCGCAGGTATCGCCGCTGCCAGCAGTGCCACGCTAACAGCGGTGGCGAGCGTTAGCGCTATTTCCCAGGGGAATACATACAGGGGCAGCCGCCAGCCAAAGGCGGCGACATTGATAATCGCCACTAACCCCCAGGTAATGACGATACCCAGTGGAATAGCCAGCAAGCCGGTTAGCAGTGCGGCACCACCGAGCTGCGCCAGGTTCAGCCATGCCAGCTGTGCTCGCGGCACGCCAAGCGCCCAGAGTGGGGCTAACTGTTGGCGGCGGCTGCGCGCTTGGGCGAGCAGGGTGGCTAACAGTGCCAAGGCCGCGACCGCCAGGGTGAGCACATTGAGGGCGCGGGTAATGGTAAACGTGCGCTCGAAAATCTCCGTGGCGATGCGTTTGATCTCGCCTTGATTGCTCAGCGCGTCGCTGCTTAGCCCAAAGCGGGTAGTCAGTGCGTCACGTAGCGCATCCACATTAGCGTTGTCATGAACTACCACGCCCATTGAGTTTGCCGGCGCTTGAAAACGTGCGGCTAGCTGGTGCGATGCCATTAATACTTGGCCGCTGGGGTTGCCGTAGTCGGGGTAGAGGGCGGCGAGCAATACCGTTATGTTACCGTTCGGCGCGCTTAGGGTTAAGCGGTCGCCGGGTGAAAGCCCTTCTGCGGTGGCGAGCTGTTCGTTGACGAACACCGCGCCCTCGTCAAAGGCCGCCCAAGCAGACGGCCGGTCTTTGATAGTGGCGAGTAGCGGCCAATGCGGGGTGAGTGATGCGCCGGGCGTAATGCCATAAAGTTCAACCAGTAACGTTGTTGAGCGGCTCTCGCTTGGGCTATTGCTGGCGTTATTGCTAGGGCTGTTACTGGGGCTGTTAATCGCGAGCAGCGTTGATTCGCTACGCCGGGTGAGTAAACGTTCAGACACCTCGGGGCGCTCCGCAAGCCACGCATCAATATCGTCGTATTGAGTGGAAGGGGCGTTTAAATAAAGCGGGGCGACCAGGCGTTGATCAAGCCAGTCTAAAAACGTGAGACGAAAGCCGCCGACCATGCTGCTAACACCCAGGTTTGTCGCCAGCGCGACCAGCAGCGCCATCATGGCAAGTGAAAGACGAGGGAGTTGCAGCTGCATGTCCGCCAGCGCCCAGTGGATAAGCGGACGACGCCTGGCGAGGTGTGTCAGCCCCTTAATGACCATGGCTAAAAAGGGCGGTAGCCACAGCGCGCTGGCCAGTAGCAGGGCGGCGATTAGCCCAAAGCCTGCCACTAAGCCATCGCCCGGGGGCTGAACGTGCAGCCAGCTGTATAGCGCGAAGGCAATACTCAAAACGAGTGCGCCGCCAATGCCCATGAACGTTAATTGGCGGTGGTAACCGTTACGCCAGGCCTGCATCTGGCCTAATTCCAGCAGGTTTAGGTGGGCAGCGCGCCACAGCACACCACCGCCGGCCAGCAGTAGCCCCGCAAAGCTAACCGCCAGCCCACCGGCCCAGTAATGCCAGGGCAGGTTAAGCTCCTGCCCCACGCCTGCGCCATACAGTGAGCCTAAAGTTGCCGCCACATCGGGGAGTAACCGGCGTGCCAGCCATACGCCACTGGCAATACCGGCAAGCGCGCCGATCAGGCCAAGCAGAAGCAGCTCTATGCTGAGCGCGACGATTAAACTGCGCCCTGAAACACCCAATACCCGTAGGGTGCGCAGCATCCCCAGGCGCTGCTCTAAGGCTAGGCCTAGCGCTGCCTGAACAATAAATAACCCGACCACCAAGGCGAGTAGCCCTAACGCGGTAAGGTTGAGATGAAAGCTCTCCGTCAACTGGCCGGGGGAGGCAGGGCTGCTGGCGCGGGTGAGCGTTAATCCAACCGGCGGTTCAGAAAGCGCCCCTGCTGCCGTCACAATGCGGGTTATCTGTTCACCGCTGGCGGGCGCTTCGCTATTGGCCAGCAGCTGTGCCGCTGCGGCAATGTCCATCAACAGCGTATTGGGCGGCAGCGCTGGCGTTAAAATGAGTGGGGGTAGCGTTTTACCATTCGCCAGGCGTGGGGTAGCACCCGGTGCGTTTTCGCGTTTTATACCCAAAGCTGCCAAGGTGTCAGGGGCGACGCGGGTTTGCCACGGGGGTGTGAGAAAGTGGGTTAACGATGCTGACGTATCGGCTTGGGCCAGCGGGTTATCACTGGAAAGGGTAAGTGGGTCAATGCCGATCAGCGTTAGCTTGGTGCCGTCTTGTGTAACGACTTCACCCTCTAACATGGGCGAAACGGGCAAGCCTGCTTGGCGTAGGGCGTGATAGTCGGCACGGGTGAGGGGCGCGCCATCGCGGCGCTCAAGTTGATCAAGCCGGGTGTCAAACAGCGCGTCGGCGCGGGCGTAGCTATCGCGAGCGGTGGCGTTAATCGCTTGGATACCACTCCACAGGGCGCTGGCTACCCATAGGCCGAGCAGCAACATGGCTAATTGGCCAGGGTGTCGCCGGTAGTGGGCGAGCAGCGTCGCCAATACGGTAGGTAGCGCTTTTATCATAACGCTGAGCTTACCAGTTGGCCGTGGCGTAGGCGCAGGCAGCGATCTAGCGGCGCGGCCACCTGTGGGCTATGGGTCACGACCAACAAAGCGCATTGGGTTTCGCGGACAAGATTCAGCAGCAGTTCCAGCACTTCGCCCGCGGTGGTTTCATCCAAATTGCCCGTGGGTTCATCGGCCAGCAGTAGCGGCGGGCGCGGTGCAAGGGCGCGGCCAATCGCTAAGCGCTGCTGCTGACCGCCAGAGAGCTGTTCCGGGTAGCGTTTTTCTAGGCCAGCAAGCCCAAGCCGCTCTATCAAGTGTGCTGTCCAAGCGACATCGTCGCGGCGAGCTAAGCGTGCCTGCAAGCGCAGGTTGTCTATCACGTTCAGGCTCGGTATCAGGTGAAATTGCTGAAAGACCAGCCCCAGTTGTTCACGGCGTAGTGTTGCCCGGGCGGGCTCAGGTAGCGTCGCTAGGTTGTGCCCGGCGAGGGTAATACTGCCGTGGTCGGGCAGGTCTAAACCGGCGGCAAGGTGCAGCAGAGTGGATTTGCCGCTGCCTGATTCACCCATTAACGCTAGGCTTTGGCCCGCTGCCAGGCGCAGGGTGACATCTTCAAGCACCCTAAGAGGGCCTTGGGGCGTTGCGTAGGTTTTATGTACCTGACGAAATTCCAGCATAGGGTGCTCTTTTCCAGCAGAGGTGCTTTTTTTTCCAGCACAGGCTTTTTATAACTAACAGGGGCTTTTTATAACTAACAGGGACTTTTGTGACTATTTTGCGACTGATTAGCGCCCGTCAGCCAGAATGCCGTTCGGCTGGGGTGGGCGAATCAGGTAAACTGCGCGTTTCCTTTACAGTGATGCCCGTGGCATGCCCTCAAACTTTGTATTTTCAGATCCCACATTAATAAATTCTGAATCAACAAGCTATCAATCCACAAGCTATGAATTAACCCAGGCTGGCGATCGTTACTTCGATGGCTTGGCCGATAAGTTCTCACGTTCGCTCTACCAAGCGCCACGGGGCGAGCTGCGTCTCGCTATGCTTGATTATCTGCTGCCCAACGTCTTGCGCCTGGAAGGCCAAAAGGTGCTGGATGTGGGCGGTGGCTTAGGCCAGCAAGCCGCCTGGTTTGTTAAACGTGGGCATGCGGTGACCATGGCGGAGCCTTCAGAAGATATGCTGAATCACGCTAAGCAATGGCATCAGAATGAAAGCGCGCTACCCCATGAGTCAATTACCTACCTTCAGGCGCCACTACAAACGCTTCCTCAACAAGCTTCAGGGCCATGGCCGCTGATTACCTGCCATGCCGTATTGGAGTGGTTGGGGGACCCGCAAGCGGCGTTGGCGACGTTGAGCCAGTTAATGGCGCCTGGCGGCCAGCTTAGCTTAATGGTGTTTAACCGCGATGCGTTACGCTTTTCTAATGTGGTAAAAGGCAATCTTGAGAAAGCACTGAGTGACCGCCTGGCGGGCAAAGGCAAGCGTCAACGGTTAACGCCTATTTCGCCGGTGACGCACGCAGAAATTACCCAATGGAGTGCAGAAAACGGCTTGCAAATAGAGGCCGTTGCCGGCATTCGCGTCTTCCAAGACTATTTGCGCCATCCGCCCGCGTCGCCTGCAGAAAGTGAAACGCTGCTGGCGCTAGAGAAGCAGTATTGTCGCCAAGATCCGCATTGGCGCCTGGGCCGCTACCTACTTTATACCTTAACTAAACCCTATATTGACTAGCCCACGCATTAACTAAACCGGAGTCCGCTGAATGAGTGCCCAAACACCCGCATGCCAGTTATTAGAGCGCCAACAAGATAAGTATTCAGCACTGTGGGCCATTGGCCCGCCAATCGATAGCTGGCTTATTGACCAATCAGCAGGCGTGGTAAGCGGTGATCACACGGTGCTGGGTGAATGGCAGGCGAAAGGCAAACAGGCCCGAACGCCTTTTGATGGGGCAGCAGGCGAGCCATTTGGCAAAAAGCCATGCAAAGAGCCATGCAAAAAGCCATGCAAAGAAATTGAAATCGTGCTGTTTTGGCCGAAAGCGCACCAATTAGGCATTTGGTGGCTCACGTGGTTATGCGAGCAGCTGCCCACCGGCACACCCATTAGCATTGTTGGTGAGCACCAAGGGGGCATTAAACGCGTTCCCAAGATACTTGAAGAGTTAGGGATGACCTGGGACAAACTCGATAATGCGAGGCGTTGTTCGCTATTCGTGACGCAAACCATGGCGTTAGCATCCACCAGCGATAGCGCTTGGCAAAACGTTGAGGCATTAGGCTTAACGCTGGTGAGCCACCCCGGCGTATTTGGTCATGGCAAAGTCGATGAAGGCACGCTGTTGATGCTGGAAAGTCTGGAAAATATAAAAAGCATTGAGAGCAGTTTGCCGCCGGGCAAGCCGTTAAAGGTGCTGGATATGGGCTGTGGCGATGGCATTATCAGCGCCTGGTTAGCAACGCGTGGCCATCATGTCACGGCAGTTGATATCAGTGCTTTTGCGGTAGAGGCGTGTAAGCGCACGTTAGCGGCCAATGGGATTGAAGGCCGCGTGCTTCCGAGTGATGTGTTCAGCGCGCTTGAAGGCGAGCAGTTTGATTGGATTATCAGTAACCCGCCTTTCCATAAAGAGCGCGATATTAGCTACGGCCCCAGCCAGCGCTTGATTAGCGCAGCGCCGGAGCACCTAAACACGGGCGGGCACCTGGTTATCGTGGCGAATGGCTTTTTGCCCTATCCCGACCACTTGCAGCGCGCGTTTCAAGATTTTCACACGCTGGCGGATAATCGCCGCTTTAAGGTGTATGGCGCGATCAAATCACCGCCTGAAAGCGCCCAGCGCCGCGCAAACGTTAGCCGGCGTAGTCGATCTCGGTGATGGTATAAAACGTCTCGCCGTCGGGGGTCAGTACTTTTGCTTCATCGCCCACTTGCTTGCCGAGCAGTGCCTTGGCCATGGGGGCATCGATACTGATCCAGCGCTTTTTGGTGTCGATTTCGTCGTGGCCAACAATTCTAAGATGCACCTGCTCGCCGTTTTCATCTTCCAGGTTCACATAGGCACCGAAAAACACCTTACTGGTGTCGGCGGGACGGCGGTTAACCACTTGCAGTTCATCTAAACGCTTGGTCAGGTAGCCAATCCGCGCAATAACGCGGTTTAACTCTTTTTTGTTATAGGTGTAATCGGCATTTTCACTGCGGTCGCCCTGGACGGCTGCTTCGCCGACCTTCTCTGAGATAGCAGGGCGTTTAACTCGCGACAGGTGATCTAAAACAGCGCGCAAGCGAGCCGCCCCCTCTGGCGTAATCAGGTTGCTCTTAGGGGCTTGACGCGGATCTTTTGCTGGATCGCGCCAGCGGGTCATATTGCGGCCTTTCATTACCTGTTCCCTATCGTGTTTTGAGCTATCTACCTTACGTTAATTGTGGGAAGCATACCAAGCAACATGCCGTTAGCGAATCATTCAAACGTTTGTTACATTGTTTGCTATATTGGCAGACAGGCCTGCTGATAGTAGATCTAAGTGACAGCAGGTCTACGCTGAACAACAACAATGTTAGGAGCAATTATGAGAACTCATTCTTTAACAAGCACGTCTTTATCACGTGTGTCCTTTTCACGTCTGCCTTTATCACGTTCATTTATCGCTGCCGCTATCGCCACCACGCTTGCGCTGTCACCGTTAACCGCGACCGCCTTTGAAGGCGAACTCTTCTCGCTTAAAAATCGCTGGGAGCATACCGTAACGGACATGCCCGCCAACGAGCGTGAAAGCACGTTGAAAGCGCTTGCAGGCGAAGTGGAACAGCTGGCCGATCAACATAGCGATGAAGCCGATGTACTGGTGTGGCAGGGTGTTATTCTGGCTTCTTATGCCCGTGAACGCGGTGGTTTAGGTGCGCTAGGCACCGCAGGCGATGCGCGGGACGCATTAGAAAAAGCGATTGAAATCGACCCGCAAGGGTTGAACGGCTCAGCTTACGTGACGTTAGGGGCGCTTTATGACCGGGCACCGGGTCGCCCGCTTGGTTTTGGCAATAGCGATACCGCTGAACGTATGTTCCAGCGTGCCTTGGAAATCCGCCCAGACGGTATTGATGTTAACTACTACTATGCCGCTTTCCTAAAAGAGGAGGGCAACGAGCAGGCCGCCCGCGAGCACGCCCAGCGGGCGGTTAACGGCACCGCTCGCGACAATCGGCAAGTCTCTGATGAGGCGCTGCGCCGTGATGCCCAGGCAATGCTAACCCCGCAGTAGCCTACCCGCTGCATTGGCATTCCCGGTGGCTAACATTGATAATGGAGCGATTATCACCACCGGGAGTGCCTCATGGCGTCCAGTCCCAAGAATGATTCTGATCAGAGTCCTTGTTTTCAAAATTCGTCTCTTCAAAGCTCGTCTTTTCGAAACCCTTCTTTTCAAAACGCCCCTTTTCGTAGCACGGTGCTTAGTGTTCCGCAGTTAACCCGTGACGATGTTGAGCTGCTCAAGCGTGAAACGCTGTACCAAGGGTTTTTCCGCTTAGAAGGCTTAGCGCTTCGTCATCGCCTTTTTGAGGGCGGTTGGAGCGAACCTATGCGTAGGGAAGTGCACAGCCGCTTTGATGCGGTGGGTGTGTTACTTTACGACCCTGCGCGTGATTCACTGGTGTTGATCGAACAGTTTCGTGCCGGTGCCGTTGATGACCCAGTGACGCCCTGGAAGCTAGAGTTCGTGGCTGGCCTGGTGGAAGAGGGCGAGTCGCTGGAAGACGTCGCCCGCCGTGAAGCCTGGGAAGAGGCCGGTTGTAAAGTAGCCGCGCTGACCAAACTTCACACTTATTATCCAAGCCCCGGTGCTTGCAATGAGCAAGTAACACTATTTTGTGGTTTGGTAGATACGCAAGGGATAGGCGGTATTCATGGTTTAGATGAAGAGCACGAAGATATTCGGGTTCACATTGTGCCGTTTGCAAACGCCTGGGAACTGTTAGAGCAAGGGCGACTCGACAACGCCATGTGCCTGATTGGTTTACATTGGCTTAATAGCCAGCGAGCGTCATTACGCGCCGCTTCACCGCGAGCGCTGGCAAAAAACGAAACGACGCAAAGCGAAACGATGCAAAGCGAAACAAGCGAGGAGTGAACATGGCGAGAACGGCCTACGTCACCGATTTAAAATCGCTCCAAGGGGAGTGCAGCGCCAATTATTTGCGCTTGGTGCGGCTGGTGGGCGACATGGAGGCCGGCCAGCGCCGTGACATCGCCCTGCGGGGCGACAAAACGTATTTCGGTGATTTGCATCTTTATATTCACGAGCAGGCACCTTACACCACTATGGTGGATGTTTCCCAAACTGGCCCGCTAGATGCCGTGCTGGAAGGGTCGCGTATGCGCGTGCACCTTTATCACGATGTGCGCATGGCAGAGGTGACCGATTTCCAGCGCGAGCGCCACTTCAATGGCCGCTACCGCTACCCCAATGCCCGCATGCATCAGCCCGATGAGAAGCTCCAGCTCAACCGTTTTTTAGGTGAGTGGCTGGCTCACGGCCTTGCTCATGGCCATACCGTTAACGTACCGGAGATGCCCTGATGCGCGTGGTGCAAATTACGGATGCTCACCTATACGCGGACACCGAAGCGCGTTCGCGGGCAGGCGTTCCCTGGCGGCAGTTTCAGCAGGTATTAAGCGCCGTAGCGGCCGAACAGCCAGATGTTGTGATATTCACCGGGGATATTAGCCAAGACGAATCCGCCGCTTCTTACGCCCTGGCAGTGCAGGCAATGAATGCGCTGCCGTGCCCCTGGTATTGGCTACCGGGCAATCACGACCAACGTGCGTTGATGGCCGCTGAACACCCTTTGGCCGATGACGTAGATCTAGGCCCATGGCGCTTGCTGCTGCTCAATACCCAGGTAGAAGGCCAACCCTACGGTGAGCTAGGGAGCGAGCAATTAGCCAGCTTGGCAGCGCAGCTAGAAAGCGATGAGCGGCCAACGTTAATCGCCATGCACCACCCACCCGTTGACGTAGGCGCGGTGTGGATGGATGCCATTGGATTGCAGGATCGCGACGCGTTTTGGGAACTGCTAAGCAAGCATGCACACGTCAAGATCATCGTGTTTGGCCATGTGCACCAAGCCTACGCCGAACAACGTGCAGTAGGGGAAGCCACGATTAATGTGTATGGCTGCCCGGCGATAGCGGATCAGTTTCTGCCCAGTGCGGAGCAGTTCGCCATTGATGAAGCTTCCCGCCCTGGCTATCGCATGATCGATTTGCACTGGAGTGATGTGCAGGGAAGCGAGTGGCAGACCTGGGTGGAACGTATTGATTGACCAGAAAATCGATCTATTTATACCTGTTAGTCTATAAAAGAATAAAAAGATAGTTATTAATTCTTTTGGGTTATTACTGGCTCGGCGTTACCCTACCTGCATTCGAACGTACAATATTTACAGCTTGTGTGACGAGCTTGTTCTTGTGAGGTAAGGGGCTATGACCCAGTTTTCTACTGTTTCTTCAGAGACCGTTTCTTCAGAGACTGTTTCTTCAAAGGCCGTTTCTTCAGAGACGCTTTCACAAGCGTCGACTTCTCGTGAACCCAGTATTGCTGCTGCCCCTGACGCCGCACGCTTGACCCACCTCAAGCAATTAGAAGCTGAGTCTATTCATATCATCCGTGAAGTCGCCGCCGAGTTTGCTAACCCGGTGATGATGTACTCCATCGGCAAAGACTCGTCGGTAATGCTGCACTTAGCGCGGAAGGCCTTTTACCCCGGCACACCGCCATTCCCGCTGATGCACGTGGATACCACCTGGAAGTTCCGCGAGATGATCGAGTTTCGTAACCGTATGGCGGCAGAAGCGGGTATGGAACTGATTGTGCATACCAACGAAGAAGGGCGAGCGGCCAATATCAACCCGTTCGATCACGGCAGCGCCAAATACACCGATATCATGAAAACCCAAGCGCTCAAGCAGGCGCTGGATAAACATGGTTTTGATGCCGCGTTTGGCGGCGCTCGCCGTGATGAAGAAGCGTCGCGTGCCAAAGAGCGCGTTTACTCGTTCCGCGACAAATACCACCGTTGGGACCCGAAGAATCAGCGTCCTGAGCTGTGGAACGTATACAACGCTAAGGTCAATAAAGGCGAATCCATCCGCGTGTTCCCGCTCTCTAATTGGACCGAGCTGGATATCTGGCAGTACATCTACTTAGAGTCGATCCCTATCGTGCCGCTCTACTACTCGGCCAAGCGCCCTGTGGTCGAGCGCGATGGCATGCAAGTGATGGTCGATGATGACCGCCTGCCGTTAGCGCCTGGCGAAGTGCCGCAGCAGAAATCGGTGCGGTTTAGAACGCTGGGCTGCTACCCGCTGACCGGCGCTGTTGAATCCACCGCTGCAACGCTGCCGGAAATTATCCAGGAAATGCTGCTGACCCGCACCAGTGAGCGCAGTGGCCGTGCCATTGATCGCGATCAAGTGGGTTCGATGGAAAAGAAAAAGCGTGAGGGGTACTTCTAATGTCTCATCAATCTAATTTAATCGCCGACAATATCGAGCAGTACCTACACGAGCATGAAAACAAAGACCTGCTGCGCTTTATCACCTGCGGCAGCGTAGACGACGGTAAATCGACGCTGATTGGCCGCCTGCTCCACGACTCTAAGATGATCTTTGAAGATCAGCTAGCGGCCATTACCCAAGCCTCTAAAACCAGCGGCACCACCGGTGATACGGTTGATTTGGCGCTGTTGGTCGATGGCCTGCAGTCCGAGCGCGAACAGGGCATTACCATTGATGTGGCCTACCGCTTTTTCTCTACCGATAAGCGCAAGTTCATTATTGCTGATACCCCAGGGCACGAGCAGTACACCCGCAATATGGCCACCGGGGCTTCAACCGCCAGCCTAGCGATTATTCTGATTGACGCCCGTTACGGCGTGCAGACCCAAACCCGCCGCCATAGCTTTATTGCCGATTTACTGGGCATTCAGCACCTGGTGATTGCGGTCAATAAGATGGACTTAGTGGGCTTTTCTGAGGCGCGCTTTAACGAGATTGTTGCCGAGTACCGCGCCTTTGCTACCAACCTGCAAGCACCGGATATTCGCTTTGTGCCGATGTCGGCGCTCAATGGCGACAACGTCGTCAATCGCAGCGAACAAACGCCCTGGTATTTCACCGATGTGTATCAGGGGCAAACGCTGATTGAGCTGCTGGAAAGCGTCGAAATCAGCCGCGACCAAAACCTGAATGACCTGCGCTTGCCGGTGCAGTACGTCAACCGCCCGAACCTCGATTTTCGCGGCTACTGCGGCACCTTGGCGGCAGGCGTGGTTCGCCCTGGTCAAGCGGTTAAAGTGCTGCCTTCAGGGAAAACCTCCACGGTGGCGCGGATTGTCACCTTTGATGGTGACTTAGAGGCAGCCTACCCAGGCCAGGCGATTACGCTGACCTTGGAAGATGAAATTGATATTTCCCGCGGTGATTGGATCGTCGCAGCTGAAAGCGAACTGCCGCTCTCTAATACGTTTAAAGCCGATATTGTCTGGATGCACGAAGAGGCGTTAACGCCCGGTAAGCTGTTTGATTTCAAACTGGCGACCCGCGACCTCTCCGGTCAGGTAAGCGCGATTGATTACCAAATCGACGTCAATACCCTGGAAAAACACGCCACCCACTCGCTGGGCTTGAATGCCATTGCCCGCTGTGATGTTGAGCTGACCGCCGCCATTCCGGTGGATGATTACCGTACCAGCCCGGGCACCGGCAGCTTTATCATCATTGATCGGCTGACCAACGTGACCGTAGGCGCTGGTATGATTCGCGGCACGGCCAGTTCAACGGCTACTGCCGCACCGACAACCGATTGGGCGGCGTTTGAGCGCGACCTGAATACGCTGGTGCGTAAGCATTTCCCTCACTGGGAGGCCAAAGATATCAACGGCTTATTTAACCGCTAAACAGCTTTTGCGCACGCAAGAACTGGACTAATAAACCGTTCTTAAGCACCGTACTTCAACATAACGGCCCGCTTTTAAAGCGGGCCGTTGTGTTTTGACGAGGGTAAATATTACTCAGCATTCGGGAAAAACAGCGGCTGGCCGTCTACCTCAAAATCCGCAATCGCTTGCTGGCCCTGTTCAGACACCAACCACTGGTGCCACTGGGCAGCAAGGTCATGCTTTAAGTGGGGGTGGCGCTCTGCTGAGAGCAGCAGGCTGCCGTACTGGTTGAATAGCGCTTCATCGCCTTCAAACAACAAGGTAAGGTTTTGCGGGTTGTCAAAAGCGACCCAAGTTGCGCGGTCTGTCATGGCGTAAGCATCCATACCCGCGGCGGTGTTTAGCGTGGGCCCCATGCCGCTACCCAGTTCACGGTACCATTCGCCCTGGGGCGTGATGCCCGCATCTTCCCACAAGCGCAGCTCAGCGCGGTTGGTGCCGCTGTCGTCGCCGCGTGAGGCAAAGGGTGATTCGCTCTTGGCAATGCGCTGCATGGCATCAATAACGGTTTCGCTGTGGCTGATGCCCGCGGGGTCATCGCTGGGGCCGACGATCACGAAATCGTTATACATCACATCAAGGCGCTCGGTGGCGTAGCCATCGGCGACAAACTGCGCTTCGCCAGCGGTGTCGTGAACCAGCAGGCTGTCGGCATCGCCACGCCGGCCAATTTCAAACGCCTGCCCGGTGCCTACGGCCACTACGCGTACATCAATGCCGGTTGCCTCGGTGAACGTGGGAATAATGGCATCGAACAGCCCTGAGTTTTCGGTAGAGGTGGTGGAGGCGAGCGTAATGAAGTCGTCATCTGCGAGTAGCGAGGCGCTCCAGGCCAAGGCGGTCGTGCATACGCTGGCGGTGATAAGCGTGGTGGTTTTGTTCACGGTCTGCTCCTTTGGGTATTGTTCAACGCTTCGTGGGGCTTACCAAACCAGTTCGCCCCGGATAAACGCCGCCGCCTCATGGGAAGTGGGGGCGGTAAAAAAGTCGTTGGCGGGCGTGTGTTCAAGTAGTGCGCCGTTATGCATAAACAGCACGTCATTGGCGAGGCGGCGTGCTTGGTGCAAATCATGGGTGGTCATCACAATACGGGTGCCGCTGTGATGAAACTCAAGCACCGCATCTTCAACGGCTTTGATGGCGGCGGGGTCGAGTGCCGAGGTGGGTTCATCTAAAAACAGCACTTGCGGATTGAGCAGCCAGGCTCGTGCCAACGCTAAGCGCTGCTGCTCGCCGCCGGAAAGCACTCGCGCTGGCCGTTTGGCCAAGTGGGCTAAGCCAAATTTATCCAGTGCATTGATGGCTTGGGTTTTACGGTTTTGTCGGGATATTTTGTGAATGGCTAATACATAGGTCAGGTTGTCGAGTGCCGAACGGCGCAGCAGCACCGGGCGCTGAAATACCATGGCTTGTGCAGGTGGCTTGCCTTGCCAACGCACGGTGCCGCTAGTCGGTGTTAATAAACCATGGGCCAAGCGCATGAGTAGGCTTTTTCCTGCGCCGTTTGGCCCCATAATCAGCGTTCGTTGGCAGCCTGCCAGGCGTAGCGAGGTGGGCTTGAGTAGCGCATGGCCGCGATGGATAAAGCCTACGTTATCGAGTTCAAGGGCCGCGACGGGGGGCGTGTGATGTGCGTTCATCCCAGCCGCCTTTTGGCCGTTTCGCCGATCATGTGTGCGATAGCGTTAATCATGGTGACCAGCGCGAGCAGAATAATCCCCAAACCGAGCGCCATGGGCAGGTTACCTTTGCTGGTTTCCAGCACAATGCTGGTGGTCATCACCCGGGTGACGCCGTCAATATTGCCGCCTACAATCATCACCGCACCGACTTCTGCGCTGGCGCGGCCAAAGCCGGCAAGAATCACGGTTAACAAGCCAAAACGCGCATCCCACAGCAGCGTTGGAATCATGCGCCGGCGTGAAAGACCCAGTGAGTTCAGCTGCTCGGCATACTCGCCGTGGAGTGCTTCAACCTGCTGACGGGTGAGGGCGGCAATAATCGGCAGTACCAAAATAACTTGAGCGATCACCATGGCACTCGGTGTGAATAACAGCCCCCATTCGCCCAGCGGGCCGGCGCGTGAAAGCAGCAAGTACACGCAAAGCCCCGCGACAACTGGCGGTAACCCCATCAGCGCATTGAGTGCGACGATAACTGCATTACGGCCAGGGAAATGCCACAGTGCCAGGGCAGCGCCCAACGGCAGTGCGAGCAGGCTGGCAATTAACACCGCCATCAGCGATACCTGCAATGACAGCGTCACAATGGAAATTAGCGCGCTGTCCATACTCAGGATCAGGGCGAGGGCGGTACTAAAGGCGTTTTCACTGGTTGGCATGGAACTGCAGCATCATTGGAAATTGACTGGGTGAGAAGTAGGTTAGAGTGAGCATAATGTACTGAAAAGGGATGCGTTGCACATTCAGCTGAAATTTAAGGAGAGCCTGATGAAACAAATAGCCAACCGTCAGCAACTTGCTCAATGAGTGTGTTGCGCCAGTGGGCAAGCTTTGTCAAAAGGCTTTGCCATGTTATTGCCAAACCCATTAAGGGTGACGGTAACCGCGGTGGCATGGTGGTTCACCCTTACCGTGGGTATGGTTCCCAGCGTGAAGTATTTCTGATGGGCCGGGTTTTTCGCCAAGCCGCCTTGGGCCGCGCGATTCCCCGGCACGGTATGCTGCGCGATACGGCAGATGTAGCAAGGCGTATTTTTCGCCGGGGGCTGGCCGATGCCCAGGTAGAAGTGCATATTGGCGAAAATCGGCTCTGCGTGGGCACGGACCGTGATGGCTATTTCGACGTGCATTTACCCATTAGCCACGCGCTGCCCATTGATGTGTCGTGGCACCGCGCCGATATTTTGGTCCACTGCCCAGGCCAAACGCCAGTACGTACCCATGTAGAGGTCTACGTGCCGCCGCCAGAAGCAGATTTACTGATCATTAGTGATATCGATGACACGGTAATGTTCACCGGTGTGGCGGAAAAGCTCAAAATGCTTTACCGCCTGTTTGTTAAAAAGCCCCACCGCCGTACTGCTTTTCCTGGGGTAGTATCGCTTTATCAAGCGCTGCATCGGGGCGTTAGTGAACGCGCTGAACGGCCTATCTTGTATGTTTCGCGCGGGCCGTGGGCGATTTACGAAATGCTGGAAGCTTTTTTCCAGCTCAACCGTATCCCCGTCGGGCCGATTATTTTTTTACGCGAATGGGGTATCTCTTTGCGCCGCCCCTGGCCGCGCCGTGCAGAAGAACATAAGCGGGATCTGATCGATCGTATGCTTGCTCTTTATGACGATATGCCGTGCATATTGATTGGCGACAGCGGGCAGCACGACCCAGAGGTGTATATCGAAATCGTCAAAGCCTACCCAGGTCGCATTAAAGCGATTTACATACGGCGAGTGGATACAGACCCCAAGCGGGAAGCAGCAATTCAGCAGTTGCGCGATGAGCTGGTGGGCACTGAGTGCGAGCTGGTGCTTGCTGCTGATAGCGTGCTGATTGCCGAACACGCCCATGCTCAAGGCGATATCTCAGCCCACGGCTTAGCGGCCGTACAGCGCGACGTAGAAGAGCAGCGTAACGACCCCGCGTAAACATAAAACGAACGCTGTGGTCTGAGAGAGATCGTTCATTGACGATTATTTTTTACGAACAGGTGTTGTCATGGTTGTTCTGCTGGTCATCTTCACGCTGGCTGTTTTTGTACTGCCCAATGTGTGGGCCAAATGGGTGCTAAAGCGCCACACCCGTGGCCGTGATGACTACCCGGGTACCGGCGCGGAACTCGCGGATCATTTGCTGCGCCGGTTGGGCATTAATGGCGCAAGCGTTGAGCGCACCGAGTTCGGTGATCACTACGACCCAGAAACGCGCTGCGTGCGCCTTTCCCCAGATAATTACGATGGGCGTTCGCTAACGGCTGTCACGGTGGCGGCTCATGAGGTAGGTCACGCTATTCAGCATCACCAAGGCTACACACCGCTACTGGCGCGCAGCCGCTTGGTAGGCGTTGCTCAAAAAGCTGAGAAATTGGGTGCCATCTTAATGATGGCAGCGCCTTTTCTGTTTTTATTAACGCGTTTACCCGGTGGTTTAGCGATCGTTATTGCCATGGCGGTGATTAGCTTTGGTACCGCAGCCTTGGTGCATCTGGTGACGTTGCCGGTTGAGTTTGATGCCAGCTTTAACCGGGCGCTGCCGCTGTTGAAAGAGTACGTGCCGCCTGCCGATATGGTAGGGGCACGGCACGTGCTCACCGCCTGTGCTTTCACCTACGTGGCCGCATCACTCGCCAGCGTGATGAATCTTGGCCGCTGGCTAGTGATTTTGAGAAGGTAAGCGGTATTTACTCTGGCTTATTGGCCAAAATCACTGCACGGCGCGGTGCGGGGTAGCCTTCAATGGTGCGCGTGCGGTCGTTGGGGTCAAGAAAATCTGCCAGCGATTGGAAGGTCATCCACGCCGTTGAGCGCTGCTCTTCTAGTGTCGTGATCGCTTCATCGACCACGCGCACATTGGTAAAGCCGCAGCGTTCCAGCCAATGGCATAGCGCCTTGGAAGAAGGCAGAAAATAGACATTAGGCATGGCCGCGTAGCGTTCGCCGGGCACAAATACCGTTTGCTCATCGCCTTCGACCACCAGTGTTTCCAGCACCAGCTCACCGCCGGGTGCCAACGCGGCTTTTAGCTGTTGAAGATGTTCCAGCGGGGCGGGGCGGTGGTACAGCACGCCCATGGAAAATACCGTATCGAAAAAGCCCAGGTTTTCCGGCACATCCTCAATGCCTACTGGTAAAAACTGCGTTCTTCCACCGTCAGCATCGCCAACAAAGTGCCGCACCGCCTGAAACTGCCAATAAAAGCGCGGCGAGGGGTCAATCACTAGCACAAAGGCCGCACCTGCACCGGCCATCCGCCAGGCGTGGTAACCACTGCCGCCGCCTACATCAAGCACCTTGCGATACTTCAGCGGTGAAAGGTGGGGCACCACTCGTTGCCATTTCCAGTCTGAGCGCCATTCGGTATCAATATGGATGCCGCCCAGTTGAAAAGGGCCTTTACGCCAGGGGGCAAGTTTACGCAGCAGGTTAAAGCACTGGCGCTGCTGGCTGTCGCTAAGGGCAAGGTCAACCGTAACGGTATCGCTGTTTAACTCTACGCGCCGCTCGGTGGGCAGTGTGGGCAGCTTGGCCACGGCTTTTTCCCAGGCGGAAAGGTCGCCGTGGCGGTTGCGATCAAGCCCATGGGCTAACTGCTCGGGCAGCTTCGCTAGCCAAGCGGTGAGCGATGGATCGAGAACGGCTTGGTCGAGGAATGCTTGATACAGGGCGCGGTGATCGTCGGGTAATGGCACCTCACCCCTCCTTAAAGGCAATGATGGAGGCGAAATTCAAATACTGAAACCAGGTCATTGAGCGGGGAAAACCTGCCTGCTTCAAGCGGCCATGGAGTGCATCAAGCGTGTCGGGTACCAGCACGTTTTCTAGCGCGGTACGCTTCTGGCTGATCTCTAAATCGCTGTAGCCATTAGCGCGCTTAAAGTCGTGGTAACGCTCAACCCGCCAGGCATTGTCGCGCTCGTCGGCATCGATGTTTTTTTCCGACAAAACCAATACGCCGCCGGGCTCCAAGGCGTCGTAAAGCCGCTTTAATAGCGCATCGCGGTCAGCAGCAGGCAGAAACTGCAGGGTGAAATTGAGAATGATCATGCCCGAAGGCGCATACGCCAGGGTACGAATATCGGCTTCTTCTACCTGTATGGCATGGTTCGGGCACTCATCGGCAAAGGTTTGCCGTGCCTGCGCGACCATAGCGGGGGAAAGGTCGACGCCCGTGTAGCGAAAGGCATCGGGCGTTAATGCGCCTGCCAGTGCAAGACCAGAAGCGCCGAGCGAGCAGCCCAGGTCATACACATGAGCACCGTGGCGAAGGTGGCGCTGGGCAATGAGGCTCATCATGCCCAGAATTTGCCCGTAGCCAGGCACCGAGCGGCGGATCATATCAGGAAAGCAGGCGACCACTTTTTCGTCGAAAGAGAAGCGCGCTACGCGGTCAAGGGGTGTCGAAAAGATAGCGTCGCGGTAAGATGCATCACTCATGGGCAAGCCGGGATCATGGAAAGGGCGTAATAGTTTACGCTGACTGATATGTCTATAACAGACCTAGACTACCCCAGGCTGCAAGGATCGACGCCACTGGAGATGCCACATGGCCTCAGCATCAAGCGCCACCCGCGATACATTACCTGCATGGCAGACGTTAAAGCATCACGCTGAAACGCTGCAGCACGTTCACTTGAAAACGCTATTTGGTACAGAGCCTTCGCGCTGGGAGAGCTTTACTCGCCAGGTAGCGGGCTTAACGCTGGACCTTTCCAAACAGCGCTGGGATGACGACACGCTTGAGCACCTGTTCACCCTGGCCAGCGAAGCGGGCGTTCCTTCTGCCATTGAAGCGCTGCTGAGCGGTAAGCGGGTAAATGTCAGTGAAAATCGCCCGGCGTTACACACGGCGTTGCGTTTGCCAGCCGATGCCACTCTTGAGGTTGAAGGCGAAGATATCGTCGCTGCCGTGCACGAAAGCCTTGCGCAAATGGAGCGCTTGGTCAGCCGCTTGCACGCCGGGCAGTGGCGCGGTGCTACCGGCAAGCCGATTCGGCATGTGGTGAATCTAGGCGTCGGCGGCTCTGACTTAGGCCCGTTAATGGTCACCCATGCGTTGGCCGATTTTCGGCCGAAAGATATTCACCCGGTTGAGGTGCACTTTGCCTCTACCATGGATGGCTCGCAGTTAGCGGATTATCTGAGCCGGTTAAATCCTGAAACCACCATTTTTGTGCTGTCATCCAAGTCGTTCACCACCATTGATACGCTCTCTAACGCCAACACCGCCCGTGAGTGGCTGTTAGGCCGCTTAACTCGGCATGGCGCGACGCCAATTAGCGCGGAGCTGGTTGTTCGTCAGCATTTTATCGGTGTGTCGGCAAGCCCCGATAAAATGACCGAATGGGGAATTGCCCCCGGCCACCAGCTAACCTTCTGGGAGTGGGTAGGCGGGCGCTATTCGCTGTGGGGCACCATTGGCTTGCCGATTGCGCTGGTGGTGGGAATGGCGCATTTCCGCGAGTTTTTGGCCGGTGCCCACGCCATGGATCGGCATTTTTCTGAAGCGCCCATGGACGATAATTTACCCGTGCTGCTTGGCTTGGCCGGTATCTGGAACGTCAATTTTCTGGATATCCGCGCCCACTCTATTTTGCCTTACGACGGCCGATTGGAGTATTTCGCCGCCTACCTTGAACAGCTAGAGATGGAGTCCAACGGCAAGTCGGTCACCCGCCAAGGCCAGCCGATCAACTATTCAACCTGCCCGGTGCTGTGGGGCCAGCTTGGCCCTAATGCCCAGCACGCGTTTTATCAGTTGCTGCACCAGGGCACGCAGTCTGTCGTGTGCGATTTTATCGCGCCGCTTAAGCGTTATGATGAGGTGGAAAATCCAGACACTCGCCGCCACCTTAAAGCCCAGCACCGCTTAGCGCTGGCTAACTGTTTTGCTCAGTCCCGCGTGTTGATGTTGGGCGATGACGCCTTGGAAGACGATGGCCCGCGCCCAGAACACAAGCACTATCGGGGCAACCAACCTTCAACCACGGTGCTGCTTGACCAGCTAACGCCTGCAACCCTGGGTTCGCTGATCGCTCTTTACGAACACAAGGTGTTTGTTCAGGCGGTGATTTGGGATATCAACCCGTTTGACCAGTGGGGCGTTGAACTGGGTAAAAAAATCGCCACGGACACCCAGAAAATTATCGACCATCAGGGCGATCTATCGCGTATGGATGCCTCCAGCCGCGGCTTGATTGAGGCGTTTTGGGCAGCAGAGCAGGAGTAAGCAAGTAAGTAAGGGCGCTCTTCTTCAGTCTATCGACGGGGTAGCTCTTTATTACCTCGCCTCTAGTAATAAGCATGGCTAGATATACAGCTTTTTGCTTTTCCGCTATCCTGTGCCTTTTTGCTGGCTGCCAAGAACTGTTTACTAAGAACCGTTTACTAAGAGCCGTTTACTAAGAACTGTCTGCCAAGCACTATTTGCCAAGTACGATTTTTCAGGGAATCGATGTTACATGACCCAGTTTGATGCCTCTCAGTACGGCGCGAGTTCCATCGAAGTCCTGTCCGGGCTCGAGCCGGTACGTAAGCGTCCCGGTATGTATACCGACACCACACGCCCCAACCACCTTGCCCAGGAAGTCATTGATAACAGCGTCGATGAAGCGCTGGCGGGCCACGCCACAATGATTAACGTCGTGCTGCATAGCGACGGCGGAATCGAGGTGCAGGATAACGGCCGGGGTATGCCGATTGACCTGCACCCTGAGCACGGTGTTTCCGGCGTTGAACTGATTTTTACCAAGCTGCACTCAGGCGGCAAGTTCTCTTCCACCAGCTACCGCTTCTCGGGTGGCCTACACGGTGTCGGGGTGTCGGTGGTTAATGCGTTATCGCGCCGCTTGGATGTAGAAGTTACTCGCAACGGCGCACGCCATGCCATGGCGTTTGAGTTCGGCGAGAAAGTCGAAGAGCTGCATGAAATTGGCAAAGCCCCCAAGCGGGCGAGCGGCACCCTGGTACGCTTCTGGCCGGATGAGAGCTACTTCGATAGCCCCAAGTTAGCGCTAACGCGGCTGAAGCACCTGCTGCGTGCCAAGGCGGTGCTATGTCCCGGCTTGAAAGTCACGCTGGTAGAACCTGACGGCACCTCCACCGAGTGGGAGTTCGCCGATGGTTTGCGCGACTATCTGGTCGAAGCTACTGACGGCTATGAAGTGCTGCCAGCGGAGCCGTTTGTCGGTCACTTTACTGACGACGAGCACGGCGTGGACTGGGCGATTCAATGGCTACCTGAAGGCGGTGAAGCGCTGCTGGAGAGCTACGTTAACCTGATACCCACCCCCCAGGGCGGCACCCATGTAAACGGCTTTCGTTCCGGGCTGCTGGACGCGCTGCGTGAGTTCTGCGAATACCGCAGCCTGTTGCCCCGCGGCATCAAACTCACCGCCGATGATCTTTGGGAGCGCACCTCCTTTGTGCTCTCGGTCAAAATGCTCGACCCGCAGTTTGCCGGACAAACCAAAGAGCGGCTCTCATCGCGTACGATTGCCGGTTTTGTTTCTGGCGTCGTTAAGGACGCTTTCTCGCTATGGCTGAACCACCACGTGGATCAAGCCGAAGCGATTGCCGAGCTGGTGATCAGCGCGGCGCAAAACCGTCAGAAAAAAGCCAAAAAAGTCGCCCGTAAAAAGGTCACGTCCGGCCCGGCCTTGCCCGGTAAACTGGCAGACTGCTCCGGCCAAGACCCTGCCCAGAGCGAGCTGTTTTTGGTCGAAGGGGACTCCGCCGGCGGCAGTGCCAAGCAGGCGCGTAACCGCGAAACCCAGGCCATTTTGCCCCTGCGCGGTAAAATCCTGAATACCTGGGAAGTGGAGACCCACGATATCTACGGTTCCCAGGAGGTTCACGATATTGCAGTGGCCATTGGCGCTGACCCCGGCAGCGCTGATCTGGAAAAGTTGCGCTACCACAAAGTGTGCATTCTCGCTGATGCCGATTCCGACGGACTGCACATCGCCACGCTGCTGTGCGCGCTGTTTGTGCGCCACTTCCCGAGCCTGGTGGATGCCGGGCATGTGTATGTGGCAATGCCGCCGCTTTACCGCATTGATCTTGGCAAAGAAGTGCACTATGCCCTGGATGAGAGCGAAAAAGCCGCGATTCTCAAGCAGCTAGCCAACAAGCGCGGTACGCCTAATGTGCAGCGCTTTAAAGGCCTCGGTGAGATGAGCCCGCTTCAACTGCGTGAAACCACAATGGCGATAGAAACTCGCCGCCTAGTGCAGCTCACCTTGACGGAAGGCGACGGCACCATGGAAATGATGGATATGCTGCTGGCCAAAAAACGCGCCGGTGACCGCAAAAAGTGGCTGGAAGATTACGGCAACCTCGCAGACATTGAGGTATAACCCCCGATGACCATGGATATTCAAGTAGCGGAGGGCGACGTCGAACGTCTCTCCCTGCGCGACTACACCGAAAAAGCGTACCTCGACTACTCGATGTACGTCATTTTAGACCGTGCCTTGCCCAATATCGGCGACGGTATGAAACCCGTGCAGCGGCGGATTATTTACGCCATGCGCGAGCTGGCGCTACACGCCAACGCCAAGTACAAAAAGTCGGCGCGTACCGTCGGCGACGTACTGGGTAAGTTCCACCCCCACGGTGACAGCGCCTGCTACGAAGCCATGGTGCTGATGGCGCAGCCGTTTAGCTACCGCTACCCGCTGGTGGATGGCCAGGGCAACTGGGGTAGCCCCGACGACCCCAAATCCTTCGCCGCCATGCGCTACACCGAAGCCAAGCTCTCCAAGTTCGCCGAAGTGCTGCTGGGTGAACTGGGTCAAGGCACCGTCGATTGGGCGCCCAACTTTGACGGCACCATGCAGGAGCCGCTGGTACTGCCGGCCAAGTTACCCCATGTGCTGCTCAACGGCGGCACAGGGATTGCGGTTGGCATGGCCACCGATATTCCTCCCCATAATGTCTCGGAAGTAGTCGAAGCCACCTGTCATCTGCTGCGCAACCCCAAGGCGACTACCGCCGATTTAATGGAATTCGTTCCTGCGCCAGATTTCCCCACGGATGCGGAAATTATTACCCCGCCTGCGGACCTGCGAAAGCTCTACGAATCCGGCCGGGGCTCGGTCAAACTGCGTGCCCGCTATATCCGCGAAGAAGCCAATATTGTTATTACCTCGGTGCCCTATCAGGTCAGCGGCGCCAAGGTGTTGGAGCAGATTGCCGCGCAAATGCAGGCCAAAAAGCTGCCCATGGTGGCCGACCTGCGCGATGAGTCGACCCACGAAGAGCCGACCCGCCTGGTCATTGAGCCGCGCTCCAATCGTATTGATGTTGAATCGCTAATGGCCCACCTGTTTGCCACCACCGACTTGGAAAAGAACGTGCGGGTGAATATGAACGTGATCGGCCTGGACGGTCGCCCACGGGTAATGCCGCTGCCGGAAATGCTGGGCGAGTGGCTGCAGTTCCGGCGGAGTACTGTGCGCCGTCGTTTAGAACACCGCCTGGGCAAAGTTGAAGACCGCCTACATATCCTGGAAGGCCTGCTTATCGCCTACCTCGATCTGGACGAAGTGATCCGCATTATTCGCGAAGAGGATGACCCTAAAGCCTCGCTGATCGCGACCTTTAGCCTCTCCGAGCGCCAAGCGGAAGCCATTCTAGAGCTGCGCCTGCGTCACCTTGCCAAGCTCGAAGAGATGAAAATTCGTGGCGAGCAGGATGATCTGGAAAAAGAGCGCAAATATTTACAGGGGCTGTTGGGCAGTGAAGCCAAGCTCACTACGCTGATCGAAAAAGAGATCCGCGCGGCGGGTAAAGAGCACGGCGACGAACGTCGCTCACCGCTGGTGGAGCGAGCAGAGTCGAAGGCGCTTTCAGAAGTTGAACTGTTGGGCGCCGACCCGATTACCGTGGTGCTCTCCGATAAAGGCTGGATTCGTGCGGCCAAGGGACACGATATCGACCCCGAGGGGCTCTCTTATAAAGCCGGGGATAGCTTCCAACTGGCGGCGAAAGGTAAAACCAATCAGCCGCTGGTACTGCTGGATGACACCGGGCGCGCCTATACGCTGTCGGCGCATAACCTACCCAGTGCCCGGGGCCAGGGTGAGCCGGTTACCGGGCGTGCTAACGTGGCCGCCGGAGCGAAAATGGCAGGGTTAATGTTTGCGCCACCGGAGCGGCGCTTCGTGCTGGCCACCGATGGCGGCTATGGCTTTGTGGCGCGGCTTGATACGCTGACGGGTAAAAACAAAGCCGGTAAAGCGGTGCTTAGCCTGCCCAAAGGCTGCAATGTGATGGCACCGGTGAGCGTACCAGAGGGCGAGGAGCTGTGGGTTGCCGCTGTTTCCAATGAAGGCCGCCTGCTGCTGTTCCCCTTGGACCAACTGCCCGAGATGACCAAAGGTAAAGGCAATAAAATGCTGGATATTCCTGGCCCACGGGCAGCCCGGCGGGAAGAATTTGTCACTGATATTGCAGTGCTGGCCGCCAGCGATGTACTGATCATTCATGCGGGTAAACGCAAGTTAACCCTAAAAGCCGACGATCTAGCTTACTATCGTGGCGAACGCGGCCGGCGGGGCAGCAAGCTACCCCGTGGTTTCCAAAAAGTTGACCGTTTAGAGGCAGGGGACTAACTAATGGCAGGAGCTAAGTGATGGTGCGCGGTGATTTAATCCTAACCGTATTAGCGTCGCGACTAACCGCGGACATTCAGTCCCAAGTAGCGGCATTAGTGGCACACTTTGATTTACAGGAAAAGAGCGCCCAGCGCCTTGCCGATGTCTCGTTACAGCAGGGCGAGAACATAGACTGTATTGAGTACCGTCTGGTAGGTGAAGTGGATCTAAAGGCCGTGCGCGATGCCGCGCTTGAGCTGAGCGAAAGCCTGGGCGTTGATATCGTTATCCAGAAAGATGTTCGTGACCAGGTGCGCAGCCGCCTGGTGTGTTTTGACATGGACTCCACGCTGATCAAAGCCGAAGTGATTGACGAGCTGGCTCGCCGTCATGGGGTGGGCGATGAAGTTGCAAAAGTGACCGAGCGCGCCATGCGCGGCGAGCTGGATTTTAAGGCGAGCTTTCGTGAACGCATGAGCAAACTGGTCGGTTTGGATGAGTCCGTGCTGGCGGAGATCGCTGAAGAACTCCCGCTGATGGAGGGCGTTGAACGCCTGATGGCCAATCTAAAACGCCTGGGCTACCGCACCGCGATTCTTTCCGGCGGCTTTACCTACTTTGCGCTCCACCTGCAGCAGAAGCTTGGCTTTGACGAAATTCATGCCAATGAGCTGGTGATCGAAAATGGCAAGGTAACCGGTGAAGTGCGCGAACCGATTGTAGACGCTGAGCGCAAAGCGGAGCTGCTTGAGTCCATTGCCCTGCGGGAAGGCTTTACCCTGGAGCAAACGATTGCCGTGGGTGATGGTGCCAATGACCTGAAAATGCTGGCCAAGGCAGGCATGGGAATCGCCTTTCGCGCTAAACCGTTGGTGCGAGCGAAGGCGTGTCAGGCGATTTCCACCGCGGGGCTTGACGGTGTGCTCTATCTGCTCGGCCATCACCAGCAGGAGTTAACCGGGTAAGATTTGCCGTGGCATAGCCGCGAGAAATGTCATTGCGAGGAGCCTGCGGCGCGGCAATCCCGACCTGCGGAGGTGCAGTTCAACCCGAGATTGCCGCGCTTCGCTCGCAATGACAAAAGCGAGATTGCTTCGCTTTTAACCGTGGCCTTTGTCCGGGTGAGGAACCGGCTTTTCGCCCACTTCTTCAGGGCGCAGTTCTACCGGCTTGCCCTGGGTTTTATCAACGCGCTTTAATTGCAGGTGCAGGCCTGATTTGGCCAGCAGGTGCGCGCTTACCGGGGCGGTAATAAACAGGAAGAGGGTAATCAGCAGCTCTTGAGCATCCGGTTTGCCATCCACACTCCAAAAATACGCCATGGAAGCAATCAACATACAGCCAATGCCCAAGGTGGTGGCTTTGGTAGGGCCATGCAGGCGCATATAAAAATCGCGCAAGTGGGCCATCCCCAACGAGCCGATAAACACAAAAATACCGCCAGCGATCAGTAGCAGCGAAATAAACCCTTCAATAATTACTGACATAGCCCCTCCTGACTCACGTTTATCATTCGATAGCTTACGTTCATCATTCGATGATATCTCCGCGCAGAATATACTTGCACACCGCCACGGTGCTGATAAAACCTAGCATCGCGATCAACAGCGCCGACTCGAAATAGGTTTTGCTGTTCAGCCACAGCCCCAAGAGCACGATCAAGGCAATTGAGTTGACGTACATGGTGTCTAGTGCCAGCACGCGGTCTGGCAAGCTAGGGCCAACAGTGAACCGGTAGAGGTTCAACAACAACGCCATAACGACGAGCGCTAACGTGATGAACAGAGCCATGCTTAACATTCGTAAATCTCCTTGAGCGGACGTTCATAGCGCTCACGAATCTGGCGAATCAGCGCTTCTTCATCGTCAACATTTAAGGCGTGAATCAGTAGTGACTTGCCATCCATGCGCAGGTTGGCTGACACCGTGCCAGGCGTCAGGCTAATCGTGCTAGCCAGCAAGGTGATTGTGAACCTCTCTTCCAGCATGAGTGGGTATTCAATAAAGTGAGGCTTGAGTTTACGCCATGGATTAACAATCAAATACGCCACTTCAAAGTTGGCGATGACGATGTCGCCCAGCACTCGGAAGATAAAACGCAGCAGAACAAAAGGCTTTGCGATGCGGGGTCGAACGTCCCAAAAGCGGTGGGTCAGCAGGGGAATCAAAATAGCCAAGGCTCCCCCTAGTACAAACTGACCAAAGGCGTAGCTGCGTACCAGCAATAGCCAAACCACCAACAATAGTATCGATAAAACAGGCGTGGGCAGCCAGGAGCGCGGGGCGATCATTGGGCATCTCCATCATCGGGTAGTAGCGTGCGAATCAGCACCTGCGGGTTGGTTAATTGCTCCGCCGTTGCCTGCGTGTAGCTGCTTACCGGCCCCGCCAAAACGACTAACAGCGGGGCTGCGCTTAGCAGCCAGATAACGCCAAACCACTGGCGACGAGCAAGCGGCGCACCACTGATATTGCCACGGTGGCTGCGCCAAAATAGCGTTGAACCTGCCCGAGAAAGGGCAATTAATGAGCACAGCCCCGCCACCAGCAATATTGGCCAGAACCAGAGGCGCTGAGTGCCTTCGGCGGCATTCAGTATCAGCGCTTTGCCGAAGGCACCGGAGAGGGGGGGCATTCCCGCTACCGCAATCGCCCCGATAAAAAACAGCACGGCCAGAGCGCCGCCTTGCACCATGGGGCGGCCTTTCACCAAGCGGGTGCCCGCTTTGCCGCGCTGCAGGCCAATCATTTCGGCTAGCAGAAACAGGCCGCCGGTAATCAGCGTGGTGTGGATTAAGTAGAAGAGGAGTGCCGAGATAGCCTGGGGCGAGCGCATTCCCACACCGGCCAGCAGTGTGCCGACAGAAAGCAGCACCAAGTAAGCGACCAGCAGGCGTAAGTCTCGGGCGGCCATCACCCCAATGCCCGCAGCCGCCAGGGTAGCGAGCGAAAGCCACCACACCCAAGATTGTTCCAAGGCTTCCAGGCTCCCTGCGCTTTCACCGAAAATCAGCGTGTACACCCGCAAAATGGCGTAAATACCCACTTTGGTCATGATGGCAAACAGTGCCGCCACCGGCGCAGGGGCTGAGGCATAGGCTTTGGGCAGCCAGAAGTAGAGCGGCAGAATGGCGGCTTTTAACCCAAACACCACCAGCAGCATTAACGCCCCGGCTGTCACTAAACCTTCGCGTTCTGCCGGTAATTCAGCCACCCGGATCGCCATATCGGCCATATTGAGCGTGCCGGTCGCGCCATATAAGGTTCCCACGGCAATCAGAAATAGCGAAGAGCCGGCAAGGTTGAGAACCACGTAGTGCACGCTGGCTTGAATGCGCGCTTTGCCACCCCCGTGCAGCAGCAAAGCGTAAGACGCCAGTAGCAGCACCTCGAAAAACACAAACAGGTTGAACAAGTCGCCGGTTAAAAAGGCACCGTTAATGCCCAACAGCTGCCACTGAAACAGGCCATGAAAATTGCTGCCTTTTTCGTCGTCACCTGCGCAGGCAAACACCACGGCACCCACGGCCAATATGGCGGTGAGTAGCAGCATTAACGCTGAGAGGCGATCAAGCACCAGCGCGATACCAAACGGTGCCTGCCAATCACCCATGGCGTAATAGGTGATTTCCCCGCTGGCGGCCTGACGTAACAGGCCGATGGTCGCCAGCAGCAGTAGCACGGTGGCGGTAACGCTGACCATGCGCTTATAGCGCACTAACCCTTGGCGCTGATAGAGCAACAAGATGCCGGCGACCAGCGGTATAACAATAGGAAAAACAATCAGATGCTGCATCATTCTCGGTCTTCCTTTTTGCCGTCGACATGGTCGTTACCCACTTCACTACGCGCCCGCATTGCCAAAATCACCACAAAGGCGGTCATCGCAAAACCGATGACGATAGCGGTCAACACCAGCGCTTGGGGGAGTGGGTCGGCATAGTCAGTGCCTTCAGACACAATGGCGGGCCCGTCAGTGGTTAGGCCACCCATCGAAAACAGAAACAAATTCACTGCATAAGAAAGCAGCGTGAGGCCGACCACCACAGGAAAGGTGCGGCCTCGCAACGTTAAATACAGGCCACAAGCGGTCAACACACCGGTGGTGATGGCGTAGAGCAATTCCATTAGAGCGGCTCCTTGGCAGAGGGCGTTGCGGCAGCGTCAGCGTCTTTTTCTGCGCTCTTTTCTGAGGTTTCGGTAACCGGCCGGTGGGCCGTGGTGACTTTGCCAAGGTTGGCAAGAATCATCAGCGTGGCACCGACCACGGCTAGGTACACGCCCAAATCAAAGAGCAGCGCGGTCGCCAGTTCAAAGGTGCCGATCAGCGGTAGGCTGAAATACCCAAACGCAGACGTTAAGAACGGGTAACCAAACAGCCAGCTGCCCAGCCCCGTTAACGTGGCAATGGCCACGCCGATAACGGCCACCGGCTGGAAGGGGAAGTTTAAGCGCTCTTGCGCCCACTCCACGCCCCGCGCCATATACAGCAAAATCAGCGCTACCGCGGTAATTAGCCCGGCGATAAAACCGCCGCCCGGCTGGTTGTGGCCGCGCAGGAAGATAAACGCAGACACTAACAGCGCCAGCGGCAGCAGTGTCATGGAAATCGAGGTAAGCACGGCGGGGTAGCGGTCAGGTGACCAAACGCGCCCCTCGCCATCACTATGGGGCATAAACAGGCGTAAGCGGTTGAGCAGCTTAAAGATCGCCAGCCCCGCGATGGCCAGTACGGTGATTTCACCTAGGGTATCGAACCCGCGGAAGTCGACCAAAATAACGTTAACCACGTTATAGCCGCCCCCGCCGGGCTTGCTGTTTTCCACAAAGAAGCTGGAAATCGACAGCGTTTCGCGGGTCATCACCGCATAGTTAAGGCTGGCGACCACCAAGCCAAGCGCACCGGCTAACAGCATATCGCGGATATTGCGCAGCGGGCTGGATTCACGCGGGGTCTTCTGGGGCAAGAAAAACAGCGCCAGCATCAGCAGAATCATGGTCACGACCTCAACGGAAAGCTGGGTCAGCGCCAAGTCCGGTGCCGAGAAACGCGCAAAGGTCAGGGCTACAAATAGCCCCACCACCGACAGCATTAAAAGAGAGATCAGCCGGTAACGGTGGGTGGCAGCGGTGGCTATACCACCAAATATCAACATGCCGGCCCCTAAAATCAAAATGCCGTCTAGCGCTTGATTGCCGGCAGCACCGGTTAAATCCGTGATCTGAACAAGGCCAATACCGCCCATTAATAGCGCCGCCAGCCATAACCAGCCCACATAGCGCTGCAGAGAATTGCCTTCCAGCCTTGCAATGAGCTGTTCAGCGCGGTAGCCAATCGAGATAATAATGCGCTCAAACACTCGCCGCGCATCGACGCCTACAAACTGCTGGGAAAAGCGGCGTAGATCGCCATGGCGCCAATAAAGCGCGATACCGGCAACAAAGGCCAGCAAGCTCATGAGCAGCGGCAAATTGACGCCGTGCCAAATAGCTAAGTGGAAATCGAGCGGGCTACCAATGACCGCCTGGCTGGCGAGTTCAAGTAAGCCCGTTGCCATGAAGGCAGGGAACAGACCTACCACTACACAAAGCACGACTAATATTTCCACCGGCAGGCGCATCAAATGCGGCGGCTCGTGGGGCGATTTCGGTGGTGCTTCCCGGGCTGGTTTGAAGAACACGGCATGCACCAAACGTAGTGAGTAGGCGACAGAAAGAATGCCGCCGAGCGCTGCGAGTGCAGGCAATAACCAGCTTAGGCCACCTAAAACGGGCGTTGCTAGCGTCTCGGTAAAGAACATTTCTTTAGACAAGAAACCATTAAATAGCGGTACGCCAGCCATCGCCGCTGCTGCCAACGTGGTTAATAGCGCGGTCACCGGCATGGCTTTTTTAAGCCCCCCGAGCTGTTTTAGCTCCCGAGTGCCGGCTTCGTGATCGATAATCCCAGCGCTCATAAACAGCGCGGCTTTAAAGGTGGCGTGATTCAGTATGTGAAACAAAGCCGCCAAGATGGCCATGGGGCTGCCGATACCCAGCAACACCGTGATTAAGCCTAAATGGCTAACGGTGGAGAACGCCAAAATGCCTTTTAGGTCAGTCTTCATCAGCGCAAACCACGCGCCATACAGCATCGTCACAATGCCGACTAGCGGAACCACGACGCTCCATAGCTCGCTACCGGCGATGGCAGGGTGCAGCCGCGCCATCAGGAAAATACCCGCCTTCACCATGGTGGCAGAGTGCAGGTAAGCCGAGACTGGCGTAGGCGCTGCCATTGCGTGGGGTAACCAAAAATGAAACGGAAACTGTGCTGATTTGGTAAACGCCCCCAGCAAAACCAAGCCCAACATAAGGGGGTAGCGCGGGTCGGCAAGAATAACGTCTTGGCTGGCTAACACATCGCCCATGTTGAAGCTGCCGGCCATATCGCCGAGCAACAGCAGGCCTGCCAGTAGCGCAAAGCCACCCGCGCCGGTAACCGTGAGCGCCATACGCGCGCCTTTACGGGCATCCGATTGGTGGGACCAGTAACCGATCAGTAAAAATGATGACAGGCTGGTTAGCTCCCAGAACAGCCAAAGCAGAATCAGGTTGTCAGACATTGAAATGCCCACCATTGACGCCATAAATAGCATCAGGAAGGCATAGAATCGCCCATAGGGTTCATCTTTTGCTAAGTAGTAGTGGGCATACAGAATAATCAGTAGCCCAATGCCCAGTATCAGCAGATTAAACAGCAGCGATAGCCCATCCAGGCGAAACGCTACGTTCAGGGCGAGCTCAGGCATCCAGGCAGCTGAAAAACGCAGTTGCTCACCGTCTAGCAGAGCAGGCACGTTAAGGAGCGTTATTGCTAAGGCGATAGCCGGCAGCACCGCGGTTGCAAGTGAACAGAAATTGCGACCGCGTTGTGCGCTGAGAGCCGGTACCAGTACGCCCAGCAAAGGCAATAAGGCTATCCAAAGCAGTGTCATAGGGGCATCCAGCGGATTAAAGTCAAAAGACCACCAGCAGAGCGCTTAGAAGCATTCCGAAGGTGCACGATAAATCAGATGAAACAACAGAATATCACTTGTGCAGCAAGTGTGTGATTTTAGTATAAAGTGTGCCGGTCAACCGATGAGAGATTTTTTGTTCCATGAGTGAGCCCTTTACTACCTGGCAGGCCCGCTTTGAAAAGCTGCGTTCTAATAAGTTTTTTGAAGGAGTGGTGATTGCGATTATCGTCATTTCAGCCCTGGTGATAGGGGCGAAGACTTACGACGAAACCACGAAAATTGAGCGGTGGCTGCTTTATCTTGATATCGCGGTCACGATATTTTTCCTGATAGAAATTTTAATCAGAATAGCCGCTGAACGCAGCCTTCTAGACTTCTTTAAAAAGGGCTGGAATGTCTTTGATTTTTTGATTGTAACCGCCAGCTTAATTCCCATGGACGACTCGGAAATGGTGCTGCTGGCGCGGCTGCTGCGTATTTTCCGGGTGCTGCGCTTGGTGTCGATGATTCCTGAGCTGCAGATGTTGCTCAGCGCGTTGGTAAAGTCGGTGCCACGGATGGGCTATGTGGTACTGCTGATGTTTATTATCTTCTATATATACGCCGCCATTGGCAGCTTTTTATTCCACAACGTGGATGAGGGGCTATGGGGCAATATTTCCCTGGCCATGCTAACGCTCTTTCAGGTGGCCACCTTTGAGAGCTGGGCCACCGCCGTGCTGTACCCAGCGATGGAGGTTTACCCCTACGCCTGGATCTATTTTTTAACCTTTATCTTTTTGAACGCCTTTATCTTTCTCAATATGATGATTGGTATCGTGCTGGATGTGATGCAGAAAGAAAGCGCGCTACTCGATTTAGACAACGAAGAGGGTGATGTCGCCCAGATGCAGGGGCTACGCAACGATGTACGCGATTTGCGCGCCCAGCTTGACCGTATGGAAGCAGCGCTTGCGCCATCGCACACCTCATCTCAACCACCTCAAAATGACGCGGGCGGTAAACACTTCGACAAGCCCACCACCGATTGACTCTAGGAGAGCCGCCATGATGTTGACTAATCCTGCTAAAAAATACCGTCCTTTTGTGGCCGTTGATTTGCCCGATCGCCAGTGGCCCAACCGCCGTATCGAGCAGCCGCCGATTTGGGCAAGCGTTGACCTGCGCGACGGCAACCAGTCGCTGATCGACCCTATGGATCAGGAGCGCAAGCAGCGCCTTTTCGACCTGCTGGTGAAGGTCGGTTTCAAGGAGATCGAGGTGGGCTTCCCCTCGGCCTCCCAGACTGACTATGACTTCGTGCGTTCGCTGATTGAGCAGGATAAAATTCCTGATGACGTGACCATTCAAGTGCTGACCCAGGCTCGTGACCACCTGATTGACCGCACCTTTGAATCGCTCCAGGGCGCGAAAAATGCCATCGTTCACGTTTACAACGCCACCGACCCGATGTTCCGCCGCGTGGTGTTCGGGGTCGACAAGCCCGAGTGTATCCAGATCGCGGTAGAGGCTACCCAGCGGATTCGCGCGCAGATGGACGCCGCCCCGGAAACCAACTGGACGTTTCAGTACTCGCCGGAGCTGTTCACCACCACCGAGATGGATTTTGCCGTTGAGATCGTCGAAGCGGTCATGAACGCCTACGGCACCCGCGCCGATAAGCGCATGATTGTTAACCTACCGGCCACGGTAGAAGTCGCTACGCCCAACAACTACGCCGACCAAATCGAATGGTTCTGCCGCCACGTTAATAACCGCGAGCATCTGATTGTCAGCGTTCACCCTCATAACGACCGCGGCACCGGCGTAGCAGCCGCCGAGCTGACGTTAATGGCAGGCGCTGACCGCGTTGAGGGCACGCTGTTTGGGAACGGTGAGCGCACCGGCAACGTTGATATCGTCACCCTTGCGATGAATATGTACACCCAGGGCGTTAACCCCAAGCTCGATTTCTCCAATATCACCCCGGTTATGCGCGAAGTGGAGTACTGCAACCAGCTGCCGGTGCATCCGCGTCACCCCTATGTGGGCGATTTGGTATTTACCGCGTTCTCTGGTTCCCACCAGGATGCGATCAAAAAAGGCATGGCCGAGCGCCGCGCCAACCCGGATGCCGTCTGGGACGTTCCCTACCTGCCTATCGACCCGCTGGATGTGGGCCGCAGCTACGAAGCGGTGATCCGTGTTAACAGCCAATCGGGCAAAGGCGGGGTTTCCTACCTGCTGGAACAGGAATACGGTATTGAGCTGCCGCGCCGGCTCTCGATTGAATTTAGCCAGGTGGTGCAGGAAGTGGCTGAACGCACCGGGCGCGAGATTACCTCGCAGATGATCTATCAGGCGTTCGCCGACGAGTATTTAGAGCAGCGCGCGCCCTTTGGTTTGGTGAGTCATCGCCTCTCCTCTGAACCGGATAGCCCGAAAGTGACCCTTGAGGCGACGTTAGAACATAACGGCGAGCGTGAGACCCTAAAAGGTGAAGGCAACGGCCCGCTTGCTGCTTTTATCAAAGCACTGGTGGCCAGTGGGCAGGATGTGGAAATTATTGACTACCACGAACACTCCCGCGGCCAAGGCGCTGATGCCGAAGCCATTGCCTACGTGGAAGTACGCATCGACGGCAAAGCGGTGTTTGGTGTGGGCACTGATGAAAGCATCACCAGCGCCTCGATGAAGGGCGTGCTCAGCGCCATCAACCGCCACCACTCAACGCAACCTGCGGCGGCGAACGTGACAGCGGATTCACTAGTTTAGTAGGGCAATATGCTGACTAAGCATATTCAAAAACCGACAGCCTGAAAGGGTTGTCGGTTCCAGGCATATCAGAAGTTCATTTCCTGAATTCAACAAGTTTAGATATCAAGATGGACACCAGCCCCCAGCAACGCACGCGCCACTACATCGCTGCCCGTAAGCAGCACCCAGCCTGGCTATTGCTGGCGTCACCCCGTGCGCCACTGGTGCTGGGGTGGCTGACGTCGCTGTTTGAATTCAGCGAAGACGGCATTGCCGAGGCGGATGCCCTAGAAGCATTGTCGAAGATGCTGAGTGCCTTCGCCGCGCAAGATGAATACGCTATCGACCCCGACAATACGCGCCTGCAGGCCGGGCGAGAGCTGCGCCAGTGGATCCAGCGTGGCTTGGTCATTGAGCGTGGTCAGCGCTTGTATGCCACCGATGCCTTGTCATCGGCGATTCAGTTCATCGACTCGTTGGATAACCGCATCATGACCTCCACTGCATCGCGGCTGTCGGTGGTGCAGCGCGAAATCGAAAACCTGGAAGTGGGCCTCAACCCCAACCCGGAGAGCCGTAAGGCGTCGATCCGGCGTAAGATCAATCAGTTGGAAAGCGAACTGGCCGACGCGGAAGCCGGGCACGTGCCGGTGCTTTCCGAGGCGGATGCCATTGAGCGAATCCGCGAAGTCTTCAATCTAGCCACTGGGCTGCGGGCAGACTTTCGCCGGGTGGAAGATTCCTGGCGCGAGGCTGATCGCCTGCTGCGTCAGTCGATCATGTCCGAGCATTACAACCGTGGTGATATTGTCGATCGCTTGCTGGATGGCCAGGAAGCGCTGCTGGATACCCCTGAGGGGCGCGTGTTCGATAGTTTTCTACAGCAGCTACGCCAGACCGCCGCGCTGGATATGATGCGCCAGCAGCTGCGCACTATTCTCGTTCACCCAGCTGCGGAAAAAGCGCTTAGCCGTTTACAGCGGCAGGATCTTAAACTGCTGCGCATGCGGCTGATACTGGAAAGTCAGGCCGTCTTGCAGGCGCGCGCCCGCAGTGAAAAGGACGTCAAAGGGTTTATCAAGACCGGCTTGGCCGCCGAGCATCACCGTGTTGGTCAGTTGCTCAACGACATTCTCAACACCGCCCAGGATCTTGACTGGCAGCGCCAAAAGGTGCGCCGGTCAGACGTTTCATCGCTGCCGCCGTTGGGGTTTACCCTGGGTAACTTGTCGGTGGTCGAGCGGCTACGGTTCAAAGCATTGGAAAACGAGCTGGACGAGGAGCTAGACCTTGCCCAGCAGGAGAGTGACTTGAGCGGTATTGAGGCTGAATTCTGGGACTCCCTGGATGGTCTGGATCGCGAGGCTCTGGTGCAGGAGACGCTGGCGCTGCTGGCCCAAGAAGGGCGTGCGCTGACGCTTGCGGAGCTGGCCGAGCGCCTGCCGCCCAGCCACGATCTGGAAACCCTGGCGCTATGGCTGGGTATGGCGCGGGAAGCGGGGATTGAGGTCGCCGGGCAGGAGATACAAGAACTGGTGTTGACCGATGAAGAGCACTGCGACTGGGTATTCCGAGTGCCCATGGTCACCTTGAGTGAACAGGCCTTGAGCGGGATTGAATGGGAGTTTTGAGCATGGCAGGCGTTTTTGACAGAATTGTCGGGCAGCAGGATGTGGATGAGACCAGTGAAGAGGAATGCCCTGATCAGTTGGATGGACAGGCTGATCCAGCGCATACAGGTTCAGCAATAGATGCCGCTGGCGAAGCGGGTGGGCCAGAGACCGAAAGTGAATCCCCCGCCCGCACTGATCTCAAGCTGCGTGAAGTGGCTCAGGAACTGCTCCGCATGGGGCTATTGGAAGAGAGCCAAAGACCCCATCTTTACCGCGCTGCCCTCGTCGCCATGGAGCGGCTCAATGTCACGCTTGAACCATTGGATTTATGTGCCCGCGCCGATGAGATCCGTGGGCTGGTATTTCTGGCGGTACGCCATGGGGATACCGATGAACCCCAGGATGACTGGTCGCACCCGCTGGTTCGCAAACAGCGGCTGAACCTGGAACAGACGTTACTGGTGGCCATCTTGCGCCAGTATTTCATTGCCCACGAGCAGGAAGCGGGCACAGGAGCCGGAGACGCCATGGTGGCGGTTGACGAGCTGATTCCGCAGATGCTGGTGTACCTGGGTGAAAGTGGCAGCGAGGCCCGGGAGCGCACCCGGTTGCTACAGCTTCTAGATCAACTCAAAGGCCACGGCCTGGTATCGGCACCGGATAGCCACGAACGGGTGGCTATCCGGCCAATGATTGCCCACTTGGCCAACCCAGAGAACCTGACCGCCTTGCTGTATGAATTAAAGGCCAGGGTGGCCGCGGAGAGTAGTGATCAAGGGGAGACAAACTAATGGTCACCACAGCGCTTACCCAGCCTTCGTTATTTGAGCAAGGCCAAGAAGAGAGCGGATGGCAGCTGGTGCCCACCTATATTTTGCAAACGCTAGAGCTGTTCAACTGGGGTGGCTTTGGCGGTATGCACAAAGCTGATATCGATGCTCACGGCAGTGCCATTATAGGCCCCACCGGCAGTGGCAAAACCACCCTGGTGGATGCGCTAATGACGCTGCTCACGGCCAACCCCAAATACAACCTTGCCTCTACCGGTGGCCACGAAAGTGACCGGGATTTAGTCTCTTACGTGCGCGGGGTGAGTGGCCCAGGAGATGGCGGTGGAGACCAGTCGCATATCGCTCGGCCCGGCAAAACCGTGACCGGCCTAGTGGCGACCCTCAGTAACGGCGAAAGCCTGGTGCGCATCGGCGCGCTGCTGTGGTTCGACGGTACCAGCATGTCGCCTTCGGATATGAAAAAGCTATGGCTGTTCAGTACCGCCCCCGAACATACCTTGCAGCGCTGGCTGACGCTGCAGCAGGAAGGCGGTATGCGCGCCTTGCGTCAACAGGATAAGACCGACACCGGCATCTGGACATATCCCAGCAAAAAGGGCTTTTTAGCGAGGTTGCGCGACTTTTTTGAAGTGCGTGACAACGCTTTTAACCTGCTTAATCGGGCGGCAGGGCTGAAGCAACTCAACAGTATCGATGAAATTTTCCGCGAACTGGTGCTGGACGATAACGCCCAGTTCCAGCGCGCCCGGGAAGTCGCCGACAGCTTCGATGATCTCACCGCCATTCATGAAGAGCTCGAAATCGCCCGCCGCCAGCAGCGCTCCCTGGAACCCATCAAATCCGGTTGGGAAAAGTACCTGCACAACCAAACGCAGTTAGATGACCAGGAAACCCTCAGCCGGGTGCTGCCGGTGTGGTTTGGCGAACAGGCTCACCAGCTGTGGAGAGCCGAAGCTGAGCGTCTGCAGCAACAAACCCAGCAGGCCGATGCCGAGTTGGCAGCGGTTGAGGAGCAGTACGCTCATCAGTATCAAAGCTGTGAGCGATTAAATGAAGCTTATCTGCGCCTGGGCGGTTCGGATATTCAGACCCTGGAGGCGCTGGTCAAGGAAAAGCAAGCCAACCTGGAACGCTGCCAGCGTCATGCGGCAGAGTACCAGCGGTTGGCACGCTCGCTCGCCTTTGACGATGCCCTTAACCGTGAAGCGGTCGCCACCAATCAGATGCTGGCCGCCGAGAAGTTACAGCAGGTTCAGCAGGCGCTTGAAGCCGCCAAGCAAGCCGCCTTTGAGCAGGGCAGCCAACGCTTTCAGATCGAGCGCGAAGGCAGAGAGCTGCAGGATGAGCTAGCCGAGGTCAAAGCACGCCCCGGATCGAATATTCCCGGTCGTTTTCAACAGTTTCGCGCCGTGCTGGCCGACGCTTTGTCGCTCAGCGAAGACGACCTGCCCTTTGTGGCTGAGCTGGTGCAGGTAAAAGAGGGCGAGCAGGCCTGGCGAGGGGCCATTGAACGGGCGATCGGCAGCCACCGGCTGCGTATTCTGGTACCGCCGGAGGCCAGCCGCCAAGCGCTAGACTGGATCAACAGTCGCCATAACGCCCTGCATGTGCGCATCTTTGAAGTGAAACCTGCGCAAGGCCAAGCGCGTTTTTTTGAGGATGGCTTTACCCGCAAGCTTGACTACAAAGAGCACCCGTACCGAGAAGCGGTTAAAGAGCTTTTAGCAGGTCTGGACAGACACTGCGTTGGCTCGCCGGAGAGGTTGCGAGAGACCCCCCATGCTATGACGGCGGAAGGGCTGATGTCGGGCAAGGCGCGCTTTTTTGATAAGCAGGATCAAAAACGGCTAAGCGACGATTGGCAAACCGGCTTTGATAATCGCGATCGGTTGGCGGCGTTAAGCGCCCAAATTAGCGAAGCGGAAGCACGCTTGCAGAGCGCCAAGGCGGCAGAACAGCAAGCGAAGGCCACACAGTCCGTGCTTGAACAGCAAGTAGTGTTGTTAGCAAAGCTGGCAGAGTTGGACTATGGAGAGATCAACACGCCCCACGCCGAACGCGAGTGGCAACTGCAGCGGGATAAACTGGCCGCCTTAACCTCGCCAGGTTCCGATGCGGCGACAGCCAAACGCCAACTGGAGCAGGCGCGCGATGAGTTAGCCACGCTGGAGCAGCAAAAAACGCAATGTATCAAGCAGTGCGCCCAGTTAAACAACCGTCTGGAAACGGCCCAAAAAGAGCAGAGTCGGGCGTTTCGCAAAAGCGAAGCTGGGCTGAAAGAGCAGGAGCGTGCCCTTGCCGAGGCTCATTTTTCTCCCGTTTATCAAAAGCAGCTGACCGACGTTGATGAGCTGGAGCGGCAGGCTGCCGCGCAGTTGCAACAGCAACTGACTACCTTGCGAGCTACCCAAAGCCGGTTGGAAAAAGAGCTGGTAAAGGCCATGTCGGATGCCCAGCGTGAAGACCGCGGGGCGTTATCCGAAGTTGGGCGCGAGCTTGATGATGTGCCCGACTACCTGGCACGGCTTAATGTGCTGACTGAAGAAGCGCTGCCCGACAAGCAGCAGCGTTTTCAGGAGTATCTGACCGACTCTTCCGATCAAGGTGTTTCGCAACTGTTGGCCACCATTGATGGGGAAGTGGAGCGTATCGAAGAGCGGCTGGAAGACCTCAATAACACCTTACGGCGGGTGGACTTCCAGCGTGGGCGTTACCTGCAGTTGGTGGCTAATAAGGTGGTGCATGAAAGCCTACGGACGTTTACCCGAGCCAATACAGCGCTCGCTTCGTCGCGATTCGTAGAGGATGGCGGCGAAAGTCAGTACAAAGCACTGCAACATATCATCGCCCTGCTGCGTCATGCCTGCGAACGCCAGCGCATGTTAGGGGCACGGGCGTTATTGGATCCGCGTTTTCGGCTTGAATTCAAAGTCGCCATGATCGACCGCGCCGATGGGCGTGTGATTGAAACCCGCTCGGGTTCTCAGGGTGGTAGTGGTGGCGAGAAAGAGATTATCGCCTCCTATGTACTGACCGCATCGCTAAGTTACGCCCTGTGCCCAGATGGCAGCCCTCGGCCGTTGTTTGGCACTATCGTGCTGGATGAAGCCTTTTCGCGCAGTTCGAATGCCGTGGCCGGTCGCATTATTGCCGCGCTTGACGAATTTCACCTTCACGCACTGTTTATTACCCCCAATAAAGAGATGCGTTTGCTGCGCAAGCACACCCGCTCGGCGGTGGTGGTGCATCGCCGTGGCAATGCCTCCAGCCTAACGCCGATCAGTTGGCAGGCGCTGGATGCGTTGCGTGAAAAGCGACGAGAGGCGCGCAATGAAGTCCCCGAGTGAGATCGCTGGTCGCTTGGCTAAGCAGTGGCAGCAAACTGATCGGCGGGTAGAGAGATTGTTATCTCCAGAGAGCTGGCCACTGGTGGTCGCTATTGGCAAACCCACTGGCCGCCAGTTCGCCGATCAGACCGGGTTGGTGCAGGCCCATGTGCAGCGTTGGCGGCAGGTAACCGTCGGTGAGGTGGCGTTTCAAGATATCAACTTCCGAGCGGCGGCTGAACCGGTGTCACTCCCCGTGCAGTGGGTGCTGCACACACCGTCTGAATGGGCTGCCGCCACGGCGGATGCCGAGGTGCAACAGGAGTTTGCGCTGCTCGAAACCCTGGTAGGAAGTGTCAACCAGCGTTACTGGGAGGTGCTGGTTCGCGAACGTGCTCTGTGGCGCAATAGGGCGGTCAGCGAGATCATTGGCGCAGCAACACTGGCGGATTCGCTACAGCCTGGCATAGCCGAAGGCCGACCGATAAGATTGCTCAAAGGGTTAGGGGTGGATACCAAGTTTATCGAGCGCAATGCGGTGTTACTGACACGCCTGCTGGATGAACGCTACGACGGCATGGCCAGCCAACAAGGGTTAAGCGGCTTTCTGGATGCTCCCGACGATAAAGATCACTGGCTGCTGGTGGTGCCCTTGGCGCAGGGACTGCTGCCTTTTCAGCGCCTGCGCATCACCGCCAGAGAACTGGCAAATACTTGCCTGCCGGGATCGCGGGTTGTAGTGGTTGAGAACGAGCAGTGTGAGCACTTGCTGCCGCCCATGCCCTCCACCGTAGCGATTCTTGGCGCAGGACTGGATGTACACTGGCTGGCAGGTGGGGCGCTGCAAGCAAAAGCGATTGCCTATTGGGGCGATATGGACACCTGGGGGCTACTGATGCTGGCCAAGGCTAGACAATCTTTGCCCAGTATTACCCCGTTAATGATGAGCGAGGCGCACTTCAAGGCGTTTTGCTGCGATTGTGCCGTATCGGAGCCGGTTCATGCTGAGCTGCCGACCAGCGGCCTGAACGAGCGCGAAGTGGCTTTTTTCAATTTTCTAAAAGCACAATCAAAAGGACGTTTGGAGCAGGAGTATCTACCCAAGGTAGAGGTGCAACGTGAGCTGCTGGGGTGGCTGAATCGCTGCTAGTGCGGTTATGTAAAGTGGGTGGCTTACTAACCGATTAGCCTTAAATCTAGAGGAAACTGCTCCACAGAAAGTCTAGCAAGGCTGGCGTCCGGGTGGCGTGGGTTAAAAAGATAGTTGCAGTTATGCGGCACAATCACCGTGGGTACTTTGAGTAGTAAAGAGTTACTTTCATTTAGCCATTGGGAACCTAGTGAGCGAGTTAGCTGCTGCTGTTGAGGCCACGCTTCTGGCAAGCTTGCTTCAACAGACATCTCGCTAGCTGATGAGGGTAGCTCAACACGCAGTAGCGTAAATTGATCAGGTAGCTCATCAATGCTCATTTCAAAGTGAACCAGCACCTCAAGCAGCGCAGTGGCCGGTGAGTCGGCTAGGTAGACGACTGGCTGGCCTTTATGGTGCCACCGACCAGCCGTGATCGTGCCACCTATGCCAGAGAGATCCGTGTAGTTGGATATACGCCACGCTACCTTGGTCACGCCGACAACCCATAGTGAAGTTGCTGAAGTAGCTCTTCAACTGCCTCATAGCCAGGGGTCGTAGTGACCGCCGTCAAGGCGCTGATTCCCCCAAGCGCACGGCGAGGTTTCTTTAACCAGCGAATGGCTTTCTCGCGATTGCCGAAAACCTCTTCGGCGAGGATAACGATTCTGCTAGTTCGGTAGAGCCGGTCCCCCTCATCGGGTGTCAAGGGCTTTCCTTTTGAACGTCGATGATCATGGGTGCGGCGATTGATAATCCCGGCACCATAAGCATCAATGCCGTGCTCTTTTCGCAGTCGCTCTAGTGCATCAAGTGGCACGCCTTTGCGAATCAGCTCATCCGAGCGAGCGCCAACAGCGCCACCCATTAAAGCGATAACGCTGCTTTCCACTGCATCAACAGCTTCCATTAAAGCGCTCCTTTCCCACTAATTTATTTACCCAATTATAGGATGTCTTATTCTATGCAGCAATTTGCCAGCTTTATAAGCGCATATTGCTAAGAAGTGTAAGCTGGATACGGTTATAAACTGGATTGTAGGCGCTACAGCGGAGAGATAAATGCGTACTTAGCAGCTAATGGTGTTAACAGCGGTTGTGATCGCAGGGCTAGCATCAACGTTGGCTTCCCATGAGTCGTTTGAAGCCAAGCTGGTACGTCTTGAAGTGCAGCGAGAACTTCCAGCGCTAGCGCCCACGCTTGAGCAAGAGTCGCCAGAGACCAACGCGCTGTTTCTCAGCTCAAAGAGACTAATCCAAAAAAAGAGCATAGTTGAAAAAAGTCTTGTCTTAACTAGACTAAGCCTAGTTGACTAAGTCGCTGGCCTGCTAGGAGTGTAAAATGGAAGCTATCAATATCCCTGAAGCCAACACACGTTTATCGCAGCTAGTAGCGCGTGCCGCTGAAGGTGAGGGATTTGTCATTGCCAAAGCAGGTAAGCCAATGGTGCGCGTGACGGCCATTGAAAGCCCCGTTTCTGGTCAACAGAAGCGACTAGGTTTCCTGGCAGGCCAGTTTCAAGTACCTAATGATTTTGATCGTATGGGGCAGGAGCAAATAGCCGAGATGTTTGGAGGCTGATGTGAACTTGCTTCTGGACACACATATTTTGCTCTGGGCGGCGGCAGAGCCGGAGAAGCTTTCTGATGAGGCACTATCGCCAGGCAGAAGCTGAGGGGTTTTTGCTGCTTACCGCGGATGAGCTGGTGGCTCAGTACGCTGGACCCATCAGAAAAATATAAGCTACGTTTCGCTTAAAAGGCCCATGGGTAATGTTTCTCATGCCCATAGGCCTTCTTTCAGCGCTAAGATTGACTCGCCAACCACGCTCGCCAGCCGCCAAACTCGCTAAGGTCTTGGGCTTCACCGCCTTCATTAAGCGCGCCTGCGGAGCAGATAAAACCACATTTCCAACTGCCGTCGGCAAGTTCTACTTGGCCTAAACCAAGCGGTGCGGGAATGCCCGCTAAAAAGCTGCCCAGGGTTGCCATGGGCAGGCGCCATACTTCCACTTCAATGGCCTGGCCGTTGTCGTCGCGGACCATGGCAGGGCGCTTAGGCGGGCCACCCGCTAGGGCAAACAATTTATAGCGCGGTGCGCTGTGGGTGGTGCTCATCAATACGCCGCCGCGTTCCGTCAACTGATGGTTTAGCGGCAGGTCTTTTAGGTGCGCGCCGCACACCACCAGTTCCATGCTGCCATCTTGGGCAAAAGCGCGGAGTTCCGCTAAAGGCGGGTGTGGTATGCCGGTTGCACCTAACGGCAGCATTAACCGCGCTTCAAGAGCACGCGCGAGTGAAAGCAGCGTTAAGTCAGCGAATGCTGGCCCAAATAGCGTGACGCCCACCGGTAACGCCCGCTCGCTAAAGCCCACCGGAACCGCAAGGGCGCTGTAGTCGAGCAGGTTCATAAAGTTGGTCCAAGTGCCTAAGCGGGAGTTAACGCCGATAGGGTCCGCCGCTACTTCGGCCTTGCTGGGGTGGGTAACCGTGGTGGGCGTGAGCATCACATCCACTTTGTTGATCAGCGCGTCGGCTTGGCGCTTGTATTCGGCAAGCTTATAGCGCGCATCAAAAGCCTCTACCGCCAGCGGTGTTGCGCCCCCCTGGGTGATCTGAAAGGTAACCGGGTGTACAGCTTCCGGGTTGCTTTCCATCAGGTCGCGAATCACATGGTAGCGCTCGGCCACCCAAGGCCCTTCGTAGAGTAGGCGTGCTGCTGCCAGTAACGGCGAACAGTCCAGCTCAACCTTTTCGCCGCCAAGGGCTTCGAGCTCGGCAATCGCCTGATGCATACCTTGGGTGTATGCCGCATCGGTTTGCCACTGGGATTCCAGCGGTACGCCAAAGCGAAACGCTGCGGGCGCTTTGCCGTAGCGTTTACCGTGCACGGCAACGTCATGCGGGCGCGACCAGGCGCACTCGGCATCATAGGCTGCGGTGATATCCAGCAGCTTTGCGGCGTCGTCAGCGGTTAGTGCAAACAGGCTAATGGTATCCAGGGTGGCGCAAGCGGGCACCACGCCCCGCGTGCTAAGCAGCCCCAGGCTAGGTTTCACGCCATATATGTTATGAAAACAGGCCGGCACGCGCCCAGAACCCGCGGTATCGGTGCCCAATGCAAAGCTGACCATGCCGGCGGCTGTAACCACCGCCGAGCCACTGCTGGAACCGCCGGGCACCAGCGTCGGGTCGAAGGCATTGGCGGGCGTGCCGTATACTTCCAGCGCCCGCTCGCCGACTAAGCCCGTTGCAAACTGATCCAGGTTGGTTTTCCCCATTGGGATCGCGCCTGCATCAATTAATGCCTGAACCACAAACGCATTTTCTGTGGGCGTATAGGCATAGGCCGGGCTGCCTGCCGTGGTGGGAATGCCCGCCAGGTCGATGTTGTCTTTGATGGCAAAGGGAATGCCGTAAAGCGGCAGTGTTTCCGGTGTTTCGCCTTCCAGGCGCTTCAAATAGGGTGCCAGCTGCTCATGGCTTAGGCGAGTAATCCAGGCCGGCTCTTTACCGTAGTTTTCGGCTGTTGCCAACAGCTGGCCGATAAGCTCAGAAGGAGTGAGAGTGCCGCTGCGATAGGCCGCATGGAGCGTTGCTATATCGAGTGAAATAGGAAGCGTCATGATAGATTCCTTGATTAAATCGGTGTCACGAATGAAGGCTTGAGCACGTTTGTGCGAGCAGGCTTGTTGCGCCGTCATGAACCAGCCCCACCCGCCATGGCTGTGTGGAAAGCTTGATTTGCCAGCCGTTTTTGCTGTGCTGTAAGTGGTCAAAGCACAGGCTGGCGCGCCAGCGCAGGGCGTCGTCAGTTAAGCCGCTGACTGGTGTAAACAGGGTGTCTGGATTAGCAGGTAGCGTGCGCGGGGTAATCGCTATGGCGTGATCGCCTATTTGCAGCCAACGCAAATACCCCTGCTCATCTATTTGAATCACTTCTTCAACGGCAGCATTGGCAAGCTGTTGTCTGTGTTTGACCCAGTGTTCGACATAGCGACCGTTAGGGTGGCGCTCTTCTAACGTGCCGCTGTCAATCCAGCGCAGTAGGCCAACATCTCGTTCCAAGCTGGGGCAAAGGTCCTGATAGCGGTGCCATACACACTGCTCGCCTTCGATCTGGGTAATACCCGCAAAGGCCGTGAGCCCCGCCAACCATTCAAGCTGGCGGCGGTTGCAGTCGTGTAAACCGGTGATGCCAGCAAAGTCAGGCGAGTCTGTAGGCAGGCGCAGGTCGGCATGCCAGTGTTTGCCCTGTAGCCAATACACCTGCGTAGTGGTGTCAGCCTGTTGATAGGGATCATTGGCTGAGGATTTAGTGGCTGAAGATTTAGTGGCTGAAGATTTAGTGGCTGGCTCGGCGTAAAGCGTGCGCCGCCATACGCCGCGAAATGCTTGAGGTGTACCAGGCAAGCTAACGTTCATAAGGGGATTTCCTTATGTTTGCCGTGCTGGCCCAGGCTGCCCACTTCGCGAGCGCCTTCGGGAAGGGTAATTTCGCCGTTGGCCAAACGCTCGCGCAGGTAGCGGAACGTTTGAATGGTTTGGGCGTAAAGGTGATCGCCTGCTTTAAGCGGCGTGTAATGAGCGTTACCGTGGCGCGCGACTAACTCAGGCAGCGGCGCGACCTCGGTATGGTAATCGCATGCGAAAAACAGCGGAAAAGAGTAGCGTTCCTCTTTCACTTTGCGCACCCGGTGGGAGGTGGCCACAAACTCGCCGTTACTCCAAATTTCCAGCATATCGCCAATATTGACCACCAGCGCATCGTCTTGATACGGCACATCAATCCACTCACCCGCACCGTTCATCACCTCAAGCCCCGGCGCGGTAGGCAGCAGCAGGGTAAAGCACTCGTAGTCGGTATGGGCACCGATGCCTTGGGCATCTTTGGCATTGGGGTTATACGGGTAGTGGATCAACCTTAGCTGGCTAGGCGGCTTGTTGACGTGACGCAGCAGCTGCTGCTCTTCAAGCCCTAACGCCAGGGCAAAGCCGCCTATCAGCGTGCGTCCCACTTGGTAAGCGGCATCGTAGTAGGCGGCGACAGGTTCGCGGAAACCGTCAAGCTCAGGCCAGGGGTTGGGCCCAAGTAGGGGGGTGCCCGCTAGCACCTCAGGGTCATCGCTAGGCAGCTCAAAAGCGAGATCAAAGGCCTCTTTCATATCGGGCTTTGTAGGGTCTGGTGACTCTTCACCAGGCGGCACATAGCCGCGATGATGATGGTATAGGCCGATGTAGCGCTCCATTTTGGCTGCTTCAGGTTGGGCAAAGAAGCGCTTGGCTTGGTTGATTAACCCCTCACGAAGCGGACGATCAATCCCATGCCCCACCATTTGAAAGAAACCGACGTCCCGTGCAGCGCGCCCCAGGGTATTGGCAACCGCTTGGCGGGCAGCGGCATCTCCATGGAGTAAATCGCTAATGTCGATCACGGGGATTGCTTGAAAGTCAGCTAAGCGCCGGTCGGCGGTAGATGTGTTCATGCGTTTACCTCCTGTTCACTGGTGAGCACCACAAGCGGCTGCCCAGGGGCAATAGGGGCGCTCTCAGAAAGGGGTAAACGTGTAACGCGACCCGCGCAGTGAGCCGTAATTTCGACTTCCATTTTCATGGATTCCACCAGTGCTACTGGCTGCCCAGCGCTGACCTGTTCGCCTTCTTTGACGAGTAGCTTCCATAGGCTGCCGGTGACCGGGCTTTCGATGCCGAGTTCGCCTTCATTGAGCGCTGCAACTTCGACACTTTCCGGTGCTTGATCCTCAAAGGTAAATTGTCCATTTGCCCGCCAGGCAGCCATTTCGGCTTGGAAAGCGGCTTCGCGCTTGGTGCGGAAAGCGTCAATGGCGGCGGTGTTCTTATCAATCTCAGCTTGATAATCCGCCAAGCGAAAGCGAGTAGTTTCGATGGGTAGGTCATATCGACCGTGGGGGAAGTCGCGGCGAATTTGCTCAAGCTCGTCGTGGCTGACTTCATGGAAGCGTAACTGATCAAAAAAGCGCAGCAGCCAAGGGTTCTCAAAGTGCGCCGTGGTGCGGTAGCGGTTCCACATTTGCAGGGTGCGACCCACGAACTGGTAGCCGCCGGGGCCTTCCATGCCGTAAACGCATAAATACGCCCCGCCAATGCCCACGGAGTTTTCCGCTGTCCAGGTGCGGGCGGGGTTGTATTTGGTGGTAACCAGCCGTTGGCGTGGGTCCAGCGGTGTAGCGACCGGTGCGCCCAGATAAACGTCGCCCAGCCCCATGACCAAATAGCGGGCGTTGAAAACGATGTCGCGCACTTGCTGCTCGCTTTCCAGGGCATTGATGCGGCGGATAAAATCCAGGTTGCTGGGGCACCAGGGCGCATCCGGGCGCACGCTGCGCTGGTATTTGTCGATGGCCTCCTGGCAAGCAGGGTCGTCCCAAGAGAGCGGTAGATGCACCACCCGTGACTCGACTTCCAGCGACTCCACATCGACCAGCGCCTGCTCGGCTTTTTGCAGGTGTGCGAGTAGCTGATCAAGGCTGAGTTCCGGCGGTTCGTAGTGAACCTGCAGCGAGCGAATGCCGGGGGTTAGTTCCCGCAGGCCGGGCAGTGAGTGTTCCTGTAGCCACAGCATCCAGGCGTGTACGCGAAAGCGCAGCGCGATATCCAGCTCCATTGCACCAAACTCGATAAGCAGGAAGTCATCCCCGGCGCGGCGGTAAACGATGCGCTCACCGGCCTGCTCAGCGGCTACCTCGTGCAGGATGGGGCTATCGCGCTCTGGCTGAATCGCTTCAACCGGCTGCGCTGTAAGGGTATCCAGCTGGCTGAGCTGGCGCGCTTCCAGGCTGCGTGCGGTAGCAAGGCTGACCGGCACAAAGCGTATTTTATCGCCGGCGGCAAGCTGCCCCAGCTTCCAGCGCTCGGCGCGTACCACGGTGGCTGGGCAGACAAAGCCACCTAGTGAGGGGCCGTCGGGGCCAAGAATCACCGGCATATCGCCGGTAAAATCGATGGTGCCAAAGGCGTAGGCGTTATCGTGAATATTGGAAGGATGCAGGCCTGCCTCGCCGCCGTCGGCACGCGCCCACTCTGGCCGTGGGCCAATCAACCGCACGCCGGTGCGGCTGGAGTTGTAGTGGACTTCCCATTCGTGATCAAAAAAGCGTTCGATATCGTCATCGGTAAAAAAGTCTGGCGCGCCGTGGGGGCCGTAAAGCACGGCCACGTGCCAGGTTTTGCCGCCGTCTTGGTGGCCAAAGGTGGGTATTAACGCATTATCAAGCTGTGCTTGGGAGGTGGCGGCAAGCGCCGGTAAATCGAGCATATCGCCGCTGCGCAGGGCACGGCCGCCGTGGCCACCAAACTGGCCCAGCGTGAAGGTGCTGCGCGAGCCTAAATAGCGCGGGCATTCGATACCGCCACGTACTAGCAAATACGCACGAGCGCCCGCGGCGGCTTTGCCCAGGCTGAGGGTAGCGTTTGCAGGGATATTCAGCACTTGCCAGAAGGCCACCGCTTTGCCATCCAGCGTGGCAGGCAGTACGGCACCCGCTAGCACAATTTGCGTGGCACGGTGAAAGCGTAGCGTCGGGCCGGTCAGGGTGATTTCAAGCCCGGCGGCATCGGCGGGGTTATCCAGCAGGCGGTTGCCCAGGCGAAACGACCAGTCATCGAACGGGCCAGAAGGCGGCACGCCCACATCCCAGTGCCCCTGGCGGCCGGGGAAATCTTGAATGGTGGTTAACGTGCCGGGGGCGATCACCTCAATAGCGGGCGGTGCCCATTCCAAGGTGGTTAGCCAGTGAGTCTCTATATCTGCGCGCTGAAAACGTTCAGCGCGCAGCACATGGGCAAGCCAAGCGCAGTTGGTGGTAATGCCGTAAACGCTAGCGTTATCCAGCGTGTCCGCTAACTGCTCAATAGCGGCGTCGCGGCTGTCGGCGTGAACCATCACTTTGGCCAGCATGGGGTCAAACAGCGCCGATACTTCCAGCCCGGCTCCAATGGCATGGTCGATGCGCAGGCCGTCAGCCTGCGGAAAATCAACTTCGGTGAGTAGTCCCGCGCTGGGGCGAAAATCGTGGGCGGGGTCTTCGGCGTATAAGCGCGCCTGCACCGCGTGGCCGCTGGGGGAAAGGCCTTTTGTGAGCGCATCAAGAGCGGGCAGTTCGCCGGCACCAAGGCGCACCATCCACTCGACAATATCAATGCCATAGACCATTTCGGTGACGCCGTGCTCGACCTGCAGGCGGGTATTGACCTCTAAAAAGTAGAACGCTTCCCGTTCGGCATCGTAAATAAACTCAACGGTGCCGGCGCTACGGTAATTGACGGCTTTGCCCAGCTGAACGGCGGTTTCGTGCAGCGCTTGGCGAACGGGTTCAGGCAGGTTGGGAGCCGGGCACTCTTCGAGTACCTTTTGGTGGCGGCGCTGGGTGGAGCAGTCGCGCTCGCCGAGTGCCACCACATTGCCCTGGCCGTCGCCAAATAGCTGCACTTCAATGTGACGGGCGCGGGCGATGTAGGCTTCCAGAAACACGCCGCCGTCGCCGAAGTTGCGCTCACCCAGGCCTTTTACCGAGTCAAAGGCACGCGCAAGCTCGGCGGGGGTTTGGCACACCTGCATACCGATACCGCCGCCGCCAGCGGTGGATTTGAGCATCACCGGGTAGCCGATCTGTTCGGCGCTGTTGCGGGCTTCATCAACGCTGCCAAGAAGCTCCGAGCCGGGCACCAGGGGCACACCGGCCTGTTTGGCGAGCGTGCGGGCTTGGTGCTTTAGGCCAAACTGTTCAATCTGCTCGACAGTCGGGCCTAAAAAGGTTAGCCCCGCTGCGTCGCAGGCTTCAATAAAGCGGGTGTTCTCTGACAAGAAGCCGTAGCCGGGGTGCACCGCTTGGGCACCGCTTTGTTTGGCAATGGCGATGAGCTTGTCGATATTGAGGTAGGTATCGCTGGCCGAGCCTTTGCCAAGCGAGTAAGCCTCATCGGCTTGGTGAACATAGGGCGCGTCGCGGTCGGCGTCGGCGTAAACCACCACGCTGCCAATACCGAGCGCTTTGAGGGTGCGTAAAATGCGTGCGGCAATGGCACCGCGATTGGCAATCAGGACTTTGCTAAAGGTGTTATTGATCGACATAGTATTGCCTGCAAACAAAGGCGGGTCGTCCCGCAGGTTGTTTGGCCGTCTAGGGTCGTCCCTAGGGATTTAGTGCTGTGGCCAAGTCAGGAGAGACGCGAAAACGCTGTGAACCCATCCATGGGCGCTCGGCTTTTTCATCCCTGAAAAAGACGTTTCGCTTGCTCTCCTGACTTGATCTGCGCCTATTCTCATGTCAGTCCCACACCAACAGCTCGATAGGCGTTGGGTTGTAGCCGTTGCAGGGGTTGTTGAGCTGGGGGCAGTTGGAAACCAGCACGATCACATCCATCTCAGCGACCATTTCCACATATTTACCCGGCGCTGAGATGCCGTCCTCAAAGGTCAGGCCACCGTCAGCGGTGACCGGCACGTTCATAAAAAAGTTGATGTTGTGGGTGATATCGCGCTTGGTTAGGCCGAACTCTGGAAAGTTGGCAATCGCCTGCATCCAATTGTCCCGGCAGGAGTGCATGTGGCGCTTTTCCAGGTCGTAGCGCACGGTGTTGCTTTCGCTGGCGCAGGCACCGCCCAGGGTGTCGTGGCGGCCACAGGTGTCGGCGGTAATGGTCAGCATGGCGCGGCCTTCACTCGACATCAGCGTGGTGCCTGCGGTGAGATAAACCGCGCCTTGTTCGCGCACGGTGTCCATGGCGCTATAGCGCTCGGCGGTATCGTCGGCGCTGAAGAACAGAGTGTCGGCGGCTTGGTTGCCTTCCAAGTCGAGAATACGCAGGGTTTGGCCGCGCTTGACGGTGCCAATGTAGTGATCGCCCGCGTTGACCGTGGTGCGGCTCAAGGCGTTTTCAGGGCGTAAAGTGCTTTCAATCATCATGGTATTCGTTCCCCCTAGAGGCCGAGGTGGTAAAGGCGGTTATTGGCAAAGCCACGGGCGTTTTCGGGCCGTGAGCGGTAGCACGGGTCGTCTTCGGTGGGCGGTTCGGCGGTGCCGAGTGCAATGTCTACACCGCGCCGGGGGTAGTCAGCGCTAGGGTCGAGCGGGTGGGGGCAGGTATGCAGCAGCACGAGGGTATCCATCTCGAATCGCAGCGTGATGCTGTTGCCGGGCTGGCAGTGGCCGCTCACATAACTCAGCTTGCCCTCGTCGTCGCTTTCTACCCGGGAGAAAAGATTCAGGTTGGCGGCCATATCCCGACGGCCCAGGCCGTACTTGGCAAGCTCGACTAAAAAGGCGTCGAAGCCGGTGCGCGTCCAGTCGTTATGCGCCTGTTGATAGCTGAGCGGCTGCCAGCCTTTCTTCACCAAGTGATGAGGCATTAAGTTGCCGCTAACGCTGTCATGCCAGCCCACATCATCGTGGGTGATGGAGGCAAAAATACGCCCCATATCGGAGTACAGGCAGTGGCCTTGAGTGAGCTTAAAAGTGTGCTGGCACTTTAAAGTGTCGGGTAGGTTTAGGCGTTCCAGCAGGTTTTCCGGGTTGTAGCAGAGCATCCCCACGTTGCTGTCAGCTTCTTTGGCGGTCAACGTGAGCGTGGTGCCTCGGCGCAGGCGCAGCGACCAGTGATGCCCGCCGGGTAAGTGGGTGGTGTAAGCGGGTTGGCTATTCATAACAGCGTCTGTCATAGCAGCGTCTCCTGGGTGTGGGTTTGCAGGCCGCCCTGGTGAAGCGCTTCTTTTAAGGCGGCAGACGGGCGGTCTCGCGAAATAGGTAGGTCGTAGGTAATCGTGGCGCCATACGCTTCAGGGGCCTGGGGGTCGTGGCGGGTTTTATCGAATACCCACAGCCGTGTGCCTAGCTCAAAGGCTTCTTTAAGGTCATGAGTGATCATGAAAATGGTCAGCTGCTGCTCTTGCCACAGGCGGTTAATCAGCACGTGCATATCCTGGCGAATGCCTGGGTCAAGCGCGCCGAAAGGCTCATCGAGTAATAAAATGCGCGGCCGCATCATCAGCGCTTGGGCGATAGCCAGGCGCTGTTGCATACCGCCGGAAAGCTCGTGGGGGTACTTGTTAAGCGCATGGCTAAGGCCCACTTCATCAATGCGGGCGCGGGCTTTTTCTATCGCCCGGCGCTTGGCGGCACCAAAGCTTTTGCCCAGCAGCCTGGCGCTGCGTAGCTCATCGGCCATCATCACGTTGCCAAGTACGGTTAAGTGGGGGAACACGGAATATTTCTGAAACACTACGCCGCGATCTGGCCCCGGCTCGTTGGGAATGGGGTGGTCATCCAGCGTGAGGCTGCCTTTAGAGATGGCTTCGGTGCCCAGCAGCATTTTAAGAAAGGTGGTTTTGCCGCAGCCTGAGGCACCTACCAGCGTGACAAACTCGCCTGGCTCGACATTAAAATTCAAATTCTCAAGCACCACGTGGTTGCCATAGTGTTTCTCTAAACGTTTGGCAGAAAGCAGGCTCATGACTTGTCTCCTTCGCCAGCGTGATACCAGGGAAAGGCAAGGCGCGATGTCCAGGCGAGAAGCTGGTCGAGCAGAAACGCCAGCAGGGTAATCCACGCCACATAGGGCAGAATCACGTCCATGGAAAGGTAGCGGCGCACCAGGAAAATGCGGTAACCAAGGCCTTCCTGGGCGGCAATGGCTTCGGCGGCAATTAAAAACAGCCACGCGGTGCCCAGCGCTAAACGGGTGGCGTTCAATAGCCGTGGGGTTAACTGTGGCAGCAGAACCCGTAACAACACTTGCCAGGAGCTAGCGCCTAGGGTTTGCGCTTTGATCAATTGCTCATCAGGCAGCCGTAGGGCGTGGCCTTGCAGGTCACGAATAAGAAAGGGCGTTACGCCAATCACAATCAGCGCAATTTTGGCGGCTTCGCCGGTGCCAAAAGCGATAAATAGAATCGGCAGGATCGCCATGGGCGGAATCAGCGAGGCCACCGTGACCAGCGGCGAGAGCTTGGCGCGAAGAAGAGGGATGCCGCCGTTTAAAATACCCACCACCAGGCCAATCAGCGCGCTAATGGCGACCCCAATCACGAGGCGCTCTAGGCTTGCGAAGGTGTCTGTCCACAGCACAACCTGCCCGGTACGCACGTTTTCAGCGGTGGCCAAATGGTAAAACGAGCTTGCCATGGTTGAGGGCGTGGGCAGTAAGCGGTCGTTGGGGTTTTCAGCCAGCCGTGTGTTGGAGAGGCTCATATAGAGCATCGCCAGCAGCAAAAAAGGCAGCAAACCCAAGAGCCAGCGGCCGCCCCGAGAGGGCGCTAAGTTAATTAATCGCTTCATGGCGGTTGGTCCACAGAAGATGAGAGCAGAGGGAGCAGCAGGCACTACTCCCGTCGCGCTAATGCAGGAGAAACCCGTTACTGAGCGTCGAGGTATGTTTGGGTGAAGCTTGGGTCAAAGCGCATCTGTACATTGCCCGCATCACCAAATACGCCGCTGGGGGTTTCGATGCCGACCACGCCGGCATTGGGTGCCATATCGCCAAGCAGGCCGTGGGTAAAGCTGAACTCGGCAACCCGCTCCATCGTTTCAAGCAGCTCGGGGCTTTCCATTAACGCGATGGCTTCTGCTGGGTCGGTGTATAGGTAGGTAGCTTCTAGCTGGGCGCGATAGCCTTCCAGATTGGTGCCTGCGGCGTCGGCCATAATGGTGAGTGCGTTTTCGTCGCCTGTTTCAATCAGCCCCATCACTTCGTACCAAGCGCCGACCAGGGCATGACCAAGCGCGGGGTTATCCGCCAGGGTCTGGGTATTGACGACCATCAAATCGAGAATTTCGCCGGGAATTTCCGCTGAGGTATACATCACGTTGGCGTCGGGCATTTCAGCGATGGCGCTGAGCTGTGGGTTCCAGGCGGCCACGGCTTGCGTGGTGCTGCTAGAAAATAGGCCAACAATATCCGCATCGGAAGTGTTGACTGTTTCGATGTCGCGTTCGGTTAGGCCAACGCTTTCAAGGGCGCGCGCCAGAAAGTAGTGGGAGACACTGAATTGAACAAGATTGACCTGGCGGCCTGCGATATCCGCAAGATCATCGCTGCCTTTGAGCACGAGGCCGTCGTTACCGTTGGAGTAGTCGTTGATGATCAGCGCGGTGGAATCGACGCCGCTCGCGGCAGGAATCGTCAAGGCGTCCATATTGGTCATGGCGCAGCCGTCAACGTTGCCCGAGGTGAACTGGTTAATCGACTCGACGTAGTCGTTGACCTGCACGACATCAATGCTGATGCCGTACTCGTCAGCCCATTTGTCGACGACCCCTTCAACGTCGGCGTAGGCCCAGGGCATCCAGCCGGCATAAATCGACCAGCAGACGCTGAATTCATCGCGTTCTTGTGCATGTGCTGGGGTGAGGCCAGCGCTCAGCGTGGTTGCCAGCAGTGCAGCAGAGAGCGGTGCAAGTAGCAGGTGTTGTGAGGGAGTGCGAGTAGAACGAGTCATGAGAGCCTCCAACGGCAAAGGAAAAACTCAGGGGCATCGGCGCTTTACAGTGCCTTGTCCTCCCGGGCTTTTATCCCGCCGTGTAACCTTGCGTGCTTGCAAGGTCGATTGCTCTCGGACCAGCCACAGCCATCAGGGCAATATCATTGATGGTGTCGGAACCCTAGCGATCTATTGGAAACTCAATTGTGCGGCTGCAAAAGCGGCCAATACCCCGTGTATTACGTTCTTATACAGAGCAATATATTGGCCGATTAGGGAAAAGGTTCTAATTTTCAGTTGGTTATGTGTTTTAACGCCAAGAGATCGCGGCGCTAACGCTGTTGAATGCATTATCTTGGTGCGCAGGTTGCCTCGATGCACCGCGATGTAACGTTTGAGCTATTTGAACTGGGCTATTTACTTACGCTGAGCTATTTACGTTGAGCTATTGACGTATCTCGCTTATTTACAGCGGCGTTTTGCTGGCCTTGCCGGGTATCTCTCTGACTAGCCGGGGCATTAAAAAACCCGGGAGGTGGTCGAGCAGCTGCTTCACCAGCGCTTGTGCAGCTTCGTCGGGAACATCAAAGTGGGCAGCGCCCTGCACAGGGTCAAATACATGTAAGTAGTAGGGCAGTATGCCCGCTTCAAACAGCCGCTCGGAGAGAGCGGCCAGGGTTGGCACGCAGTCGTTAACGCCCTTGAGCAGCACGCTTTGGTTCAGCAGCGTCACACCTGCGTGTTTTAGGCGTGCGCAGGCATCCACCACGGGCTGGTCAATCTCGTTGGCATGGTTAATGTGCAGCACCATTACCGTTTGCAGGCGCGTTTTACCCAGCCAAGCAAGTAAGACGTCATCCACGCGGTCGGGAATTACCACGGGTAAACGGGTATGAATGCGCAGCCGTTTAAGGTGCGGAATGCTCTCTAGCTGTTCCACCAGCCAGGCCAGCTGGCGGTCGCTGGCGGCCAGCGGGTCACCGCCGGAGAGAATCGCCTCGTGAATAGAGGTATCGCTGCGGATATAGTCCAGCGCTTCCTGCCACTGGGCGCGTGAAGGCGAGTTGTCGCTATAGGGAAAGTGGCGGCGAAAGCAGTAGCGGCAGTTAATGGCACAGCTGGGGCTGGCAATCAGCAGCACCCGGTTGGCGTATTTATGAATCAGCCCTTTGGCGGGGCGATGTTCGGCTTCTTCCAGCGGGTCAACGACGTAACCATGCGGCGTGAGCGCTTCTTCGCCCAGCGGCATCACTTGGCGCAGCAGCGGGTCGTTTATGTCGGCATAGGCTATTCTGTTGAGATACGCCTCAGGCACGCACACTTCAAACAGCTTATGACCTAGTTGGGCACCTGCTAACCAATCGCTGCCTAGCCCCAGCCGTTCGCACAGTGCTTGCGGGTCGCGAATTGCCATAGAAAGCTGCTGTTGCCACGTAAGGTGTGTCTTCGGCGCGGCAATAATGATGTTCTCCTGCAAAAAAGCTCTCCTTCGGGTTATCATGCGGCGCACTGATCACAAGCGTGAAGCTGCGGCTTCGCAGACCAAGTAGTTAAGAATAGGTAATTGAGAGGCGATATGGCGAACTATTCTACCAATGAATTCAAGGGCGGTTTGAAAGTAATGCTCGACGGCGATCCTTGCTCGATCGTTGAGAATGAGCTGGTCAAACCAGGCAAAGGCCAGGCGTTTAACCGCGTTAAACTGCGTAACCTGATGACTGGCCGCGTGGGTGAGAAGACGTTCAAATCGGGCGATTCGCTGGAAGGCGCTGATGTCATGGATTTGGAGATGGAATATCTCTACACCGACGGTGATATGTGGCATTTCATGAAGACCGACGGCTCCTTTGAGCAGTACGCGGTAGAAAAGAAAGCGTTGGGTGATACCGAGAAATGGCTCAAAGAGCAGGTGCCCTATACCATTACGCTGTGGAACGACAAGGCGATTTCTGTCACGCCGCCCAATTTTATTGAGCTGGAAGTGGTCGAAACCGACCCCGGCTTGAAAGGTGATACTGCCCAAGGCGGCTCTAAGCCTGCGACGCTCTCCTCCGGTGCTGTTGTTCGCGTACCGCTGTTTATCAACCAGGGTGAAGTGTTGAAAGTTGATACGCGCAGTGGCGAGTACGTTTCCCGCGCTTGATGGCTGTTTCGCTATGGCGCAGATGATGGCCACGCATGTTGCGTGGCCATTTTCAGCTGAACCGGTTTGCACGAAAGCGTTTGTTAACGCGCTTGTTTAAGGAAGTAGCGATGGCCATTGATTGGCAACCCTCAGCGTCTATTGAAACGCTGCGCGAGCGGGCGCGGTTAATGGCCTCCGTGCGCTCCTTTTTTGCCCAGCGCGACGTGCTGGAAGTAGAAACGCCGGTGCTGGGGCAAGGTGGCAGCACCGATGTGCATTTGGTGTCGCTACACACCTTGGCGCGCACGGGCAGGGGGCAACGTCGCCTGTGGCTGCAAACGTCTCCTGAGTTCCATATGAAGCGCCTGCTGGCGGCGGGTAGCGGGCCGATTTTTCAGCTGGCAAAAAGCTTTCGCGATGGTGAGATCGGCACCCGCCACAATATCGAGTTCACTATGTTGGAGTGGTATCGGCCGCAGTTTACGCTGGATAAACTGATTGACGAGACCGCTACCCTGGTGATGTCGCTATTGCCAAATTTCCCTGGCCCGCTGGTGCATTACCGCTACCGCGAGCTGTTTCATACGCATTTAGCAATCGACCCCTTTACCACATCACTCGAAAAACTGCGTGCGATAGCCGCTGAGCGTGCGCAAATGTCTGCGCATACCTTGGCCGATGAAGGCCGCGATACCTGCTTAGACCTGCTAATGAGCGTGGTGATTGAGCCTCAGCTAGGTCAGCATGAGCTGAGCGTGGTGGTTGATTACCCCGCGAGCCAGGCGGCGCTTGCCCGAAGGCATCAGGATGCGGATGGGCAGTGGGTGGCTTCCCGCTTTGAGCTGTATCTAAACGGCGTTGAGCTGGCCAACGGGTACGATGAGTTGACCGATGCCGCTGAACAGCGCGCCCGTTTTGCTGCAGATAACGCTGAGCGCCGCCGTTTAGGCTTGCCAGAAGTGGATGTAGATGAACGCTTGCTGGCCGCGCTTGAACACGGAATGCCCGAAGGTGCCGGTGTGGCGCTGGGGGTTGATCGTTTGATTCAGCTAGCGCTGGGCAAAGCACGCCTGGAAGACGTGCTTGCTTTTTCGATGTCTAACTGCTAGTCACTGCCTAATGGCTAGTCAATGTCTAATAGCTAGAGATAGCACCTAGCGATTCTCCCATGCTGACCAATGTCGCAAGGGGGCGCTCTGTGAAATTGACCGGTTTGGCGAAGCACATCACCACCGTGGAGCCGAGCTTAAAACGCCCCATCTCCGCGCCTTTTTCTAACGTGATGGGTTGGCCAAACGGTATGCGCTGAGGGTGCCCGGAAAGCGGTGTTACCTGGCCTGACCAAACCGTTTCAATCGCCGCCACAATCATTGCGCCCACCAATACCATGGCCATGGGGCCGTGCTCGGTATCAAAAATACATACCAGGCGCTCATTGCGAGCAAACAGGCCGGGTACGTAAGTGGCGGTGGCTTGGTTTACCGAAAAGAGCCTGCCCGGTACGTAGATCATTTCCCGCAGCGTGCCGGTGACCGGCATATGCACTCGGTGGTAGTCCCGCGGGGAAAGGTAAACGGTGGCAAAGCTGCCGCCTAAGAATTCCTCTGCCAGCGCCGTATCGCCGCCCAGTAAGGTTTGCGCGGAGTAGGTGTGGCCTTTGGCCTGCACCAGTTGGCCGGCCTGCAAGCGACCGTATTGCGATAGTACGCCATCAGCAGGGCTTAAAATGCCGTCGCCCAGGGGGCGTGCATCGGCTTTGAGTGCCCGGGTGAAAAAGTCGTTGAACGTGGCGTAAGCAGTGGGGTTTGGCTCCAACGCTTGGCTCATATCCACGTTAAAGCGTTTGATAAACGCTTTGATCAGCGTGTCCTTCACCCAGGGGTTATCGCACTGGGCGAGCTTGCCGATCAGGCGTGAAATCGCGTGGTGCGGCAGCGGGTATTGGAGTAGCGAAAAGGCTTTTTGGGAAACAATCACAGTAATGGGTTCGCTTTTCGATAATGGGTTCGCTTTTCGATAATAGGTTCACTTCTCGATCGGTGTATCGTCGCGGTTGCCCCATTCACTCCAGGAACCCGCGTAACCGCGTATATTAAAGCCCAGCGCCTTGCCGACCAGCCAGGTAAAGCTGCTGCGGTGGTGGCTTTGGCAGTGAGTGGCAATTTCCATATCCGGCGTTAGGCCAAGAGCGCCCAGCTCGGTTATCAGTTCGGCGTAATCGCGAATGCGCAGTGCGCGGTTACGGTCCATGGCGTCTAGCCAGTCCATATTCACAGCGCCCGGTATATGGCCCAGATGCTGGTTGTTGCCTCTTACGCCATCGTACTCATCTTTGGAGCGCGCATCCCAAACCGCGAACTGCCTGTCGCCCAGTTTTTCTTTGATTTCTTCACAGGTGATCAGGGTGTTGGGGTTAAGAGTCTCGGCATGATAATCGCTTGGCGTGAGGGCTGTAGGCTCAGTGCTCTCTGCAAAACCCGCATCGCGCCAAGCGTGAATGCCACCGTTTAAGTAAGAGTAGCGGGTGTGGCCAATCAGCTCTAGTGTCCACAGTAACCGCGCCGCCCAGCCGCCGCCTTCGTCGTCGTAAGCAACGACATGGGTGTCTCGGGTTAAGCCTAACGTGCTAAATAACCGTGATAGCGCCTCGACGCTGGGAACATCATTGGGCACTGGCCCGTCACCGCGCATCAAATAGCGAAAATCGAGAAAAACAGCGCCGGGTACATGCCCTTGGCGATAACTGTCGCTATTTGCCGGCACATCGATAATCAGCAGCTGTGGGTCATCTAAGTGCTCTTGCAGCTGTTCGGGTTCAACGATCAGCGGCAGCAGGTTGGATTCCGACGATTGGCGCTCAATACTCATGGGTCACTCCTTCCGTAAACGTTAGCTATCCAGGCTATCAAGAATGCGCCGATAGCTGGCAAAGCGTGCTGGGTGAATCTTGCCTGCCTCGACCGCTGCGAGTAAAGCGCAGCCTGGCTCATTGCGGTGGCGGCAGTCACGGAAGCGGCAGTGACCAATATAGTCGTGAAATTCAATAAAGCCGTCGGTGACTTCCTGCTCGTTAAGGTGCACCAAACCAAACTCGCGAATACCCGGTGAGTCGATCAGGTCGCCGTCGGCCACTTCAGCGCGGCTCATGGTGTAAAGGCGTGCTGTGGTAGTGGTGTGGGTGCCTTTGCGAGAGTCTTCCGAGAGCGCGCCAATGCGCAGGGTCTCGTCGGGGAGCAGTAGGTCAATCAGCGATGACTTGCCCACGCCGCTTTGGCCAACGAATACCGAAGTGCGCCCTTCCAGCTGGCTACGTAGCTCGTCTAGCCCGTTTTCGGTGGCGGTGGTGGTGCGCACCACGGGATAACCTAGCGCGCGATAGCGCTCTAATAGTTTACCCAGCTCGCCGCCATCTTCCGGCAGTAGGTCGGTTTTGTTGAGCACCAGCACTGGCGCAATGCCAGTGGCTTCAGCGGCCACCAGGTAGCGGTCGATGAGATTGGCGTGGGGCGCGGGTTCCACCGCAAACACAATCAGCAGCTGATCAATATTGGCGGCCACCGGTTTGAGCAGGCCGCGAGCATCTGGGCGTTTCAGCACGCTGTCGCGTTCTTCCCGGGCAACCACCACGCCAGAGCCTTCTTGCCCTGCGCGCCATATCACCCGATCGCCGGTCACCAAGCCATCCAGGTTGGCGCGTAAGTGGCAGCGCACCGGTTCATTGTTGCTGTTGCGCACCTCTAGCGTGCGCCCAAAGTGAGCAACGACGCGGCCCGGCTGTTCGGCACCGTATTCGCCGGCAGCGAGTTTTTCAGCGTCTTGCACGTCGCGCTTTTCAGCGCGCTGGGCACGTTCCGCCTGGACTTTCTCGACTCGCCATTGCTGCTGGCGACTTAATTTACGTTTGCTCATGATTACCCGATGCTAGGTACAATACTGGGAACAATAAACGCCATTGTACCTACCTAGTAGGTGAGCTGTCGTGTCTTGTATAGCTGCTTGACTCGCCTATTTGAGGCACACTTGCACCCTGATGATGGCCAATTTGCTAAAAGGATAACGGTAATGAGTAATGAAGCGATGACTCCAGCCACGGGTTCAGCGGTGCCACGGGATGACTTGCTGGTCTGGATTGACCTAGAAATGACCGGCCTAGACCCTAATAAAGAGCGCATTATTGAGGTGGCGACACTCATTACGGATGCGGATTTGAACGTGGTCGCGGAAGGGCCGGTGATTGCGGTGAAGCAGCCCGACAGCCTGCTGGCGCAGATGGATGAATGGAATCAGAAAACCCACGGCGAATCAGGCTTAGTCGCGCGGGTGAAAGCCAGCCAAGTAGACACGGCCGCAGCCGAGCAGCAAACCTTAGCGTTTCTGCAGCAGTATGTGGTGGCGGGTTCGTCGCCGATGTGTGGCAACAGTATTCATCAGGATCGACGTTTTTTAGAGCGTGAGATGCCTGCGCTGCTCGACTTTTTCCACTACCGCAACCTAGACGTTTCGACGCTGAAAGAGTTGGCGAAACGTTGGAACCCCGGCGCGTTGGCGGGCTTTAGCAAGCAAAACGTACACCTGGCGATGGACGATATTAAAGAGTCAATTGCTGAACTTGCTCATTACCGCGCTACGTTTTTGTGCGTTGATCAAAGCAGCGACGAAGAAGAATAGCTCTTGAAAAGAGCCGTTAAGAACAGCCGTTAAGAAGAGCAGCGTTTAAGGCGCGTCCGTAGCAATGCGCTCACTGCGCTTTTGGCACTGCTCCTCAAGCGCCCAGGCGACGTGTTCACGTACCAGTGCGCTTGGGTAGGCTCTACGTGCCCAGAGTGCGGCTTCCACGGCCTCGCTCCAAGGCGCGTTACCCAGGCCGATGGCGATATTGCGCAGCCAGCGTTGATAGCCAATACGCCGAATGGGGCTGCCGGCGGTTTTGTCCAAAAACTCCCCTTCGCCCCAGGAAAATAGGCTGATAAGCGAGGCGCGGTCTAAGTCATGGCGCGGCGCAAAGTCATCTTCCTGGGTGATATGGGTAAAACGAGTAAAAGGGCAGACCAGTTGGCAGTCGTCGCAGCCGTAAATACGGTTGCCCATGGCGCGGCGAAACTCAACGGGAATAGCGCCATGCAGTTCGATGGTGAGATACGAAATGCACTTTTTCGAGTCGACCACTTTGTCGTCGACAATCGCGCCAGTGGGGCAGGCGGTGCGGCAAGCGCTGCAGCTGCCGCAGTGTTCGTGTTCAAACGGCGCATCAATGGGCAGCGGTAGGTTGGTGTAGAGTTCGCCAAGAAAAAACAGCGAGCCCGCTTTGGGGTTGAGCAGCATGGCGTTTTTGCCAAACCAGCCAAGCCCCGCTTTTTGAGCCAGCGCGCGTTCCATCACCGGCGCTGAGTCGACAAACGCGCGGTAGCCGAAGTCGCCGACTTCCTGCTCAATTTTTTTTGCTAAAAGGGCTAACCGTTTGCGCATTAGCTTGTGATAATCGCGCCCCAGGGCGTAGCGGGATACATAGGCGCGGCTGGGCTGGCCAAGTACCTTGGTGCTTTCCACCTCGGCGGGCAGGTAATCCATGCGCACGCTGATAATGCGCTGAGTGCCGGGTTCAAGCTCTGCCGGGCGGGTGCGCTTGGTGCCATGCTTGGCCATAAAGCCCATTTCGCCCTGGTAGCCTTTTTCCAGCCACGCGTCGAGGTGGGCTTCATGCGCCGACAGGTCAATATCAGTGATGCCCACTTGCTGAAAGCCCAGCTCGCGCCCCCAGGTTTTAATCAGTTCGGCAAGGCGAGCAAGCGTTGGGTCAGTCATTACGTGGCGTGAGCGTGCAAGGGCAGTGGAATCCGGCATAGTGAGTCATATAAATTAGCGTAATAAGCGCGCTATGCTAACGCATTAGCAGCCATCAAAACATGTGTCCTGAAACATGTGAAAGGAGCGATCGTGACGGTCCCGAATACTTCCATGCTACGCCCGCTATACAAAGCCGCCCAGGTGCGCGAACTGGATCGACGCACGATTGCCGGTGGCATCGATGGTTTTGCATTAATGCAGCGCGCCGCTTCAAGTGCCTGGCACAGTTTCCGTTCACGCTGGCCCCAGGCGCGCAGCTTAACCGTGATGTGTGGAAATGGTAACAACGGTGGCGATGGCCATGTGTTCGCCGCGCTTGCCATGCAGTCTGGCCTCAAAGTGCAGCGGGTTACCCTGAAGCCGCTTGATGCGCTAAGCGGCGACGCGGCTCGCGCAGCACAGCTGGCAACCTCGGCTGGGGTGGGCTGTGAAGAATGGCACGCTGGCACTGAATTGGGCGGGGAAGTCATTGTTGATGCGCTGCTTGGCACCGGTTTGACCGGCGAAGTGGAAGGGCGCTTCAAGCGTGCGATTGAAATGATCAATGCCGCGCATCGGCCGGTACTGGCAATTGATATTCCCTCAGGATTAGTCGCTGACACCGGCGCTGTGCCAGGGGTTGCCGTTAAGGCGGCCTGCACGGTGACATTTATTGGCGATAAAATTGGTTTGCATACGGGTGATGCACCGGCCTATACGGGGGAGATCGATTTTCGCCCGCTGGGCGTTAAAGCCCAGGCCTATTTTGATATTCCAGCCACGGCTTGGCGCTTGGATGATTCGCTGCTGGCAGACGCCTTCGTGCCCCGCCTGCGCACCAGCCATAAAGGCGATATGGGCCACGTGCTGGTGATGGGTGGTGCCCCCGGATTTGGCGGAGCGGCGCTCTTGGCGTGCCAAGCGGCTGCAAGGCTGGGCGCGGGCAAAGTGAGTTTGGCAACCGCCCCTGAACACGTTGTTGCAAGCCTGGTACGCTGCCCAGAAGTGATGGCGCACGGTATACGAGGTGGCGCAGAGGCGAGCGAGTTACCCAAAAGCGCCGACGTTGTGGTGGTAGGGCCGGGGCTGGGGCAGGCCGCCTGGGGGCAAGCGGTGCTGCAAAGCGCGCTGCAGTCAAACGCCCCGTTGGTGGTCGATGCTGATGGTCTAAACTTGTTGGCGCGCCAGTGGCCGGATGTTCGCCGCGATAACTGGATATTGACCCCGCACCCAGGGGAAGCCGCGCGGCTATTGAACTGTTCTGTCGCTGATATCCAAGCGGATCGCCCCGTCGCCGTTCAGGCGCTGCAGCGAGCGCGAGGCGGCGTGGTGATTTTAAAAGGCGCGGGTAGTCTCATCGCAGGCCCCAGCGGCTTGGTGGTTTGCCCTTACGGCAACCCGGGTATGGCGAGTGGCGGCATGGGCGATGCGCTCAGCGGCATGTTGGGTGCCTTGGTTGCCCAGCGTGGTGCCTTGGTTGCCCAGTATAGTGGCATGGAATTGAGCGCTTGGCTGGCCACCATGGTGCATGCGTTAGCGGCAGACCGCGCGGCAGAACAGGAAGGCGAGCGTGGCCTGCTGGCGAGTGATCTGGCATCCTATGCGCGAAAATTGATTAATCCTTGAAGGCAGCCCACATGCAGGTGCAATTAGACAATGAAGAGGCTCAGGTTGGCTTTGGCGAAGCGCTCGGGCTTGCGTTGCAAGGGCGCGGGCTGGTGTATCTTGAAGGTGAGCTGGGTGCCGGTAAAACCACGCTAACACGTGGTATTCTGCGAGCTTACGGCCATCAAGGGGCAGTCAAAAGCCCTACCTACACGCTGGTGGAGCCTTACGAACTGGGCTCCCAGCGGATTTATCATCTCGATTTGTACCGTCTGTCTGACCCTGAAGAGCTTGAGTTTATCGGTGGCCGCGATGTGTTTGCCGACGATGCACTTATTCTTGTTGAATGGCCTAGCCGCGGTGAGGGCTGGCTGCCTACGCCTGATCTTCGCCTGATGTTGGAAGTGGCTGCTCAAGGTCGCCTAGTGGCCTTAACGGCTTGCAGCGATAAGGGTGAGCAGGCGCTTGCACGATTACACGACAGAACACGTTTACCAGGCAGGCCAGGTTTACAAGATGAGTTAAGTTCCAATCAGCTGGAGAACGGTGTGATTCAATGGAAATGAAAGACATAGCGGTACATGTCTATCGTTTGTTAGCCGCCAGTTTTTTGGCCCTAGCGGCGATTGATGTTCAAGCGTCCAGCGTGGAAAGTATGCGCCTGTGGGCGGCACCAGACCATGCGCGGCTGGTCTTTGATCTTTCCTCGGCCACGAATGCCAATGTATTTTCGTTGGAAAACCCAGCGCGTTTGGTGATTGATTTGGACGACACCCAAATGGACACCGACCCCAGCACACTGCCGTTGCATGACAGTGCGATTACCTCGGTGCGCACCGGCATCCGCGATGGCGGCGGCCTGCGGGTAGTGCTTGAACTCAATCGAGACATTGAGCCGCGCCATTTTACCCTGACACCTAACGACCAATACGGTCATCGGCTGGTCGTTGATCTGGAATATCCCGGTGAAAGCGCCGTTGAGAACCCGATCGACCCTATTGAGGCGATGATTCGAGACCAGGAAATTCAGTCTCAGCGTGCGACCGCACAGCAGCAGGTGCCGGGTAGTGTGGCGACTCCTGTGCCAAGCCCGCCAGTAGAAGTGCAAGAGGCAAGAGCGCACCCGCGTAGAGATATTATTATTGCGGTTGACGCCGGCCACGGCGGTGAAGACCCCGGTGCCATCGGCCCTGCAGGAACGCGCGAAAAAGATGTGGTGTTGGAAATTGCCCGTCGTTTAGCGGCGCAAGTCAACGGCACTGAAGGGTTCAAAGCCGTGCTGGTGCGCGATGGCGATTACTATTTAGGGCTGCGCCAGCGCACGGCGTTGGCGCGTGATCAGAAAGCAGATTTCTTTGTGTCAATACATGCCGATGCCTTCACTAGCCCGCGCCCGCAAGGCAGTTCGGTTTATGCGCTTTCGCAGCGCGGTGCCACCTCTGAAACGGCCCAGTGGCTGGCCGATAGCGAGAACCGCTCTGATCTGATCGGTGGTGTTGATGGCAGCCTGTCGCTACGTGATAAAGACCAAGTGTTGCGTGGCGTGCTGTTGGATTTGACCATGACCGCCACGCTCAATGACTCGCTGTCGATTGGGGGGCAGGTGCTAGAGCAGTTGGGTCGGGTTAATCGGCTGCATAAATCTCGGGTGGAGCAAGCCGGTTTTATGGTGCTGAAATCGCCTGATATACCCTCGCTATTGATTGAGGTTGGCTTTATTTCCAACCCCGATGAAGAGCGTCGTCTGCGCGACCCGGTGCATCAGTCAGGGCTTTCTCAGGCAATTTTCAGTGGTTTGCGCGAGCACTTTCAGCGCTACCCACCGCCCGCTAGTCTGCTCGCCTGGCAGCGCGATAACCAGCGCCGCCCTTCGGGTAACGAGTACCGTATTCAGTCTGGCGATACCCTGTCAGCGATTGCAGTGCGCCACGGCGTGCCGGTTAATCAGCTTAAGCAGGCCAATGACATCAATGGCGATGTGATCCGCGTTGGCCAAGTGCTACAGATTCCCCGTTCATGAGGCTGTTTTATGAGACTGAGTGTTGACTGATATGACGTCTAGCGCACCGCGTATTCATGTGCTCGACCCACGGCTGGCCAACCAGATTGCCGCTGGCGAAGTGGTTGAGCGCCCCTCGTCGGTCACCAAAGAGCTGATTGAAAACGCCATCGATGCGGGTAGCCAGCGCATTGAAGTGGAGATTGAACAGGGCGGTGCGCGGCTGATTAAAGTGCGCGACGACGGTATTGGCATTGGTGAAGAGGACTTGCCGCTGGCTCTGGCGCGCCATGCGACCAGTAAAATCGGCAGCTTGGAAGATTTGGAGGGCGTTAGTTCGCTAGGTTTTCGTGGCGAAGCGTTGGCGTCCATTAGCTCTGTCTCGCGGCTTGAACTGATTTCTAATGCTGACGATGACCCACGCCAAGGCTGGCGAGTGGTGGCAGAAGGGCGAGGAATGGAGGCGCGGGTAACCCCTGCGCCGCACCCCCGTGGCACTAGCGTCAGCGTGCGCGATCTGTTTTTTAATACCCCTGCTCGGCGCAAGTTTCTGCGCACTGAAAAGACCGAATTTGCCCATGTAGAAGAGGCGTTTCGCCGCCAGGCGTTATCGCGTTACGACATTGCCTGGGTGTTGCGCCACAACCAAAAGGTGATTCATCAGCTGCCTGCCGGGCACTCTGCCAGTGCTCGCGAGCGGCGAATTGCCTCGCTACTGGGCAAAAACTTTATCGAGCACGCCCGTTATATCGAACGCGAGGCAGGCGGCTTGCGGCTAAGCGGCTGGGTGGGTTTGCCTACCCATTCTCGCTCGCAGGCCGACCAGCAGTACTTTTTCGTTAACGGGCGCGTGGTGCGTGACCGCTTGGTCGCCCATGCGGTGCGCCAAGCCTACCGTGATGTGCTGTTTAATGGCCGCCACCCGGTATTCGTGCTTTATCTTGCGCTTGACCCAGACGTTGTCGATGTCAACGTTCACCCCACCAAACATGAAGTGCGCTTTCGTGATGGCCGCATGGTGCACGACTTTCTCTATTCGAGCCTGCACCACTGCTTGGCGTCTGCCAAACCCGCCGAGAACAGCGAAGAGGGCAGTGCCGATGCTGATGCCAATGCCCATTCAGTTGATAGCCTAGGCGCATCGCCTCAGGGTGGGGAGCAAACAAGCGAACGTTCAGGTGAACATTTAGCAGCAAGCGCCGAACAGCCCCGTTGGCAGCAGCAGGGTATTGCACTAACGCATTCGCCAGACCGGCATCCCGGTGCTGAGCGCGTTCGACGCTTTATGCAGGGGTATCAGGCATTGCACCCCAATCATGAAGCCTCGCTATTAACGCCCCAGGCGAGTGCCCCAAATGAATGGGCTAGTAGAGAAACCGCTAACGAAGTGCGTGAAGTCCCGCAGATGATGCCCGATGACGACCCCACTGCGCCGCCGCCGTTGGGATTCGCGTTGGGCCAGTTGCACGGTATCTATATTGTTGCACAGAACGCCCAGGGCTTAGTGCTTGTGGATATGCACGCTGCCCACGAGCGGATTGTTTACGAGCGAATGAAAGCTCAGTTGGCCGCCGCTAAAGGGCTTGATGCTCAGCCGCTGCTAGTGCCGGTTTCCATTGCGGCTAGCCGGGCAGAAGTAGCGACAGCCGAAAGTGAGCAAGCAGCTATCGCAAAGCTGGGTGTTGAGTTGGATATCGCAGGGCCAGAAACCCTACTCGTGCGCCAATTGCCCGCTTTGCTGGCCCAGGCTGACCCTGAAGCCTTGGTACATCAAATGCTGGAAGAGCTAGCACGCTTCGGGCGTACTCATCAGATTGAAACGCGACTACATGAGTTGCTCTCCACCATGGCGTGTCACGGGAGCGTGCGTGCTAATCGACGCCTTACCCTTGATGAAATGAACGCCTTACTGCGCGATATGGAGCGCACTGAGCGCAGCGACCAGTGTAACCATGGTCGTCCTACATGGACGCAAATGGGCCTCAAAGCGCTCGATCGATTGTTTCTGCGCGGCCAATAAAACCTGTTTAATCGACAATCCCTTACTGATGGGAGTTTTACCGCGCATGGAAGATACGCGCCCTTGGGCGATTTTTTTAATGGGTCCTACCGCCGCGGGTAAAACGGATACCGCGATTGCGCTTCATGAGCGCCTGGGGCATGAGCTGATTAGCGTTGATTCGGCTATGGTCTATCGCAGCATGGATATTGGCAGTGCAAAGCCTAGCGCTGCTGAGCTTGCCCGTGCTCCCCATCGCTTAATTGATATCCGAGACCCTTCCGAGCCATATTCCGCCGCTGATTTTCGCGAAGATGCGCTGGCGCATATGCGACAAATTAGCACGGCAGGCAAGGTGCCGCTCTTAGTGGGGGGCACCATGCTTTACTACAAGCGGTTGCTAGAAGGTGTGGCGAATTTGCCTTCAGCAGATCCTGCTATACGTCAGCAGCTTGAGGCGCAGTGGCAAGCGGAAGGGCTTAACTCACTGCATAAACAGCTGTTAGCAGTGGATTCAGTGTCTGCACAGCGTATCCACCCCAATGACCCTCAGCGCTTAATGCGCGCGTTGGAAGTGTATTACGCCAGTGGCCGTCCGATGAGCGAGTTATGGGCGGAACAGCAGCCGGAAACCTTTCCATGGCGGGTGTTGTCGATAGCGTTAGCGCCAAGTGATCGTGCTTTTTTGCACCAGCGTATTGCTAAGCGTTTTGAAGTAATGCTTGGCGAGGGCTTGATAAATGAAGTGGCCGCCCTCAAAAAGCGTAATGACTTACATTTAGGTCTTCCAGCGATGAAGAGCGTTGGCTATCGCCAAGTGTGGGACTACCTTGAAGGTAAGTATGATTACGCCACGCTCGTTGAGCGCGGGATAATTGCAACGCGTCAGCTCGCAAAGCGTCAGCTAACGTGGTTGAGAAGTTGGCCAGAACTTGAATGGGTAGATTCTCAGCGCTCTGACGCTTTGGATAAGGTGCTGAAATTCGTGCGTGAAAGCGGTGCTTAGCGTAAGATAGTCCTTCAAGATTGTGCTTTAAGATAGTTATTTGGTAAATGTGTGTTTTCGAGTGGCTGAATAACTGAGCCTTTCGGGCAACACTAGGCTCTTTGGGCATTAGTTGGCCTTTCGGGCAGTAAATAATAGTGCGGCGTAGCACCAGTAGGGCACGCCATTTGATAATTAACCCCAACGACAGTTTTAGGGAGAGCAACATGTCCAAAGGGCAGTCCCTTCAAGACCCGTACTTGAATATTTTGCGCAAGGAGCGCATTCCGGTCTCCATCTTTTTGGTCAACGGCATTAAGTTGCAAGGCCAGATCGAATCGTTTGACCAGTTTGTGATCTTGTTGCGTAATACCGTAAGTCAGATGGTTTATAAACACGCTATTTCCACGGTTGTGCCATCTCGTAACGTGCGCTTGCCTGCGCAAGACCCGGCAGAGCAGGATGCAGAGATTTAACACCGCTGGATAAGCATGAGAGTCCACGAGGTATTGATTGTTTTTCGAACGCCCAGACGCCGGTGAAACGGCAGTTCTTGTTCACGTCGATTTCCATGATGAACAAAAACGTGAAGACCCGGGTGAGTTTTTAGAGCTCGTACGCTCTGCTGGTGCAGAGCCTGCGACTCTACTCACTGCTAGCCGACACCGCCCTGATTCACGCACGTTTATTGGGTCAGGTAAGTTGGAAGAGCTGCGAGCATTGCTCGCGGCTCACGCAGCAGAACTGGTGATCTTCAACCACAGCTTAAGCCCCTCTCAAGAGCGCAATGTAGAGCAAGAGCTCAAGTGCCGAGTGCTTGACCGTACCGGTCTGATTCTCGATATTTTTGCGCAACGGGCAAGAACCCATGAAGGTAAGCTGCAAGTCGAGCTTGCCCAGCTTGAATATATGTCGACTCGCCTAGTACGCGGGTGGACACACCTTGAACGCCAAAAAGGCGGCATTGGCCTGCGCGGGCCAGGTGAAACGCAGCTTGAAACTGACCGTCGTCTTTTGCGCGGGCGAATTAAGTCGATACATAAGCGGCTTGATAAAGTACGCAGCCAGCGCGACCAAAACCGTCGTGCCCGTGCCCGCGCTGAAATTCATAGCGTTTCATTAGTGGGTTACACCAACGCCGGTAAATCGACGCTGTTTAATGCGTTGACCAATGCTGAGGTGTACGCCGCCGACCAGCTTTTTGCGACGCTTGACCCTACGCTGCGCCGGCTGGAAATTGAAGACGTTGGCCCTGTCGTGTTGGCTGATACCGTTGGTTTTATTCGCCACTTGCCACACAAGTTGGTGGAGGCGTTTCAAGCAACGCTGCAAGAAGCATCCGAAGCAACGCTGCTAGTTCATGTGATTGACGCCGCTGACCCTGATCGCGAGCTAAACGTAGAACAGGTGGATTTGGTGCTCAAAGAGATCGGTGCTGATGATGTGCCGGTGCTTAAAGTCATGAATAAAATTGATAAGCTCGATAGCGCGCCACGTATTGAACGTGACGGCCAAGGTGTGCCGGAAGTTGTGTGGCTCTCGGCTCAGCAGGGGCAAGGGCTTGAGCTGCTACACGAAGCACTTACCGAACGCTTGGCAAATGATGTCATTGGCTTTTCGCTGACACTCAGCCCTGAGCAAGGTAAGCTGCGCGCTGGCCTGCATGAGCTTAATGCCGTTCGCGAAGAGGCTTTTGATGAACAAGGTCACTCTGTGCTGGATGTGCGCTTGCCACGACGTGATTTTAATCAGTTGATGGCGCAATTGGGTGAGCGATCCAATACGTATTTACCTAAAGCACTACGTGAAACCGATGAGTGGTAGGCTATCCATTACGACGCCTATCTATTATGACGTTTAGTGCGCTGCTAGTATTCTGTTTCGTATAAAAATGGTACAAGATTTATAGAGCAATAATATCAAAACGCGGTGGCTGAGCCTGCGAGCGATGTCGCCAGCGTTAGCGAATACCTTAGTGGAGACGAAGTATGGCCTGGAATGAGCCTGGTGGTGGCAACCAGCATGACCCGTGGAGTGGCGGCGGCCGACGCGGTGGAAACGACGGTGATGGAAACCGTGGTGGCAACAGCGGTGGCGGCGGCAATAATGGCAATAAAGGAGGTAATAACCAAGGCCCTCCTGACCTGGATGAAGCGCTGAAAAAGTTTCAGGACAAGCTCAACGGCATGCTAGGCGGTGGTAAGAAAGGCGGCGGTAAAAAAACCAGCGGTGGCGGTGGTGACAAAAGCCGCAATCCCTTTGCGTTGCCTGGCCTGCTCGTTGTTGTTGCGCTTGCTATCTGGGCGGCGATGGGTTTCTACCTGGTTGACCAATCTGAACGTGGCGTTGTTCTGCGCTTTGGTGAATACCAGGGCATTGTAGAGCCTGGTCTGCAGTGGAATCCGCCGCTGATTGACGAGGTGCGAATGGTGAATGTGACGCGTGTACGCTCATTGACCCAAACGCAATCAATGCTGACCCGTGATGAAAATATTGTTGAAGTAGAAATCTCCGCGCAGTATCAAGTCGCTAACCCGCGTGATTTCGTATTGAACGTTCGTGACCCGGCTATTTCGATTGAAAATGCCCTGGATTCGGCACTGCGCCATGTGGTTGGCGGTACCGATATGATCGATATCCTGACGTCAGGTCGTGAGATTCTGGGTAGCTCTGTCACCAGCCGTTTACAGTCCTATCTGGATAATTACGGTACCGGTATTCGTCTACAAACCATCAACATTGAGTCGACGTCTGCGCCTGCACCAGTAATAGACGCCTTCGATGACGTTATTCGTGCCCGTGAAGATCGTCAGCGCACGATTAACGAAGGGATGGCTTACGCCAACGCGATTATTCCGGCTGCCCAAGGTCAGGCGCAACGTATCGTTGAACAGGGTCAAGGTTACCGCGAGTCAGTCGTGGCTGAAGCGCAAGGTCAAACCAACCGCTTTAATTCGCTGTTAACCGAGTACCGTAATGCGCCGGCAATTATGCGCGAGCGTATGTACCTCGATACGATGGAAGAAGTGTTCGGTAATTCACCGAAGGTGCTGTTAGATGTTAGCGAAAATGCCCCATTAATGTATCTTCCGCTGGATCAACTGCGCGGCAGCAGTGGCAATCGAAGCAGCTCAGCGTCTAGCAGCAATACAAATAGCAGTGAAGAGTCGTTAGATCCCGCTGTGCTTGAGCGTTTACGCAACACGCAAAGCGGCTCTTCAGGAAATACCAATAGTAGCTCCATCCGCAGGGAGGGCCGGTAAATGATTAATAATCGATCCCTGCTGATTGTTGGTGGTTTGGCCGCCGTCGCGTGGTTAGCAAGCAACACTCTGTACGTGGTAGATGAAACCGAACGCGCCGTGAAACTGCGTTTTGGTGAAGTCATTGAAGAGAATATTCAGCCTGGCTTACATGCCAAGGTGCCGATTGCCCAAACGATTCGCAAGTTTGACACTCGGCTATTAACGCTGGATACCGATACCAGCCGCTACCTGACGCTAGAGCAGAAAGCGGTGATCGTCGACTCCTACGTTAAATGGCAGGTGGTTAATCCCACGCGCTATTACGAAGCGACGGCAGGCGATGAGCTGATAGCTATCCGCTTGATTCAGCCGCGAGTGGATGAAAGCCTGCGTAACGAGTTTGGTCGCTTGAACCTTCAGGAAATTATTGCCGAGCGGCGTGATGACCTGATGACTGGCTCCACCGCAGAGCTCGACGAGCTGATGCGTGAAGAGTTAGGTGTGGCGATTCGTGATATCCGTATTAAGCGGATTGATCTACCTGAAGACGTTTCTGCCGCAGTTTTCGAACGTATGCGTTCAGAGCGTGAGCGTGAAGCTCGCGAGTGGCGCGCTCAGGGTCAGGAAGAGGCTGAGCGTATTCGCGCTAATGCGGATCGCCGCCGTCACGTATTGCTTGCCCAAGCCAACGAGCGCTCAGAAACGCTGCGCGGTGAAGGTGATGCCCAAGCTGCGGCAATCTTTTCCGAAGCGTATGGCCAAGACCATGAGTTCTTCTCTTTCTGGCGTAGCCTGAACGCCTATCGTGAAAGCTTTGCTGACGATGGCAACTTGATGGTATTGGAGCCAAATAGCGAGTTCTTCCGCTATTTGCGCAATCCTGAGCCAGAAAATAGCGCCGGCGAGTAGTCAGCTTTGGCAGGTGTTTCCCGTCTAGGCATTCCCACGGCCAGGCGGGGTTCATCCGGCTCGTAAACGTGATAGAATTTGTTAACCGGGCGTCGCCCGGTTTTTTTGTGGCCCTCATTTAACGCAAACGTAGTAACTGGCTTTATGTGGTTACTGCTTGAAGTTGTTGGGCCTTTATCGTCTTGCAGGATTGTTCACATGACCATCGCTGACCGCTGGCTATTGCCCGACGGCATGGATGAGGTGCTTCCACCTCAGGCAAGCCGCATGGAAGAGCTGCGCCGTGCGCTGCTCGATCTTTATCACTGCTGGGGCTATGACCAAGTAATGCCGCCACCGGTGGAGTTTTTGGACTCCTTACTAACCGGCACCGGTACCGACCTTGATCTTCAGACCTTTAAGCTGACTGACCAACTCACTGGCCGTATGATGGGCGCCTCGGCGGATGTCACGCCGCAGGTAGCACGCATAGACGCCCACTCCTTAAAGCGCCATGGCCCGGTGCGCTTGTGCTACTGCACCAATGTGCTGCGTGCCAAGTCAGACCAGCATCAAGGGGGGCGTAGCCCCGTGCAGGTAGGGGCAGAGCTGTTTGGTCATGCCGGCCTAGAGGCTGACAGTGAAATTATTCACTTAGCGCTGGCCAGCTTGAGAGCCGCGGGTGCGCAAGAGTTGCACTTAGCGCTTGGGCATATCGGTATTTACCGTAGTCTTGTCGAAGCAGCCGCGTTAAGTGATGAGCAAGAGAGTGCACTATTTGAAGCGCTGGCGCTAAAATCCCCCAACCAACTAGCCCAGCAGGTGCAGGCCAGCGTTAGCGACCCAGCACTAGCCGACATGCTATTAGCGCTGGGTGAGTTACACGGCGGAGCGGATATTTTACGCCAAGCCCGAGAACGCTTTGCCGGCGCGCCTGAGCCGGTCATGGCAGCACTTGATCAATTAGATGCGCTCTATGAAAGTGTGCTGGCGCGCTTTGATGTATCGCTCTATTTTGACCTGGCAGAGCTGCGCGGCTATCAATACCATACGGGTATGATGTTTGCCGCTTACGTGCCGGGTTACGGGCATGCGCTCGCCAAAGGTGGGCGTTACGACGATACTGGACGGGCCTTCGGTCGTGCGCGTCCGGCCACTGGCTTTTCGATGGACTTGAAGCAGTTGGCATCGTTAGCGAAGGCGTCGCCTAGTCGCGGCGGTATCTGGTCGCCAGCTAAGCAGGACGAGTCGCTCAATGCTGCTGTTGTCGCACTGCGCAAGCAGGGGGAACGCGTGATTCAAGCGCTGCCAGGGCAGCGTACCGGGCCAGCGGAGCACGACTGTGACCGCTGTCTTGAGCTTATCGATGGTCGTTGGCAGCCAACGACCCTGACACAAGAGACGAGTGCATCATAATGGGTAAGAATGTCGTAGTGCTTGGAACCCAATGGGGTGACGAAGGCAAAGGTAAAATTGTTGATCTGCTTACTGAGTCAGCATCCGCCGTGGTGCGTTTTCAGGGTGGTCACAATGCGGGGCACACACTGGTTATTGACGGTGAAAAAACCGTTCTTCACCTGATTCCCTCTGGCGTGTTGCGCCCAGGCACAACCTGCGTGATTGGCAATGGTGTGGTGCTTTCACCTGAAGCGCTGATCAAAGAGATCCGTGAGCTGGAATACAAAGGCGTACCCGTGCGTGAACGCCTGCGTTTGTCGCCTGCCTGCCCGCTGATTCTGCCTTATCATGTGCGTTTGGATCAGGCCCGTGAAAAAGCCCGCGGGATCGCCAAAATTGGCACCACAGGGCGTGGTATTGGGCCTGCCTACGAAGATAAAGTCGCTCGCCGTGGCCTACGCTTGGGCGATATGCTACACCGCGAGCGCTTTGCTTCTAAGTTGGGTGAGGTGCTCGACTATCACAACTTTGTGCTGGTCAATTATCACGGCGAACCAGCGGTCGATTTCCAAGAAGTGCTAGACACCGCGATGCAGATGGCAGAAGAGCTGCGCCCTATGGTGTGTGACACTGTCAGCATGGTGCACGACCTGCGTAAGGCCGGCGAGAATATCCTGTTTGAAGGCGCGCAAGGCTCGCTGCTGGATATCGATCACGGTACCTACCCCTACGTTACCAGCTCAAACACCACTGCTGGGGGTGTTGCTACCGGTTCTGGCGTTGGCCCGCTGTATTTAGACTACGTGCTAGGTATCACCAAAGCGTACACAACCCGCGTGGGCTCTGGCCCGTTCCCCACGGAACTGTTTGACGTTGATGGCCGCCACCTTGCCGAACGTGGCCATGAGTTTGGTGCAACTACCGGGCGTGCGCGCCGCTGCGGCTGGTTTGATGCGGTAGCGCTGCGTCACGCGGTGCAAATCAACTCAGTATCCGGTATCTGCTTGACCAAGCTTGACGTGCTGGACGGGCTAGAAAATATCCGCGTTTGCGTTGGCTATCGCAGTAAAGACGGTGAAGTGCTGGAAAACCCAGTGGATTCGGAAGGTTTTGAAGCCATCGAGCCGCTTTATGAAGACTTGCCGGGCTGGAAAGAATCGACCCTGGGCGCTAAACGGGTCGAAGATTTGCCTGCCAATGCTCGCGCTTACATCAGCTACCTCGAAGCGAAGGTGGGTACCAGCATCGATATCATTTCCACCGGCCCTGACCGCATGGAAACGATTATTCTGCGTAACCCGTTCGATAGCTAACGACGCTTTACGCTGATGGTTGGTCAGTCGCTGAAAAAAATCAGTAGATGAAAAAAGGGGCCGCTAGGTTTTTCAAAACCGATGTTCAAAACCAAGCTGCCCCTTTTTGTTGCATCGAACGTTGATAATTAAAAATCAATACCTCGGCGCGCCTGCAGGCCGTTGTTGAAGGCGTGGCGGACTTCCTGCATCTCGGTCACCGTATCGGCCATGGCGATGAGTTCGCGGTGCGCGTTGCGGCCAGTAATAATCACCGTTTGTTCTGCCGGGCGATTCTCCAGCGCCTTTTTAACCGCCTCGATCTCTAAGTAGCCAAATTTAAGCATGTAGGTGATTTCATCGAGTACCACCAGGTAAATCTCGGGGTCAGCCAGCATGCGCTCAGCATCTTTCCATACTGCGTGGCAGGCGTCGGTATCCGCTTGGCGGTTTTGCGTGTCCCAGGTAAAACCGGTGGCCATTATTGCCACCTCTAAATTGGCGTCTTCTTCCAAACGGTTGCGTTCGCCGCACTCCCACAGCCCCTTAATAAACTGCACCACGCCCACTTTATAGCCGTAGCCCAAGGCGCGAGTGACCGTGCCCCAGGCCGCCGTCGTTTTGCCTTTTCCGTTCCCGGTATTAACAATGATTAAGCCGCGCTGCTCATTGGCACTGGCAACTTTCTCGTCTACACGTGCTTTTAGCTTCTGCATCGAGGCTTTGTGGCGGGTATCGCGGTCACTCATAATCTCTCCTGGTAAAGGTAAGCTGAAAAAGAGCAAAAAAATAATAATGCGCTAGCCTAAGCCATCCGCCACGGGTTGAACATCTTTATGAATGTCCTTTGAGACAATTTTTGTACAAATATTTTCGAGTGCTTGTGAATGTTTGTGTTAATAAATCACGCTAAAAACCAACAAAAAACAACAGAATTGGCCGGTAGGGGGCTGGCTGCTCTAGAATAGGGGGTCATGTCTTGTCAGGAATTACATCATGCCCTCATTTGATATTGTTTCAGAGTTCGATAAGCACGAAGGTGCTAACGCCATTGATCAGGCCAACCGTGAAGTGCAGTCGCGGTTTGATTTTAAAGGTGTCGATGCCAGCTTCACCCTGGAAGGCGACAAAGTGCAGCTAGAGGCAGAGGTTGATTTTCAGCTTAAGCAAATGCTCGATGTGCTGCGCGCCCGGTTAATCGCTCGGGGCATCGATGCCCGCTGTATGGACGTTCAAGACCCGCTGCTTTCCGGTGTCAAAGCGCGTCAGGAAGTCGCCCTTAAACAGGGGCTTGACGCAGCTGAGGCCAAAGATGTGGTTAAGCGCATTAAAGCCAGTAAGCTTAAAGTGCAGGCGCAGATTCAAGGCGAGAAAGTGCGCGTGACGGGTAAAAAACGCGACGATTTACAGGCGGTGATGGCACTGTTACGCGGCGAAGAAGGGCCGGATTTGCCGCTCCAATTTGATAACTTCCGCGACTAAAGCGGTGAAAAGTGGCTGCGCTCGCACACTTTTCAGATCATATTAAACAGTTTAATTATGTAACATTCGTTTTATACAGGAGTCACGCACTATGTCTGATCCGCAGCCGGTTTATTTAAGCGATTACCAGCCACCCGCTTACCGGGTAACTCATACCGAGCTGACGTTTGATCTTGACCCCGCCGCGACCCGTGTGAAAGCGCGACTGCTGATGGAGCGCCATGCTGAGGCCGACGCTAATGCACCGCTGGTGCTAAATGGCGAGCACCTGACGCTGATTTCGCTAGCCATTGATGCAACGCCGCTGGATGCCTCTGCTTATGAGCTAGATGACGAGGTTCTGCGTATTGCCCAGGTGCCTGAGCGTTTTGTGCTGGAGAGCGAGGTAGAGATCGCCCCGCAGGAAAATACGGCGCTAGAAGGGCTGTACCAATCCAACGGTATGTACTGCACCCAGTGCGAAGCTGAAGGTTTTCGGCGGATCACCTTTTACCCCGACCGCCCGGATGTCATGGCGACCTTTAAGGTCACGCTGATCGGTGATCAGCAGCACGAGCCGATTTTGTTGGCTAACGGTAACCCTGTCGCGCGCGGCGAGCTGGAAGGCGGCCGTCATTTTGTCACTTGGGAAGATCCGCACCCCAAGCCTTGTTATTTATTTGCCCTGGTGGCGGGTGATTTGCATAGCGTGGAAGATCATTTCACGACCATGAGCGGGCGTGATGTCACGCTGCAGATTTGGGTCGAAAAAGACAATCTTGATAAGACCGAGCATGCCATGGCCTCGTTAAAGCGCGCCATGGAGTGGGACGAGCAGGCATATGGCCGCGAGTACGATCTGGATCTGTTTATGATCGTCGCCGTCAATGACTTCAATATGGGCGCGATGGAGAATAAAGGCCTCAATATTTTTAACTCCGCCGCGGTGTTGACCCACCCCCATACGGCAACGGATGCCACTTTCCAAAACGTTGAGGGCATTGTCGCCCACGAATATTTTCACAACTGGTCGGGCAACCGCGTCACCTGCCGCGACTGGTTTCAGCTTTCGCTGAAAGAAGGCTTTACGGTTTTCCGTGACCAGTGTTTTTCGGCGGATACCAATTCAGCGCCGGTTAAGCGCATCCAGGATGTCTCCTTTTTCCGTACCGCCCAGTTTGCCGAAGATGCTGGCCCCACGGCGCACCCAATTCGCCCTGATCACTTTATTGAAATTACCAACTTCTACACCCTGACCATTTATGAGAAGGGCGCGGAAGTTGTCCGCATGTTGCGTAACTTGGTAGGCGAGGAAAATTTCCGTCGCGGCTCAGACCTTTACTTTGAACGTTTCGACGGCCAGGCGGTGACCATTGAAGACTTCGTCGGCTGTATGGCGGAAGCTTCCGGTGAAGATTTTAGCCAGTTTATGCGCTGGTACTCCCAGGCGGGAACGCCGGATATTGATGCCCACGGCGAGTACGACTATGTGCATGCTGAGTACCACCTAACCCTGCGTCAGCGCACGCCTGCAACGCCAGGTCAGCCGGATAAGCTGCCGCTGCATATTCCGGTGCGGATGGGCTTGGTGGGTACCAAATCGGGTCAGGATCTCACCCTGACACTCAATGGTGAAAAACTAGGCAAAGATGCGGTGATTCACCTGCGTGACGATGAGCAAACGTTCGTATTCACCGATGTTGCCGAAGCGCCGGTGCCTTCTTTGCTGCGCGAGTTCTCCGCACCGGTGAAGCTGCATTACCCTTATTCACGGGAGGATCTCGCTTTCTTGTTGACTCACGACAGCGATGGTTTCAACCGCTGGGATGCGGGCCAGCGGCTGGCACTATTAGCGTTGGATGACCTGATTGCCGCCCATCGCAATGGTGTTGAAAAAGTCATGGACAGCCGCGTTGTCGATGCCTTTAAAGCACTGCTGAGTGGGCCGATGCACGATAAGGCGGTATTGGCCGAGATGCTGACGCTGCCCTCTGAAGCCTATATTGCCGAGCAGCAGCCCATTGTGGATGTCGATGCCATTCACGCCGCCCGTGAATTTGTGCGCCAATCGCTAGCCGTTGCCCTGCGCGATGAGTTTATGGCTATCTATGAGGCCAATGTGACGGAAGAGCACTACGCGCCGACACCGGAGCAAATTGCTCAGCGTAGCCTGAAAAACGTGGCGCTCTCTTATCTTATGTCGATTGAAGACGAGCAGGGCTTGGCCTTGTGTGAAGCGCAATTTGCAGCCGACCACAATATGACCGATGTGCGTCAAGCGTTAACATTATTGGTACACAGTGACCGTGACGATTTGGCCTCGCCAGCACTGAAAGCCTTCGGCGAAAAATGGGCGCATGACCCGCTGGTGATGGATCAGTGGTTTACCATTCAAGTGTCGCGCCCGCAGTCAGATGTGCTTGAACGCGTGAAGTACCTGATGCAGCATCCCGCTTTTTCACTGAAAAACCCCAACAAAGTGCGTGCCCTCATTGGGGCGTTTGCCCAGAACCGAGTCAATTTCCACCGCTTAGATGGTCAGGGCTACCAGCTGTTGGCCGATGTGGTGATTGAACTCAACCGGCTTAATCCAGAAATTGCCGCGCGGCTGATTACCCCGCTCACGCGTTGGCAGCGCTTTGATGAAACGCGCCAAGCGCTAATGCGGTCACAGCTAGAGCGTATTAAGCAACAGCCGCTGTCTTCAAATGTGTATGAGGTGGTCGAGAAAGCATTGGCATAGGTACAGGCATGGTGGGCAAAAGCAGTTAACCAAGGAAAGGAACAACAACGGTGACAGATTCGCAGCAACACTATTTACTTATTATTAATGGTAAATCTGCCGGTAACCCGGCATTGCGTGAGGCAGTCAATAAACAACGCCAAGCAGGGATGCAAATTACTGTTCGAGCTACCTGGGAAGGGGGCGACGCTGCTGATATTGCTGAGCTATCTGACACCATGGGTATTACGCATGTGATTGCCTGCGGTGGCGATGGCACGGTTAGCGAAGTCATGAACGGGCTGATGCGTTTGCCCCATGACCGACGGCCTGTGTTGGGCGTTGTGCCCCTTGGCAGTGCCAATGACTTTGCTACTTCCGTTGGTTTGCCGCTGGAGCCAGCGGCCGCTCTGGCTGCTGCTCGGGAGTTAAGCGCCTATCCCATTGATGTTGTGCGCGTCACTGCAGGCACTGGGGGCGAAACGGCCACCAGCTACTATATCAATATGACGACCGGTGGGTTTGGCGCTGAAGTGACGTCATCAACACCCAAAACCTTAAAGCGGCTGCTTGGGGGCGGGGCCTATTCAGTGATGGGGGCGCTAAAAGCTTGGCGCCACCGCAGCTACCGCGGCACGCTGCATTGGGATGAAAAAGAGGAGAGCGCGTCGCTACTGCTCCTGGCGCTGGGCAATGGCCGCCAATCAGGAGGCGGGCAGGTATTGTCACCCCGTGCCAAGCTGGACGATGGCCGGTTGGACGTACTGTTGGTGAAAGACTTTCAGTCGGTAACCGAGCTGACCAAGCTCATTAGCGAGCTGCAAAGTTTTCCCTCTGAGGGGCGATTTGTGCGCTATTTCACCACGACTCAACTAACGCTGACGACACAGGCGGGTGATCCGCCCTGGCCATTAACGCTGGATGGTGAGGCGCGCTGTTATGACCATTTCTGTGCCGAAGTAGTACCTCTAGCGTTGCGTGTGCTGATACCCGAAGATTGCCCTTTGCTCTCTTCCAGCCAATCGTCCTAACTTACAATAGTTATAACTGGCAATCGCCTTAACTGGCTGGAAGTAGATGTCTATTGCTACGTTGCTAAGATTATGCTGCTAAGCAGCCAATAAAAAACGCCGACGAAGGAGAAGTATCAAATGGAAAATCGCGCGTGGATACCCGCACTCGCCGCCGTAGCGCTTCTGTTAAGCGCCTGCGGAGACTCCCAGGAAGATCCAGCCGTGGCACCAGACAATACTTCTGTGGTGGCGGATGAGGAAACGGTAAGCGAGCAAGAAGCCCCTGCGGTTGTAGAGGATGATGCTGCTGCAGAAAATGCAGCAGCATCTGCAGGTGACGAGATCGAGGCTGGTGAGGAGATAGAAGCCGGAGAAGATACCCTCGCGGCCGAACCTAGCGCTGTGCTGGATGAAGAGAGCGCGATGCCCGGTGAGGCAACACGCTCTGATGTAGACGAGATGATTGCAGAGACCGAGCGCCGTTTTGAAGAGGCCGAAAAGCGTCTTGAGGAGCAATTTCAGCAAGTGGAGCAGCAAGCATCGGATTTAGAGCCGATGGAGAGCGAAGACTTTTCATCCAGTTGGGAGACAGACAGCACGTTGCCGGAGCGAATCCCGCTTGAAGATGACCGTGAAGCAACCGATGTTGACGCCTTGATTGAAGATACCGAGCGCCGCTTTGAAGAGGCTCAGCAACGCCTTGAAGAGCAGTTCAGGGAATTGGAAAATCAAGATCAAGAGGCTGATAACTCCCAGCGGTAGCGCTAAGCAACGTTGAGGGTGGTGAAGGAGCGGTGAGGGCGGTGAAGGAACGTTGGTTGAGAGTGGTGAGGGAACGAAGAGAGCCGTGAAGGCGGGCAGCGGTTAAGAAAGTGGCAATTAAGAAAACAGAAAGTAATAAAACAGCAATAAAAAAGGCTCGCATGAGCGAGCCTTTGTCCATCCGTTAGCAATTAAGCTGGGCGGATGTTGGAAGCCTGAAGGCCTTTTTTACCCTGAGTCACTTCAAAGCTGACTTTTTGACCATCTTGCAGGGTCTTAAAGCCTTCAGCTTGAATTTCGGAGAAGTGGGCGAACAGATCGTCTCCGCCATCATCAGGAGAGATGAAGCCGAAGCCTTTAGTATCGTTGAACCACTTAACTGTGCCAGTTGCCATTTTCTAATTTCCTTAACTTGCTTAGTAATCACGGGTAACTCTATTGTCCACCCGCTGCAATTACTCTAGATGTAAACTTGGCTGTCGTCCAGCGACATTCCTAAGATTTTTTATCCAATTCGTTACGAGCAAGCTCCCATGATGCAGTCCGGTTTTATTGATGCGCAGTTTATCTCTTTTCTAGTGGCGATCACGCTGCTAACCATTAGCCCGGGTGTTGATACCCTGTTAGTGATTCGTAATACCGCGCGCGGTGGTATTCGTGATGGCATTACCACCAGTGTTGCTATCTGCTGTGGGCTGTTCGTGCATGCCACTATTTCGGCCTTGGGTATCTCGCTTATCCTGCTGCAATCGGCCTGGGCGTTTCATATGCTGAAGCTGGCAGGGGCCGGTTATTTAATCTGGCTGGGTATTAACAGCTTGTTGGCGGCGCGTCGTGGGCAGCCACTGCCTGTCAATAGCGTGTTAAAAGGCGCGCCTGGGGTTTCCCGCTGGCAGCCCGTCAAAGAAGGTTTTTTATCTAATGTGTTGAACCCTAAAACAGTGGTGTTCTATATGGCTTTTTTGCCTCAATTCATCGCCCAAGCCGACCCTGTTTTGCTGAAGTCGCTATGGCTTGCGGGGGTGCACTTTATCATCGCCAATATTTGGCAAATCAGCGTGGCGTTGATGGTGGGCAGTGCGAGTAAGTGGCTGGCCAGCGCACGGTTTGCGCAAACCTTAAACGCGGCCACCGGTGCCGTTTTGATCATGTTTGGTATTCGGCTAGCATTAACGCAGCGCCCGGTATAGCCGGGCGCTGGTAATGTGGAAGTCGGGTGCAGGTAATGCGAGTAGTCGCTTAAAACGAAGTGGTTTAGAGCTTAGCGGCGGGCGAGCAGCGCTTGGTCATAGCGCACTTGCTGCTCGTTGTCGCTGAGTAGTGAAACACCTTCGCTATTGCCACCGTTGGCAAGGCTCTCAAAAATCACCCGATAGCTAAGCACCGCTTGTACGTAGTCGCGGGTTTCGCGGAAAGGGATGCTTTCCACAAATAAATCAAAGGCCTCTACGCCATCGCCAAGCCATTGATCTACGCGCCCAGGGCCTGCGTTATAAGCAGCGGCCGCAGCAAGGCGGTTGCCTTGGTAGCGCTGCAATTTATCGCGCAAGTAGGTGCTTCCCAAGCGAATATTGAGCTCTGGGTCGAGCACGCCGTAAGGGCCAGGGTCGCTAATGCCCAGCTCACGGCTGACCTGGCTGGCGGTACCCGGCATTAATTGCATCAAACCACGTGCGCCTGCAGGTGAGAGCGCGTTGGGGTTATAAGCGCTTTCACGGCGGGTAATGGCCATCAGCAAGTACGGATCTACACCGGTGAGCCGCCCCCAGTGCTGAAAGCTGTCGTGGTAGGCCTGCGGGAAGCGCCAGTCCAGCGCATCCCATAGCTCACCGGCAATGGTGGTCTGCACTAAGCGCGCATGCCACTGCTGCTGAGAAGCGTAGTCGGCCAGTGCCTGCGCCTGCTGGGCAGAACCGCTCTGTACCGCGTGTAACCATTCGCTATTGGCGAGCCCATCTTCGCCGATGCGCAGTAAGGCTTCGGTGCGCTGAACGGCAGGAAGTTGGGCAATACGTTGGCGCGACGCTTCGTCAAAATGATGGCGTTCAAGATTCAATTGATAAGGCTGGCCAAGCTTTTCTGCCGCCGCAAAGCCGTAAAAGCTGCGATCCGTAGCAGCTTGCTGATAGCGTGCTTCGGCGGCTGTGTGGTTGCCAAGTTGTGCATTGGCACGCCCCAACCAATACTGCCAACGGCTATTTTCCTGTTGGCTGGCCGGCATTTCCGCGATCCAGTGGAGCACGTCGTTCCAGCGGCGTTCGGCTAGCGCCCGGCGCACGCGAAGCTCTAGCACGCGCTCGCTGTTAAGCGTGGGTAGTACGCTATCCACCCAGTTTAGGGTGCCGGGTATATCGCGGACGAGGGTATAAAAAGCCAGCTCTTCCTCAATGACTGCGCGATCGCTGGGGAGCAGGTTTAAGCGCGGCGAGATGTCTTGCCATGCAGCAAAGGCGGCCGGCGTATCTTCGCGAGTAAAGCGCTGCATCGCTGCCTGATAAAAGCTCGCCGTTGCCGCACACTCAGGGCCTAGACAAGCGGGTGCCTGGGTAATGGCACGGCTACGCTGGGTAATGTTGTCTACGGTGTCCAATGCGGTTTGCCACTGACCGCTTAATAGCCCTCCAAGATAGCTAGAAAGGCGCGTTTCTCCCGCCTGCCAAGCCAGCATTTTGCGCTCCCAAATGGCGGTTGCATCAATAGTGCCGTTGGCACGCAGGCGATCAAATAGCGGGTCACAGGCGTCAGGTTGCGAATTGCCTACTCGCCATAAATCAAGCCCCGCCGCATTAGCCTGCTGAGGCTGAGAGTCGAGTAGCGCTGCATAGTAGTAGCACTGGCGCGCGGTGCCTGCGGGCTCGCCGTCGGCGACTGCGAGCAGGTCATTGTAGCGCCCTGCATAGCCATAGTTGGCAATGGCTTGTCCGCGTATCCAGCCTGCGAGCGGAGAGTCAGCATATTGGTCAATAAATTGCTGCACCCTGCCAGGGGAAACGTTAGGCAGCTGCCCCCTTAAGCGGTGATACTCAACGTAGCCATAAAGCTGATGGTCTTCAATCGAGCGCTCATCCACGCGCTGCCACTGTTGTTCTCTTGCCGCCGCGAGGGCGTCGCGTAGGTCGTTATCTGAAGCGGCCCAGGAAAGCGCGGGCAACCCCGTGAGCAATGCTGTACATAGCACACGAGCGGTATGGCGAAATGGTGAAACCAACATGGTGCTACCTCTCTTATATCAATACATCAATGCATCAATGTAGCGCTGTTTTGATCGGGGGGTTAAGGCCTAAGGAGGCGCTAAGCAACCGCTAGAATGGCGTTAAATGAACCAATGCTAGCAGCCATGATCTGACAGCCCAGACACTGGAGGATTTTACTACGATGGCCCCATTATCCACTTGGTGGTTCTTGCGTCGACTCAAATCACGCGTTTGGGCAACAAAACGTATCGTGCGTGCGCTAAAACTTTTTCTGCCGATGACCCGTGATGTCATACGTGGTGATTTTCGGCCTATTCCCTGGTCAGCTTTCGGCATGATGGCCTTGGCGCTGGGTTATTTAGTCATGCCCTTTGATCTGATCCCCGATTTTCTGATGCTGATCGGCGTGGTGGACGACGTGCTGATTGTTGGCTGGCTGCTTAACCGTATCGATCAGCGCTTAGAAGACTATCGCGCCTGGAAGTATAATGACCCCGATCTGACGCCTTCTTAGCATTCACGTGCTTGAAAAATCGCTGCTTAGCCCCATATCAGAGCCACGAAAACATTTTTCCTCCCTGCCTTATGCGGGGAGATATGACTCAACGTGATCCATAAGGGCTAAGCGCATGACTACTGCTACCCATGAAGAAACTCTTGGCTTTCAAACGGAAGTTAAGCAGCTGCTGAATTTGATGATTCACTCCCTGTACTCTAACCGGGAGATATTCCTACGCGAACTTATCTCGAATTCAGCCGATGCCTGCGACAAGCTGCGCTACGCGGCACTTGATAACGATGCGCTGTATGAAGGCGACAGCGAACTGCGTATCGAAATCGAGCACGACCAAGATGCTAACACCATTATCCTACGTGATAACGGCATTGGCATGAATCGTGAAGACGTGATTGCCAACCTGGGCACCATTGCGCGCTCGGGCACTGCCGAGTTCCTCAAGCAGCTTTCCGGCGAGCAGCAAAAAGATGCCAAGCTGATCGGCCAGTTCGGCGTAGGCTTCTACTCCGGCTTTATCGTCGCTGATGAAATTACGGTACGCACGCGCAAAGCGGGCACGCAAGCGTCTGAAGGCGTTGAGTGGCGCTCAAAAGGGGAAGGCGAATTCACCGTTGCCGATATTGAACTTGCCCAGCACGGCACGGAAATCACCCTGCACTTGAAAGAAGACGCCAAAGAGTTTGCCGACGACTACCGCCTGCAGAGCTTAGTGCGTAAGTACTCAGACCATATCGAAGTGCCCGTGCGCATGCCGAAAACCGAAACGGCAAAAGACGACGAAGGCAACGAGATAGAAGGTAGTGAAGTGACTACCTGGGAAACCGTTAACGAAGCCACCGCCCTATGGGCGCGCCCGAAGAGCGATGTTTCCGAAGACGAATACAAAGCGTTTTATAAGCACGTTGCTCATGATTTTTCTGACCCGCTCACCTGGAGCCACAACAAGGTAGAGGGCAAACTTGAGTACACCAGCCTGCTTTATGTGCCGGGTCGTGCGCCGTTTGATATGTTTGACCGTGACGGCGCTCGCGGCGTTAAGCTCTACGTTCAGCGGGTCTTTATCATGGACGACGCCGAACAGTTCTTGCCGTTCTACCTGCGGTTTATTAAAGGGGTGTTGGATACCCGCGAACTGTCGCTGAACGTATCCCGCGAACTGCTCCAGCAGGACCCTAACGTCGACAAGATTAAAGCAGCGCTTACTAAGCGCGGCTTGGACATGCTGAAAAAACTGGCCAAGGATAAAGAGCAGTACCAAACCTTCTGGAATACCTTTGGCAGCGTATTGAAAGAAGGGCCGGGCGAAGATGCTGCTAACCGTGAAAAAATCGCCGGCTTGCTGCGTTTTGCCTCGACCCATACCGATACGGCTACCCAAGAGCACTCGCTGGCAGAGTACGTTGAGCGCATGAAGGAAGGCCAGCAGAAGATTTACTACGTCGTGGCCGACAGCTTCAATGCGGCGAAGAACAGCCCGCACCTGGAGATCTTCCGCAAAAAAGGTATCGAAGTGCTGCTGCTGTCTGACCGTATTGATGACTGGCTGATGAGTCATCTAAACGAGTTCGACGGTAAAACCTTCGCCGATGTAGCGAAAGGGGAACTTGACCTCGGTGACGTAGAAAACGAAGAGGAAAAGAAAGCCCAGGAAGAAACCGCCAAAGCTAAAGAGGACTTGGTTAAGCGTGTTAAAGAAGCGCTGGGTGATGGGGTGCAAGAAGTAAAAGTGACCCACCGCCTTACTGATTCGCCGGCTTGCGTCGTGTTGCCCGAGCACGAGATGGGCTACCAGATGCGCCGCATTATGGAAGCCGCTGGGCAGCCGCTGCCTGAAGTAAAGCCGATTCTTGAGCTTAACCCCAATCATGCTCTGGTCGCGCGCTTGGAAGGTGCTGAAGGCGATCTCTTTGCTCAGCTGGCCCATATCTTACTGGATCAAGCTATTATCGCTGAAGGCGGGCATCTGGATGATCCGGCTGCCTACGTGAAGCGTCTGAATAGTGTACTGACGGCTTAACAGAACACGCTACGCTAATGACGGCCCGCTTGGTTACCCCAGCGGGCCGTCTATTTTGGGGCGGTATTTGAGACGGTATTTGGTACAGTAGGGATATACGTTCGGTAAGACTGACTAGGACACATCATCATGGCTGAGCAGCACACCAACGTCGCGGCATCCACTAATGTCGCGGCACCTATTAACGGCGCGCCACCAGCCAACGTCGCGGTGCTGGGTGGCGGCAGCTTCGGCACGGCGCTGGCGAGTATTGCCGCCGATAACGGCGCACGCGTTCGCCAGTGGATGCGTGATGAAACGCTGGTCACGCAAATTAACCAAGAACATCGCAACGGGCGCTATTTGCCCCACTACGCCATCAATCCCGCCGTGCAAGCCTCCACTGATCTGCAAGCCGTGTTGGAAGGCGCGGAACTCGTGCTGATTGCGATCCCCTCAAAGGCCTTTCGCAGCGTGGTGCAGGCGGCGAAGGTGTGGCTTCTGCCAGAGCAGATACTGGTCAGTACCACCAAAGGCATTGAGCAAGATAGTTTTTTGCTAATGAGCCAAGTGCTAGAGCAGGAAACAGGCTTTAGCCATATTGGGGTAATTGCTGGCCCCAATCTGGCCTCTGAAATTGCCGATAAGCAGTTAACCGCGACCGTGATTGCCAGCGCCGACCCGCTAACGCGCACCCGCGTTCAGCAAGTATTAGGCTGCCGTTACTTTCGTGTCTACGCCAGTGATGACCGCGACGGTGTCGAGCTTGCGGGCGCCTTGAAAAATATTTATGCGATTGCCGCCGGTATGGCGGCGGCGCTGGGCATGGGCGAAAACACCCGCAGCATGCTGATGACCCGCGCCTTGGCAGAAATGAGCCGCTTTGCTGTCTCTCAAGGGGCTAACCCGATGACGTTTTTGGGTTTGGCGGGGGTGGGGGATTTAATCGTTACCTGTTCCTCTAACCTGTCACGCAACTACCGGGTGGGTTACGCGATGGGGGAGGGGCGCTCGCTGGAAGAGGCGGTTGATGCCCTTGGTCAGGTTGCCGAAGGCGTCAATACCGTGAAGACGGTTTGCGCCAAAGCCAGTGAAATGGGCGTTTATATGCCGCTGGCGGAAGGTCTTAAACATGTGTTGTTTGACGGCGTGCCGGCCCAGGAGATGGCGCGAACCTTGATGATGGGCGAGCAGAGTAGCGATGTAGAGTTTACCTTGCCCCGTGAAGCCGTACAGCAGGCCCATCGAGACCAATTTCCTCACAGCCAAGCCTCTAAGGACAATGGAGGCAGCAATGCCTGATGTGCTGATTATGCGCCACGGCGAGGCTGCGCCGGGGTTTCCCGACCATGCGCGCCGGTTAACGCCTAATGGTGAGCGGGAAGCGGAAAAAATGGCGCGCTGGCTATCACAGCGTGTGGCGGCGGGCGAGCTGTTGGCACCGAGGATCTATGCCAGCCCCTTTGTGCGGGCGCAGAAAACCGCGCAAACGCTATGTGATGCGCTGGGAACGTCGCTTGAAACGCTGGATTTTATTACCCCAGATGACTCGCCTCACGCGGTAAGCGACTGGTTGCTTGAGCAGCCTGACGGTGCGCCAATTATGCTGGTCAGCCATATGCCGTTGGTGGGAGATGTAACGGGGCTGTTGGTAGAAGGCAGCCCTGCCCAGGGCATTGGCTTCCCTACCGCCGCCATTGCTGAGCTTGAGGCTGAAATATGGGCAGCAGGCTGCGCGCAGCTGAAGCGCTTTACCCAGCCCAGCCAGCTTTGATGGTCATAAAGGCTAAAAAAGCGGCTGCCGAGGCAGCCGCTACAGGTGTTTAGCAATTCCGTTACTGAGCATCTTGAGATCGGAACAACCCTCGGCGGGGGCGCTGTTAACCCATCCATGGGCGCTACTTTCGCCATCCATGGCGAAAGACCCCCGCTACGGGTTGTTTCCGATCTCATCAGCAAATAATTGACATGGTACCCGTTTGTTTGACGTTACAGCAGCGCGTCGAGCTTTTCTTTTAGCAAGCCGTTCACCTGCTGCGGATTGGCGGTGCCACGTGATGCCTTCATCACTTGGCCAACAAAGTAGCCGATCATTTTGCCGCGCTTTTCCGGCTCTGAATCGCGGTACTGAGCGACTTGGGCGGGGCTGTCGGCGATCACTTGATCAATCATCGCTTCGATAGCACCGGTGTCGGTCACCTGCTTGAGGCCTTTCGCCTCAATCACCTCGTCGGCAGACTCACCCTGGCCATTCCATAACGCCTGGAAGACCTCTTTCGCGGCTTTGCCGTTAATGGTGTCGTCCAGCACGCGGCTGATCAGCTCACCTAGCTGGCGCGCCGAGATCGGGCTATTGGCAATGCTTAAGTTCTCGCGATTAAGCGCACCTGAAAGCTCACCCTGTACCCAGTTGGCCGCCTGCTTGGCATCGCCGCACACGCTGTGCACAACCTCAAAGAACTCGGCCATATCGCGACTGGCAGAAATAACGTTGGCATCGTAAGCCGACAGCCCCAGCTCGTTCTGGAAGCGCTCACGCTTGTCGGCAGGCAGTTCAGGCAGTTGGCTACGCAAGTGATCGAGATAGGCTTGATCAAGCACTACCGGCAGCAGGTCGGGGCAGGGGAAGTAACGGTAGTCGTTGGCTTCCTCCTTGGTGCGCATGCTGCGGGTTTCATCGCGATCAGGATCAAACAGGCGCGTCTCCTGAACCACCGTGCCGCCGTCTTCGATCAGCTCAATCTGGCGCTCTACCTCAAAGGCGATAGCGCGCTCGACAAAACGGAAGGAGTTAACATTTTTAATCTCTGCACGGGTACCGAAGGCTTCCTGGCCTTTGGGACGTACTGATACGTTAACGTCGCAACGCATTGAGCCTTCCGCCATATTGCCGTCGGAAATGCCCAGATAGGTAACGATGGAGTGAATCGCCTTGAGATACGCCGCGGCCTCTTTGGCGTTGCGCATATCCGGCTCGGAGACGATTTCCAGCAGCGGCGTGCCTGCCCGGTTCAAGTCGATACCGGTCATGCCGTGAAAATCTTCGTGCAATGACTTGCCGGCATCTTCTTCGAGATGGGCATGGTGAATGCGGATACGCTTGGTACTGCCGTCTTCCAGGGTAATCTCAACGTCGCCAGGGCCGACGATGGGGTGATACATCTGGCTGGTCTGATAACCCTTGGGCAGGTCAGGGTAGAAGTAGTTTTTACGGTCAAATATTGATACTTCGGCGATATCCGCATGTACCGCCAGGCCAAACTGCACGGCCATGGCCACGGCTTGCTCATTAAGCACTGGCAACACGCCGGGCAGGCCTAAATCCACCGCGCAGGCCTGGGTGTTGGGCTCAGCGCCAAACGCCGTTGAGGCACCGGAAAAAATTTTTGAACGCGTTGCGAGCTGAACGTGGACTTCAAGCCCAATCACGGTTTCCCATTGCATTAGGCGTACTCCTCGGCAAAGGCAGGGCGTTGTAGGTGCCAGTCAGTTGCTTGCTGGAATTGGTGAGCGACGTTAAGCAGCTGCGCTTCGGCAAAGTGGGTGCCTAAAATCTGTAGGCCTACCGGGCGGCCACCGACAAACCCCGCCGGTACGCTGATGCCAGGAATGCCCGCTAAGTTCACTGCGATGGTATAGATATCCTGCAGATACATCGACACCGGGTCTTTTTTGGCACCCAGGTCAAAGGCCGGCGTGGGCGAGGCAGGGCCCATCAGCACGTCAACGTCTTCAAAGGCGTCTAGGAAGTCCTGGCGAATCAAACGGCGCACCTGCTGGGCTTTGGTGTAGTAGGCATCAAAAAAGCCTTCTGACAGCGTGTGCGTGCCGATGAGGATGCGGCGTTTTACTTCTTCCCCAAAGCCTTCTGCGCGGGAGCGCTTATAGAGATCAATCAAATCGCTGGGGTTGTCACAGCGATGACCGAAACGCACGCCGTCGTAGCGGGACAGGTTAGAAGAGGCTTCCGCAGGGGCGATCACGTAGTAAGCGGGAATAGCGTAGTGCGTATGCGGCAGGCTGACTTCGCGCACCGTCGCGCCAAGAGATTCATAGACCTTCACCGCTTCGCGGACGGCTTTTTCGACCTCTGGGTCTAAGCCATCGCCAAAATACTCGTTGGGCAGGCCGATTTTGAGACCGGATAGCGGGGCATTCAGGCCTTCTGCGTAGTCTGGTACGCCGCGAGCCACACAGGTGGAATCGCGCACGTCGTGGCCGGCAATCACATTGAGTAGGTGCGCGCAGTCTTCAGCGCTTTTTGCCATAGGGCCGGCCTGATCAAGACTGGAGGCATAGGCGATGATGCCGTAGCGGGACACGCGACCGTAAGTGGGCTTCAAGCCGGTGATGCCACAAAACGCCGCTGGCTGGCGAATAGAGCCGCCGGTATCAGTACCCATAGCGGCGGGCACCAAGCCAGCCGCCACCGCAGCGGCACTACCGCCAGAGCTACCGCCGGGCACTGCCGTGAGATCCCAGGGGTTTTTGACCGGGCCGTAAAAGCTATTTTCGTTGGAGGAGCCCATGGCGAACTCATCCATATTGGTTTTGCCCAGGCTAATGGTGCCCGCGGCGTTAAGCTTTTCAACCACCGTGGCGTTATAGGGGGCGATAAAATTATCCAGCATTTTCGAGCCGCAGCTGGTTTTCACATCTTGGGTACAAAAAATGTCTTTCAGCGCTAGGGGAACGCCCGTTAGCAGCCCGCCTTTGCCAGCCGCACGGGTATTATCAGCGATTTCAGCCTGTTTCAGCGCCTGCTCGGCGGTCACGCTGATAAAACTGTTGAGCTTGCCATCAGCTTTTTCAATGCGCTGTAAATAATGAGCCGTTAGCTCGCGGCTTGAAAACTCACCGCTTTTCAAGGCGGCAGCGAGTTGCGTTAATGTTTTCTCATACATGACCCAGAAGCTCCGTTCAGGGGCGAAAAAAAGAGGCTTCAGCGTTATTCAACGACGCGAGGCACCAGGTACAGGCCATTTTCCACTGCCGGAGCACAGCGCTGGAAAGTGTCGCGCTGATTGGTTTCCGTTACTTCATCGGCGCGCAGCCGCTGGGTGGCATCTAGCGGGTGGGCAAGCGGCATAACGCCTTCAGTATTAAGGCTTTGCAACTGGTCGACCATGTCCAGTATCTGGCTTAGGTCGTCTACAAAGCCGCTGGCTTGGTCATCGCTGACGGCGAGTCGGGCTAGGTGAGCAGCCCGGCGCACATGAGATTCTTCAATCGCCATGATCGAGATTTCCTCGCAAACGTGATGGAACATATCCCACATTAAGCGGTATACATACCGACATTAAAAAAACGTCTTGTGTCGCAGACGTGGAAAATAGCCGCAAAAGGTACCACATCTTGACCTTAACGGGCAGTGTTAGCCACGACTCGTGCTTGCTGCCAGGGGGTTGCGGTGATACCGTTTGCATCCGCACAGGGTTCCCGGTCTGCACTAGGTAACAACATCCATGTTTAAACGTTTGAGGGGGCTGTTTTCCAGCGATCTATCGATCGACTTGGGTACGGCCAACACACTGATTTATGTTCGCGGGCGCGGCATCGTGCTTGATGAGCCGTCTGTGGTGGCGATTCGCCAGTCTGGCAATATGCGTAGCGTTGCCGCAGTCGGTACTGATGCCAAGCGAATGCTGGGGCGCACGCCTGGCAATATTACCGCCATTCGTCCGATGAAAGACGGCGTTATTGCCGATTTCACGGTGACTGAACAGATGCTCCAGCACTTTATCCGCAAAGTTCACCAGAGCACCTTTTTAACGCCTAGCCCACGCGTGCTGGTATGCGTTCCTTGCATGTCAACGCAAGTAGAGCGTCGTGCGATACGGGAATCAGCAGAAGGTGCCGGTGCCCGCGAGGTGTTCTTAATAGAAGAACCCATGGCGGCCGCTATTGGCGCGGGTCTTCCGGTTGATGAAGCCCAAGGGTCGATGGTGGTGGATATCGGTGGCGGTACCACTGAAATCGCGATTATTTCACTCAATGGCGTGGTCTATTCCGAATCTATTCGAGTAGGCGGCGACCGTTTTGATGAAGCCATTACCGCCTACGTGCGTCGTCACTATGGCAGCCTGATTGGTGAGGCGACAGCCGAGCGCATCAAAGAAGAGATTGGCTGCGCTTACCCTGGTGGCGAATTACGCGAAATTGATGTGCGTGGTCGTAATCTTGCCGAAGGCATCCCACGTAGTTTTACGCTGAACTCCCACGAAATCCTCGAAGCGTTGCAAGAAACGCTGGCGTCCATTGTGGCGGCAGTCAAAAGCGCTCTTGAGCAATCGCCGCCTGAATTGGCGTCTGATATCGCTGAGCGTGGCCTCGTGCTCACCGGTGGTGGTGCCTTGTTGCGTGATTTGGACAAGCTCATTGCTGAAGAAACAGGGCTGCCGGTGATTGTTGCCGAAGATCCGTTGACCTGCGTTGCTCGTGGGGGTGGTAAAGCGCTGGAAATGATTGATCAGCACACCTTTGAGTTGCTGTCGAGCGACTAATCTCAGCGGTTAATTGCGGGGGGATTGCCTATTAAACCGCTGTTTTCGCACGGGCCACTGCCGGGCTATCGGTTATTTTTTTGTGTGGTGGCTGCCAGTGCTTTGATGTTTGTCGACCACCATTTCACGCGTATGGAGCAAGTGCGCGCGCAGATGTCGATGGTCGTCGCCCCTATTCAATGGGTGGTTAGTGTACCTAGCGACTTATTGAATTGGGGGTCGCTGGCGCTTTCAGACCAACAGGCGTTGGTGGATGAAAACCGCCGGTTGCGCGAGCAAATTCTTACCCTTTCTCATCGTGGCCAACGGCTAGCTAACTTGACCGCTGAAAATAGCGAGCTGCGTGATTTGCTCAATGCCGCTAATCGGCGCGAAATTCCTTATATTACCGCTGAACTTTTATCGCTGGATAACGACCCTTTCAGCCACCAAATGGTGGTGAACCGTGGGCACCGCAACGGTGCTTATGTGGGTCAGCCGGTGATTGATGCATCCGGTTTGGTGGGGCAAATTACCGCAGTGTCCGCTTATTCCAGCCGCGTATTGCTACTGGCAGATGCCAGCCATGCGCTGCCGGTTCAGCTCAACCGCAATGGTTTGCGCTTTATCGTTCAGGGCGCGGGGCGCTACAGCAGTGTTAATGTCATGCACGTGCCGGATACGGCGGATATCCGTGAAGGTGATTTGCTCACCACATCGGGCTTGGCTGGGCGTTTTCCGCCGGGTTATCCGGTGGCGCGCGTTACCGAGGTTTACTACGACCCTGGCCAGCCTTTTGCGCGTGTAACCGCCGAACCGATGGCACAGCTGCAACGCTCGCGTCACTTCTTGCTGCTGTTCCCGCCACCGCGAGAAGATACCGACGAAAATGCCTGGGATGAAACGTTGGATATCTCGGCAGATGCGGTACGCTCTTCGCTTCAGCTTGCTAGCCCCGATCAAGAGGTGCCCTGATGGCGCGTGCACCAATGGTTCCACTGGTAGTTATTTGGTTTAGCCTAATCTTGGCGCTGTGTTTGCAGGTGATGCCGCTGGCTGATGGCTGGCAGGTATATCGCCCTGAGTGGTTGGGGCTGATATTGATCTATTGGTGTATGCGCACACCTGACCGGGTCGGCGTTTTTCATGGCTTTGTGCTGGGTATTTTGATGGATTTGATTGAAGGGACGGCACTGGGCCAGCATGCGCTCATTTATGCGTTATTGGCTTTTTTATGCGCGCTGGTATACCCCCGTTTTCGTGCTTATTCGCTGGTGCAGCAGTCGGCACTTGTGCTGGTGCTACTCGGTTTAGTGCAGTTAGTCGCGCAGTGGCTACGCACTATTTTGGGTGATTTTTCGATCCATTTGGCCTTTTTGATTCCTTCATTGATTAGTGCGTTTCTGTGGCCGTGGCTGGCGACTATGCTTCAGTCATTAGAACGCCGGTTGGCTGCCTCATGAGCATGACAGACCCTGTTAGCACAACCCCTGTTTTATGTTTGGCATCAGCCTCTCCGCGGCGTCGGGCGCTATTGGCATCGATAGGCGTACCGGTCATGGTTAAACCATGTGATATTGATGAGACGCCACGGGTAGGCGAGCTAGCCCGTGATTATGTGCTTAGGCTTGCCATTGCCAAAGCTGAGGCGGCGGCACCGCTGACTCATTTGCCTACCTTAGGTTCTGATACCGCTGTAGTGGTTGATGGGCGTATTCTAGGTAAACCGGTGGATTTTGATGCGGCCGCTGATATGTTGCGGCTGCTTTCTGGAAAGCGTCATGAGGTGCTTACCGCGGTGGCGGTGAGTGGGCCTGCTGGGATGCTCTCTTGCTGTGTGGCCACACAGGTGACAATGCGGGAGATAAGCGCTGATGAAATCGCTGACTATTGGCGCACCGGCGAGCCCGCTGATAAGGCTGGCGGCTACGCTATACAAGGATTAGCGGCCATCTTCGTACAACAAATTCAAGGCAGTCATTCGGCGGTGGTAGGGCTACCACTGTTTGAAACGACGAACTTGCTGCGCCGACAGGGCGTTCCTATCTGGCAGCGCGTTTAACGCACCTGGCTTGAGAGAACCAACACCTGTCACGCTGGCAAGGAATACGTCAACCAACAAGGAATTCTGCATGAGCGGTGAGGTTCTCATCAATTTAACGCCAATGGAAACCCGCGTTGCGCTGGTGGAAAACGGCGTTTTGCAAGAGGCACTGATCGAGCGTTCCCGCCGTCGAGGCATCGTGGGCAATATCTACAAAGGCAAAGTAGTGCGTGTGCTGCCTGGCATGCAGGCTGCTTTTGTCGATATTGGCTTAGAGCGAGCGGCTTTTATCCACGCTCACGAAGTGATGCCGCCCGGTACGCCCCAAGACGAGCAGCAAACCATTGGGCAGCTGCTCCACGAAGGGCAGGCGTTGGTGGTGCAAGCCACCAAAGACCCCATTGGTAGCAAAGGCGCGCGCTTAACCACGCATTTGTCGATTCCTTCCCGCTATTTGGTGTATATGCCTGATTCGCCTCACCACGGTGTTTCTCAGCGTATTGAAGACGAGCGCGAGCGCGAGCGGTTAAAAGCCCTGCTAGATGCCAGCGTGAATGAGCAAACACTGGAAGTGACGGGCGGCTTTATTGTGCGTACTGCCGCCGAGGGTGTCGGCGACGAAGAGCTTAAAGGCGATATGCACTTTTTGCTGCGGATATGGCGCAAAGTGAGTGAGCGTAAAATTACCGCCACTCCGCAAACGGTTATTTATGATGACCTGCCGCTGTTTATGCGCACGCTACGCGACGTAATGCGCGACGATATTGAAAAAGTGCGCATCGACTCGCGGGAAAACTTTGTCAAACTGGTGGAATTTGCCGAAGAATTTATGCCCGATGCCGTTGACCGCATTGAGTACTATCCCGGCGAGCGGCCTATTTTTGATCTCTATAGCGTGGAAGATGAGATTCAAAAAGCGCTAGGGCGTAAGGTGCAGCTGAAATCGGGCGGCTATTTGGTAATTGACCCCACCGAGGCAATGACCACTATCGATGTCAATACCGGTGGTTATGTGGGCCATCGCAATCTTGAAGAGACTATTTTCAAAACTAACCTGGAAGCCGCCACGGCCATTGCCCGCCAGCTGCGGCTGCGCAATTTAGGCGGCATTATCATTATCGACTTTATCGATATGATTGATGTTGAGCACCAGCGCCAAGTGTTGCGGGTATTAGAAAAAGCGTTAGAGCGAGATCATGCCAAAACTAAGTGCACGGGTGTCACTGAGCTGGGGCTTGTTCAGCTAACGCGCAAACGCACCCGCGAAAGTTTGGAGCAAACGCTGTGCGAAGCGTGCCCTACCTGCAGTGGGCGGGGAACGCTTAAAACGCCAGAAACGGTCTGCTACGAAATTTTTCGGGAGATTTTGCGCGAAGAGCGTGCTTATAGTGCTGAAACCTACATGGTGCTTGCGTCGCAGGCGGTGGTTGATCGTTTATTGGATGAAGAGTCGGCGGCGGTGGCGGACCTTGAAATGTTTATCAAGAAAACAATCCGTTTTCAGGTTGAGCAACACTACTCCCAAGAACAGTACGACATCGTGCTGATGTAAATCATGGTAACGCGTTCGCTAGTGCGTTGGAGTTTGCTGATAGCTGCCTCTTTACTGGGCGGTATCGCAGTGCTGCTGCTATTGCTGCGTTTGGCAATGAGTCAAACCGATGCGCTTACCCCTCGTATTGAAGCACTCCTTGAGGCGCGTATTGGCGTGCCAGTAACCATTGAGCAGCTATCGCTTTCCCTTGCCCGCAATGACTTGCTGCTGCGCCTTGATGGCCTGCAGGCAGAGACGCTTGAAGGGCAGAGGCTTTTTTCATTAGCGCACGCCGCACTGCGTTTGGATCTCTGGGCGTCATTTGTCAATCGGGTGCCGGTCTTTAGCGATGCCCGCCTGCGTGGTACTGAGTTTCATCTCTATCAAGGCTTAGGTGCATCTTGGCAGTGGCCCGAGCCCGCAGAGTTACCGCAATTAGTGGCGGCAGACCCTGACGTGGATTTGGCGGCTATTGATGACTGGGTAGGCTTGATTTTGCGCCAGCGGCTGTGGGTGGATGACACCCGCGTGGTGCTGCATGGCCAGCAAGACACCGTGATACTGCATGCTCAAACCTTACTACTGACCGGCGACGAGCGACGGACACGGCTGGAAGGTGCCATTAATATCGCTGAATCATTACAGCAGGCGCGTGCAGTTGACCTACCGGCTGCTGAAATGAAAGTTGAAATGCAGCCAGGGCAGCGCGGTTTTAGCGATTTTTCGGCGGCCTTGCAGCTGGATATTCAGCTTGACCAGTTAGTGGTGCTGGCCGAGATGCTGCGCCCCGACCATGTGCCCTATTTAGAGCAGGCAGGGGGCAGTGCGCGATTATGGGGGCGCTGGCGCGCTGCCCGCCTTGAAGAGGCACGTGTCGCTGTAGATATTCCGCAGTTGACGCTGCGCCACGACGTCCAGTACGCCGTATTAAGAGATATTAACGCCAATGGTTTGTGGCAGCGCGATGGCGAAGGCGGCGAAGCGTGGCTAAGCGGCGACGCCCAGAGCGTCGAGTGGGCACAGCCCGCTGGCGGTAATGCTGGGCCGGCATTGCCGCGCCACTTACACGCTTCGCACCAGCCAGGGCAGTGGGAAGTCAACACCAGTGAGTTTGAGTTAGCTTCCCTGACGGCGTGGCGTGATTATGTGTTTCTACCCGAGTCGGTAACACGGGTATTACAAACACTCTCACCCCGCGGGCAAGTGCAGGGGCTACATGTTGGGCAGCAGGAGGGGCGCTGGGAAGTGGATGCTGCGCTAACCGGTGTGGAAACGTCGCCTTGGCAGCAGGCACCAGGCGGAGGCCCGCTAGATGCCTGGGTTGAAGCGCGTGATTTCCGTGGCCGCGTGCTGTTCAGCAGTCATGGTGATAGCACTCTTTATTTCCCTGAGTTTTTTGCCGCCCCTATGCAGCTACGCCATGCAGAGGGCGAAGTGGAGTGGGTATATGATGGGCCAAGCACCATGGTCAGCGGTAAGCACCTTAACGCTAACTGGGACGGTGCCCAGGTGTCGGGTGGCTTCGGGTTGATAATGGAGAATCAGCGCGGGCATTTTGGTTTAGACCTTGATTTTAGTGATGTCGATGCCCTAGAGCGGCCGCTGGCGCAGTGGCTGCCGCTAAGCGTGATAGATGACGAGCTGCAAGCGTGGTTGCTCAATGATATTGGCGGTTACGTGAGCGAGGGCTCTTTACAGCTAAGCCAGCCACTAGGCAAAGGAGCGAGCGCCGAGGACTTTACCGCCACGCTCGCACTGGCGATTACTCGGGGGCATTTGCCAATCGCGCCGGGTTGGCCGCGCCTTGATGACGTTGAGGGCCGCCTTAAGTGGCAAAACAGGGTCTTAAAGGCCGAGATAGATCACGCTCAGAGCCATGGCGTCACTGCTTCAGAAGGCGAGGTAGTGATGGAAGATGAAACGCTTAACCTTTCTGGGCAATTGTATGCACAGGGTGCAGCGTTAACGTCTTTTTTACAGGCCATACCCGAGATAGATCTTACGATGCTCAGCGATTTTCAGCTGCAGGGCGACACGCAAGGGGATATTTCGCTGTCGTTGCCGTTAAACGCCCCAGAGGCACTGCAGTTAGAAATTAATGCCCAGCCGCGCTTCTCGGAGGTTGTTTATCAACCGCTTGATCTACGACTTCAATCGGTTGAGGGTGATCTCGCCTGGCTGCAAGATGGGGAGCGCGCGGGTCTTGTCGGTGAGGCTAATGCTCGGTTGCTTGGGGGCACTATCAACGCTGATATTGATACCCAGCGTGACAGTGTACAGCTGCAGGGAAGTGTCGCCACCGCCGCGCTTTTCGCCCTTGCTGGGTTAGATGACAGCCAGGGGCGTTTGCCGCTGGAGGGGCAGCTGGCGTGGCAGGGCGGCATTGGGCTAATGCCCACGCCAACCCTGCGTTTAGAAAGTCGTTTAGTGGGCGTTACCAGCCATTTACCCGAACCCTTTGCAAAACCCCCAGAGCAACCATGGCCGTGGACATTAACGGCCGATATTGACACAGGACGCATGGAAAGCCGCCTGGCTGATATTGCCTCTGCACGCTTTCAACAGCGCAATGGAGCGCTTGCCGGTTCACTGAATGTAGGCAGCCAGGCGGAACGCCTGCCTGCCTGGCCCGCTCAGCCAGGGGTTAACCTTAACGCTGGTGTACCGCGGTTTGACCCGCTGGCATGGCAGCAAGCGATAGCGCCATTAATGGCCGCTGGTGCGCCTGTCTTGTCAAACGGTAGATCATCAAACGGCGCGTCATCAAACGGTGGCAGCAGGCCGCTGGCGGTTGCGTTAACGACGCCCTGTGTGGTTTTCCAAGGGGAGTGTTTAGGTAGCATCCGTGCAACAGGCGGCATGAATGCTGGTCTAATTGATATGGACCTGAGCGGTAATTTGGTCACCGGGCGTTTGCAGTACAATGCGCGCTCATCGCACCCTTTAGATATCGCCATCGACGCATTATCGCTTGATCGCTTGCTAGCGTTAGCTAATGTGCAGCACGACAGTGGCGCGCCTACGCCAGACTCCTGGTTGCACGCGGTTGACACCCAGCGCCCAGTAACGGCGGCTATTCCCGCTTGGTTGGCCGATGTGCCTAACGGGCGATTACGCTTGGCCGACATTACCATGGGCCCACGCCGTTTTGGCCCCTTGACCGCCTACTGGAGAACCGATGGCAACCGCTTTTCGCTGACCCCGGTAGGTTTGACCATAGGCCAGCTTTCCGCACGGGGAGAGCTGTACTGGGAGGGAAACGCCAATGTTAGCCATACCCGCGCGGACATTTCCATTCAGGGCGGAGATATCGGCACTGCCCTTGAACGCCTTGACCAGCCGGTGGCCATGCGCAGCCGGAGCACCGATGTGGCTGCTTCGCTTGATTGGCCAGGGGCACCCTGGCAGTTGGCGTTAAGCCGCGCCGACGGCACCATTCGTACCGATATTCGCGATGGCCGCTTTGTCACGTTGGAATCAGCGCCTGCGCGTTTAATTGGCCTGCTCAATTTCGATAACATTTTACGCCGCTTACGCCTGGATTTTTCTGATGTTACCGGCCAGGGAACGGCGTTCAACCGTGTCACTGGTACGGCTGATGTTACCGGTGGGCTGCTGACGCTGCGTGGCCCATTGCAAATTGATGCGCCGGCCACCACCCTAACGCTTACCGGCAGTGTCGATCTGGTAACGCGTGAACTTGACCAGCGGCTTGGCGTCACACTACCTGTGACACAAAGTTTACCGATTGCCGCCATTGCCATTGGTGCGCCCATTGTAGGCGGCGCACTGTTCCTTGCTGACCAACTGTTTGGCGACGCCTTAGACCGCGCCACGACACTCCATTATCGCGTGCGAGGCCCTTGGACCTCGCCGCAGGTTACTTTAGAAGGCTCCCAATGACCGCATATAAAAGTGATATAGATACGGCTGCAGCCATCCTGTTGACCCCTGGAGGGCTCGATTTAGACGCGCTGGAAACGGGGTTAGGCTACGCAATGGGCGCGGGCATTGATTACGCAGACCTGTATTTTCAACGTACCTGGCAAGAAGGCTGGGTGCTGGAAGACGGTGAGGTAAAAGAGGCCAGCTACAATATTGACGGTGGTGTTGGCGTGCGCTCACTGGCAGGAGAAAAAACGGGCTTTGCCTACTCCAATCAAATTACTGCTGACGCGCTAATGGATACCGGCCGCACGGCCGCAGGTATTGTACGCAGTGGCCAGCGTTTGCCTGGGCAGCTGGTACGCCCGGTTTCCGCCATGTCGCGCTACGCCGGGATTGACCCATTAGCCGGGCTAAGCGCGGAAGACAAAGTCGCCATGCTGAAACAGGCAGACCGCGTGGCGCGTGCTGCAGATCCGAGCATCAGCCAAGTGAGTGCGTCGCTTTCGGGCACCTATGAAGTGATATTGGTGCGCGCCAGTGACGGTACGTTGGCGGCGGATATACGCCCGCTGGTGCGCTTTAATGTCAGCGTTATTGCGGTGAAAAATGGCCGTCGTGAACGCGGCAGTGCCGGCGGCGGTGGCCGTTACTCCATGGCTAAACTGCGCGATGACAACGTGGCAGAACAGTACGCCAAAGAGGCGGTTCGCCAGGCATTGGTTAACCTGGAAGCCATTGATGCGCCCGCCGGGCAAATGCCAGTGGTACTGGCGTCGGGCTGGCCGGGGATTTTACTCCACGAAGCCGTTGGTCATGGCCTGGAAGGCGATTTCAACCGTAAGGGCAGTTCCGCCTTTGCGGGTCAGATGGGCAAACGCGTCGCTGCTAAAGGCGTGACGATTGTCGACGATGCGACGATATCGCATAGCCGTGGTTCCATGAGCGTGGATGACGAAGGCACGCCGGGCCAATACACGCCGCTTATCGAAGACGGTATTTTGACCGGCTATATGCAAGATAAGCTAAACGCCCGCTTAATGGGCATGGCACCGACAGGCAACGCGCGGCGCGAATCTTTCGCCCACTTACCGATGCCGCGTATGACCAATACCGTGATGCTCGCGGGTCAGGATGAGCCAAGCGATATTATTAAAAGCGTTAAGCGCGGCATTTACGCGGTGAGTTTTGGCGGCGGCCAGGTGGATATTACCTCGGGCAAGTTCGTGTTCTCCGCCAGCGAAGCCTACCTGATAGAAGATGGTAAGGTGACGGCGCCGGTGAAAGGAGCCACGTTGATTGGTAACGGGCCGGAAGTGATGCAGCGTGTTTCCATGATTGGCCACGATATGGCGCTGGATACCGGCATTGGCGTATGTGGTAAAGAGGGGCAGGGAGTGCCGGTAGGTGTCGGCCAGCCCACCCTGAAGTTGGATGAACTGACCGTTGGCGGTACGCAGTCTTGAGAAACGGTCTTGAAGAACCGTCTTGAAGAACGGTCCTGAAAAACGGTCTTAAAGAGCTGGTTTTAAAGTGCGAGGGTTTCGCGCAGGTGTTTGAAGAGCTTGCGCGAGCTGGTGGGCGGTTTGTTCTGCTCGCGCTCTCGCTGGGCGTTGCGAATCAATTGGCGCAGCGTCTGGCGGTCAGCATCGGGGTGTTCGGCCATGAAAAGATCAACCGCTGCATCGCCCTCGTCAATTAAGCGTTCCCGCCATTTTTCAAGACGGTGAAACGCGTGGTCGCGCTGCTCCTGCTCCTGGTCGATGGAATCGAACACGGCTTGAATAGCGGTGAGATCCTCTTTACGGATCAGCTTACCGACATACTGCATATGCCGGCGGCGGCCTTCGTGGGAACGAATACGCGATGTTTCCTCGATAGCGCGGAGCATATCGTCTGAAAGAGGGAAACGGGCGCGTTCCGCTGGCCGCATGGCAATTAAGGTTTCCCCAAGTGCCTGTAGGGCATGCATTTCGCGTTTGAGTTGCGACTTGCTAGGGCGTTCTTCCTGCTCTTCTGATTCATTAGTGCTTGGAAAGGTATCGGGACGTTGCTTACGCATAGTGTGACTCACAGACAAGATTCGTGGCGGCATTATACCAGCTGCGAGAACAACATTGATTCTGCCGAAGTGATTCTGTTGAGAGGCCTTCGGTTGAGCTACATTCGGTTGAGGAAGGAGGCTATATGGCACAGGCATTTGATGCATCCGCGCAGCAGTCATTACTGACAGCGCGCGCCGAAGAAGCACTAACGCTGGCGAAGCGGCTAGGCGCAGATGCGGCAGAAGTCGGCGCAAGTGTAGACCAAGGGGTAGGCGTCAGCGTGCGTTCGGGTGAAGTGGAAACCGTTGAGCTATCGCGTGATCAAGGCATTGCCGTCACGCTTTACGTCGGCCAACGCAAAGGCAGCGCTTCATCGACAGATGCCAGCAGTGCCTCCATTCAGGCAGCCGTTGAGAAAGCGCTGGCCATTGCCCGCTATACCGGCGAGGACCCGGCCGCGGGTTTGGCTGATGCCTCGTTGATGGCAACAGCGCTACCAGATTTAAAAGTGCACTACCCCTGGGCGCTATCGACCGAGCAGGCCATTGAGCTGGCGCTTGCCTGTGAGCAGGCAGGGCGCGACGTTGAGGGCATTACCCAGTCCGATGGGACTTCGCTGTCAAGCGGCGAAGGGGTGCGTGTTTACGCTAATAGCCACGGCTTTTTAGGCACCCAAAAGGGCAGCAGTCACTCGCTTTCGTGCATGCTGATTGCCCAAGATGCGGCCGGTATGCAGCGCGATTACGACTATACCTCTGCCCGCGACCCCAAGATGCTGCGTGACCCTGCCGACGTAGGCCGCGAAGCCGCCGCGCGCACTCTGCGCAGGCTCGGTGCCAAACGCCCACCAACGGGCACCTTTCCGGTGCTGTTTGACCCTTCGTTGGCCAGTGGGTTGATCAGCCATCTATTAAGCGGTTTAGCGGGTGGCGCGCTTTATCGTCAAGCCTCGTTTTTATGTGACCGGCTTGGCACACCGTTATTTCCTGACTGGTTTAGTCTTGAGGAGCGGCCCATGGAAATAGGTGCGACCGCCAGTTCGCCGTTTGACGGCGAGGGAGTGCAAACCCGTAATAACCGCTTTATTGATCAGGGCCGCATTGCAAGCTACATGCTGTCTTCTTACAGTGCGCGGCGATTAAATATGGAAACCACGGGCAATGCGGGAGGAGCGCGCAACGTGCGTTTAACAGCACCGCTGCAGTCCCGCGAAAACCTGCTGCAAGAGATGGGGCGCGGTATTTGGGTGACTGAGCTGATGGGGCAGGGCGTAAATGGAGTGACAGGGGATTACTCACGAGGTGCTGCAGGATTTTGGGTGGAGAACGGTCAGATTCAGTACCCGATTGAAGAGTTCACCATCGCTGGAAATCTTGAGCGAATGTTTGCCGGCGTAGTGGGTATTGGCGATGACATCGATACCCGTGGCAGTGTTCATACGGGTAGCTGGTTGATTGACGCCATGACGGTTGCCGGCGATTAAGGTTGGCCAAAGCGGCTACTGATCTTCCTCAAAGCGGTCATCGAACAGCGCTTGAATAGCATCAAGCGCTTGTTCGGCGTCTTCCCCTTCTGCGTGAACGGTGAGTTCAGTTCCGCAAGGCGCGGCAAGCATCAACAGCGACATGATGTTAGCGGCGTCAGCAACCTGTTGCTGTTTTTGCACACGTATTTTAGCCGTGAACTGTTGGCCGCATTTAACCAGTTTTGTAGCCGCGCGAGCGTGAAGGCCGCGTTGATTAGTGAGTGTGAGTATTCTTTCTGGCACCCTGGTTCCTTTTCGCCGAGTGGTGTCATCAATGGGTCGAAGTTTAAGAACTTTCTTGCCGCACGTTGGGCTGGAGTGTGTTGGTGATCGGGACGGCTTGCGGGTCGCTCAGCGTGTACTGCAAGCCTAGCTCCCGGTGACGTAGCTGAACCTCGCCCATCTGGGAGGCCAGCTTTTTAGCTAACTGTTCGACCATGTAGACCGAGCGGTGCTGGCCTCCCGTACAGCCAATGGCAATCGTCATGTAGCTGCGCTGGCTATTTTGGTAGGCCGGTAACCAGCGCTCAAGCCACGCCTGAATATCGTTGCTCATGGCATCAACAATCGGATAGCCGCTTAAAAAGGCAACAATGTTGGCGTCGCGACCTGTTGACTGGCGCAGGGTGGGGTCCCAATACGGGTTGGGCAGGCAGCGGACATCAAAGACCAAGTCAGCATCTAACGGAACACCGCGCTTATAGCCGAACGACTCAAAGGTCAGCGTGAGCTGGTCGCGTTGCTGGTGGGCGACTTGATCGGTAATGCGGCGGCGTAAATCGTGTACCGATAGCCGCGATGTATCGATTAACAGGTCGGCTAGATCGCGGATGTCATGCAGCGTTTCTTCTTCTTTATTGATCGCTTCTTCAAGGGTCATATCGCTATTGCGGGTTAGCGGATGGCGCCGCCGCGTGGCCGAGTAACGCTCTAGAAGAATTCGCGCATCAGTGGTTAGGTAGATAACTTGGAAATCTATCTTACGCTGGCGCAGCTCCTCTAATAGCGAAGGCAGGCGTTCCAATGCACCGGGTAGGTTGCGGGCATCAATACTCACGGCCAAATGGCTGCGTTCGCCCTGTTCGCGTAACTCATCTACCAACGAACCCAACAGCATAGCGGGGAGGTTATCAATCGCGTAGTAACCTAGATCCTCCAGCGCTTGTAAGGCGATAGACTTTCCCGACCCGGAGCGGCCGCTAATGATCACCAGTTGCATAGAGTCTCTCTTTGCTTTTCTAAAGCTGAATAAACGATAATTAGGAAATAAGCGTAGTGACACTACGTGCTCTTGTTGTGTGAGATCAACTACTGCGTGAGATCAACTGCTGTGTGAGATCAACTACTGCGTGAGCTTAAAAAAGCTAGGTTGCTGAATGTTCACGAATTTTGGCGGTAATAAGGTCGAGCAGCTCACGCTGGCTGGCGGCTTTTCGCAGCTGCTGGCGAGTATCTGCATCATTCATGATGGTCGCTACCTGGCCTAGCAGAGAGAGGTGTGTGTCATCGGCTTCTTCGGGCACTAGCAGCACGAAGACCAAGTCAACCGGCTCGCCGTCGATAGCATCAAAATCAATCGCTTCAGACAGTTTTAAAAAACTGCCAATAGGGCTAGAACAGTGAGGACTACGTGCATGAGGAATGGCTACACCATTACCAATCCCCGTGCTGCCTAAGCGTTCTCGGCTAATTAACCGACTGAACACTTCTTGGCTGTCCAGACTGGGCGTGTTTTGGGCAATAAAGGTGCTGTAGAATTCCAGCACCCTTTTTTTGCTGCCCCCGGGCACATCAAATAAAATGCGTTCCGGGGGGAGTATGGTTTCCAACGTCATTGGTTTAACGCACACCTGCGCCTTGGGCACGGGCTTGTGCTTTTTCCTTATGTTTAACGAGTTGTCGATCAATTTTATCCGCTAAGGCGTCAATAGCGGCGTACATATCACTGTCTAGGGCTTCTGCATGTAAATCAGCACCTGCGGCATGCAGCGTGCAGGCAGCCTGATGGCGCTCTTTCTCTACTGATAAGGTGACTTGCACCGTGGTTATGTTGTCGTAATGGCGCTCTATACGTTCAAGCTTCTCGTTGACATAGTCACGCAAAGCGTCAGTCAGATCTACGTGATGACCAGTGATATTAACTTGCATTGACGTACTCCTTATCCATCGGACTGTACTACGATTGTAACTCTTTTTGCCGCGTTGCAAAGCCCTTGTCGAGAGTTTCCCTGAAACGGCTACAGAACTAGCGCAACCGACGCCGTTCGCTGGAAGAGGGAATGCCCATCGCTTCACGATATTTAGCCACTGTGCGGCGTGCCACTTGGATGCCGCCCTCTTCTAAAAGAGTGACCAAACGGCTGTCAGAAAGCGGTTTGCCGGGCGCTTCTTCGAGAATGAGTTTTTTCAGCCGGGCGCGAATAGCCGTGCTGGAATGGCTGTCGCCATCCTGGCCGCTGACTTGGCTGGAGAAAAAGTATTTCAGTTCAAACACGCCACGTGGGGTATGGATATATTTTTGCGTGGTCACCCGGGAGATGGTTGATTCATGCATCTCTACGGCCGCCGCAATATCGGCCAAGATCAGCGGTTTCATGGCTTCTTCACCCTGTTCTAAAAAGCCGATTTGGCGGGTGATGATTTCGCGGCCTACGCGTAAAAGCGTATCGTTGCGGCTTGAAAGGCTTTTGATTAACCAGCGCGCTTCCTGCAAGTGCTCTTTTAAGAATTGGTTGTCTTGGCTTTTATCCGCGCGCTTTATCAAGCTGGCGTAGTCGGGTTGAATGCGCAGCCGTGGTAGAGCGTCTGGGTTAAGCTCTAAGTGCCAGCCTTCGTGGTCGTGGCGCACTATTAAGTCGGGGGTGATGTAGCTGTCGTTGGTCACGCCGTAAGCGCTGCCCGGGCGTGGGTCGAGGCTACGAATCAGTTGAATGACATCGCTCAGCTGTTCGTCGTCCAGCCCTAAACGACGTTTGAGTAAGCGCATGTCATCTTTGCCCAGCGCTTCAAGAAATTGGCGCACCAAACGGCGAGCGGGAACCAGCAGCGGCGTATCATCCGGTAGGGCAGCGAGCTGCAGCATTAAACATTCGCGCAGGTCGCGGGCAAAGATACCGGTGGGTTCAAATTGCTGTAATTTGAGCAGGGTGTTTTCTATTTCCCGTTGGCTAAGCCCGTCAATGCCTTGAGCGCGTAGCCCTTCGCGAAGGTCATTAAGCGGTTGGGTCAGGTAGCCATTGGCGTCTAGCGCGTCGATTAAACTCTCCGCGATATGCTGTTCACGGGCGCTGAAATCGGTCATGGCTAGCTGCCACAATAGGTGGCCGTGAAGGCTTTGTCCGGCGGCTTGGCGCTCGAAATCAGGCCCTTCGCTGCTACTGCCAGCTACGTTGCTAAAATCTTGGTTGCCAACATCTTGATAGGTATCCGACCATTCACTATCAACCGATAATTCAGTGGGAATGCTTTCTGACCACTCCTCCTCTTTAGGCTCGCTGACGGCCTGTTCGCTGAACTCATCTTCCTGTTCCAGCATGGGGTTGGCGTCTAAAGCCTGCTGAATTTCCTGGCGCAGATCCAGCGTTGATAGCTGCAGCAGGGCAATCGCCTGCTGCAGCTGGGGTGTCATGGCCAGCTGTGTGCCGATACGCAGTTGTAGAGAAGCCTTCATGACCATCTGAGAACCACTCGTTAATCCGAATGCTCCACCCTAGTGCGGCTGGCGGCTGGGTGCAAGTGCAATAAGTATGCCATTGGTGGTAAAGTCGTTATAGGGCGCTATTTACGTGAAGGAATAAGCTTAGAAATGAAAAAATACCTATAGGCGGAAGTCTGCGCCTAGATAAACATCTCTTACTTTTTGGTTAGTAAGAATCGATGCCGGGGAGCCGCTGGCAATGATCTGCCCGTCGCCCACTATGTAGGCAATATCACAAATATCGAGGGTTTCACGCACGTTGTGGTCGGTAATTAGCACGCCGATATGACGCTGTTTTAATGCCCGAATAATGGTTTTAATCTCACCTACCGAAATGGGGTCAACGCCTGCAAAGGGCTCGTCGAGTAAAATGAAGGCGGGTTCAGTCGCCAGTGAACGGGCAATTTCCACACGCCGGCGCTCGCCACCCGAAAGGCTCATGCCTAAGTTGTCGCGAATATGAGTGATATGGAAATCTTCAAGCAGGGCTTCAAGACGCTGTTCGCGCTCTGCATGGTTAAGCGCTTTGCGTGTCTCTAATATCGCCATAATGTTATCGGCAACCGATAGTTTGCGAAAAATAGACGCTTCTTGGGGAAGGTAACCAATGCCCGCTGCTGCACGTTCATGCATCGGGGCGCGGGTTAAATCCAGGTCGTCGATACCGACCTTGCCAGCATCAGATTTCACCAGCCCCACAATCATATAAAACGAGGTGGTTTTGCCCGCGCCGTTAGGACCTAGTAAGCCGACCACGCTGCCTTGAGAAATTTCCAGGTTAATATCTTTAACCACCCGGCGGCGCTTGTAACTTTTCGCCAAATGATGGGCATATAGGGTTTTTATCGGCGTATTTTCAGCAGTTTCCATCGGTTGGCTCTCTATTGTTCCGGCTGAAGAGTCATGCGTATACGCTGCGGCTCGCGGCCGTCAACGTCAGAGCGCGCTTGAATCACTTCCCGGTCAATAAAATACTCAAGCCGCCCACCGCTAAATTTGTCTTCTTGCTGGGTCAATTCGGCTTGGTCAATCAGCTCTACCCGACGTTCAGCGACGTGGTAAATAATTCGGCGAGCCCAGCCTTCGGTGGGGCTATCTTGGCCGGCAGGTTGATGGCGTAAGTAGGCACGCTCACCGGTAGAGGTGGCGCGGGAAAGCTCGCCTGCGTCGTTGCGTTCGATCTCTACCCGATCACCGCGCAACTGCATTTCCCCTTGGCGAATATTCACATTCCCGCTATAAACGGCGGTACCCGCACGCTGGTCAAGGTCTAAGCGGTCGGCTTCAACTTCTACAGGCGCTTGGCTGTTTTGAGCAAGTGCCGAAAGCGGCAGCGCGAGAGCAAAAAGGGCAGTGTAGAAATAGATAAGTGCTTTCATGGCAACTCCTATTAGCGTTGCGTGGCAGGGGGGTGCGTGCCGCGCACATTATCAGTTAAGCGTACTTGGCTGTCGTTAAGCCATACGTCCATGTTTAAAGCGCTCATTTGCTGTGGGGGCTGCTGCAGTAAAACCGGTGTGTTGCTCCATGCGTGCTGAGTGAGGCCATCATAATGCAGAAGCTCAGTGTCTAATTGCCAGCCTTCATCCGGTGCGATCAGGCGAGCTGAGCCCGACAGCAGCAGGGTCTGAGTGGCGGTGTTTAGCGTGCCTACCTCAGCGCTGGCCAGCCACTGACGGTCTTCACTGTCAAACAGGGTCGCCTGGGGCCGTTCCGCCCAGGTTTCCCCGCGCTGCGGAGTATGGATAAGCCGCGGTGTGGTTAATGACTGTAAGACGCTGCCACTGTCGCCAAACAGAGTGATTTCAGCGTTTTCTAACACGTGGCCTGGCTCTTGTGCCTGTGCTTCAGGGTCGATTCCTGCCTCTTGAGGTCCACGTGGGTCAATCCACACCAGCAGTGCGCCCAGTGCAACCACTAACCCGGTTAACCAGACGCGCATTTTTAGCCGTTTAAACATTTACGCACGGCCATGCAGGTAGGTGTCGAGCACAGCGCCCCAGTGCCCTTGTGACTCAAGCAGTATATCGCAAATTTCGCGCACCGCGCCGTGGCCGCCTAGCCGTTCCGTCGTCCAGTCGGCATGGGTGTGCATGTAATCAGGTGCATTGGGAACGGTAATCCCGACCCCGCAGCGTTTGATGGCGGCAAGATCAGGCAGGTCGTCGCCGCAATAGGCTACTTGATCCAGCTCGATATCAAGCCGCTGGCAAAGCCCGCGCAGAGTGGCAAGTTTGTCTTCACAGCCTTGATGCACATGGTCGATGCCAAGCGCGGCGGCTCGCTGGCTCACCATCGGGGAATCGCGACCCGTAATCAGCGCGACATGAACGCCCACGCGCTTGAGCAGTTTCAGCCCATGGCCATCCTGGGTGTTGAATGCTTTGATTTCGATGCCGTCAGCCTGGAAATAGAGCCGGCCGTCGGTGAGTACACCGTCTACATCCAGCGCTAAGAGGCGCACGCGGCGGAGCCGATCAAGTAGGGCAGCAGAAAGGGGCATAAGGCCTCCATTATTAAAGTGGGTTAACGTTACTGTTAATGAGTTAAATAACGCCGCTGGCGAGTAAATCGTGCATGTGCAGCGCACCAATGGGGCGCTGTTGATCATCCACCACGGCTAGCGCCGTGATCCGGCTTTCTTCCATGATGCGTACCGCTTCTGCTGCGAGTATGTCGGGACCAATGCGCTTACCTGGTTTGGTCATGACATCGTCAACCAGTACGTCGCGAAAATTGTCGAACTGATCAAGCGTGCGGCGTAAGTCGCCATCCGTGTAGACCCCCGCCAAGCGGCCTTCGTTGTCCACCACGCAGGTGAAGCCTAGGCCTTGCCGGGTAATTTCTAACAGCGCATCGCGCAGCGGGCTTCCCAGCGCCACTTTGGGCAGGCGCTCACCGTCGTGCATCAGGTCCCTCACGCGCAGCAGTAGGCGTTTGCCTAAGTTGCCGCCGGGATGGGAAAGGGCAAAATCTTCAGCGGTAAAACCGCGCGCTTCCAGTAGCGCGACCGCTAACGCATCGCCAAGTGCGAGGGCCGCCGTGGTGGAGCTAGTGGGGGCGAGATCCAGCGGGCATGCTTCCCGCTCAACGCCACTGTCCAGATGAGCATCGGCGTGTTTGGCAAGCGTGGAGTGGGGGCGACCCGTCATGCTAACCAGCGGTGTGCCTAGGCGTTTTAGTAACGGCAGAAGAGCGGTCACTTCGCTGGTTTCACCCGAATTAGATAGCGCCAGTACGACATCGGCGCGGGTAATCATGCCTAAATCCCCATGACTGGCTTCACCAGGGTGTACAAAAAAAGCCGGTGTGCCCGTGCTGGCGAGCGTTGCGGCTATTTTACCTGCTATATGGCCAGATTTGCCCATGCCGGTTACCACCACCCGCCCCTGGCAAGCGAGGATTAGCTCGCAAGCGCGGTCGAAGCTTTCGTCTAGCTTGGCCTGGAGGCCGCCAATGGCTGCCTGCTCAGTTTGCAGCGTACGCAATGCGCTTTCGCGTAGTAGGCTGGGTGGAGCGAGAGGCTGGCGCATAACGTTTTCTCTTAACAATTAAAAATGTAAACAGGCAATGTAAACAGTCAGTGTAAACAGTCAGTGTAAACAGTGTAAGCAGCCAAGAATAACATCTCGACAACCCTTAGAGGCAGTCGTTGATCAAGAGAAGTGTTTAACTGCTAAGTGTTGTTTGTCTCGTAGTAATTTTGTCGCGTAATAGTACAATGTTCGATAATGTTTTAGAAACGCTGTTTTATAACTGCGGTAGCAGCAAGTAGGGTATGATAACCAGCCCTCGCCGCGCCTCGCTAAGAGTCAACTGATCTATGACAGATACACCCTTTATAGAAATTGAAGACCTTTATTTCTCACGCGGCGAGCTCGAGATTTTCCGTGGCGTGAACATGACCATACCGCGGGGTAAAGTGACCGCGATTATGGGGCCAAGCGGCACTGGTAAAACAACGCTGCTGAAGCTGATCGGTGGGCAGTTAACGCCAGAAAGTGGGCGGGTGCTCATTGATGGGCAGGATGTTCATCGACTATCGCGGAAGGCGCTATTTACCCTGCGTAAACGGATGGGAATGCTGTTTCAAAGCGGCGCGCTGTTTTCCGATTTGGATGTGTTTGAGAATGTTGCCTTCCCGCTGCGGGTACATACTGATTTGCCCGACACCATGGTGCGTGATTTAGTACTGCTAAAACTTCAGGCCGTGGGTTTACGCGGTGCACGTGAACTAACCCCCGCCGAGCTGTCGGGGGGTATGGCTCGCCGCGTGGCCTTGGCACGTGCGATGGCCCTTGACCCTGAACTGATTTTATATGATGAGCCGTTTGTCGGTCAGGACCCGATCTCGATGGGGGTGCTGGTTCAACTGATTAAACGCCTTAATCAAGCGCTGCAGCTTACGTCGGTGGTGGTATCGCACGATATTAAGGAAACATTGAGCATTGCAGACTACCTCTATCTCATCGCTGATGGTCAGGTAGTGGCTCACGGTACGCCGCAGACGCTGGATATCAACCAGGATCCACGGGTAAGTCAGTTTATTCATGGTGAGCCCGACGGTCCGGTGCCATTTCACTACCCCGCAGAGGCGTTTTATCGCGACATTTTAGGTGAGGCCAGAGTGCCAGCGTCAGGCTAAATGGACCAATGCAGGGTAAATATAGGGCAGGGTAAATGCAGTCAAAATTTTCAAGCGGCACCGCACGTATTACCCGATTGGGGCGTCGCGGATGCGATTTAATGGAAGCGTTAGGGCGCGCCGGTGTGTTTCTGGCCCAATCCGCGATTGGTATTCCGTCCCGAGAGGGTTGGCGACTTTGGCTACAGCAGATGCATTTTGTCGGCGTGTTGTCGTTGGCCATTGTGCTCGTTTCAGGGTTGTTTATTGGCATGGTGCTGGCGCTTCAGGGCTATACCATACTGGTGGATTTTGGCGCCGAGCAGGCGCTTGGCCAAATGGTGGCACTTTCGCTCTTGCGCGAACTTGCGCCAGTGGTGGCGGCGTTACTGTTTGCCGGGCGAGCGGGTTCTGCACTGACCGCTGAGATTGGCTTAATGAAGGCCACCGAGCAGCTAACCAGTATGGAAATGATTGGTGTTGATCCGTTACGTCGCGTCGTGGCTCCCAGGCTTTGGGCGGGGTTTGTAGCGCTGCCTATTTTGACCGTGGGGTTTAGCGTGGTCGGTATCTGGGGTGGTTATTTAGTTGGCGTTGAGTGGCTAGGCGTATTTGAAGGCTCTTACTGGAGCAACATGCAGGCAAACGTTGCTTTCATTAACGATGTGGGCAACGGCATGATCAAAAGCTTGGTATTTGCTGTGGTAGTGACCTGGATTGCCGTATTTCAAGGTTACGACCTTGTGCCAACCTCGGAAGGTATTTCCCGTGCTACCACGCGCACGGTGGTGTATTCGTCGCTTGCGGTTTTGGGGCTTGATTTTGTGTTGACTGCCGTTATGTTCGGCGGCCTTTGATGGGTGGAGCAGTTTCATGAAACGCAGTAAAACCATGGAGTTTGGTGTTGGCCTGTTTATGATCGCTGGTATTTTGGGGGTTATATTTCTTGGCTTGCGCGTGAGTGGGTTGACGCTTTCAGCGCCCACGCAGTCGTTTCAGCTGGAAGCCAATTTTGCCAATATTGGCGGGTTAAAACCGCGCGCGCGCGTCACCATGGCTGGCGTGACAGTGGGGCGAGTCGAAGCGATCGAGCTAGACACCCAGTGGTACGATGCCAAGGTGGTGTTGAGCCTTGATAGCGAGTTGGAAGGCCAGCTTTCGCGTGACTCAATTGCCTCTATTCTAACGGCTGGTTTGTTGGGTGAGCAGTATATTGGCCTTAGCGTAGGCGGCGACCCTGAGATGCTGCAAAATGGCGATACCATTCGCGATACGCAGTCGGCACTGGTCTTGGAAGAACTTATTCAGCAATTTGTGTCCAATATGGCAAGTAACTAATTTTCATGGTGATCAAGCACTGTTGCCATGGTAATGAAATACATCGTAATGAAACACATAGTCATAAAAAACATAGCAATAAAAGGTAGGGAGTTAATGGTGATGAAGGGAGTAAACAATAGGTTCAGTCGCTGGGTAGGGGCTGCTGCGATGATGGTAGCGCTGCTAGTGCCGCTGCAATTACAGGCGCAGTCTCAGACGCCGGAAGCGATGATTCGCGATAACGTTGAGTCACTGATGGCTGATCTTGAAGGCCGCAAAGATTATTATGCCAATAACCTTGAAGAGCTTGAAGCGTTAGTGGATAGCAACCTCGACCAAGTGGCGGATTTTCGCTATATCGGTGCCAGCGTAATGGGCAGTTACTTCCGCAACGCAACACCGCAGCAGCGCAGCCGCTTTGTTAATGTGTTTCGTCAAACGTTGATTGATACCTACACCCGTGGGCTAGTGACGTTTGATTATGATGAGCTGCGCGTGCTTGACCATCAGCAAACTCAGCGCTATGACGATCAAGCAAGTGTCGCTATGGAAGTGGTCGCCAATAATGGGCAAGTGTACCCCGTTAGCTATAGCCTGCGGCTTTCCGATGGCGAGTGGCGAGTGGTCAACGTCATCGTTAATGGCATCAACTTGGGATTAACGTTCCGCAATCAGTTCGATCAAGCCATGCGCGATAATAATCGTGATTATGACGCTGTCATCAACGGGTGGTCGCCTGAAGTAGGCGTGGATGAGCTTGAACAGGGAGGCGATGCGTGACAGCGTTGTTTTCAAGCCCCAGCGTTAACGTCAGTGTAAAAGACACCACTGTAAGCGTAGTGGGCGATGTAGATGTAACCCTGGCGGCCGAGTTGGCCGCCAGTGGCGTTAAGTGGCTTCAAACGACCGAGCTTACCACGGTTACTTTCGATTTCAGTGCCGTAGATAAGGCCAGCAGCGTCGCGATTAGCGTGCTGTTCGAGTGGCTGCGTATTTGCCAGCAACGCGCTATTAATGTTCACGCTATTCGCTTTTCAGCGCCGCTCCAAAGGCTGGCATCGTTGGCTGAGCTGGATGATTTGATTGCGCACCCCGCCGCTATGCTGGCAGTTTAATCGCCAAGCGCGCCGCTTTTCTTTATTATGTTGACCCGTTTACGTTCATTGATAATGATGACACCAAAGGAGTTTTCTGCGCCATGCAACCCAGCGAAGTAAAAGCACTGCTTGAATCCCGCATCGACGGATGTCAGTTTCATATCCAGGGTGAAGGCTGTAATTTTCAGGTGATTGCAGTTGGCGATGCCTTTGAAGGTCTTTCTCCGGTCAAGCGTCAGCAGCTAGTCTACTCTGCGCTCAGCGACGAGATCGCATCGGGTGCTTTGCACGCTATTAGCATCAAAACGTTTACTCCGGCGCAGTGGCAAACTGCGTCGGAGAACGTTCAATAGCGGCCGCCACATGGATAAGTTAATTATTACCGGCAATGGCTCGGTAGACGGTGAAGTGTGGGCAAGTGGCGCTAAAAATGCAGCGCTGCCCATTCTATGTGCCAGCCTATTGGCCGATGGCCCGGTGGTGATTGGTAATTTGCCGCACCTGCAAGACATTACCACCACCCTTGAGCTGCTCGGCAGTATGGGCGTTGAGCCGGTGATGGGCGAAAAGTTGAGTATTCAGTTGGACGGCTCCCAGGTTACCCAGTGTCATGCCCCTTATGAGCTGGTCAAGAAGATGCGCGCCTCTATCCTAGTATTGGGGCCTTTGCTCGCTCATTTTGGTAAGGCCGATGTGTCGTTGCCGGGTGGCTGTGCTATTGGCTCGCGCCCGGTGGATTTGCATATTCGTGGTTTAGAAGCCATGGGAGCAGAGATTCGCGTGGAGGCTGGCTATATCCGCGCGCAGGTCGATGGCCGCCTCAAAGGGGCGACTATTTACTTTGATACCGTGACAGTAACCGGTACCGAAAACCTGCTGATGGCAGCGACTCTGGCCGAGGGCAAAACCGTTTTGGAAAATGCTGCCCGCGAGCCTGAAATTGTCGATTTGGCCGAGTGTCTAATCAAAATGGGCGCAAAGATAAGCGGCCAGGGCACTGATACCATTACTATTGAGGGTGTTGAGAAGCTGCACGGCTGCGAGCACGATGTGATGCCTGATCGTATTGAAACAGGCACTTTCCTGGTGGCAGCGGCAATGACGGGAGGCCGAGTTAAGGTCACGCGTACCCGTGCAGATATCCTCGATGCAGTGATTGCCAAGCTGGAAGAGGCGGGGGCTGAAGTCACCAGCGGCGATGGCTGGATTGCCTTAGATATGCATGGTAAGCGCCCCAAAGCGGTGAATATTCGTACTGCGCCTTATCCTGCGTTCCCCACCGATATGCAAGCCCAGTTTGTCGCCATGAACGCTGTGGCTGTAGGGAATTCTCGTGTGGTCGAAACCATTTTCGAGAACCGCTTTATGCACGTTCAAGAGCTAAACCGCATGGGTGCCAACATTGTGCTGGAAGGCAACACCGCCTTGATTGAAGGGGTCGAGAAGCTTTCTGGTGCGCCGGTAATGGCCACTGACCTGCGAGCTTCCGCGTCGCTGGTGATTGCGGCGATGATGGCTGAGGGTGAAACGTTGGTGGATCGCATTTATCACATTGATCGTGGCTACGAATGCATCGAAGAAAAATTGCAACTGCTGGGTGCGCGTATTCGCCGTATTCCTGGCTAAGCCATGCTATTAAGTCCCTGCATGCTAATAACTACGGGCCGACACGATGAGTAAGCAACTGATTTTAGCCCTCTCTAAGGGCCGTATTTTGGAAGAAACGCTGCCACTACTAGCGGATGCAGGCATTACGCCTGCTGAAGATCTGAGCAAAAGTCGCAAGCTGCTGTTTGACACCAATTTGCCCGATGTAAAGTTAGTTGTCATCCGGGCAACCGATGTGCCCACCTACGTTCAGCTGGGTGCCGCTGATTTGGGCATCGCAGGTAAAGATGTGTTGCTTGAGCATGGTGCTGAAGGTCTTTATGAACCGTTGGACCTGGATATTGCTCACTGCAAATTGATGACCGCAGGCGTTACCGGGGAGTTGCCAGCGCGTGCCCGACGTCGGGTGGCGACGAAGTTTGTCAATGTGGCGCGGCGCTACTATGCCGAGCAGGGCATTCAGGCTGAGGTCATTAAGCTTTACGGTGCCATGGAACTGGCGCCGCTGATGAATTTAGCCGATGAAATTGTCGATATTGTCGATACTGGCAATACATTGCGCGCTAATGGCATGGAGCCGCGTGAGCTAATTGCCCATATCAGCACCCGCCTAGTCGTAAATAAAGCGGCCATGACCATGAAGCATGATCGTATTAAGCCGTTATTGGCCCGCCTAGAGAGTGCGGTTAAAAAGCGTCAAACACAGCTAGCCGAATAGTGTGAGGTGACCCATGAGTGAGCCCATGAGCAAACAGACGACTGCTACGATTTCGCGCCTATCGACAAGCGATGCTGCTTTTCATCATCAGCTAGATGCGCTGTTAGATTGGGAAGGGGTGTCTGATAAAGCGGTTCAGGCGCGCGTAGACGAGATTCTTGCCAGCGTTAAGCAGCGTGGTGATGCGGCCGTCATTGAAGCGACCAACCGCTTTGACCGGCTCTCTGCTGCCTCAATGGGCGAGCTACAGCTAACGCCCGAGCAGCTGAAAAAGGCGTTTGATAACTTGCCGGTTGAACAGCGTGAGGCGCTGGCGAGCGCCGCCGAGCGTATCAAACGCTACCACGAGCGCCAGAAACCTAATTCTTGGCAATATGAAGAGGCTGATGGCACGGTGCTGGGGCAAAAAGTCACCCCGCTTGACCGTGCTGGGATCTACGTTCCGGGTGGTAAGGCGTCTTACCCCTCTTCAGTGCTGATGAATGCGATTCCTGCCCATGTTGCCGGGGTGCGTGAAATCGTCATGGTGGTGCCCACGCCAGACGGTGTTTTAAACGAGCTGGTGCTGGCGGCGGCGCACTTGGCCGGGGTTGATTATGTGTTTACTATCGGTGGCGCTCAGGCAATAGCAGCGCTCGCTTACGGCACTGAAAGCGTGCCCCGAGTCGATAAAATTGTTGGCCCTGGCAACATTTATGTGGCTACGGCTAAGCGAGCAGTGTTTGGTCAAGTGGGTATCGATATGATTGCCGGACCCTCAGAAATACTGGTGGTTTCTGATGGTCAAACCCACCCTGATTGGCTGGCGATGGATCTATTTTCTCAGGCCGAGCACGACGAAGATGCCCAAGCAATCTTGGTTAGCTGGGATGCTGAGCACTTAGAGGCCGTTGAAGCAGCGATTGAGCGGCTGCTGCCGACGTTAGAGCGTGAGGAAATTGTCCGTGAGTCGCTGCGCAGGCGGGGGGCGCTGGTGCTCTGCCAGGATGCCCAAGAGGCGATGACGCTGATTAACCGGATTGCTCCAGAACACCTGGAGCTTTCGGTCGCTGACCCAGAGGCATGGCTGGATGATATTCGTCATGCTGGCGCGATCTTTATGGGGCGCTACACCGCTGAGGCGCTGGGTGATTACTGCGCTGGGCCAAACCACGTGCTGCCTACGTCAGGGACGGCGCGCTTCTCTTCACCGCTGGGTGTTTATGATTTCCAGAAGCGCTCTTCTATTATTCACTGCTCGGCAGGCGGTGCTTCTGAGCTGGGCAAGATCGCTTCCGTATTGGCGCGGGGTGAATCATTAACCGCTCACGCGCGATCCGCTGAATATCGGATCCGCGATTAAAGCCTTTACCGCTACCCTGGTGATACGAGCGCTTACGCCAGGGTGCTTTTCTCTGTGGTGATGCGCTTCTGTAAGGCTAAGAATCATGTTGGCTGGGCATCGCTTGGTTAATGGGGATAGCGGGTAGCGGCCGCTCTCCCACCTCCAGTGTCATTTCCATGCGCTCACCGCTACGCACGATGGTCAGTGGAAGAGAAGTGCCGGGCGCAATGGAGGCAATATCGCTCATTGTGGTGCGGGCATCTAAAATAGGTTGTCCATCCATCGCCAATAATACATCCCCAGGTTCCAGGCCCGCTCTTGCGGCAGGCCCATCTTTTACGACGCCAGCGACGATCACGCCTTGAGGTGTTCTTAATCCAAATGATGCGGCCAGCTCGCGGGAAAGTGCCTGCGCCTCAATGCCTAGCCAGCCACGAATTACCCGCCCTTGGGTGACAAGTTCATCAAGTATGCTGTGGGCAAGGTTGGCGGGAATTGCAAAGCCAATGCCCTGAGAGCCGCCGGAGCGCGAGAATATCGCCGTATTAATGCCGACCAGCGCGCCTTCTGGGTTAACCAGCGCGCCACCGGAGTTGCCAGGATTAATGGCGGCGTCTGTTTGAATAAAGTCTTCGTAGGCGTTGAGGCCTAAATGATTACGCCCCGTGGCGCTAATAATCCCCATGGTGACCGTCTGGCCCACTCCGAAAGGGTTGCCAATGGCCAGCGCTACATCGCCGACAGCTACGTCGGCTGAGTCTGTCAGCTCAATGACCGGCAAGTCTTCAAGATTAATCCTTAGCACGGCCAGGTCACTTTCTGGGTCAGTGCCAATGACGTCGGCAAGCGTCTCGCGGCCATCGCGTAGCGCCACTTGGATTTCGTCAGCGCCGTTAATGACATGGTGATTGGTTAAAACATAGCCGTCATCACTAACGATAACCCCAGAGCCTAAGCTGGAAAGCATTCGTTGGTGGGTGGTGGCGTCGTCGCCCTGGTTATCAAAAAACTGCTGGAAAAAGGGGTCAGACATCAGCGGGTGCTGGTCGCGCTCAACAATCCGCGAGGAGTAAATATTCACCACCGCAGGCGCTGCTTGCTCTACCGCATAGGCGTAACTTGCCGGCCCCTGGTTGCGGGTTAGCGGGGCTGCCTGATGAACCTCAGGGGCAGGGCGGTTAGGGCGTGGTTCCACAATGGCCGGGGCGGTAAGCGTTGGCGCCGTGGAAATAGCAGAGGTAGAGGTTTCTGTTCGGGAATCACGAAACGGGTTGTTCAGTTGCTCGGGGAGACCAAGCAAAATCAACATAGCGAGCAACACACCAGTGATGACAGGCCATAGATAAGGCAGCACATAGCGTCGCATGCAAAAATTCCTTAACGGGAGATGGTCTCGCGATTCGCGGTTAAAACGACCCACAGTTAAAACAAGCGAGTTTTACAATGGCATTATGGTAACACTTTCTGAGCAAGTTCCTCACGGGGGCAATGAATCATTAATGCAAGGAGTCAGCATGATACATCGCGACCAAGTAGTGGCAGCCTGTGATCATCAACTGCGTGCTGCAGAGTTTAAAGATTATACGATTAATGGTTTGCAGGTAGCGGGTAGCGATCAAGTTCAGCGCGTTATGACGGGTGTGACTGCCTGTCAGGCGCTGTTGGATGAAGCGGTCGCTTGGCAGGCAGATATGCTGCTGGTGCACCATGGCTATTTTTGGAAAAACGAGCCAGTCGCCATTACCGGTATGAAACATAAGCGAATAAAAACGCTGCTTGATCATGATATTAGTTTACTCGCTTATCACTTGCCTCTGGATGCTCACGCTGAGATGGGTAATAACGCCGAATTAGCCAAGCGTCTTGGCTGGAAGGTTGAGGGTTGTATTGATGGCGAGTTGGGCGAAGGGTTGTTGTGGTCTGGGCGCTTAACACAACCGCAATCGGTGCACGCCCTGGCAGCGCAAATAGCGCAGACCTTGCAGCGTGAACCGTTGGTGATTGAAGCTCCTCAAGTGGGCGACATCGAGCGAATAGCGTGGTGTACCGGTGGGGCACAGGACATGATTACCGCCGCCTTTGAAGCAGGCGCGCAGGCCTTCGTTTCGGGTGAGATATCAGAGCGAACCACGCACTTGGCGCGGGAAATGGGTATCCACTATATCGCCGCCGGGCATCATGCCACCGAACGCTATGGGGTTCAGGCGCTGGGCGAGTGGTTAAGCGATGAGTATGACGTTGAACACCGCTTTGTGGATATTGATAATCCTGCCTAGTGCGTATTACTGATCCGTACATATTACTGCTTAGCACGTGAAGCGCCCCGAAAGCTCGTTGACGAACATTGAGGCGCTTGATGTCGCTCAGTAGCGCGGTGGCTGGGGCGTCGCTGCCTCATTGCCCTTTAAACCAAAGTCTTCAGACAGCGTGCCGCCCTTACCGTCCGCGTAGTCGCGGGGTGTCGCTGGGGGGCGGGTTTCTGCTGTCGTTTGCTGCTCTTGCGTTGAGTTGATGCCCGATAGATCAAGGCCAGGCTGAATGGCCGTATCGCGAATATTCCATTCCTCTGCGTCCTCTTTGAGCTGCAGCTCTAGCTGGTTGGCTTCATCGCGAATATTGCTTAGGCGTTGATAGATGCCCGTTAAATGGCTGCCCACATTGCTCTTCATCTCGGCAATTTGGTGTTCGCGTTCGAGTAGCGTTTGGCGCATGGAAGCTGTCTCGCGCTGACTTTTGCTGAATAGGCGATAACAGACCATTCCAGCGATAAAGCCAACGATAAGACCGATTACAGCAAAGGTTAATGGTGAGCTTGCGTCCACAGTGTTCTCCCTGGCGCCTTATATATAACAACAGGCTGCATTGGTCAGCAGCTTATGAATCAAACAAGCTGCCATTATAGGCGTCAGTCGGCGGGTTGGGTCAATCCACTCATGCGTTATGACCTCTCAGTGGGTATAATCGCAGCCTTCTTAGGCTCCCAGTGCTCATACTGGTTGCTGCATTACAGGCTGTAGGAGGCGATTGCATGTCATCAACATCAGCGGGAAGGTCAGTGTCAAAAGCGCGCCCTGCAACGCCTATAGAGCGCTATCACGCAGACTTAGAGCGCGATGATTTCCAATATGATGCAGCGCAGGAGTCAGCGGTAAAGCATCTTCAGCGCTTGTATGATGAGCTTGTTGCCGCGCCAACGACCGTACCCAAAACGCTGGTCGCCAATAAAGGGCTAAAAGCTAAAATGGCCGGTTTAATGGGTAAAAAGTCTTCATCCTCCCGTCAAGCCGAGCTGCCGCGGGTGAGGGGGCTTTATTTTTGGGGGGGCGTGGGGCGCGGGAAAACCTATCTGGTCGATACGTTTTATGAGGCGCTGCCCTTTCCCGACAAGATGCGTACGCATTTTCACCGTTTTATGCAGCGTGTTCATAACGAGCTTGCTCACTATAAAGGGGAGAAAAATCCGTTAACGCTGATTGCTGGTAAATTTGCCACTGAGGCAAGGGTTATCTGCTTTGATGAATTTTTTGTTAAAGATATTACCGATGCGATGATTCTTGCCAACCTGCTGGAGGCGTTATTTGAGCGGGGCGTGGTGTTGGTGGCGACGTCAAACATCGTGCCGGATGATTTATATAAAGATGGTTTGCAGCGTGCGCGCTTTTTGCCAGCCATTGAACTCGTGAACCGCCACTGTGAAGTGGTGAATGTTGATTCCGGCGTGGATTACCGATTGCGGGCGCTAGAGCGTGCCGCTATTTTCCACGCACCGCTGGATGAGGCGGCTGAGCGTGAATTGCTGCGGAGCTTTCGGGAAATCGCCGGGCACGAAGGTGAAACAGGTGCGTCGCTTGAGGTGAATCATCGGGTGCTGAAAACGCGCCGCCTGCATGATGACATTGCTTGGTTTGAGTTTCTCGAACTTTGCGATGGGCCGCGTAGCCAAAATGACTACATCGAGTTGGCCCGTGAGTTTCATACGGTGCTGGTCTCTAATGTGACGCATATGGATGGCAAGAAAGATGATCAGGCGCGCCGATTCATCAATATGGTGGATGAATTTTATGATCGTGGCGTGAAGCTGTTGATGTCGGCAGAAGTGCCCATTGAAGAGCTGTACCGCGGTGGGAAACTGACCTTTGAGTTCCAGCGCACGCTTTCACGTTTGCAAGAGATGCAGTCTAAAGAGTATCTCGCCTTGGCGCATAAGCCTTAATTGTCTTTGGTAAGCATAAGGCAAGCAAAAAAGTCACGATACGGCTTAACTTGTTCGTAGCCTTACTGTAGAATGCCGCCTCGCTGCATGTTGCTTGCTATGTATTGCTTAATGCAGGCAACCAAAAAGAATAGGGATGGTGCTTCGCCGTGCAACGGTGCAAGTTACCCCACACATTTTATCTGGTGATTTCATCCATGAAGACGTTCAGTGCTAAGCCGCAGTCCGTCCAGCGCGACTGGTATGTAGTCGACGCTACGGACAAAACGCTCGGTCGTCTGGCAACCGAGATTGCTCGCCGCCTACGTGGCAAGCATAAGCCCGAATTTACCCCTCACGTTGATACTGGCGACTATATCGTCGTGATCAACGCAGAGAAAGTCCACGTGACCGGTAATAAGGCGAAGGCTAAAACCTACTACCGCCACACCGGTTATCCGGGCGGTCTGCGCTCTATGACATTCGACAAAATGCTTGATCATGCGCCCGAGCGTATCATTGAATCTGCCGTCAAAGGCATGTTGCCGAAAGGTCCTTTGGGTCGCGCCATGTACACCAAGCTGAAAGTGTACGCTGGTGCCGAGCATCCGCATGCTGCCCAACAGCCGCTTGAACTGAACCTCTGAGGAAATCTTCGCCATGACACAGCAGTATTACGGTACCGGGCGCCGCAAGACTTCCACCGCTCGCGTGTTTATGAAGCCGGGCTCTGGCAAAATCACCGTCAATAACCAAGACCTTGATCTCTACTTTGGTCGTGTTACTGGTCGTATGGTTGTTCGTCAGCCGCTTGAGTTGACTGAAACGCTAAACCAGTTTGACATTTTTGTAACTGTCGCTGGTGGTGGTGGTTCTTCTCAAGCAGGTGCCATTCGTCACGGCATTACTCGCGCCCTGATGAATTACAACGAGGATCTGCGTCCTTCGCTACGTGCCGCTGGCTACGTAACGCGTGATGCGCGTCAAGTTGAGCGTAAGAAAGTTGGCCTGCGCAAAGCACGTCGTCGTCCGCAGTTCTCTAAGCGTTAATTTTCACGCTATGCGGCAAAACGCCCAGGTCACAGACCTGGGCGTTTTTTATTGAAATATCAAAAAATTATATCGCTAATACCACTATGGTCACGGGCGGTTGTTCTTGTGCATAGCGCTTTGTTTTTTTACCATAGAGCGTATTTAATATTCGTCGTCGCAAGACGCCTTTGCGGCGGAACGGGTAAGCTGATGGGAGAAACTTGAAATGGCAGATAACGGCGTAAACAAAGGCCGACGCCGTTTCCTCGTAGGTGCCACCTCCGTTGTGGGTGCGGTGGGCGCTGTCGGGGTTGCGGTTCCCTTTGTGGCTTCTTGGCAGCCTAGTGCCAGGGCGAAAGCGGCGGGTGCTCCCGTTCAAGCAGACATATCAAGGCTTGAGCCTGGGCAGCGGATGACCGTCGAATGGCGTGGTCGTCCTGTATGGATTATCAATCGAACGCCAGAGATGATTGAGCGCACCGAAGCGCTTGATACGGGCATTTTGGCGGACCCTGATTCTAATGTCCCGCAGCAGCCTGCGTACATTACCGGTGAACTGCGCTCGATTAGACCAGAGATTGGTGTCCTGATTGGCATCTGTACACACCTGGGCTGTTCGCCGCTTTTCCGGCCAGAGCCAGACGCAGAAGGCGTAGGTGTTGATAACTGGCCAGGCGGTTTCTTCTGCCCTTGCCACGGTTCGCGTTTCGATTTAGCCGGTCGTGTATTCAGTAATGTACCCGCCCCGACTAACCTTGAGGTGCCACCCTACCGCTTTGAGAATGATGACATCATTGTCGTCGGCGAAGATGAGGAGACTGCCTAATGGGTAATCCGAATAAAGCCAAGGCGGAAAAAGGCATCATGCGTTGGGTGGATGACCGTTTTCCCGCCACGCAAATGTGGCAAGAGCATCTCTCTAAATACTACGCACCTAAGAACTTTAATTTTTGGTACTTTTTTGGCTCATTAGCGCTGCTGGCGCTGGTTAACCAAATCCTGACCGGGGTTTGGTTAACGATGAGCTTTAACCCCTCTGCTGAAGGTGCATTCGCTTCTGTCGAATACATCATGCGTGATGTGGAGTGGGGGTGGCTGATTCGCTATATGCACACCACCGGTGCCTCGGCGTTCTTTCTTGTTGTTTATCTGCATATGTTCCGTGGGCTTTTGTATGGTTCTTACAAAGCGCCCCGCGAGCTAGTGTGGGTCTTTGGTATGACTATTTATCTGGTGCTCATGGCAGAAGCCTTTATGGGTTACCTGCTGCCGTGGGGTCAGATGTCCTACTGGGGCGCTCAGGTTATTATCTCGCTGTTCTCGGCTATTCCAGGGATCGGCCCTGATTTGGCGCAGTGGGTGCGCGGCGACTTCCTGATCTCTGGCATTACGCTTAACCGTTTCTTTGCGCTGCATGTCGTGGCACTGCCAATTGTTATCCTGGCACTCGTAGTGCTGCACATCATTGCCCTTCATGAAGTGGGTTCTAATAACCCAGACGGTATTGATATCAAGCAGAAGAAAGATGAAGCCGGTGTACCGTTAGACGGGATTCCTTTCCATCCCTACTACACGGTTAAAGATATTGTCGGTGTCGCGGTCTTCTTGTTTGTGTTCTGTGTGGTGGTGTTCTACTTCCCTGAAGGTGGTGGCTACTTCATTGAGCGGCCTAACTTTGAGCCGGCGAACCCCTTGCAAACGCCAGATCACATTGCGCCCGTTTGGTACATGACGCCGTTCTACGCCATTCTTCGCGCCATCACCTTCTCGGTGTTTGGCTTAGACGCTAAGTTCCTGGGCGTTATCTTTATGGGTGCGGCCATTGCAATACTGTTTGTTCTGCCTTGGCTTGACCGCAGCCCAGTACGCTCTATGCGCTATAAAGGCTGGATGTCAAAAGTGATGCTGACGTTGTTTGCCATCAGCTTTATTATTCTCGGTGTTTTAGGTGTGTTGCCATCAACCGCAGGACGAACCATTCTGGCGCAAGTATGCACCGTCATTTATTTCGCCTTCTTCGTCTTGATGCCGATCTATACCAAGCTGGAGAAGACTAAACCCGTTCCGGAAAGGGTGACTGGCTAATGAAAAAGCATCTATTAGGACTACTTTTCGCGTTAGTGCCAGTAACGGCGATGGCCGCACCAGCTGCAAGCCTGCCACATTCGATGGATCCTGATCTGCAAGATCAAGCATCGCTGCAAAATGGCATGAAGCTCTATGTGAACTACTGCATGGGCTGTCACTCGCTTGAGTATCAGCGCTTTGCTCGTGCGGCTGACGACCTGGGAATACCCCAGGATTTGATGGAGGAGAATCTTATTTTCTCCTCGGATCTGGCCTATAACGATCAGATGCATATCGCCATGGATAGTGGCGATGCAGAAAGCTGGTTCGGTGCTCCGCCGCCTGACTTAACGCTGCATTCACGCCTACGCGGCACAGATTGGATCTATTCTTATCTGCTTGGTTTCTACAAAGATCCTAGCCGTCCAACAGGCGTTAACAACACGGTGTTTGACTTGGTAGCGATGCCAAACGTGCTTGAGCCGTTGCAAGGCGTTCAAGAGCTTGTGTGCTCTGAAACGGATCAGCCAGTGGCCGGTCAGTCGCCTGACCCGCTGTCGGGTAAATACCAATCTTGTGACGTTCTGCAGGTGACTCAGCCAGGTTCTATGGAGCCTGACGAGTTTGAAGAGGCGGTCTACGATTTGACCAACTTCTTGGCCTATGTGGGCGAGCCTTCCAAGCTGCAGGCTCAGGCGCTGGCGCCTAAAGTACTGATCTTTATTTTCATTTTTGGTGTGATTGCCTATCTGCTCAAACGTGAGTATTGGCGAGATATCCACTAATTAAGTGATGCTGATGATCAGAAGGGCGCACGGCGTAAGCCGTGCGCCTTTTGCTTGTTAGTATGGTAATAAAAGCAAAGCAAGCTGGCTTCCCCCAAGGGTGGGCTGGCGTGTTATTATCCAAGATTGTTTTAATGCGAGGATGCTTTCATGGGTGTTGTGGCCAAGCGGTCGTCGATGATCTTTTACTCGGGTAGTGATGATCATTTCAGTCATCGTGTGCGCATTGTGCTGGCCGAGAAGGGGGTCGCTGTCGATATCGTCGATGTTCTCGACGAAAAACCACCGGAAGAGTTAGCAGACCTCAACCCGTACAACAGCGTACCTACGCTGTTAGATCGTGACTTGGTGCTTTATGAGTCCAAGGTCATGATGGAGTACTTGGATGAGCGTTTCCCACATCCTCCGCTATTGCCTGTTTATCCAGTCGCGCGTGCGCAAAGCCGCTTATGGATGCATCGCATTGAGCGTGAGTGGTGCCCAATGGTTGATCAAATTCGCAGCGGTGGAAAAAAAGAAGCCGACAAAGCACGTAAAGAGTTAAGAGAGAGTCTGATTGGCATATCGCCAATTTTTGAAGACATGCCTTACTTCATGAGTGAAGAGTTTACGCTGGTGGATTGCTGTTTAGCGCCTCTGCTGTGGCGTTTGCCTGATCTCAATATTGAATTGCCAGAAAAGCAGGTCAAACCGTTATTGAGCTATATGTCGCGAGTATTTGAGCGTGAAGCGTTTAAGGCCTCTTTAAGTGAGCGTGAAAAAGAGATGCGCGCTTGAATTCATTCGGCTCCGTTGCCTGTGTTAGAGGCAGGGGGTCTTACTTGTCAGGAGGAGGGAGTCTAGATGAAATCGAGTCGCCCCTATCTCGCCCGAGCACTTTATGAGTGGTTGTTAGATAACGAACTAACCCCTTATCTAGTGGTTGATGCCACTCTGCCTGGCGTAGAGGTGCCTCGCCAGTTTGTTCAAAATGGCCAGATTGTACTGAACGTGGCGCCTACTGCCGTGCGTGACTTTTTCATGGAGAACCAAGCGATCGGCTTTAATGCGCGCTTTGGTGGGCAGCCGATGCAGGTAATGATCCCTACGCCGGCACTCATTGCTATTTATGCCCGAGAAAATGGGGCGGGAATGGTATTTGGCCATGAGCCTGAGCTTGGTTCAGCAGAGCTTGATGAGGCTGGGCTTGATGATATCGAGCTTGATGAGGCTGAGCTTGATGGAGAGAAGCCAGGGGAAGCTGCTAAAACATGTAAACCTGAGCTTACTGTCACCGAACCCTTTTCTGAGGAAGAGGGCGCTAAGGCTGATTCACAGAAAGGTAAGCCTAAGAAAAAGCCTACGCTACGGGTAGTAAAGTAACCCCACTGAAGGCGGCTGCTTTAAGAAACGGGCACTTGCTAATAATGGCTAGTTGCTAATAAGGGATAGTTGCTAACAAAAAACCTCACATGGATAGCCATGTGAGGTTTTTTTGCGCTACGGCTAGCCCCTGAATCAGTCGATATAATCGAATACTTTTACGATCCGCTGCACGCCCCCGACGGCAGAAGCTGCATTGACAATGCGGTCGGCCTCTCCTCGCGTAACGATACCCATCAGGTAAACACTGGCGTTTTCAGTGGTGACTTTAATTTTCGAAGAATCGATATGATCATTGGTTGCCAAATGGCTGATCACATTAGTGGTTAACCACGTATCGGCCAGCCGCTGGGTGGCCGGGAGGCGGGCGGCAACCGTTAGCTCATTATGGACTTTTTTAACGCCGCGTAAGTTGCTGGTAACCTCGCTCGCCATTTCACGTAATTCTTCGCTAGGTACCTGTCCAACAAGAAGGACAACCCCATCGAAGCTGTGCGCGCGAATGCGGGCGTCGCCCAGCCGCCCATCGGCACGCGCAAGGGCGCGTTCGACTTCACGTTCAACCGTCGCATCAACGGCTTCAACATCGTCGCTACGCTGGGCATAGTTAGACTGATTTGACGCAGAATTGTTGGCGCAGCCGCCTAATAGCATTACTGCGCAAAGAGTGGCAGCCATTATTCCACGAGAAGAGAGGCGCTGGGTCATTGGTATGACTCCTTAATGCTAGTGGTTAAAAACAGTTATTTAAAAACAGTTATTTAAAAACAGTCAGTTAAAAACATCGCTCTCGACGTCGTTCTTGAGCAGGGTAGCGCTAAAAACCAATAGGCCCCTAAGCGCTACCAAATAACTGTTCATCAATAAGATCGCATAAGCAGTGAATGACCAGCAGGTGCACTTCCTGTATACGAGCCGTAGAGGTAGCAGGCACGCGAATTTCACAGTCATCTTGCCCTAAAAGCGACGCCATATCGCCACCGTCACGCCCGGTAAGGGCAACCACGGTCATCTCACGGTCATGCGCGGCTTGGATAGCTTGAACAATGTTGCCTGAGTTGCCGCTGGTGGATATCGCCAGTAGCACGTCGCCCGGCTGCCCCAAGGCACGAATTTGCTTTGAGAACACTTCATTATAGCTATAGTCGTTGGCAATGGAGGTGAGCGTAGAGGTATCGGTAGTCAGCGCTAGCGCCGGTAGGCTGGGGCGTTCGCGCTCGAAGCGGTTCAACAACTCAGAAGAGAAGTGCTGGCTATCCCCAGCGCTGCCGCCATTGCCGCAGGCAAGAATTTTTCCTTCGCTAACAAGGCACTGCACCATCATTTGGCTGGCCACTTCAATAAAGGGTGGCAGTACTTCGCTAGCGTAGGTTTTGGTGTCGATGCTAGCGTTGAAGTGGCCGAGTATCCGAGCTTGAAAGTCCATCAGGGCTTCCTGGTTAAAGTAGAGTGTTAAAAGTGGTGTTAACAGACAGTTTTAAAGAAAGTTTTTAAAGACGGTTTTTAAAGACCGCTTTAAGAACTGTCAAAAGGCATCAAAAGCGGCTTTGACCCAGTGAAATTCAAGAGTGGGTGACTTGCCCGTTATGGCTAGAATATCAAACCGGCAGGGCGATGAAGACCCATCTCGAGCGATATAAAGCCGTGCCGCACGCACTAACCGCTGCTGCTTCTGATAGGTGACGGTTTCTAGTGGGTGCCCATAGCGCGTAGACGTGCGATGTTTGACCTCAACAAAGACAAGAATATCGCCATCTCGCATCACCAGGTCAAGTTCACCCCCTTTCACCGAGTGGTTCTGCGTAATAAGGGTCAGCCCCTGCTGGCGCAGCCACTGGGCAGCAATTTGCTCGATGGCTGCGCCGCGCGCACGTGCGGTTTGGGCATTATTCGCCACTGCTGACTCGGTTGGGGATTAAAATCGGTGTCGGGACGCCGTTCTGGAATTTCGCCCAGGGCAGTTCGCGATAAATACGCCCATCGCTTCTTAAATATAGCGTGCCAGTGCTGCCGCTAAAGCCTTCTAATTCTGCAAGATTGGAAAGTCGGATGGCTAGCTCGTAAGCATCCACCCCCATGGCCATCAGGCGAAACATGGAAGCGTCAGACTCATCGCGTAAACGGCGGTAAGTGGAGGCAAACGGCACGGCTTCTTCGCCACCTACGGCGGCATCAGGAATTTGCCATGGAATATCTAAAAACATCACATCATTAAGGTCCTGATTAAGGCGCGCTTGCAGCCTTCCATCGTGCAGATGTGAGGTGGCGTAAATCGGCAGGTTGGGGGCGTAGTAGTAATCCATGGTTGGCGGCACTTGGCGCGCATACTCTGGCAAGGCGAGCAGGAAGAGGGCGTCAATATTGTTTAACCGAGCCCGCTCACCGCTGACGTTAAGCGCCGTTTTAACCGCGTTGGAGACTGAGCTTTCCGGGTTGTAGCGCACGGCGTTGGTAATGTCGCCGCCCAGGCTTTGCCACTCGTTCCAGAAGGCTTCACCTACCCGGCGACCCCAGCTGTTATCCGGCACCATCATGGACATTTGGCGGTGGCCGTCTTGCCAGGCGCGTCGTGCCGCTTGCTGCGCTTCATCTTCGGCCGAGAGGCCATACTGGAAAAGCCGCTGCGCTTGGTTGCTGTCGCCGCTGCCATAGTTAAGTGCAAGGGTGGGAAGTGGCACGCTATCGCGTTGCTCTAATTGAGTGACTTGATCTTTATCTAACGGGCCAATAATTAATTGAGCATTCATCTGTCGAGCGCGATCATACAGCTCATCAAGTGAATAGCGTGACGCGTCGAGAAAGCTCAACTCGGCGTTGCCGCCTTTAACCTCATTATGCTGACGCATAGCCGTGGCAATGGTGTTGGCAACGCTACTGAGTGGGCCTGACTCAGGCAGTGCAACAACAATGCGGCGAATGTTCTGCCCTTCAAGCTCGGGTAAGGCAACGCGCATGGGTTCTGCTTGGTCGAGTGCTTCACGCGCCCAGCGCTGGCGTTCTGCTAGCGTTTCTTGCTGATTGGCTTGCATGGGCAATTCGTCATCCAGCACCTGCGTTGCACGCAGTACGGCACGTGGCTCGTTTAAAGCGCGGGCGAGCTCGGAAAACAATAAAGCCCAGCTGACACGGTCCGCTTCAGACAACAGGCTTTCATCGATGGCGCTGGCGGTCTCAAAGGCATTATCGCGCTCACCCTGGCGTGCCATTATATTGGCCGCTTCTAAGCGTGTTTTAGCAGCTTGCGCTGGTGCTTGCTGTTCCGCCTGGCTGAGTAATTGACCTGGATCCTTAGCAGGTACGCGGTCCACCACGCTAGGTGGCTGCATCGCACAGCCAGCCACAAGAAGTGCCACGAGGGCCGCGGCGAGTAAGCCACGTAATGACTGTTTCATGTATCCTTCCTTTAAGTTTCCATTTGCACTATCGCTGCTGGCCAGCAATGGAAGTGGCCTCTGCTCAAGCATAGCGCACCAGCAGAGCATGCCATCAACGAATCGAGAGTCATCAACGAATCGAGAGTCAACAATGACAGACCATAATCCGGGCACATTGTACGTGGTTGCCACACCAATTGGGAATTTGGACGATTTATCCTCGCGTGCTGCTCGGGTATTAGGGCAGGTGACGCGAGTGGCCGCTGAAGACACACGCCACAGCGGGCGGCTGTTGGCGCATTTGGGGCTGAATAAGCCCATGCTATCTTTACACGAGCACAATGAGGCGCGCCGGGTAGACACCTTAGATAGCTACCTTGCCGCTGGTGAGGATATTGCCTTAATCAGCGATGCGGGAACACCGCTAATTAGCGACCCAGGCTTTGTGCTGGTGCGCGAGCTGCGGGCGCGCAACCGGCACATTGTGCCTATTCCTGGCCCCTGTGCGCTGATTACGGCGCTGTCTGGGGCAGGCTTGCCCACCGACCGGTTTGTGTTTGGTGGCTTTTTGCCCGCCAAGCCAGGCGCTCGCCGCCAGGCGCTAGAGGGTTGGAAAACCCGCGAAGAAACGCTGGTATTTTATGAATCGCCCCACCGAATCGTACACACCCTAGAGGCGCTGCAAGAGCAAATGGCCGAGCGGGATGTCGTCTTAGCCCGCGAGCTGACCAAAACGTTTGAAACATTTCTGCACGGCACGCCTACCTCGTTACTTGAGCAATTAACCGCCGACCCCAACCAAGCCCGGGGCGAGTTTGTGGTCATTATTGCTGGTGCCCCGCCCGTTGAGCAGAGTGAACATCAGGATATTTCAGCGGATGCCTTGCTTAAAGCGCTGCTGGCAGAAGGAGTTGGCGTGAAACAGGGCGCTGCGATTGCGGCCAGAATGCTCGGTGGGCGCAAGCAAGCTTGGTATGCTCGTTTGCAAGCAATGAAAGGCGAGCATTGAGGCAAATCGAGGGCGCTGGTATGCTTGCCGCCGGAGTTGGCCAGACAGTCGCCGCTAATACCCCTTAAAAAGGTATTGGGGGAGGAAAGTCCGGGCTCCATAGGGCAGAGTGCCAGGTAACGCCTGGGCGGTGCGAGCCGACGGAAAGTGCAGCAGAGAGTAGACCGCCTAAGCCCTTCGGGGCCGGTAAGGGTGAAAGGGTGCGGTAAGAGCGCACCGCGCGCCTGGTAACAGTGCGTGGCATGGTAAACCCCACTCGGAGCAAGACCAAATAGGGACCCAATGGCGTGGCCCGCGCTGGGTCCGGGTAGGTTGCTTGAGCGCTGTGGTAACGCAGCGCCTAGAGGAATGGCTGTCCACGACAGAACCCGGCTTATCGGCCGACTCCCCATATTCACATCAGGGCGTGCATGCACGCCCTTTGTTACGTCGTTTCTAACGTTACGCAGTTTCTAACGTTACATAGTACATAGTTTCTAACATTACATTGCCTCCAACATCTTGTGCGAGAAAAACATGCCGTCTCCTGACGCTGAAAAGGTTGCTTCCCGCTTTCGCCATACCAGCGTATTACTGGAGGGTGCTGTCGATGCCTTGGTGCACGATACGCAAGGCGTCTATCTAGATGGTACGTTCGGCAGAGGCGGGCACTCTCGCGTGATCCTGGATCGTCTTGATGAGCAAGGCCGGCTGCTTGCCATGGATCGCGATCCTCAGGCGATTGCTGCCGCTGCTGACATTGATGACCCACGCTTTCACATTACCCAGCGCGAATTTGCCAAGCTTGCCGAGTTTGCCCGTGAGCAGGGCGTGTGCGGCAAGCTTTCAGGGGTGCTGTTGGATGTCGGCGTGTCATCGCCCCAGCTGGATGACCCTGAGCGTGGGTTTAGTTTTATGCGCGATGGCCCGCTGGATATGCGTATGGACCCTACCCAAGGGCAAAGCGCCGCTGAGTTTTTGGCACGCGCCAGCGAAGCGGATATCGCCCACGTATTTAAAACCTATGGCGAAGAGCGTTATGCCAAGCGCTTAGCGCGTGCCGTGGTCACTCGCCGGACTGAAAAGCCTTTTACCCATACGGTAGATTTAGCGGAAGTGCTGAAAGTGGCTCACCCTGCCTGGGAAAAGGGCCGCCACCCCGCCACAAAAGCGTTTCAAGGGCTGCGTATTTTTGTTAACGGCGAGCTTGAACAGCTGGACAGCGCGCTTGATGCCGCCCTAGAAGCGTTGGCCCCTGGCGGACATCTAGTCGTTATCAGTTTTCACTCGCTGGAAGATCGTCGCGTGAAACGTTTTATTCGTCATCACGTGCGTGGCGATACCGATCTGCCACGCGGGGTGCCCATCCGTGATGATCAGTTGAATAGGCGCCTTGAAGCGCTGGGTAAAGGAGTGCGGCCGAGCGAGGAAGAGGTGGATGCTAACCCTCGAGCACGTAGTGCCGTCATGCGTGCTGCGCGCAAACGGATGTAATGATGAGCATGGATCGGATTGAGCAGTGGGCAACCACGCTACGCACTGAATGGCCTTTTAAGCTGCGCCTGCGCGTTTGGCCGGTCATTATCAGTCTGCTGTTTCTACTCTGTATGGCCTCAGGGTTAGGCGTGGTGATCACTACCCATATGACGCGCGTTCAATTTGCTCAGCTGCAACAGCTAGAGCAAGAAGATAATCAGCTGCAAACGGAATGGGGGCAGCTACTGCTTGAAGAGGGAGCCTGGTCAACGCCTGCCCGTATTGAGCAAATTGCCACTGAGCGCCTGGGTATGCGAATCCCCGATGTCAATGATGTTGAGGTGATTCGACCATGAGGCGCGAGCGTCGAGGAGGTACTTCTCGTCAACTACCACCGATTGCGCCAGCGCTAGCAGGCGGTCGGTTTTTCTTTATTTTGCTCTTCATTGGTTTAGCGTCGGCTATTTTAATTGGCCGCATCACCCTTCTGCAGGTGATTGACCGCCCCTTTCTGCAAAGCCAAGGTGACGCACGCACCTTGCGTCATGAAGCAATTCCTGCCCATCGAGGCATGATCACCGACCGTAATGGCGAACCGCTGGCGATTTCCACGCCGGTGGTTACCCTGTGGGCTAATCCGCAAGAGTTACCCGATGATGGCATTCAGCGCATGATGCTCGCGCAGGCGCTCGGCATGACGCTGGATGATTTTGAGTCGCGTGTGGCGCGCTTTAGCGAGCGTGAGTTTATGTACTTACGCCGCCAAATGACCCCAGCGGCTGCTCAGCAGGTACTTAATTTGCGTACCCCCGGCGTTTACCAGCAGCGTGAGTATAAGCGTTACTACCCCGCCGGAGAGGTTGCCGCCCAGCTGCTGGGGGTGACCAATGTGGATGACATTGGCCAAGAGGGGCTAGAACTCTCCTATCAACCGTATTTAGCGGGCCACCCGGGGCAGCGGCGCGTTATCAAAGACCGCCGCGGTCGCTTGGTCCGCGAACTGGGTGTCATTAGCGATGCACAGCCTGGGGGCGAGCTAACCCTCGCTATTGATCAGCGCATACAGTACATGGCGTATCGCGAGCTGCGGGCGGCGGTGACCGAGAACGATGCAGATGGTGGCGTGCTGGTGATGATGGATGCGCGCACAGGTGAGGTATTGGCAATGGCTAACTTACCTTCCTATAACCCTAATAACCGGGCCGGGCTTGATCCACGTGGGTTGCGCAATCAGGCATTGGTGGATGTGTTTGAGCCGGGTTCTGTAATGAAACCGCTGGCCATGGCTGCCATTTTGGAAAGTGGTGTCGTTGATCGCAATGTCGTGGTCAATACATCGCCCGGTTGGATGCGGCTTGATCAGTTCACGATTCGCGATTTCCGTGACTATGGCGAGTTGGACTTGGCGGGTATTTTGGAAAAATCCTCGAATATCGGCATGTCGCGTCTAGCGCTGCAACTAAGCGATACCGCGATTTGGGAAAAGTATCATCAGTTGGGGCTAGGGCAGGCTGCTGGAACCGGTTTTCCTGGGGAGTCAACGGGTAGCCTTCCGGCACCGGTACGCTGGTCGCGCAGTGAGCGAGCGGCACTCTCTTACGGTTACGGTTTATCTGTCACGGCGGTTCAACTCGCCAGCGCCTACACTGCGCTCGCGAATGGCGGTGAGCGCTTGCCCGCGTCGCTATTAAGGCTGTCAGAACCTCCCCAAGGGATTCCGGCCATTTCACCGAACGTTGCCAATGACTTGTTAGACGTTTTAGAGACATCGGTGGGCGCCTACTCCGGCGGACGCCGTGCCCGCGTTGAAGGATATCGCGTAGGGGGTAAAACAGGCACGGTACGTAAAACAGGCCTGCAGGGTTACACCACCGATGCCTACCGCAGTGTTTTTGCAGGTATTGCGCCTATTTCTGATCCACGTATTGTTACCGTTGTTATGATTGATCACCCTAAAGCGGGTGAGTTTTACGGCGGCGCTGTCGCCGCACCGGTGTTTTCCAGTGTGACGGGCAACGCTTTACGCTTATTGGATGTGCCGCCGGATCACGAGGCGGAGTAGCTGTATAAGGAGATTGCATGAGGCTGAATCCAAGCGATGTGTTGACGGCGCTCGCGCAAGTGTGGCCTACGTCACCATTGCCCGATGAGCTACCTACGTTCCCCGATCAAGTGCGTATTAAAATGGATTCGCGCAAGCTTCAGCAGGGTGACATTTTTGTAGCGATACCAGGCAGCCAGCGCGATGGCCGCGAGTTTATCGCACAAGCGCTTGACGCAGGCGCAGCGCTTATTTTGGCGCAGGGCCACGGCGGCGATGTGCAGTTAGAGGGGCGAGTGTTGACGTTGCCTCATTTGTCTATGCGGTTAGGTGAGCTAGGACGCGCCTTATTCAACGTGCCGCGCGATCTTGAGGTGATTGGGGTGACCGGTACCAACGGCAAAAGCTCGGTCACTCACTATATTGCTGCGCTTAGCGAAGCGCTGGGAACCCCGACCGGCCTCATTGGCACGTTGGGCGTGGGTCGCCCCGGCAAGCTGAGCGATACTGGCTTAACCACGCCTGGTTCCCTGGAGCTGCAGGCGACACTCGGTGAGCTTGCGAGCCAGGGAGTACGACGTGTTGCGCTTGAAACCTCTTCCCATGCACTGGATCAGCACCGGCTTGAAGCGGTTAATGTCACCGTAGGCGTGTTTACCAACCTGAGCCGCGACCATCTGGACTACCACGGTAGTATGGCGGCTTACGCTGCCGCGAAGGCGAAGCTGTTCCGGCGCACCGAGATTAATTTGGCGGTGGTTAACGGTGATGACCCATTGGCACGCTTAATGCTGGCAGGCTGTGCTGAAAACGTGCGTGTCTTGGCGACCGGCCAAGACGAAGCCGTTACGCTGCGGGTGCTCGATTGGCAGGCGTTTGAGCAGGGCCAGCAGGCCATGATCGCAACGCCTGAAGGCGAGAAAATACTCACCTTGAAGCTAATGGGGCGCTTTAATTTAGATAACGTGCTGCAGGCGATAGCCGCACTGTATGGAATAGGCGAACCGCTTGAGGCGCTGTTTGAAGCAGCGTCGGCGCTTACCTCGATACAGGGCCGTATGGAGCTCTACCGCGATACGGATGCGCCGAGTGTGGTGCTGGATTATGCCCACACGCCAGGCGCTTTGCGCAGTGCGTTACAGGCACTGCGGGCGCACCTAGGCGATGCAGGCAAACTGTGGTGTGTATTTGGCTGCGGCGGAGAGCGTGACACGGGAAAACGCGCTGAAATGGCGAAGGCCGCCGAGCAGTTTGCTGATCATGTGGTGGTCACCGACGACAATCCACGGCATGAATCGGCTGAGCAGATTCGTCAACAAATACTCGCCGGCTTCTCAGCGGCTGCGCAGCCGGTTGAAATAGGCGACCGCCGAGAGGCGGTGGCATCGGTTATTCAGCAGGCAGCCGCTTCGGATGTGGTGTTAATCGCCGGCAAAGGGCATGAGGCGTATCAGGATATTCAGGGCGTTCGCCATGCCTATGCCGACAGCGAAGAAATTCAAAAGGCGTTTGCTGCGAGGAGCGGCAGCTAATGCCGTGGACCATTGGCCAGGTTGCAGCAGCGCTAGGCATCGAGGCACCGCCTGAAAGCGCCCATTTGCCGGTAAGTGCGGTGGTGACCGATACCCGCAATATTGAGCCGGGGTGTTTGTTTGTCGCCTTGAAAGGCCCCCGTTTTGATGGCCACGATTTTGTAGAGAATGCCCGCGCCCAGGGCGCTGTTGCCGCGTTAGTCGAAAAGCCTGTTGAAAGCCCTGTTGAAAGCTCTGTTGAAAGCCACTTGCCGCAGCTGATATGCCCCGATACGCGCCTTGCCCTGGGGCTTATTGCCGGGGCGCACCGCAATAAATGGCAGGGTCCTTTGGTGGCGGTAACCGGCAATAGCGGCAAAACCAGCGTTAAAGAAATGTGCGCAGCCTTGCTGGCCCCATTGGGCGATGTGCTAGCGACTCAAGGCAACCTTAATAATGACATCGGTGCGCCGCTTACGTTATTGAGGTTGCGAGCGCAGCATAGCGCCGCCGTGATTGAACTAGGTGCAAACCACTTAGGTGAAATTGCCTGGATAGCCCACTTGGCAAAACCTGACGTTGCGCTCATTACCAATGTGACCGGCGCCCATGTCGGCGAGTTTGGTGGTATGGGGCAGATCGCCCAGGCGAAAGGCGAGCTGCTGGATGCACTGGGTGAGCACGGCACGGCGATCATAAATCGTGATGATCGCTACTTCTCATTTTGGGCTGCTCGCGCGGCACCGCGGCGGGTGATGAGTTTTGGCTTTCACAACCAAGCAGATGTTAGTGCTTCAGCGCTTTCCTGTGATTCTCAAGGGCGTTATGCTTTCACGCTGTTGCAGCATGGCCAAGCACTAGGTCACGTTCAGCTACCGTTGTTGGGTAAGCATAATGTCAGCAATGCACTGGCTGCCGCAGCGGCGGCGCTAACGCTTGGTATTTCGTCTGAGCAGGTAATCGCGCGTCTACAATCGCTACACGTGCTAACGGGCAGGCTAGCCGTGGTGCTCGGTTTGCGGGGTGCCAAACTGCTGGACGACACTTACAATGCCAACCCTGGTGCGGTTAAAGCGGCCTTGGATACCCTGACAAGCTTTCCAGCGCCGCGCTGGTGTGCGTTAGGCGCGATGGGTGAGTTGGGCGATGAGTCGGCCGCTCTGCACGCTGAGATCGGCCGCTATGCTGCATCGCTGGGTATTGACGCGCTGTTGACGCTGGGCGAGCCGGCGCGGGCTGCCAGCGAAGCTTTTGGTCGTGGGCTGCATTTTAACGATCACGAGGCGCTAACGCGCTATGTCACTAATACTTTGCCGCCTGACACCACGCTGTTGGTGAAAGGGTCGCGCAGTGCGGGCATGGAACATGTCGTTAATGCACTGCGTACGGATTAAATAAGGTAAACGCCGTTCATGTTACTTCACTTGGCGAATTTTCTGTCACAGTACCAATCTGCTTTTCAGGTAGTTAACTACTTAACCTTGCGAGTGATTTTAGGTGCTCTCACGTCCTTAATGCTCTGCCTGTGGTTAGGCCCATGGATGATTCGGCGTTTGGTCGAAGGCCAAATTGGTCAAGCCGTGCGCGATGATGGCCCCCAGTCTCACCTCTCTAAAGCAGGCACCCCTACCATGGGTGGTGCCATGATCTTGCTGGCTATCGCCTTGAGTACCGTGCTATGGGGGGATTTAACCAACCTCTATATTTGGGTGGTATTGGGCGTCACTTTGGGGTTTGGCGCTATCGGCTGGGTAGATGATTACCGCAAAGTGGTCGAGAAAAATCCGCGTGGTTTACCCGCGCGCTGGAAATATTTTTGGCAGTCAGTGGTGGGGCTGGGCGCTGCGGTGCTGCTTTATTTGACCGCCTCAACGCCGGTCGAAACCAGTTTGTTGGTGCCGCTGTTTAAAGATGTCGCACTGCCGCTGGGCGTTTTCTATATTGTCCTGACCTATTTTGTGATTGTCGGCAGCTCCAACGCGGTGAATTTGACCGACGGCCTTGACGGCTTGGCGATTATGCCCACGGTACTGGTCGCCATGGGGCTGTCGGTGTTTGCGTATGCCAGCGGCAATACCGTGTTTGCTGAGTATCTGCACATTCCCTTTATTGCCGGGACCGGCGAGCTAGCGGTTTTCTGCGCCACCATTGCAGGCGCTGGGCTGGGCTTTTTGTGGTTTAACACTTACCCCGCGCAAGTCTTTATGGGCGATGTAGGTGCGCTGGCCTTGGGCGCTGCATTGGGGGTGGTGGCGGTCATCGTGCGCCAGGAAATCGTGCTGTTTATCATGGGCGGCATTTTTGTCTTGGAAACGGTATCGGTGATTCTTCAGGTAGGGTCATACAAACTGACGGGGCGGCGAATTTTTCGTATGGCACCTTTGCATCACCACTATGAATTGAAAGGCTGGCCCGAACCACGCGTTATCGTGCGCTTTTGGATCATTACCGTAGTGCTGGTGCTGCTTGGCCTGGCGACGCTCAAAATTCGTTAATACTCGTGGCCATGGTGGCGCCGGTTGGCGGTTGCATGATGCGATAAGGAGCCCGTGATGGTTCGAGTAGCTAAAGATTTGACGCTGGTGGTGGGGTTGGGCGTGTCTGGCCGCGCGATCTGCCGCCATTTAACCCGTCTGAATGTGCCCTTTATGGTGGCAGATACCCGTGCGGTTCCCCCGGGGCTTGATGATTTCCGGGCGGCGCATCCTGGCGTTGCGATTCACTGTGGCTCGCTAACAACACTGGATTTAACCGACGTTAAAGAAGTGGTGGTGAGCCCCGGTATTGACCCGCGTATGGCAGGGTTAGCAGGGTTGGCTGATCAGCTCAATCCTCACACAGGCGAGCCCATGGTGGTCGGTGAAATTGCCCTTTTTGTACGGGCGGTGACCGCGCCGATTGCTGCGATTACCGGCTCTAATGCTAAGTCTACCGTCACCACTTTGCTGGGCGAAATGGCCATTGCTGCAGGCGTTAGGGCTGCAATAGGTGGCAACTTAGGCACGCCCGCGCTGGATTTATTGGCCGATCACCCTGACGCTGAGCTTTATATTCTTGAGCTATCGAGCTTTCAGCTTGAAACAACGCCGCACTTGGGGGCGGCCTGCGCCGCTTTTCTGAATTTAAGCGAAGACCACCTTGACCGTCATGGTGATATGCAGGGCTATCGCGCCGCCAAACAGCGTATTTTTATAGGTGCCCAGCAGGCCGTGGTGAACGCTGATGATGCCTTCACATGGCCTGAGCCGCCTGTTGCACAGCTGACTCACTTCTCTTATAACTCACCGACAACAGAGAGCGAGTGGGGGTTGGCACCTCATCACGACAAGCTTATGTTAATGCGGGGCACTCAGCCCTGGCTGGCTGTGGATGAGCTAACAATGGCGGGTCAGCACCATTACGTAAATGCACTGGCAGCGCTGGCGATGGGGCAGGCGTTGGGCTTTGCCGCAGCCGCTATGTGTAGCGTGCTGCGCGAGTTTAAGGGCTTGCCACACCGCAGCGAAATGATTGCGTGTATTAACGGCGTTACCTGGGTCAATGACTCCAAAGGCACCAACGTGGGCGCTACCTTGGCGGCGATTACGGGTATTGGTGCCACGCTGCAAGGGCGCTTGATTCTATTAGCCGGTGGGGTAGGAAAAGGTGCCGATTTTTCGCCGTTGGCTGAGCCTCTTTCCAAATGTGCGCGGCACGTGCTGCTATTTGGTGCCGATGCCCCGCGGCTAGCCGATGCATTAATAGGGCACGTTAGCCTTCAACAGGTAGACGATTTAACCCAGGCCATGCAAACCGCTTTTGAACTCGCCCAGCCGGGCGACTGCGTGTTGCTATCGCCCGCCTGTGCGAGTCTTGATCAGTTTGCTAACTACCAGGTGCGCGGCGACGCATTTCGCCGCTGGGTGCTGAAAGCGGCACAACAGGCAGAAGGGGCAGCGTTATGAGCCGTATTGAGCGCCTTCGCAAAGTGTTTACCACCCGCCATTTGCCTTGCGATATTTGGCTGGTGATGACGGCTATTGCGTTAGCAGGGCTGGGGTGGGTGATGGTCAGTTCCGCATCCATTGGTTTGCTGGAAGATACTTACCACTATTCGCGCCAGCACGGTGTTTTCTTGGTGCTCGCCATTATGGCGTGCGTCTTTATGCTCTGTGTGCCGCTGGAAGTTTGGCGGCAAAACGCGGCGCTGATTCTTCTCTTCGCTATTTTCTTGTTGATGTTAGTGCTGATTATTGGCACCGAGGTCAACGGCAGTAAGCGCTGGATAGCGCTACCAGGGCCGCTGCCGAGTTTGCAAGTCTCTGAATTTGCAAAAATTGGCTTAATTTTTTATATGGCCGCGTTTATGTCGCGTTTCACCTATGACCTGCGCCGCCGAGCCTTTAGCATGTGGCGGCCTTTAGCTGTGTTGGCTGTGCCGGCTGGGCTGCTTTTTTTAGCGCCTGATTTCGGTGGCATGGTGGTATTCACGGTCTGTGTTATCGGTATGTTGATGATGAGTGGTGCGTCGTTGACGCTACTGATAGGCAGTGGTGTTGTACTCGGTAGCGGCGCGGTGATGATGGTCGTGATTGAGCCTTACCGGCTAGCGCGTTGGACCAGTTTTCTCGACCCTTGGGCAGATCAATTTGCCACGGGGTATCAGTTAACCCAGGCGTTAATTGCCTTTGGGCGGGGGCATGTGACGGGTACCGGGCTGGGTAACAGCGTGCAGAAACTGCACTACTTACCCGAAGCGCATACCGACTTTATTTTTGCGGTCATTGCCGAAGAGCTAGGCATGATCGGCGCTATTATTGTGGTGCTGCTGTTTACGATTTTTATTGCTCGCGCCATGTGGGTAGGGCGGCGTGCTGAGCTTGCAGGGCATCTTTTCGGTGCCTACGTAAGCTACGGCATTGGCTTTATTGTTGCGGCGCAGGCCTTTATCAATATGGCGGTAAGCGCAGGGCTGCTGCCTACCAAAGGATTAACGCTGCCGCTAATCAGCTATGGCGGCTCTAGTTTATTGGTGACCGGCATTATGGTGGGGCTGCTGCTACGCACCGATGCCGAGACACGCCACCGCCCTCGGCGCGCATCCACCCCTTATAAATCGCGTCATGAACCGCGCTTATCTTAGCGCACGGCCATGCAGCGTTACTCCAGGAGTTTAATGTGACGACCAACGCACGCCGACGAGTACTGATTATGGCGGGTGGCACAGGCGGCCATGTTTTCCCAGCGCTTTCGCTCGCACGGGCTTTGCAAGCGCAGCAGGTAGACGTTGAATGGTTGGGTAGCCCTAGAGGAATTGAAAACCGTCTGGTACCTGAGGCTGGCATTAAGCTGCACACTATTGCCATTAGCGGGCTGCGCGGCAACGGTTTAACGGGCTGGCTAAAAGCGCCCTTGAACCTTTCCCGTGCCATTTTGCAGGCGCGTGGCGTGATTCAAAAGTTCAAGCCGCATGTGGTGGTAGGGTTAGGCGGTTTTGCCAGTGGCCCTGGTGGGCTGGCCGCCTGGCTATCGCGTATTCCTTTAGTGATCCATGAGCAAAATGCCGTCGCAGGGCTTACCAATCGCGTATTGTCGCGCTTGGCAACGCGCACGTATGCCGCGTTTCCCGAGGCGTTTGGTTCACGTGCTGAAGTGATTGGCAACCCCGTGCGTGATGATATCGCCGCTTTGGGCAGCACACCCCGTGATGTTAATACGCTTCTCGCGCGCCCTTTGCGCCTCTTGGTGGTGGGTGGCTCGCTCGGAGCCGTGGCGCTTAATGAGCGCCTGGCACCAGCGCTTGCCGCACTGCCCGTTGAGCAGCGCCCCCAGGTGCGCCACCAGGCCGGCAAAGATCGTGAGGCAGACACTGCCGCGCTTTATCAACAGCACGGTGTCGCGGCTGAGGTCAGCCCGTTTATTGATGACATGGCCGGTGCCTATGAGTGGGCCGATTTAGTAGTGTGCCGCTCTGGCGCGTTAACCGTCGCAGAGCTGGCGGCCGCGGCTAAACCTGCTTTGCTGGTGCCTTTTCCGTTTGCGGTTGACGACCATCAACGCAGCAATGCACAAGTGCTCGTTAAAGCGGGTGCCGCAACGTGTGTTGTTCAGTCTGAGCTGACCGTTGAACGTTTAACCGAATGTTTAAATGAATTGCTTGTCCCCAATACCCTGGCAGAAATGGCGTCAAAAGCGCGCCAGGCTGCGTATTTAGACGCCACGACGCGTTTAGCAACAGGGTGTTTGGCGATGGTGCCGTTAGGAGATTCTGCGTGACCGATTCTGTCAGTTCTGTCAACTCTGTCAGCTCTGTAACACCGCCACGTGGCAGCGCCACTGGCCCGGGTATGCGCCGCATTCGGCGGCTTCATTTTGTCGGCATCGGTGGTGCCGGCATGTGTGGTATTGCGGAAGTGCTGGCCAACCAGGGTTACACCGTAAGCGGTAGTGATATGAAAACATCCTCGGTGGTGGAGCGTCTTCGCCAGTGTGGGGTGTGTGTAGCGATTGGCCATGCTGAGGCCAACGTTGAAGGGGCTGATGTTGTCGTGGTGTCCAGCGCCATTGATGAAACCAATCCAGAAATTCGCTGGGCTCACGAGCACCGTGTGCCGGTAGTGCGGCGGGCAGAAATGCTCGCTGAGTTGATGCGTTTTCGTCATGGCATTGCCGTGGCGGGCACGCACGGTAAAACCACCACCACCAGCTTAACGGCGACCCTGCTGGCTGAAGGCGGGCTTGACCCCACCTTTGTGATCGGTGGGAAATTGACCAGTGCCGGTGCCAATGCCCGGTTAGGCGAGGGCGATTATTTAGTTGCCGAAGCCGATGAATCGGATGCCTCGTTTTTGCATCTACAGCCGATGGTGTCGATTGTCACCAATATCGACGCTGACCATATGGCGACCTATGGCAATGACTTTGAACGCCTGAAAAGCACCTTTATCGAATTCCTGCACAACTTGCCGTTTTATGGATTGGCGGTGCTGTGTATCGATGACCCCCACGTTCGCGTGCTGTGTGAACAGGTGAAGCGCCAATTCGTGACTTATGGGTTTGACAGCGATGCCGATTATCGCATTGTGGATTTCACTCAGCACGGCGGTGAAGTGTCTTTCACTGCGCTGCGCCCGGGTGGTGCCGCGCCGTTAAATGTCCGCTTGGCGATGCCTGGTCGCCATAATGCCTTGAACGCCATGGCGGCGATTGTTGTTGCGACCGATGCTGGGGTTAGCGATTCCGCTATTTTAACTGGCTTATCTGGTTTTGCAGGCGTTGGCCGTCGCTTTCAGGTGCATGGCCACTTCCCCGCGCCTAAAGGCGGCGGCGAGATCATGCTGGTGGACGACTATGGCCACCATCCCCGTGAAGTTGACATGGTTATTCAGGCCGTTCGTGCCGGCTGGCCTGAACGCCGCCTAGTGATGCTTTATCAGCCGCATCGCTTTAGCCGCACGCGTGATTTGTACGAGGACTTTGTGCGGGTGCTTTCTCAAGTCGATACGCTGGTGCTACTTGATGTTTATAGTGCGGGCGAAGCGGTTATTCCCGGTGCCGAGGGGAGAACATTGGCGGGGTCTATCCGTCAACGGGGGGAAGTAGACCCGCTATTTGTCGAGCATAAACATGAGCTGCCTGCTCTGTTAGCCAATGTGTTACGCCCAGGCGATATTTTGATTACCCAGGGTGCCGGTGATGTGGGGGGCATTTCCCTTCGCCTTGCACAAGCGCAGCTAGTGATGAACGAGGTAGAACTGTGAGCGTTGACGTAACAAAAAAACAGCCGTCAGGAAAGGTCGTGGTTGTCTACGGCGGTACTTCTGCTGAGCGTGAGGTGTCGCTGAAAAGCGGTGCCGCTGTATTAGAGGCGCTCAAGCGTAAAGGCGTCGATGCCTGTGGTTACGATCCTCGCGATAAAGGCTTGGTAGGTTTAGAGCAGTTGGCTCCTGCGGTGGTTTTTGTTGCGCTTCACGGGCGTGGCGGTGAAGACGGTACGCTGCAGGGGGCGTTGGAGCTGCTCAATATCCCTTATACGGGTAGTGGAGTGTTGGCATCAGCGCTGGGGATGGATAAGCAGCGCACCAAGCAGGTATGGAGCGCGGTTGGGCTGCCAACGCCAGAAAGCATAATGCTGGATGCTGATTCGGATTGGTCAGCGGTGGTGGCGGAACTTGGTTTGCCACTGATTGTTAAGCCCGTGCATGAAGGTTCAACGCTGGGTATCAGCATCGTTAAAAGCCAGGCGGCGCTTGAGTCAGCGTATCAGGAAGCGGCGCAGTTCGATGCGCGGGTAATGGCAGAGCGTTTTGTGGTCGGTGATGAGTATACCGTCGCGCTGTTGGGCGACCAGGTGCTACCCGCTATTCGCGTTGAAGTGCCCGGTGGGTTCTACGATTACGAAGCGAAGTATCTTACTAATACCACCCAGTACCATTTGCCCTGTGGCTTGTCGGCTCAACAAGAAGCTGAACTTGCCCTGCTTTGTCAGCAGGCGTTTGCGGCAATCGGTGGCGAAGGCTGGGGGCGTGTTGATGTGATGCGCGATAGTGCAGGGTGCTTTTGGCTGTTAGAAGTCAATACGGTGCCAGGCATGACGGATCATAGCCTAGTGCCTCAAGCGGCGGCTTATGCAGGCATTGGCTTTGATGAGCTAGTGTTGCAAATACTTAACACTGCAGGCGAGCAGTTCACAGCATGATGAATGTCGTATTAAAGGCTGTCCTGTTAAGAAATAGCCAGTTAAACAACACGTTATTAAAAGTGCTTTATGAAAAAGCGTAATGCTTGGCTGGGAATTATTCTCCTGCTGTTACTTATGGGGGCAGGAGGGCGTGCGCTTTGGCTATGGCTAGACCGCCCCATTGAGCGCGTGTCGATAAGCGGCGAGTGGGACTATGTGAGCGCTGACTACTTACGCACCCAGCTTGCCCCATTAGTGATCGATGCCACTTGGCTATCGGCAGATCTTGGTGAGCTGCGTGACCGTGCGCTGCAAATTGGCTGGTTGAAAGAAGTGCGTATCTCCCGTGAATGGCCAAATGCACTAGTGTTTGAGTTAATCGAGCAACAGCCTGTCGCTCGCTGGAATGATGATTTCTTGCTGAACCCTGAGGGCGAGCCTTTCGCCTTTGCACCGCTGTCGCCGCCGTCAGGTCTCCCAGACCTAGCAGGCCCCGGTGGTAGCAGCGAAGAAGTGTTGCATTACTATCACTGGCTGTTGCCACACTTTGCTCAGTTGTCGCTTGAACTTACCCAGCTGCGCCTGGAGCCGCGCGGCGCTTGGCGGCTGCAGCTAAATGATGGCGCATGGGTTATGTTGGGGCGTCGCCAACATGAAGTGCGCTTGGCGCGTTTATCGGCTTCATGGCAAAGAGAGTTGTATCTTCTTGGCGAACAGATTCGCTATATTGATCTGCGTTACCCTAATGGCGTTGCCGTGGCGTGGCATGGAGAAAGTGAATTTGAAGTGCAAGATGAGTAACACGGCTATTACTTGATGCAAATAAGGTGTAAAAGTGAGTGGTTACCATCGCTGCAAAAGCCAATAACAGGGCTTCGTTTGCATTTAAAGCCTATTATTGTCGGCACGGGCTGGTCGTATTGCGACTATTGTTTCTATACTATGGGCCACGTGCCGTTTAAATGGTTTTATTAATTCGACAATTTGTACCTAGTTAATGGCGAGTTATACGTTAATGGCGAATTGCACTTAGCTAATGGCGAGAAATATCACTGATTAGTTAGGGGTGTAGGCCTTCAATGTTTAGCATTGGCTTAATGTCACCCAATTTATATTTACTTTTAATAATGACGCAAGGAGATTTCTCGACTCATGGCAGGCTCACCCAACGCATCCAATATGGTGGTCGGGCTGGACATCGGAACGTCCAAGGTCGTCGCGATAGTCGGTCAACCTACCGACGATGGCGGAATTGAAATTGCAGGTATTGGTTCGCATCCTTCGCGTGGTATGAAACGTGGCGTCGTGATCAATATTGAATCGACGGTGCTGTCTATCCAGCGAGCCGTTGAAGAAGCTGAATTGATGGCGGGCTGTGACATTCACTCCGTATACGTGGGCGTTGCCGGTAGCCATATTAGCTCAATGAACTCCGATGGCGTTGTGGCTATTAAAGAGCGTGAAGTGACGCCTTCTGATATCGAACGCGTTATTGATTCAGCGCGTGCCCGCGCTATTTCAGAGGGGCAGCGTGTCCTTCATGTATTGCCCCAAGAGTTTTCGATTGACGCACAAGGCGGCATTCGTGAGCCGTTAGGCATGTCAGGTGTGCGGCTAGAAGCGCAAGTGCATCTGGTGACCGCTGCACTAAACGCCGTTCAAAATATCGAAAAGTGCGTGCGGCGCTGTGGCCTAGAGGTCGATGCGATTATTTTGGAGCAGCTTGCTTCAAGCATGGCCGTGCTGACCGAAGATGAGCGTGAACTGGGCGTATGCATGGTAGATATTGGTGGCGGTACCACGGATATCGCTATTTTCACCGAAGGGGCCATTCGCCATACGGCCGTTATCCCGATCGCGGGTGATCAGGTGACCAACGATATTGCGATGGCCTTGCGCACGCCAACCCAGCACGCTGAAGAAATCAAAGTTAAATATGCTTGTGCATTAACCCACTTAGCCGCAAGCGATGAAATGATTAAAGTGCCTAGCGTAGGTGATCGACCTGCCCGCGACCTATCACGTCAGTCATTGGCTGAAGTGGTAGAGCCACGTTACGAAGAGTTATTTACGCTAGTAAGAGACGAATTACGCCGTAGTGGCTATGAAGATATGGTGGCAGCTGGGATAGTGCTTACCGGTGGCACTTCGCGCATGGAAGGTGTTGGCGAATTAGCGGAAGAAATTTTCCACATGCCTGTTCGCATTGCGTGTCCGCAGAATGTAAGGGGCTTGGCGGATGTTGTTCGTAACCCTATTTATGCGACGGGTGTTGGTTTGCTGCATTATGCCTTGCAGGAAACGCGTCATGGGCAAGGTTTAAAAAGCCACGGGGGAGTTGTTCCTGCTCACAAGGGACGCAATGAACTCGCCCGGCGTGATATCAAGGAAGACCATTCGGCGCTGGCAAGAATGAAAGGCTGGTTCAAAGGAAATTTCTGACAGGGCCGCAAGCGCGGTTCAGGAGACGGGGCTTATGTTCGAATTGGTAGATAACGCACCCTCGAGCAGTGCGGTCATCAAAGTGGTTGGTGTTGGCGGCGGTGGCGGCAACGCTGTTAACCACATGGTCGAAAGTAATATCGAAGGCGTAGAGTTTATTTGCGCTAACACCGATGCGCAGGCTTTAAAACGCGTCTCGGCTAAAACGGTGCTGCAGCTGGGCAGTGAAATCACCAAAGGGTTAGGCGCAGGTGCCAACCCTGAAGTGGGCCGGCAGGCGGCTATGGAAGACCGCGAGCGCATTGCTGAGCTGTTAACAGGCGCTGATATGGTGTTTATCACCGCCGGCATGGGCGGTGGCACCGGTACGGGGGGTGCACCGGTGGTTGCCCAGGTCGCTAAAGAGCTAGGGATTCTCACCGTTGCCGTAGTGACGCGCCCCTTCCCCTTTGAAGGGCCGAAGCGGATGCGCGCCGCTGAAGAGGGCATGAAAGAGCTCTCAGAGCACGTTGATTCGTTGATCACTATTCCCAACGAAAAACTGCTTTCCGTGCTGGGCAAAAATGCCACGCTGCTGACAGCGTTCAGCGCTGCTAACGATGTGCTGCTAGGTGCGGTTCAGGGTATTGCCGAACTGATTACCAGCCCAGGTATCATCAACGTCGACTTTGCCGATGTGCGCACCGTGATGTCTGAAATGGGCATGGCCATGATGGGCACCGGTGGAGCAACGGGCGAGAACCGGGCGCGTGAAGCCGCCGAAAAAGCCATCCGCAGCCCGCTGCTGGAAGATATTGACCTTCATGGCGCGCGCGGCATTCTGGTTAACATCACCGCTGGCCCCGATTTATCCATCGGCGAATTCAACGATGTTGGTGCCACCGTGCAAGAATTTGCCTCCCCGGATGCCACTATCGTGGTGGGTACCTCCATTGACATGGAAATGTCTGATGAGCTGCGTGTCACCGTTGTGGCAGCTGGCTTGGATGGCAACAAGGCCAAAACAGCCGCGCGTGAACCCGTGCGTCGCTCGGTTGCCGAGGCGTCATCGGATTACCGCAAGCTACAGCAGCCGACGGTCATGCGTCAGCAGCCCACTGCGCGCGCCGAAGCACCAGAAGCAGCCGCCAAACCACGTCCTGAAAAGCGTCGCGCTTCTGAAGCCGATGACTATCTGGATATCCCCGCGTTTCTTCGCCGCCAGGCGGATTGATTCTTTTTATCAGGCTCATTTAAGCCGCTAGCGAGCGTTTTATTGGCTAAAACGCTCGCTAGCTGTTAAAGTGAACACTGTTTGATAACTTTTTTCCCCCGCGGTAACCACCGCCAGCAGAGTTCGACTACTATCCATGATCAGACAACGCACCCTTCAAAATGTCATCCGCGCTACCGGAGTGGGCCTACATTCAGGCAAAAAAGTCCACTTAGCTCTGCGTCCGGCACCGGTCAACACTGGAATTGTGTTTGTTAGAACCGATCTGGATCCCGTCGTTCACGTGCCGGCACGTGCTGAGCTGGTAGAAGATACGATGCTCTGTACGGCACTTTCGTCTAACGGCGTAAAAGTAGCCACCGTTGAGCATCTGATGTCGGCGTTCGCAGGGCTTGGTATTGATAACGCCTACGTGGATGTTAGCGAGCCTGAAGTGCCCATTATGGATGGCAGCGCTAGCCCATTTGTGTTCTTGATTCAGTCGGCGGGTATTTTGGAACAAGATGCCGCGAAGAAATTTATTCGCATCAAGCATCGTGTCGCGGTCACCGATGGCGATAAAGAGGCGGTGTTTTTGCCTCACCAGGGTTTCAAGGTCTCTTTTGCAATCGATTTTGACCACCCTGTTTTTGAGCAGCAGAAGCAGACCGCGCTGATTGATTTTTCGACCACGTCATTTGTGAAAGAAGTATCCCGTGCGCGTACCTTCGGCTTCATGCGTGACTTAGAGTTTTTGCGCTCTAACAACTTGGCGCTGGGCGGCAGTTTAGACAATGCGATTGTGATCGATGATTACCGCATCGTTAATGAAGGTGGCTTACGCTACGAAGATGAGTTTGTTAAGCATAAAGTACTGGACGCCATTGGTGACTTGTACCAGCTAGGTTATAGCCTGATTGGGGAATTCCGCGGGGTTAAATCAGGCCATGCGCTTAATAACCAGCTGTGCCGTGAGCTGATGGCTCAGCCCGATGCTTACGAGATCATTACTTTTGAAGAAGAGAAAGCAGTGGCACCGATCTCCTACGCCGCGCCCGCTATGGCCTGATCCTGATCTAGCCTATTCGTTTCGATTTTTTTGATTGATAAAGCATCGCTTAGGCGGTGCTTTATGCGTATTAAAAGCCCGAAAACTGAAAGTGATAGTTAACTGGGGGCAGGGCAGGGCAGTACTGCTCTTGGGCAGTAGGTGATTTGGAGAGTGGGCTATTTGGGTGGCCGCGCATGAGATGCCAGCCGTTCAAGCGCCCGTTTCAGCGCAGGGTTGGTGGTATCTTCAGCACACTCGGCCAACGTTTTGCCAGCATCAGCTGAAAGGCTACGTGTATTGCGCTTAGGTGCCACAATAGGCCGCACGGGGCGCACTTTAAAGGTGAATCCACTCACGCCTTCAAAACCAGGTAACTGGTGAAGCAGTTCTAATAGTCGCCGCTGTTCAAATCTTAGCCATGTTAACCAGCTTGCCTGGCCACTAATCAGCGTTAGACGCCCCTCGCGAAAGCCGCCGACAAAAATATGCTCACGCATCTCTTCAGGTAAATGAGCGCGCAGATGCCGCTGCGCCTGATCGATTAAACGAGACAGGCGCATTAACTGATTAATATCGCCGGAGTTTGACAGCAGACGGGCGATGGGCTGTGCGCGAGAACGCTTAACCTTTATACTCATACGCTTCATTCCTAGGGTACCGCTATCATAGAGTACTGCTAATAGTGACACCGGCCATTGTGTTAATGGCCAATCAACAGACTTTACCACGCTCAGGAGTCGGTCTACAGCATGTCACCCACGCTTGAAGTTCAATCTGCTTTGCCGCGGCGTCAACGCCGTTATGGTATAGCGCGTTGGTGGCTGGCCGGCTTATTAGTAAGCTGCCTTTTGCCCGCAAGTTTAAGCCCTGCCGATGCCATTCGTAGCGGTGAGTACCGCGTCACTATCTGCTTTTGGGTGCCCGCCATTTTACGCGCTCAATCGCACTGGGTCGCCAAAAGGCACCGTGCTTTGCGTCGTTGGTTCCAGCATCCTAAACGCTTTACGCCTGCTCGACACGTGTTTAATTGGCTGCCCCCAACGGCCATGCTGGTTGCGGCTCACGATGTTTTGACCCAACGCGGTCCACCTTCCCATCGAGTCAGTTATTAATACACTCACTTTCTCGAAATAGGGCGTGTCCCGATGGGTCGCTCGTGAACACTTGGATATTCCATGCTTAATAATTTATTACGTAAAGTCGTTGGGTCTAAAAATGACCGTGAAGTAAAGCGCATGCACAAAAGTGTGCCGCATATCAATTCGCTGGAAGCAGAGTTTGAAGCACTTAGCGACGCCGAACTGCAGGGCAAAACGGCGGAGCTTCGCCAGCGTTTAGACGCTGGCGAGTCCTTAGACAGCCTATTAACCCCTGCCTTTGCCATCGTTCGTGAAGCCAGTAAACGCGTGATGAACATGCGCCACTTTGATGTGCAGATGGTCGGCGGTATGACCCTGCACCGTGGCCGTATTGCTGAAATGAAAACCGGTGAAGGTAAAACCCTGGTGGCCACGCTGGCGGTTTACCTTAATGCGTTGACCAGTAAAGGCGTGCATGTTGTCACGGTGAATGACTACCTGGCACGCCGTGATGCTGAGTGGATGCGTCCCCTTTATGAATTTTTGGGCCTGACCATTGGCGTTATCTTCTCGGGTCAAACCGGTGAAGAGAAACGCCATGCTTATCAGTGTGATATCACCTACGGCACCAATAACGAATTCGGCTTTGATTATCTGCGCGATAACATGGCGTTCTCGTTAGAAGATAAAGTTCAGCGTGGCCTGCATTTTGCGATTGTCGATGAAGTTGACTCGATTCTAATTGATGAAGCGCGCACCCCGCTGATAATTTCCGGTGCGGTAGACGAAAACACCGACCTCTATAAAATCGTTAATCAACTTGCCCAGCAGCTTGAGAAAGGCGAAGAGAGTGAAGACGAAGACGCCCCGGTTGACGGTGACTTTTTAGTCGACGAAAAGCAGAAGCAGGTCGAGCTGACCGAGCAAGGGCACAATAAAGTTGAAGAGTTGATGCGCGCTGAAGGCTTGTTGGGCAATGAGGAGTCGCTCTACGCCGCGCAAAACCTCAATTTGCTCCAGCATGTGCATTCGGCACTGCGTGCCCGTTATCTATATAACCGCGATGTCGACTACATCGTCTCTGAAGGCCAGGTGGTCATCGTTGACGAGCATACCGGCCGTTCCATGCCAGGGCGGCGCTGGTCGGAAGGTTTGCACCAAGCCGTTGAAGCCAAAGAGGGCGTCACGGTGCAGCGTGAAAGCCAAACCCTCGCCTCGACCACCTTCCAGAACTATTTCCGCCTGTATGAAAAATTAGCCGGCATGACCGGTACGGCAGATACTGAAGCGTTTGAATTTCGTCAAATTTACGGCCTCGACGTGGTGGTAATTCCCACCAACCGCCCGCTGGCGCGCAAAGACCTTAACGACTTGGTCTACTTAAGCGCTGAAGAGAAATACGAGGCGATCATTAAGGATGTCAAAACCGAGACCGAAGCCGGGCGTCCTGTGCTTGTTGGTACCGCCTCGATTGAAACATCGGAGTATCTTGCCAACCTGATGCGGGAGGCGGGCCTTGCCTTTAACGTACTGAACGCTAAACAGCACCAGAGTGAAGCTGAGATTATTGCCCAGGCGGGGCGTCCAGGGGCGATTACCATTGCCACCAATATGGCCGGTCGCGGTACTGATATTATGCTGGGCGGCAACTGGGAAGCCGAAGCTGCCAAGCTACAAGACCCAAGCCAGAGGCAGATAGAAGCGCTGAAAGCTGAGTGGCAGGCGCGTCATGACGCCGTGTTGGCCGCTGGCGGCCTGCATGTGGTGGGGTCTGAGCGCCACGAATCACGGCGTATCGACAACCAGCTGCGTGGTCGTGCAGGGCGTCAAGGCGACCCAGGCTCAACGCGTTTCTTCTTATCGCTAGAAGATAGCCTGATGCGCCTATTCGGTTCAGATCGCGTCAAACGTTTGATGCAGGCGTTAGGTCTTGAGCGTGGCGAGGCTATTGAGCATAAGATGGTCTCCAACGCCGTTGAGCGTGCTCAGAAAAAAGTTGAGGGGCGCAACTTCGACATTCGTAAGCAGTTGCTTGAGTACGATGATGTCGCTAATGATCAGCGGCGGGTAATTTACGAGCAGCGTAACGAAATTCTTGCTGCTGATGATGTCGCTGATGCCGTTATCGGTATTCGTGAAGAGGTGATGGAAGCGGCGATTAGCGACTACGTGCCCCCCCAGAGCCTGCCCGAACAGTGGGACTTGCCAGGCCTGGAAGCGCACCTGAAAACGGAGTTCAACCTTGATGTGCCGGTGGTTAAATGGGCCGCTGAGGATGACCGTTTCAGCGAAGAGCAGCTACGCGAACGGCTGCAAACCATGCATCGTGAGGCCTATGCGGCCAAAATTGAGGCCGCGGGTGAAAAGCTGATTCGCCGCTTTGAAAAGCAGGTCATGCTGCAAGTGCTAGATACGCGCTGGAAAGAGCACCTTCAGTCGATGGATCACCTGCGCCGCGGCATTCACCTGCGTGGTTATGCTCAGAAAAACCCCAAGCAAGAGTACAAGCGTGAATCGTTTGAGCTTTTCCAGCACCTGCTTGACCATATCAAAGCGGATGTCACGCGCATACTCAGCCACGTGCAGGTACGCCAGCCCGAGGAAGTAGACGCCCTTGAGCAGCAGCGCCGCGACGCGCTCGCGCGGGAAACCGCCACGGCCAGCAGTCGACACGATGCCCCGGCTCAGGAGCAAGCCAATACCGACCAAGCAACCCCTGGTGTTGACGGGCGCCCGGTACGTCGCGAAGGCCCGAAGGTTGGCCGCAACGACCCCTGTTTTTGTGGTTCGGGTAAAAAATATAAGCAATGCTGCGGAAAATTAAGCTAACGGTAGCACTCTCGTAGAAAGTGTTTGCCTAAAGGAGATAATCATGGCGGTAGGTAACATTCCTTTTCCAGACATGCCGCCCCTTGCAGGGGTGCGCCTGGGCGCTGCGATGGCGGGTATTAAAAAGCCGAATCGTCGTGATCTTGTGGTGATTGAGCTACCTGAAACAGCAACCGTTTCAGGCGTATTTACCCGTAACGCCTTTTGTGCAGCGCCTGTTGTGGTGGCTAAACAGCACCTGGAACAGTGTCGTGCAGAAAACCGTTCGCCCCGCTACTGGTTGATTAATACCGGTAATGCCAATGCGGGCACTGGCGATGCTGGCCTGCGTGATGCCCGCGCCAGCTGTGCTGAGCTTGCCAAGCAGGCCGGCGTTGCTGAGCAGGACGTGTTGCCGTTTTCAACCGGTGTGATTGGTGAGCCGTTGCCCATGGAGCGCCTGCTGGCAGGCTTAGCCCCCGCGCTTGGTGCGCTGGCCAGCGACAGCGATGCATGGCAGCACGCAGGCCAAGGTATTTTGACCACCGATACTCGCGCCAAAGGTGCCAGCGTTACGGTGGAAATAGCCGGCCAGCAGGTGACCATTAATGGCATCACCAAAGGGTCGGGCATGATCAAACCCAACATGGCGACCATGTTGGGGTTTGTCGTGACGGACGCGGCGATCGAAGCGCCGTTATTAGATCAACTGCTGCGCGAAACGGTAGACCGCTCGTTTAACAGCATCACCGTCGACAGCGATACCTCGACCAATGACGCCTGCATGTTAGCGGCAACGGGCACCGGGCCGCGTATTGCTGATGAGGCGCATGTGCTCATTTTCCGCAATGCGTTGCAGCGTGTGATGACCGAGCTTGCCCAAGCGATTATTCGTGATGCTGAAGGGGCGACCAAGTTTGTCACCTTGCAGGTGAACGAGGCTAAAAACCGTGAAGAGGCGCTGGATGTCGCGTTCACCGTTGCCCATTCGCCGCTTGTCAAAACAGCGCTTTACGCTTCAGATGCTAACTGGGGGCGTATTTTGGCGGCCGTTGGGCGTGCCCCCGTCACTGATTTTGACGTTAATCGCGTGGTGATTGATTTGGGCGATGTGCGTCTAGTCGAAAAGGGTGGTCGCGCAGCAGGCTACACCGAAGCCGCGGGAAGCGCCGTGATGGCGCAGCCAGAAATTACCATTCGCATTAACCTGGGGCGGGGTGAAGAAAGTGCCACCGTGTGGACGTCTGATCTTTCCCACGACTATGTGTCTATCAACGCGGATTACCGTAGCTAATACGCTGGCTCTAAACAGGGCTATTAATTGGCAGTGGTAATGGGCAAACGCAGCGAGATAGCACCGATGTTCAGCGTTGGTGCACGCAGTGAATCAAGACGTAACGAGTATATAAGTATATGAGCATAAACGTAAAACGACGGGTTCACGTCGCGGCGGCGGCGATTATCAGCGCCGATAAAAAGCAAGTTCTTATCGCTCGTCGGCCATCAAACGTTGATCATGGCGGGCTGTGGGAGTTTCCAGGTGGCAAACTGGCCCCGTATGAAACCGGGCTTGAGGGCTTAAAGCGCGAACTGCACGAAGAGCTGGGCATTGAAATTGTCTGTGCCCAACCGCTGATTCGCGTGCACCATGAATACCCAGATAAGCATATTTTGCTTGATGTATGGCAAGTGCATGAGTTTGCCGGCGAGCCGTTTGGTCGTGAAGGGCAGGCGGTGCGTTGGGTGCCAATGGGCGAGCTTTCTAACTACCCCTTCCCGGCGGCTAATTTACCTATTTTGCGGGCGGTAAGGCTGCCTACCGAGTACCTGATAACCGGTGAAGAGGAAGATGAAGCGCGCTTTGATGCGTTTCTGGAACGTGCGTTGCGTGAAGACAACATTCGCCTGGTACAGCTGCGTGCCAAGCAGTTGGATGAAGCTGCCTATCTTGCCCGTGCCGAGCGAGCGTTGAGCCTTTGCCGCGAGTACGGCGCAAGGCTTTTGCTCAACGGTGAGCCGTCGCTGCTTGAGCATATTGATGCCGATGGTATTCATTTAACCAGCGAACGTTTGATGCAGCTTGAGCGGCGTCCGATTGCTGAAGAAAAATGGCTGTCGGCGTCGACGCATAACCAAAAGCAGCTTACCCAGGCGGTGGTGTTAGGCTGTGACTTTGTTAGCCTTTCGCCGTTACGCACGACGCCTTCGCACCCTGATGTGTTCCCGCTCGGCTGGCATGATTTCCAGCAATTAGTTGAGCGGGCAGGCATGCCGGTGTTCGCACTCGGTGGCATGACCCGCTTTGATGCCAATCACGCCCGTGCGGTAGGCGCTCAAGGCATCGCCTCCATTCGCGATTTCTGGAAGTAACACGCCAGGCTGAACGCGTAAAAAGAGCCGTATGTAAAAAGAGCTAGCAGTGAAAACGCCTGCCTCGGCATCTATCCAAGGCAGGCGTTTTTTTGCTTAACATACGGGGTAAATGAGCATTTTGAGGCTAATTTCAACACCGTATAGGCAAGCGCAATAGTTAATCAAAGGTTTCTTAGTCGCGGTAGCGGCGAATTAGATCCCCATAAGCGTCAATGCGACGATCGCGCAGGTACGGCCAGATGCGGCGGGTGTTTTCGCTGCGCGCCATATCAAGTTGCACAACAAGCTGCTCAGGCTCTTCCCCTGCATGGGCCAATAGCTCCCCTTGCGGCCCGCAGATAAAGCTCCCCCCCCAGAACTGAATGCCGTCGCCGACCTCAGAGTGATCCGCCTCAAAGCCAACGCGGTTGGCGACCAATACGGGCAAGCCGTTGGCCACGCCGTGGGCGCGCTGAATCAGCGTCCAGGCATCTTTCTGGCGCGTTTTTTCAGCGTGGTCGTCGTTGGGGTCCCAACCAATGGCAGTGGGGTAGAGCAGTAAATCAGCGCCGGCTAGCGCCATCAAACGGGCAGCTTCTGGGTACCACTGGTCCCAGCAAACCAGTACACCCAGGCGGCCTACCGAGGTATCAATGGGCGTAAAGCCCTCCCCGCGGGCGCTGTCATAATCCCCCGGGGTGAAGTAAAACTTCTCATAAAATCCAGGGTCATCGGGTATGTGCATTTTACGATAGTGCCCGACGCGGCCTTTGGCGCGGTCGTAAACGACCGCGGTATTGTGATAGAGCCCCGGCGCGCGGCGCTCAAACAATGATCCGACCAGTACAATGTCCAGCTCTTTGGCGAGCGCTGCTAGGCGCTGGCCGGTAGGGCCGTCGAGAGGCTCGGCTAAATCAAACAGCGCGGGGTCCTCAAACTGGCAAAAATAGTGGGTGGCATGCAGTTCTTGCAGCATTACCAGCTGCGCGCCTTGCTTAACGGCGCTGCGGATACCTGCTTCGCTTGCGGCAAGGCTTTGGGCTTTATCAGGCCAGGCGGGCTGCTGAACAACCCCTACGGTTAGCATTTTCGACATGGTGACTCCCTTAGCAAATAGCGGTCGCGGCAAGCGTGCCTTGTGGCAGTTGCATGGTTAAACAGTGCAGGCTGCCGTGCTGGCGAATCACACTGGTGCACTCAATCGGAATCAGCGTGTGCTTGGGAAACGCACTGGCCAGTGCTTGCAGCGCGGTGAAATCCGCTGGGTCGCCGTAGGTAGGCACCAGCACGGCCTGATTAATGATCAGGAAATTAGCGTAGGTAGCGGGCAGGCGGTGGCCGTCTTCCGGGTCAAAGCAAGCCTGTGGCCAGGGCAGGGCGATAAGCCGATAAGGTTCGCCATTGCGCTGACGAAAAGCCTGCAGCTCTTGCTCCATGGCGGCTAGCGCCGGGTAGTGCGGGTCATCAGGGTCATCGCAGCGCACGTAGGCGATGGTGGATGGGTCGCAGAAACGGGCCAGGGTATCAATATGGCTGTCGGTATCGTCGCCTTCTAAATGGCCGTTGGCCAACCACAGCACGCGGTCGACGCCAAAATCTTGCGCGAGCTGGGCTTCTATGTCTTCACGAGAGAGCGTCGGGTTGCGGTTAGGGTTTAGCAAACAGGCCTCGGTGGTTAGCAGCGTGCCTTCACCGTCTGTTTCGATGCCGCCACCTTCAAGCACCATGTCACGTGAGGCCACTGGGCAGGCCCATGCACCGGCGTCGGCCAGCCACTGGGTTAGCCGGTTGTCGCGCTCAGCGGGAAATTTACCGCCCCAGCCGGTGAAGGTGTAATCGAGCATCACCACCCGTTGGCCGTCTGCGTCGGCCACCGTGATGGGGCCGTGGTCACGCGCCCAGGTGTCGTCGGTGGGTGCAACAACAAGCTGCAGGCGCTCAGCGGGCACGCCGTAGGCGTTGAAAGTATCGGCCAAGCGCTGTTTAGTAAGCTCGTCGGGTACGCCAATCAGCACGCGCTGATAGCGAGTGGTAGCCATCACAATACGCTCAAGCGTGGCTTCAATGCGGTCAAGCAGCGGTGCCCAGTCGCCGTCATGGCGAGGCCAGGTCAGTTGTATCCCATCTTGGGGATACCATTCGGGTAGCAAACGGTACGTCATAAAAGCGCAGCCCCACGGTCAGCAGACAATCGGCGCAATGTAGGGCGTGGCGAGGTAAGTTGCAAGCGTAACATTTTGAATCTGAACGCTCGCCGCATTGGCTGCTCTAATGGTCGTTTGGAACATGCAGAGTCACTAAAAACACCGTACCATGAGCGCTTATTAATAAGGAATGACGCCATGCTTGATCGTTTGCCTTTTCTGGTGGGGCTGCGCTACGTGCGCGCTAAACGCCGGAACCACTTTATTTCGTTTATTTCGCTTACCTCGATGCTGGGGTTAATGTTGGGGGTGGCAGTACTGATTTTAGTGCTCTCCGTCATGAATGGCTTCGACCATGAGCTACGCACGCGCATTTTAGGTATGGTGCCCCACGCTAAAATTGAGTCCCGAGAAGGGATGGTTGAATGGCAGTCTTTGGCCGAAGAGTTGATGCAGCGCGAGCGGGTCATCGGTGCTGCCCCCTTTGTTGAACAGCAAGGCATGTTCTCAGTGGGTGGGCGTAATCAAGGGGCTATGGTTAACGGCATTAATCCTGACTGGGAAGACCGTGTATCCATCATTGGCGAGCACATGCGCGAAGGCTCGTTGGCCGATTTAGTGCCCGGTGAATGGAACGTGGTGCTGGGTTCTATGCTGGCGCGCAGTTTAGGCGTGGGCGTGGGCGATCGTGTAACGCTACTGGTGCCTGAAGCATCGATTACCCCCGCCGGCGTTTTTCCGCGCCTGAAACGCTTTACCGTCAGCGGTATTTTTAGCGTTGGTGCGGATTTAGACGCCAATCTCGCCTACGCCAATATCGAAGATATGCAGACCCTTGCGCGCTTGGGCGATGCGATTGGTGGGTTGCGCCTAGAATTGGATGATCTATTTGCGGCAAGCCGAGAAACCCAGGCAATTCTTAATGAGCTCGGCCCTCAGTATCGCGGCAGCGACTGGACGTTCTCACACGGCAACTTATTCCAGGCAATCCAAATGGAAAAGCGCATGATTGCGCTGCTGTTAACCGTCATTATCGCTGTGGCAGCGTTTAATATTGTCTCCACACTGGTGATGGTGGTCACCGACAAGCGCGCGGATATCGCTATTTTGCGCACCATCGGTGCCACACCCCGTTCCATTATGGGCATTTTTATTGTGCAAGGGATGGCCATCGGGCTGATCGGCATCGCTATCGGTGTGGCGGTAGGTGTGCTGTTGGCACTGAGCATTGCTGATTTGATCGGTTGGGTCGAAGGGACGCTGGGCATTCAGTTCCTAGATGCCGGGGTGTACTTCATTAGCGACCTACCTTCTCGGCTGCAGTGGGACGATGTTAATCGTATCGTTTTAGCCGCCTTTGGGCTGACGTTCCTGTCGACGCTCTACCCTGCATGGCGTGCGGCGCGGGTTCAGCCAGCGGATGTACTGCGCTATGAATAACGGATCGCGAAGTGAGAGTTCAGCAATGAGAGTTCAGCAATGAGTATGCCAATGGAAAAACCGCAACAAGCCGCCATTATGCTCGACTGCCAGGCGCTGACACGCACCTATAGCGAAGGCCCGCAAAACCTGACCGTACTGGATAAGCTGAATTTACAGGTGCGCGCGGGTGAGCGAGTGGCCATTGTGGGCAGCTCAGGTTCCGGTAAAACAACGCTGCTGAACCTGTTGGGCGGTCTTGATCGGCCTAGCGAAGGGCGTGTGGTGATCGCAGGCTCGCCGCTGTCAGGGTTAAATGAAGCGGCGCTTGGCAGCTTTCGTAATCGCTATATTGGGTTTGTGTATCAATTCCATCATCTTTTGGCGGAGTTTACCGCCCTTGAAAACGCCGCTTTACCGCTGATTATTCGCGGGCAATCTAAGAAAGCGGCCGAGCAGCGGGCGATGCAGATATTAACGCGGGTCGGTATGCAGCCGCGCGCACACCATAAGCCGGGCGAGCTTTCTGGGGGCGAGCGCCAGCGCGTGGCGATAGCCCGTGCTCTTGTAACGGACCCGAGCCTGGTATTGATGGATGAGCCTACCGGTAATCTGGATCAGACCACTGCGGCGACCATTTTGGCACTGATGGATGAATTAGCTAAAGAGAGTGCCTGTGCGTTTGTGATTGTGACCCACGACGTTGGCTTGGCGGCTCACCAAGACCGGGTGCTTAAGCTAGATGCAGGTAAATTGGTGGAGCAGTCGTCAGAGCTTTAGTGGTTTAGCCTGACTGTCAAGCTTAGTCATCAAATTCTGCTTCAACCTGCGCGCGCCGCTGCCTTCTCTTTAGGCGGCGGCGTTTCCAGTTATGGGAGACGTGCCAGCGCCAGATAAGACGAATGCCGATATTGGCAACGATGGCTAAGATAACGGCCGTGAACAGTGAACCGACGATAAGCGGCGGCATAATGTCGTGCATCTGCTCGGCAATCCAGCGCGTCGAAATTCGTGAGGGAGCTTCCCGCACGGGGGCACCAAGTATAAAGGTGCCAATCCAATAGTTGCCGTAAAAGATCAGCGGCATCGTTAATGGGTTGGTAATCCACACCAGACCAATGGAGAGCGCTAAGTTGCAGCGCGTTAGGCGAGCGCCCAGCGCCGCGACCACCATTTGAAAAGGGATGGGGAGCATGGCACAAAACATACCCACGCTAAACGCATTGGCAACGCTTCGGCGAGTTAAAAGCCACAACCCCGGATCTGCAATCAACGGCGCCATAAACCGTAGCGAGCGCTGTTTCCTGATAGTGTCCGGTTTGGGCATGTAGCGCTGCAGGAACCGGCGCGGCATAACGGATACTCTTGCCTATCGATTTTTTCTATTATCCATATAGAGCTGCCCTTCGGCTATGCTAGGCAGCGAATGAACAATCGCCAAGGAGGGTGTATGCGGTTAGGGGTAGCCATGCCAGCCGCTATGGCGGCGCTAGCCGGGGGGATGGTTGCGTGGTACAGCATCACCGCAGGTATGACACCAAACGTCCTTGGGTGGTGGTTGATTGCCGCTTTGTTAGCCATGGGGTGGCGTTTACGGCTAGGCGTGTGGCTGCTGATCGGGGGGTGGGTATTTATAGGTGTGCAAGGGGAGTGGTCGAGCCGCCTACCGGACGGCTTAAGCGGTGAAGATGTAACCATTGAGGCGACCGTGTTAACCGCTCAACCGGTGGGTGACGCAACGCGCTTACTGCTGGCTGTTGATAAATGTCAGGCGCCGGCACAGCGGCCACGGTGTTCCGCACTCGCCAAGGTACGCATAACCGCTTATAGCGATGCGCTATTTAATCCCGGTGAGCAGTGGCGGATGACACTGCGTTTGCGACCGCCCAGTGGCTTTGCTAACCCCGATACTTTCGACTTTGAGCAGTGGCTGTGGCGCGAGGGTATTCACGCCACGGGATATCTAAGGCAGGACCCTCCGCCTGAGCGGCTTTCTGCAGCAGGCCCTAGTTTGCGCCCGCTAGCACTCGGTTTCTTAGCCCAACAGCCGCTGAATGAACGCACTAAACGCTGGCTGGCAGCGCTGACGCTGGGGGACAGCGAACAGCTGACCCAAGATGACTGGTCATTGCTGAATGCGACCGGCACGACACATCTTGTGGTTATTTCAGGGTTGCATGTGGGGCTGGTGGCATCGTTTGTATTGATGCTGGCCAAGCTAGCTGCCCGTGTGACGACGCCCACCAACTGGCGAATGCGCACCTGGCCGTGGTGGTGTGCAGCGGCGGCCTGCGTGGGGTATGCCGCGCTTGCCGGCATGGCACCGCCTGCCATGCGGGCGATGGTAATGACGCTGATTGGCCTCTGGGTGCTCAGTGGGCGCCATGCGCCAAGCCCGTGGCAGGGGTGGTGGCTGGCGCTCGCGCTAGTGCTGATTGTGGACCCGTTAGCGTTATGGCGGCCGGGTATGTGGCTGTCGTTTGTAGCCGTAGCATGGTTAATCATCATTTGGCAGGGGCGGCAGCGCCCACAAGGCATTAAAGGCTGGTGTTGGGCATTGGTGAGAACCCAGCTGCTGTTAGCCCCGCTAATGGCCGCCGCCGTGCTGGTCGCTTTTGGCCGAGTGGCACCCGCTGCACCACTGATCAACTTGCTTGCCGTGCCGTGGGTAAGCTCTGTCATGGTGCCGACAGCGCTATTGGGTTGGTTGCTATCGCCGCTGCCTTTAGTGGGCCATGCGCTGTGGTGGCTGTTTGAGCAGGCGCTTGGCGTTTTCCACCTGCTGCTAACGCTGGCGGTGCAGCACTGGCCGCTGTGGGAGCCTGATCGGCCGTTGACGTATCCGCTCGCCTTTGCCTTGCTGCTGTTGTCACTCTGCTGGGGGTTGCCTGCCGTGCTGCCCGGCTTGCGGCTGGCCGCTACTGCGTTAGTAGTGGCGCTGCCTTGGTGGTCGCTTTCGCCATCGATTCCCCACGGTGCGCTCAGGGTTAGTGTGCATGACGTGGGGCAGGGGCAGTTGATAGAGCTACGTAGCAAAAACTATCGACTGCTTTACGACACCGGACCGCGCTTTCGCGGCGGTTTTATGCCCCTGGAGACGCTCTGGTCGCCGGGGCAGCACTTTGACCAAGTGATAGTCAGCCACGCTGATAACGACCATGCGGGGGGTATCGAAGCGTTATTGGCTGATCATCAGGTTAAGCAGTGGGTAGCGCCCGCGGGTGAGCCGCTGCCGGTAACCAGCCGCGCCTGTCAACGCGGCCAAGCATGGCAGCGGGATGGCGTGAACTACCGCTTTCTCTGGCCGCCTGCGGGCAATAACGCATTTTCGGCCAATGACCGTTCCTGTGTATTGGAAGTAAGCGTTGGCGAGCAGCGGTTATTGATCACCGGCGATGTCAGCACTGAGATAGAACGGCGCTTTTTACTTGAGGTTGAACCGCCGGTCAGCGTGCTTGTGGCGGGGCATCACGGTAGCGCTACCAGTTCCGGCATTCAGTTCGTGCGCCATACGTCACCTGAGCAGGTGATTTTCAGTGCCGGACGCCATAATCCTTTTCAGCACCCGGTGGACCCCGTTGTGCGCCGTTTTCGCCAGCAGGGAAGCTGCCTATGGAGCACCGCCCATGACGGAGCGCTGCGTTTTTGGCTGCAAGCGGCTCATCCCATTGACGTTAAAACGATGCGTAAGCAGCACGGTCATCGCAAGCGGTGTTGAAGCACGTCGCCATAAGGTAGAATCCTGCGCACTGCACACTATTGCCAGGAGCGCGTGTGACTGATTCAAGTTGGAGTATCTACAAGCGGTTGTTGAGCTATGTTAAACCGCATTGGCGGGCGTTTGCGCTGGCGCTGGTAGGGTTTGTTATTTATGCCGCTTCAAGTACCGCGCTGGCGGAAATGATGAAGCGTTTGATTGATGGTATTCAAAACCCTGATGCGGCCTTCCGGCTTTTATTGCCGCTGTTTGTCATCATCATGTTTTCGGCGCGGGGGCTGGGCACCTTCTTAAGCACCTACTTTATGGCTTATGTGGGGCGTTACGTGATCCACACCCTGCGCTGCAAGGTGTTTGCCCACTTGCTTCATCTGCCGGGCTGGTTTTTTGACCACCACTCCAGTGGCCAGCTGGTATCTCGGGTGACCTATCACGTTGAGCAAGTGGCGGGGGCAGCCACCAAAGCCGTCACAATCATTCTGCGGGAAGGCTTATTTGTCATTGGCCTGGTGCTTTACCTGCTGTGGACCAACTGGATGTTAACGCTGCTGTTTTTGGGCGTGACGCCGATTATCGCCGTGGTGGTGAACTATGTCAGTAAGCGGTTTCGGCGGATTTCAAAGCGCATTCAGCACTCCATGGGCGATGTGACGCATATTGCTTCAGAAGCGCTGTCGGGTTACCGCGTTGTGCGTACCCACGGCGCAGAGGATTATGAAAAGCAGCGCTTTGAACGGGTAAGTGAAGAGAATCGCCGCCAGAGCATGAAAGAAGCCATGACAAGAGCGGTTAGCTCGCCGGTGATTCTAATGCTCGTGGCGATCTCCATGGCACTGCTGGTATGGCTGGCCATGGCACCCTCGCTAATGGAAAACATGACGCCCGGGGAGTTTGTTGCTTTTATCACCGCGGCTGCGCTAATGATTAAGCCCGTGCGCCAATTGACCGAGATTAACGGTGAAATTCAGAAAGGGCTGGCGGCCGCGGCAGAGCTTTTTGGGCTATTGGATATGACACCGGAGCACGATGACGGCAAGCATATTGCCAGCCGTTTAAGCGGTGAGGTGGTGATTGAAAATGTCAGTTTTCGCTATGCAGAAGACCAGCCCAACGTGCTGCACAATATTAACCTTCGCGTGGCACCAGGCGAGCTAGTGGCTATTGTTGGCCGCTCGGGGAGCGGTAAGTCAACGTTGGTGAGCCTGCTGCCACGCTTTTATCGCGCAAGCGAAGGCAGTATTACCATTGATGGTATTAATATCGATGAGTACGCGCTTGGGCCGCTGCGCCAGCAAATTGCCCTGGTATCGCAGCAGGTCACGCTGTTTAACGCCTCCATTGCCGCTAATATTGCCTACGGTGTGGAAAACCCCGACCCCCAGGCCGTTAAAGCAGCCGCTGAGGCAGCCTACGCCCATGAGTTTATTGATAAGCTTCCCAAGGGTTATGAGACTATCGTGGGGGAAAACGGCGTGATGCTCTCGGGCGGTCAACGCCAGCGGCTGGCGATCGCCCGAGCAATTTTTAAAGATGCGCCGCTGCTGGTGCTGGATGAAGCCACCTCGGCGCTGGATACAGAATCTGAGCGCTATATCCAAAAAGCCCTTGAGCGCGTCTGTGAAGGGCGAACAACGTTGGTTATCGCCCACCGCTTATCGACTATCGAGCGTGCCGACCGGATTGTGGTGATGGATCAAGGGCGCATTATCGAAGAAGGCTCCCATCAAGCGCTGCTGGATGCCAACGGGGCGTATGCGGCGCTGCACCAGCTACAGTTTCAAGAGGCGCTATGACCCTTGCACAGTGCTGGTTAAAAGGTGCCTACCAGGGCAGTCGCTGGCTCTGGCCACTGAAGCCTTTGGGCGCGCTTTATCAGTGGGGCATGGCGCGCCGAGAGCAGGCCTATCGAAACGGTAAAAAACAGGTCTGGCAGGCACCCGTGCCGGTTATCGTGGTCGGCAATATCACCTTGGGGGGAACCGGTAAATCGCCGCTGGTGGCGTGGCTAGCCAGCTGGCTAGTGGCTCAAGGCTGGTCGCCGGGAATCGTCAGCCGTGGTTATGGCGGTAAAGCAGCACATTATCCTTTATTGGTCACCCCTGACACTGAGGTGGCAGAAAGCGGCGATGAACCGCTGATGCTCGCCCAGCAAACGGGGCTGCCGGTGGTGGCGGACCCAAAGCGTGTGCGAGGCGTCCAAGCGCTGATCAAAGCAGGATGCGATATTATTTTGAGCGACGACGGCTTGCAGCATTTAGCGCTGGGTCGAGATATCGAACTGTTAGTGATTGATGGTGCCCGTGGCCTAGGCAATGGCCGTTGCCTGCCTGCCGGGCCACTGCGTGAATCAAAGCGCCGTCTGCAGCGTGTCGATGCCGTCATCGTCAATGGCCAAGTAGAGCGCCCTTTGCCTGCTTCTGTGCCTGCGGCTGTTACCACCATGCAGTTAGCACCGCGCTGCTGGCGCCGGCTTGAAGATGGCGCTCGCTTTCCGCTAGCCCCACTGCCGTTTACGCTGCCGGTACACGCGGTGGCGGGTATTGGCCACCCTGAGCGTTTTTTTCGCACCCTTGCAGGGCTTGGGGTTAACGGCGATTGGCACCCATTGGCCGATCACCAACAATTTAGCGCTGAGGCACTCAACTTTACGGATAGCCGCCCTGTCATTATGACCGCCAAAGACGCCGTTAAATGCTACGCCTTGGCACCGCCCAATAGCTGGGTATTAGACGTGGAGGCAACGCTTCCACCTGAATTTGAGCACTGGCTGGCAGCACGGCTGTCGGCACTTTCCTAAAGAGGACACGCACATGGATAAGGAACTGCTGGCAATGCTGGTCTGCCCGTTGTGTAACGGCAAGCTGAAATATGATCGCGACGCTCAAGAGCTGCGCTGTCACTACGATGGATTGGCTTATCCTATCCAAGAGGGCATTCCGGTGATGTTGCCAGAAGAGGCTCGCGTTATGGATGTGGATGAGAAGCTGCATAGCTCTTCAGAACGCTCTTCAGGACGTTCTTCGGGTCGCTCACCAGGACGTTCAGGAGACGCTTAATGGCCGTCTTTGATGATATGGCCGATGTCACCGTCCCTGAATTTACGGTGGTGGTGCCCGCACGCTATGGCTCTACTCGGTTACCCGGCAAGCCGCTGCTTGAGATCGCCGGGGAACCGATGGTCGCTCACGTGTGGCACCGTGCTTGCCAAAGCCAGGCCAGCCGAGTCGTGGTGGCGACAGACGATAGCCGTATTCGCGACGCCATGTTGCCCTACGGCGCCGAGGTGATTATGACTCGCGACGATCACCCTTCAGGCACTGACCGTTTAGCCGAGGTGGCAGACAAGCTAGCGCTGGCAGAGGATGCGCTGGTGGTCAATGTCCAGGGCGATGAGCCACTGATTCCCCCCGCGTTGATTAACCAGGTGGCGCGGCGCTTAGCCGACGACCCCGAAGCCTCGATTGCCACGCTGGCTGAGCCTATTAGCGATGTGGACACGCTGTTTAACCCGAATGTGGTCAAGGTGGTGCGTACGCTGCAGGGGCGTGCGCTATATTTTTCCCGCGCGCCCATTCCCTGGGATCGTGAGCAGTTCACAGCACCGCCCACCCTGCTGGCAACCGATGCCTGGCTGCGCCATATCGGGCTGTATGCCTACCGTGCCGGTTTTCTAGCCGCCTACCGTGACTGGCCAGCCTCAAGCCTCGAACAGCTTGAACAGCTTGAGCAGCTACGGGCGCTGCAGCACGGCCATGTTATCCAGGTAGCGTTAGCCTGCGAGATAAACCCCGCCGGTGTTGATACCGCCGAGGATCTAGCGCGGGTGCGGGCGCTGTTGAGTTAGCGCGGGTGCGGGCGCTGTTGAGTTAGCGCGGGTGCGGGCGCTGTTGAGTTAGCGCGGGTTCAAGAGCCGAGAATGTAAGGAGCGCTTTTGTGAAAGTGTTATTTGTGTGTTTAGGAAATATTTGTCGTTCACCCACCGCAGAAGGTGTTTTTCGCCGCATGCTTGAGCAAGCGGGGATGGCCGAGGCGGTTCAGATCGACTCCTGTGGCGTTAGCGAGTGGCACATAGGCAAAGCGCCAGACGCGCGAGCACAGCAGGCAGCGCTGCGGCGCGGTATTGATTTAAGCGGACTGCGTGCCCGCCAGCTAAGCGAGCAAGATTTTCATGACTTCGACTACGTGCTGGGCATGGATCAGGACAATTTACGCGCCATGCGCGACCTGAAGCCCGCCAATAGCCAGGCGCATGTTGGGCTGTTGTTGGATTTTGCCGGCACCCCCGGTGCCGAAGTGCCCGACCCTTACTATGGCGGTGATGAGGGGTTTGAGAACGTTCTGAATATGATTGAAGCGGCATCAGCAGGGCTGATTCGGCACCTCAAACGTGAGCGGTAATGGGGTTGATGGTGTGATGAATATTCTCAACAACGTCGATTTGTCTGCCGCCAATACGCTTAGGTTGCCCTGCCAAGCACAACGCTTTACCGCGCCGCGCACCCTATCAGCGCTGCGTGATGTGCTAGGCCAGGCACGCCGCGAGGGCTGGGCTGTCACGCTGCTGGGCGGCGGCAGCAATGTGCTACTTCCCGAAAAATTACCCGGTTTGGTGGTACGTCCTGCGCTTCATCAGTGGTGGCTATCCGGTCATCAAGATGATCAAAACGCTCAGGAAGACGATGTATTTGCTCATGTTGGTGCCGGTGTAAACTGGCACGCCTTGGTAATGGCGACTGCCGCTCGTGGCCTGTGGGGCATCGAAAATCTGGCACTGATTCCGGGCAGCTGCGGCGCGGCACCCGTGCAAAACATTGGCGCTTATGGCGTTGAGCTTGCCGATGTACTCCACGCGGTGCAGGTAATGGAGCTTGCCACTGGGCGTGTTGATTGGTTAAGTGCCGAAGAGTGCGCCTTTGGTTACCGTGACAGCCTATTTAAAGGCGAGCTGGCAGGTGGCGTTGTGATCACGCAGTTAGTGTTGCGTTTATCGCGCACGCCAGCGCCGAAGCTTGGCTATGGTGATATTGCCGCACGATTGCCGAGCTTTCCCACCCCGCTCGCGGTAGCTGAGGCAGTGTGTGCCATTCGGCGCGAAAAGTTGCCCGACCCTCACGTGCTCGCCAACGCAGGAAGCTTTTTCAAAAACCCGCTGGTAAATGATGAGCAGGTAACGCAGCTGCTGCGTCAATATCCCGCCATGCCGCATTTCCCGCAAGGGGGAGGCAAAACCAAGTTGGCAGCAGGCTGGTTAATTGACCAGTGTGGCCTGAAAGGGATGCGTGATGGTGCGTTCGGCGTACACCAGCATCAAGCGTTGGTACTCGTGCACTTCGGCGGCGGCGATCGCCATGGGTTGATGAAAACAGCGAATTACATCGCTGCCCAGGTAGAGGCACGCTTTGGTGTGTTGTTAGAGCCAGAGCCACGGTTGATCAACCCTTAACCCCCGGTTCCAGAATGTTGGCGCTGCTTTTTTTAAAATGCTGCTACTAAACGACAAAATCCCCGCCTGGGCGGGGATTTTGTCGTTTTAACATCTATGTCGTTTTAACATCCTACCGATTTACTCAGAGTGGGTGTCTTGCTGCGCTTGTTTGCGCTTTTCACGCGGGTCGTTATGTGCCCGGCTGCGGCGCCGACGCGGTTTAGGCGTCTCTTCAGCAGGCACCTCTTTTGCAGGCGTTGCGCTGGCCGCTGGCTGCTCCGGCTGCGCTTTTTCAGGCTCAGCCGTTTGTGCTGTAGATGCCTGCTGTTCGTCTACCTGCGCTGACTTGTCAGCAGCGGGCTCTTTAACGACGGGCTCTGCAGCGGCTGCGGGCTCTGCAGAGGCAGGCTGTTCAGCTGCAGGCTCTTCAACGGCTGTGGGTTCTTCAGCGACAGGTTTTTCTACTTTGGGCTCTTCAGCGGCTGGTGCTGGTTGAGCATTTGCCACCTCAGGTGCACTGGCTTGTGCCGTGGCATCTTGCGACGCTACGGGCTGGTTGTCGCTGCTTTCAGTGCTTTCAGTGCTTTCAGCGTGAGCATTGAGAGAAGCTGCCGGTTCTGCGGCATCTTTTTCCCTTTCAGGCAGCTCAACGCTTTCAGGCACCGCTGTGGCGTTGCTAGTGCTGGGCAGCGGCTGGCTATCTTCAGCCTGCTGGGTTTCAACTGGCTCGGGTTTAGCAGCAGGCGTCTCGACACTTTCTGAATCTGAATCTGAATCTGAATCAGAAGCTGAGGCTGCCATTGCAGGCTGACGGCGCGACCGTGCTTTGGGAGTCTCTGCTACCGGCTTATCGGCAGTGGTGGCTTCAGGCGTTGTTTGCTTCTCGTCTGACCCCATTGCAATCGGCGTATCATTGGCCGGCGCTTGGGTAGCTGGCGTCTCAACGGCAGGTGTATCGTTCTGCTGCGCTACGGGTTGTTGCGCTTCAACAGGCGCTTCAGCAGGAACCTCAGCAGGCGCTTCAGCTGCCTGAGCCTGCAGTTTTAACTGCTCAGCTTCTGCCTCAGGGTTGACCGCTTGGGTGCGTGTGCGGTTGCGCGGATTATTGCGCGTACGCTTCGGCTTACCGTCATCCGGCTGTGCTTCAGGCTGCTTAACGGCTTCATCACGCTGGCTTTCTTGGGCAGGCTTGCGGGTGTTTTCGCGTGCCGTGTCACGACGCGGTTCTTTCTGCGGCGCAGCCTTAGTAGCCTCATCGCGGCTGTTGGTATCTTTAGCAGCGCTAACGTTGTCTGAACCGTTAGCCCCTTCCTGCTGAGGATGGCGACGACGATTGCGAGTGCGGCTGGGGCCGCTGCGCTTATCGCTATTATCGTCACTGGCAGGGCGCGGCGAGTTGCTGCGTTGCTCAGTGCTCTTCTGTTCAGCTTTTGACTCAGCTTTTGGCTCAGTTTTCTGCTCAGCCTTTTGCTCAGCTCTGGCGCTGGTATCGCTGCGTGATTCGTTTCTGCTGCTGTCGCCGCGCTCAGGGCGTGACGAGCGTTGCCGCGACTCGCTGCTGCGCTGAGTGGTTTTGCGCTCGCTCGACCTGCGGGGAGCGGGGGTGGCCTTGGGCTCTGGCGTGGGTTCAGCAGTCGTGTCGTCACTGCCCAGCAGTTTGGCGAAACCGCGAATAAAGCGGCCAATAACGCTGGGCTGCTCGTTGGTGACTGGTTCAGCTTTAGCCGCCGAGGCGGGAGCCGCCGCAGGCGCTTTCTCTTCGGTTTGCAGCGAAGCAGGCGCGGGTGCGTTGTGGGTAACGCTCTTAACGGCGGCTTCGGCCCGTTGAGCAGGCGGCACGAAGCTAGGCGTTGGCTCTTTACCTACTTCGGTATCGGTCGATAGCTCAAAACTTGACAGGCTTTGGGTGTCATCTTCGTCCAGATGATCGTCGCGCAGGCGCTGTACGTCGTAGTGCGGTGTGTCCATGTCAGGATTTGGCAGTAGCACGACGCGAACATTTTGACGGGCCTCAAGGTCTGCCAGCACGCTGCGCTTTTCATTGAGCAGGTAAGTGGCCACCGGAACCGGCAAAATGGCGCGGATTTGCGCACTATTCTCTTTCATGGCCTCTTCTTCAATCAGGCGCATGATGGAAAGCGAGAGTGAGCGCACATCGCGAATGGTGCCTTGACCGTTACAGCGTGGGCAGACCACGCCGCTGGTTTCACCCAGTGACGGGCGCAGGCGCTGGCGAGACATTTCCATCAAGCCAAAGCGTGAAATACGGCCGATTTGTACGCGGGCGCGGTCCAGCTTTAGCGCATCGCGCATGCGGTTTTCGACTTCACGCTGGTTGCGGGCAGGCCCCATGTCGATAAAGTCGATCACCACTAAGCCGCCGATATCGCGCAGGCGTAGCTGGCGAGCGATCTCATCAGCGGCTTCAGAGTTGGTTTGTAGGGCGGTTTCTTCGATATCGCTGCCACGAGTAGCGCGGGCGGAGTTGATATCAATCGAGACCAAGGCCTCGGTGTGATCAATCACAATCGAGCCGCCAGAAGGTAGCTTCACTTCACGCTGGTAGGCGGTTTCAATTTGCGATTCAATCTGAAAACGCGAGAACAGCGGCACTTCATCAGCATAAAGTTTAATCTTCTGCTGATAAGATGGCATGACCTGGCGAATAAAGCTCAGCGCTTCGGCGTGAATCTCAGGGCTGTCGATCAATACTTCACCGATATCTTGGCGAAGGTAGTCGCGCATGGCGCGGATGATGACGTTGGATTCGCGGTAAATAAGGAACGGGGCAGGGCGCTTGGCGGCTTCGGTGGTAATCGATTCCCACACTTGCGCCAGGTAATCCAAATCCCACTGTAGCTCTTCCGGGTTGCGGCCAATGCCCGCAGTACGCACGATTAGCCCCATTTTGTCGGGCACGGCCAGCTGGCCCATGGCCTCTTTGAGCTGGCTGCGTTCTTCACCTTCAATGCGGCGTGAAATGCCGCCCGCACGCGGGTTATTGGGCATCAACACCAAAAAGCGGCCAGCCAAACTGACAAAGGTAGTCAGTGCGGCACCTTTATTGCCACGCTCCTCTTTGTCGACCTGGACGATGACTTCTTGGCCCTCTTTGAGCACTTCTTTAATGCTCGGGCGTCCGGAAACGTCTTTGACAAAGTACTCGCGGGAAATCTCTTTAAGGGGCAGAAAGCCGTGGCGGTCAGCGCCGTAATCAACAAAGGCGGCTTCAAGGGAAGGCTCTACGCGGGTGATTTTACCGCGGTAGATATTGGCTTTTTTCTGTTCTCGGGCACCGGATTCGATATCTAAATCGTACAGGCGTTGTCCATCAACTAAAGCGACGCGCAGCTCTTCGGGCTGGGTCGCATTAATAAGCATCCGTTTCATAGTGTCTCGCATAGCGTTGCGTACCGGCGAACTGCCTAAGGGTGGCGTAGGCGAACCGCTGGGTGCTGCGTGCTTGTGCTCGGCGCATTGCAATGCTGACGCGTTAAGCCGGGAAGGCATCATTGCCGACCCGGCTAGTAGGGCGTTGAGTACGTGGCGGAGGCAGGACATGTTCCGGTGGCTGTCACGTCCATCCGGCCCTGCTGACACCGCCAACACCTGGCATTCATCGATTCACCAACGCCGGCCACCGGCACAGCGTTGAACTTTTCACCCGGAGCCAGCCAGCGCCTTGTGACGAATAAGGAGGGGGCTGTTCAGGGCGTGGCGTTGTTTAGTTGCTACCTGCCGTTGAGGGCAAGGTGTACTTCCCTCTGCCGGCAGAAAAACGGGCGGCAGAGTTACTGCATTTTAGAGTTACTGCATTCTTCAGATCAGAGGTTGATACGCTAAAACGGGCAATGCGTACACTGGTGCCGTTTTTTGTTCAGGCCTGCGTGTTAGTCGGGCAGGCGCAATTGACCAAACACAGCGTTGTCGCTTTCTGCTAACCAAACGTTTTGCTAGCCACACTTCTTGCAAACCAGATTAATCAATTAGCGATCGATTAACTTGTCGCTAGCGCTAGACAATAAAGCGTTCTGTGCTTGGCTGGTGAACATTTTGGAATATAACAGTAAAGGGAACGACCAGCAATTGACGCAATGCCCTTGGGTCTACGTTAGAATGCCGTTTTTAGCCTGACGCTATAGAATCTCAAGGAGTAAGCGGTAATGTCCGAAGGGCGTGAAGTACAGTGGGTGGATATCGCCCCGGAGCAAGCAGGGCAGCGAATTGATAATTTTCTCATGACGCGCCTTAAGGGTGCGCCTCGGGCGCTTATCTACCGCATTGTGCGCAAAGGTGAAGTGCGGGTAAATAAAAAGCGCGTGAAGGTGGATTACCGCTTGCAGGCTGGCGATTTAGTGCGCGTTCCGCCGCTACGCTTAGCGCCCCGCGAGGCGGTTAAAGAAGTGAGCGATAATCTGCGCGACCTGTTGGTAGGCAGCGTTATCATGGAAGGCCCTGACTGGATGGTGCTCAATAAGCCCTCTGGCTTGGCAGTGCATGGCGGCAGCGGCGTTAAAATTGGCCTGATTGAGGCGCTGCGCCAGGTACGCGATGATTTGAGCTTCTTGGAGCTGGTTCACCGCTTGGATCGCGATACCTCAGGCTGTTTGCTGCTGGCCAAATCCCGCGATGCGCTGGTGACGCTCAATGAGTCACTGAAAAAACACGGCATGGATAAGCGCTACTTGGCCTTGGTCAGTGGGCGTTGGCCGGCGCGCAAAACCTATGAGAGCGCCCGTTTAGATCGCTTTGATGCCGGTAACGGCGAACGGCGGGTGCGGGTAGACCCCAACGGTAAAGTCTCGCGCACGCATTTTTCGGTGGTCGAAACCTTTGAAAAAGTAACGCTTATCGAGGCTGAGCCGGTCACCGGCCGCACCCACCAAATTCGCGTTCATGCCGCCCACGCAGGCCATGCGCTGCTGGGCGATGATAAATACGCTACCCGTGAAAGCGGTCTGCTCACCAAGCAATTAGGCTTAGGTCGGCTGTTCTTGCATGCCCGCGCGCTAACCTTTCCAGAGCCTGGCAATGGGCGCCCCGTTACGGTTAAAGCACCGCTGCCAGAAGCCCTGGAAGAAGCCCTCAAACGCGCCCGTCGGTAAGGAGCTGTAATGCAGTACGAGTTAATTATCTTTGATTGGGACGGCACGCTGATGGACTCGGTGCCGCGTATTGTCTCGTGCATGCAAGCGGCGGCTATCGACGCCGAGTGGGGGGAGCTTTCAGCAGCCGAGGTAGAAGATATTATTGGTTTGGGGCTGCCCGAGGCAATCGCCAAGCTCTGCCCGGGTATTTTGCCTGCCCAGGCCGAACGGCTTCGCGAGCGTTACGCGCACCACTTTGTGCAAGCCGACGCCACGCCGATGGCTTTTTTTAGCGGCGTAGCCACGCAGATCGCCCGTCTACGCGAACGTGAGCAGCAGCGTTTAGCGGTGGCGACGGGCAAAAGCCGCCGTGGGCTTGATCGTATTTTTGCCGAAACCGGCAGCGGGGGCTGGTTTCATGCCAGCCGCACGGCGGATGAAACGCGTTCAAAGCCGCACCCGCAGATGCTGACTGAGCTGCTGGCAGAGCTTGCGGTGCCCGTCGAACGAGCGGTGATGGTTGGCGATACAGAGTACGACTTGGAAATGGCGCGAGCGATTGGCATGGATCGCGTAGGCGTGAGCTACGGTGTGCATACGCCGGAGCGTTTAGCGCTGAGCCGCCCCAAGTGGATTGCTCATAGCATCGAAGAGCTTTTCGATGGCTTGCGCGGTTAATTGGCTCGGCCTACATAAGGCGTCTGGAAAAGAACAGCTTTTGAAAAAGACAGCTTTTGAAAATGACAGCTTGTGAGAAGGACGGTTTATGAGTGACGATCGTTGGACAGAGGGTCCAGAAGTATCATCAGGCAAAACTGACCCAAAAACTGACCCAATAGCGGGTGCGCCGGGTGACGATGCTGAAACGCTGCGCGAGCGCCAGCGTTTGGCACAGCTTGAGATGATGGATCATTGGATTGGCGGGGTGTTGACCGAGCAGCGACGCACTCGCCGCTGGAAGCTGTTTTTTCGCCTTATGCTGCTTGTTATTGTGTTGGTGTCACTGTTCACCGCGCTTAATGGCCTGTTTTGGGATACCTCCAGCACCGCAGCACCCACGCAACGCCACCTGGGGATTGTGGAGGTTAACGGGGTGATCGCTAGCGATTCGCCGGCTAATGCGGAGCGTATCATCAAGGGTTTAAACCGTGCCTGGGCTGCTGAAAGTGCCGCGGCGGTGGTGTTGCACATCAATAGCCCCGGCGGTAGTCCTGTGCAGTCTCAGCGTATTTATGCGGAAATCATGCGGCTACGCGAGCAGGGGGATAAGCCAATTATCGCCGTGATTGAGGATCTTGGCGCTAGTGGTGCCTACTACATTGCCGCCGCGGCGGATGAGATTGTTGCCTCGCCGGTGAGTCTGGTGGGCTCGATTGGTGTTATCTACGCGGGTTTTGGTTTTGAGGAGGCGATAGCGCGCATTGGCGTTGAGCGTCGTGTGGTCACTGCGGGTGAAAATAAGGCTTTTTTAGACCCGTTTCAGCCGCTGGATGACGATACCGCGGCGTTTTGGCAAAGCGTGCTGAACCAAACCCATGAGCAGTTTATCGACGACGTGCGTGCAGGGCGTGGCGAGCGGCTAAGCGATGGCTCGGATATTTTCTCAGGGCTAATCTGGAGCGGCGAACAAAGCATTGAGCTAGGCTTGGTGGACCAGTTGGGGAGTCTTGAAGAGGTGGCTCGCGCACGGGTAGGCGCTACCAACTGGGTGGACTATACGCCGAGCCTTGATCCGTTTGAGCGCCTGACACGGCGTTTCACCCAAGTGGTTGCCGAGGTGTTGGGCGTGAGTTCACCCAACACGCCGCTGCGCTTTTAAGGCCAAGCCCCCGCAATACCTCCATTGATCATAAAGAGACGCCAAGCGGGTCTATACCTGCTTGGCGCAGCATGTCGCAGAGCGCGATTAGCGGTAGCCCAATCAGCGCATTTGGGTCGCGCCCTTCCAGTTTTTCAAACAGGGCAATACCTAAGCCTTCCATGCGAAAGCTGCCTGCGCTGTCTAGCGGCTGCTCCTTGGCAACGTAGTTTTCGATCTCTTGCGTGCTTAAAGTGCGAAAAACCACCTCAAAAGGCTCGACATGCACTTGATGGTGCTGGTGGCGGGTATCCAGCAGTGCCAAGCCAGTCAGGAACGTCACACGCTGGCCAGAAAAGCGCGCAAGGTTGGCGCAGGCTTTTTCAGCGGTATGCGGTTTGCCAAGAATGTCACCCTCAAATACCGCCACTTGGTCAGAGCCTATAATGCAGTGGTGAGGGAAATGTGCTGCGACTGCATTGGCTTTGCTCAGCGCGAGCCGATGGACCAAAGCGTGGGGCGTTTCCCCGCGGTGGGGCGTTTCGTCGATATCCGGCGAATGACATTGGTAGGGCAGTTGCAGACGATCCAGCAGCTCGCGCCGCCAGCGGGAGCTGGAGGCCAGCACTAATTCGGTAACCGATGGCGCTTTCTTTGGTGGTGTCACAACTATCTCCTGACTGCTTTTTGCGCAAAAGGAGAGTGTAGCGAAAGCCAGCGCAAGTGCCTATGTTGACGGTTTATGGAGGAATCTATGAAGAATTGTACTGACAACTTTGACACCAGCAGGGGGAGTGCCTATCATTGCGCGCCTATGTTGACCTCACAACTCCCCAGCCGGGTTGAGCCTTATAAGCTTGCAGCCCGCCACGAACGAATCGAAGGCTTGGTAGCGCTTGATAAGCTGCCACGTCTTGCCGAAGAAGCAGGTGTCCAAACCGGCGACTGTAATGTCGTGCTTGAGTTTGGCGTCGATGCCCAAGGTCGTCGTGAAATTCGTGGCCACTTGCAAGCGACGTTAGCGCTTGCCTGCCGACGCTGCCTGGTGCCGCTGCCTCAAGAGGTAAGCAGTGACTTTCTGCTTGGAATGATCACTGACGAAGCCTTAGCGGCCGAGCTGCCTGCTAGTCATGAACCAGTGCTGGTGGAAAAGGAACAGCTGGACCTGCTGACGGTGGTTGAGGATGAGTTGATTCTCAGCCTGCCTCAAGTGGTCTATCACGATGAAGCCGAATGTCATGTCTCGGCGGAGCAGCTGGTCAGCAAGACAGAAGGCGCAGCGGACGATTCCGCTCCAGCCAAGAACCCTTTCGCGGTGCTTAATGCCTTGAAAAGCAGCGGTGCTTTGAAAGACAAAAAATAGCATCCTTTACCTTAAATACCTTGGAGTAAACACCCATGGCAGTTCAACAGAACCGTAAAACTCGTTCCAAGCGTGGCATGCGTCGTAGCCACGATGCGCTGACCGCACCGACACTGTCTCAGGACAAAGAAACCGGTACGACTCACCTGCGTCACCACATTTCTCCAGACGGCTTCTACCGCGGACGCAAAGTAATCGAGGTATAAACCTCTATTTGCGCTATAAACGGCTAAATGGATTCAGTGCGGTATGCGCTTAGCGATTGATGTGATGGGGGGTGACCAAGGCCCTCATGCGATTATCGCAGGTTCCGCAAAGGCGGTGGTGGAACACCCCGGCCTTGAGCTGATTCTATTTGGTCCGCGTCAGCAGATTCTTGCTGAGCTTTCACGCTTGCCGCAGCCCCTGGCTGCGGCAACGTCACGTTTGGTCGCTTGTGATGCGCCAGAAAGTGTTTCGCCATCGGCAACCGCTGCCTGGGCGCTGCGCAAGGGGCATGCCACTAGCATGGCGCAAATGCTGCGAAGTGTCGCCCAGGGTGAGACGGTCGCGGGCGTTAGTGCGGGTAATACAGCTGCGCTTGTTGCCTTGGCAAGGCGCGAGCTGGGTATGATCGAGGGGATTTCTCGACCGGCGATCAGTACGGCAATTCCGGCACGCCAAGGGCGACGCTGTTATTTGCTGGACTTAGGCGCTAACGTGGATTCGCCTGCCCATCGGTTGGTCGATTTTGCGCTGATGGGGGCGGCAATGGCGCAGTGTGTCGATGGCACGGCTGTGCCGCGTGTTGCGCTGCTCAATGTTGGCGCAGAAGCCACCAAGGGGAGCGCTAGCGTGCGGGAGGCTAATCGCCTGCTGCGCGACCAAGCAAGTGAGCATGCTTTCGACTATCAAGGTTATGCCGAGGGTGGCGATCTGTTTAAGGGCCAGCTTGATGTGGTGGTGTGCGATGGCTTTGTCGGTAACGCCGTGCTCAAAGCAAGCGAAGGTTTGACGAGTATGCTGGTTGAACGCGTGCAGATGGCCTTTGAGTCACGCCTAAGCGGTCGTTTAGCAAGCCTACTGGCCAAGCCTGTGTTGAAGCGGCTAAAGCAAGAGCTTGACCCCGTGCGCTATAACGGGGCCAGCTTACTAGGGTTGCGCGGTATCGTAGTGAAAAGTCACGGCAGTACCCATGCCGATGGTTTCTACTACGCTATTCAGCGCGCCATGCGAGAAGTTGAACATAATTTACCTGCGCGGATCGCAGGCCGCTGGCAAGTGGTGTCACGTAGCGGTGACCGTCCTGGCCAGCCATGAGCAGGCTTTACTTGAAAGGGGTGAAGATATCCCGTTTTCAGGCACAGCTACCGCTATGATAATAAACAGTGAATACTTTTTGCGGGTTTATAGGTGGCATCAGGATGTGCCAATAATCTCGCCTCTCGCTCATATGAGCAAATGCCTACAAGAGCAAAGGTGAACGACATGTCTCAACCCCTTGCCCTCATTTTCCCCGGGCAAGGCTCTCAGCAGGTTGGAATGCTGCGAGAGCTAGCCGAACGCTATAGTGTGGTGGGAACGACATTTGAGGAAGCGTCGGATGCTTTAGGCTATGACTTGTGGAAGGTCGTCCAAGAGGGTCCTGAAGCATCGCTAAATGCAACCGCGTGCACCCAGCCCGCGCTGCTATGTGCAAGCGTCGCTATTTGGCGCGTGTGGCAAGAATTAGAGGGGCCGCGTCCTACCGTGATGGCGGGTCATAGCCTGGGTGAATACAGCGCTATGGTGTGCGCCGGTGTGATGAGCTTTGCTGAAGGCGTCAACCTGGTGCGTCTGCGTGGTGAAGCAATGCAGAAAGCGGTGCCTGCAGGTGAAGGCGGCATGGCGGCTATTTTGGGCTTGGCAGACGACGCAGTAGAAGCTGCCTGCGAAAAAGCCGCCCAGGGCGAAGTGGTTTCTGCGGTCAACTACAACTCCCCTGGTCAAGTGGTTATTGCCGGTTCTAAAGCCGCCGTTGAGCGGGCCATTGTTGCCTGCCAAGAGGCGGGCGCCAAGCGTGCCATGGCCTTGCCCGTTTCGGTGCCTTCACACTGCGCATTAATGCGCCCTGCGGCCGAGCGCCTGGCGGATGCCATGCAGTCCATTAAGCTCAAAGCGCCGCGCTATACGGTGATTCAGAATGTTGATGCGCAGGCTCATGCTGATATCGCTACGCTAAGCACTCGCCTAATCGAACAGCTGTATCAGCCGGTGCGCTGGAGCGCTTGCGTTGAAGCCATGGCGGCTCAAGGCGTAGAGGTATTTATTGAGTGTGGGCCAGGAAAGGTGTTGACTGGCCTCAATAAGCGTATCGTGAAGGGCAGTAGAGGATTGGCGGTGAATGACCCTGACAGCCTGAACGCTGCCCTGGAGCTAGCGCGTGAAACCTTGGCTGATAAGGCATGACCAGGGGGTGGGCTGTTTCGCTGCCCGTGCTTGTTAACATGGTTAAAGGCAGAACGTTATGACGCAAGAACAGAGAGTTGCCCTGGTAACAGGGGCTAGCCGAGGTATCGGTCAGGCAATCGCCCGCGAGCTGGGCCGCCAAGGCCGTATCGTCATCGGTACGGCGACCAGCGAAGCGGGTGCTGAAAAAATTGATGCCGATCTTAAGCAAAATGGTATCGAAGGTGCTGGCCTATGCCTTAACGTCACCGATCAATCGAGCATTGATGCCGTATTAAAAAGCATCACCGAGCGCTTTGGTGCCCCGACTATTTTGGTGAACAATGCGGGCATCACCCGCGACAATTTGTTGATGCGTATGAAGGAAGACGAGTGGGATTCCGTTATGGATACCAACTTGAAATCTGTCTATCGTGTAAGCAAGGCATGTTTACGGGGTATGACGAAGGCACGCTTTGGGCGTATCGTGTCTATCAGTTCGGTAGTGGCAACCATGGGCAACATGGGCCAAACTAACTATGCTGCGGCCAAAGCGGGTATGGAGGGTTTTAGCCGAGCGTTGGCGCGTGAAGTTTCTTCGCGGGCGATTACCGTTAATTCAGTAGCGCCGGGCTTTATTGCCACCGATATGACCCAGGCACTGCCGGAAGCGCAGCATGAGGCGTTACTCAAGCAAATTCCGTTGGCTCGATTAGGGGCACCGGAAGAGATCGCTGCAGCAGTAGGGTTTTTGACCAGTGATGCAGCCGGTTACATCACCGGCGAGACCCTTCACGTGAATGGCGGCATGAATATGCGTTGATGGCCTTGGGCTTGGCGGTTGCGTCGACCCAAGGGCGTCTATAAACTACCCCGCAGCTTTTGGCTTGCGGTTTCCAAATAGCTGGTTATCAACAACGGCTAATGTGAACGACTGGAGTACGTTAATGAGTACTATTGAAGAGCGCGTAAAGAAAGTAGTAGCAGAGCGCCTGAACGTTAAAGAAGAAGACATCCAGAACAGCTCTTCTTTCACAGAAGACCTGGGTGCTGACTCGCTTGACACCGTTGAGCTGGTAATGGCGTTGGAAGAGGAATTTGATACTGAAATTCCTGATGAAGAAGCCGAGAAAATCACCACGGTTCAAGAAGCTATCGACTACGTGAACGCCCACCAGTAAGGGCTGCGTCGATGCATCGAACCAGGGTGGGGTGCTAAGCCACCCGCTTTAAGAGCCGTCCTTTTGTAGGGCGGCTTTTTTGCTTTGCTGCCACAATGCTTATAACGTTCAATCTCCGTTATACTGTTGACCAAATTTAAGCAGCAAATGACCCGGATGGGTCGCGTCACCATGGATGCCTGGAGGAAAGCTGATGGCACGGAAAAGGGTAGTGGTAACTGGGTTAGGCCTGGTGACCCCAGTGGGTAATAGTGTTGATGAGTCGTGGGCCAACATTGTTGCAGGCAAAAGCGGTATTACGCCTATTGAACATTTTGACACCAGCGGTTTTAACACCCGCTTTGGTGGATCGATTAAAAACTTCGATATCAGTCCGTATCTGAACCCCAAAGATGCCCGCAAAATGGATCTCTTTATCCAATACGGGATGGCAGCGGGTGCCCAAGCGGTGGAAGACTCCGGTATCGAGTGTACTGAAGAAAATGCCGATCGCATCGGTGTGGCTATCGGCTCAGGCATTGGCGGCTTGCCGATGATTGAGCATAACCATAATGCGCTGATTAAGGGTGGGGCGCGCAAAGTGTCGCCGTTCTTTGTACCGGGCTCCATCATTAATATGATTTCCGGCAATATGGCGATTCAGCACGGTTTCAGAGGGCCCAACATCGCGATTACCACCGCGTGCACAACGGGTACCCACAATATTGGCTACAGCGCACGCACCATTGCCTACGGCGATGCTGATGTGATGATCTGTGGCGGCGCTGAAATGGCCACAACGCCGTTAGGCCTTGGCGGGTTTTCTGCTGCCCGTGCGCTCTCTACGCGTAATGATGACCCCGAAGCGGCAAGCCGCCCGTGGGATGCCGACCGCGATGGCTTTGTGCTTTCCGACGGTGCTGGTGTGTTGGTGCTTGAAGAGTACGAACATGCCAAGGCGCGGGGTGCCAACATCTATGTCGAGCTGGTTGGCTTTGGCATGAGTGACGATGCTTATCATATGACCTCGCCGCCAGAAGATGGGCGTGGTGCTGCGCTTTCCATGCGCAATGCAATCAAAGATGCTCAAATTGATGCTTCGCAGGTGCATTACATCAATGCCCACGGTACCTCCACGGCGGCGGGTGACCTGGCAGAAAGCCGTGCCATTGAGAGCGTTTTGGGCAGTGCGGCTAGCAGTGTGGCAGTGAGCTCGACCAAGTCGATGATCGGTCACCTGTTGGGTGCCGCGGGAGCGGTAGAAGCGGTGTTTAGCATCTTGGCTATTCGTGACCAGATCGCACCACCCACGATTAACCTGGATAACCCGCAGGAAGGCTGCAACCTTGATTATGTGCCGCACACGGCGCGAGATATGCGTATTGACGTTGCGCTCTCCAACTCATTTGGCTTTGGTGGCACTAACGGCTCGTTGCTATTTAAGAAGGTGTAGCCGGCGATGATGTCGCCCGCTTTACCTGACAATCAACAGGTACCGTTTGATGACCGTGGGTTTGCGTATGGGGATGGCGTGTTTGAAACGGTCCTGTTGCGCGCAGGTATACCGGTGTTGTGGGGTTATCACACCGCGCGTTTGAAGCGGGGCTGCCAGCGGTTGGGTATTCCAGTTCCCTGCCAAGCGTCGCTTGACACCACTTGGCAAGGGGCACCCACAGCAGCGCTGGAAGTGCTGAAACTTGTGGTTACCCGAGGCAGCGGTGGGCGCGGCTACGCCGAGCCTGAAACTGTCTCACCCCGCTTGCTTAGCCGTCGAACACCCTTTCAGCCGTTGGTTGGCCGCTGGCAGCAAGGTGTCACCGTGCGGCTTTGCCACCTGCGCCTTGGGCATCAGCCCTGTTTGGCAGGTATTAAACATCTAAACCGTTTGGAAAATGTCCTGGCTCGTCGCGAGTGGAGCGATACCTCAATTGCCGAAGGCCTGCTGGCAGACACTGCAGGCTGTGTCGTTGAAGCGACCAGCATGAACATTTTTTGGCGTCAGTCGGGAGCCGTATTGACTCCACCGCTTGACCAATGCGGGGTGGCCGGTACGCTGCGAGCTGCATTGATTGACCAAGGGGCTGTTGCGCAAGCGCCGTTGCCGCTTGACGAGATTGTGGCTGTCGAACAGCTTTGGGTGGCTAATTCGGTACAGGGCATGTGGCCTGTTACTACACTGCTCGCGGCAGATGGCTCGCCGCTCGCACGCTGGCCGCTCAGCACGAAAGATCCACTGCAGCGCTTGGCGCATCAATTACTGGGTTATGAGACAGGCTATGAGCCATCGGCTTGTTAGCTCGTGCTGCAAAATTATTCGAGGTGTCATGGTGAAACGTTTATTCATCGCTTTGCTGGTCGTCGTGATGGTTGGGGCGGCAAGTGCGGTGGGCGGCTATTTCTATTGGCAGAGCCGATTAGAAACGCCACTCGCCCTCGACGAACCGATGCTTTATCAGGTTCCCTCCGGTGCTGGGTTCAATCAAGTTGTGGCCCAGTTAGAAGCGCAGGGCATCGTCAATGACGCTTGGGCATTTCGGCTGTTGGCGCGAGTTGAGCCCGAGCGTGTGCCGCGGCTGCGCACCGGCGAGTACCAGCTGCTGCCTGGCATGAGTGGCCTTGAAATGATGGCGCTGCTGGGCAGTGACAGAGTAGTCACCTATTCGCTGACCATTCCTGAAGGGTGGTCTTTTCGGCAAATGCGCGAACTGCTGAATGCAGCCCCAAAGCTGGATAATCGCACCGCTGAGTTGAGCGATGAAGAGATCATGGCGCTGCTTGATCGCGAAAATACCTTTCCAGAAGGCTGGTTCTTCCCCGATACCTACCGCTACCACTTGGGCATGAGCGACGTTGATATTTTGCGTCAATCACTTGGCCGGATGGAGCGAATTCTAGAGGAGGTGTGGGAAGAGCGTGCCGACGACCTAACCATTGAGTCTCCTTATGAGGCGCTGATCATGGCCTCCTTGATTGAGCGCGAAACCGGTGCGCCAGAGGAGCGGCGTGAAATTGCGGGGGTGTTTAAGCGCCGTATGGAGCAGGGAATGCGCCTGCAAACCGACCCGACGATTATTTATGGCATGGGCGAACGTTATGACGGGCGGATTACCCGCGCCGATATCCGCGAGGCCACGCCATATAACACCTACGTGATTGACGGGATGCCGCCCACGCCGATTGCCCTGCCAGGGCGCGCCTCATTAGAAGCGGCGGTGAATCCATTGCCGGGTGAAACCCTCTATTTCGTTGCCCGCGGCGATGGCACGCATCACTTCTCACGCACGCTGCGCGAGCACAATAACGCCGTTAACCGCTATATTCGTAATCGATAAGGGAACATGATGACCAAGCGCGGACGCTTCATTACGCTGGAAGGCGGTGAAGGCGTGGGAAAATCCACTAATGTGGGCTTTGTCGCCGAGTTGCTTGAAGCCCAGGGTTTGGAAGTGGTGCGCACCCGCGAGCCAGGCGGCACCGTTCGCGGTGAAGCTATTCGTGGGCTGCTGCTGGACCCCGCACCGCAAGAGCCGCTGCATGTAGACGCCGAGCTGCTGCTGATGTTTGCCGCGCGAGCACAGCACTTGGCGGAAAAAATTCTGCCTGCCTTGGCGCGGGGGGCGTGGGTAGTGTGCGATCGCTTTACCGATGCCACTTTTGCCTATCAGGGCGGTGGGCGTGGCATTGCCAATGAGCGTATCGCGGTGCTGGAGAATTTTGTTCAGCAGGGGCTTTCGCCTGACTTGACCCTATTGCTTGATATGCCCGAGAACGCTGCAAAACAGCGCTTAGAGTCACGCCTGCGTGATCGCTCTGAACAGCGCGACCGCTTTGAGCAGGAGCAGGCCGACTTCTTTCAGGCCGTGCGGAACGCCTACTTGGCGCGTGCGCAGGAAGCACCCGAGCGCTTTGCGGTGATTGATGCCCAGCACTCACTCGACACGGTGCAAGCGCAGATCCGTCACACCCTGTTGGAACGGGTTGCAGAATGGCGTTAACCGGCGTGATGCCGTGGCACCAGGCCACCTGGCAGCAGTTAACCCGCTTGGCCGATGGTGGGCGTATGCCTCATGCGCTGTTAATTCACGGTGCCCATGGCGTGGGTAAGCAGCAGTTGGCCGAGGCGTTAATCGCACGAACGCTATGCGCCGCACCCGCTGATCAAGCCTGTGGTCATTGCCATAGCTGCGCCATGCTGGCATCGGGCTATCACCCTGACCTGCTGCGTGTCTCGCCGGAAGAGGGCAAACGCCAAATTCGTATTGACCCGATTCGCGAGGTTAACCGGTTTGTCTCGCAAACGGCCCAGCAGGGGGGTTACCGTGTCATCGTGATTTCACCCGCTGAGGCCATGAACATTGCCGCCGCCAATGCGCTGCTCAAAAGCCTTGAAGAGCCTGGCGATAAGACGCTGTTTATTCTGCTGTCGGATGTGCCTTCGCGGATGCTGGCGACCATCCGTTCCCGTTGCCAGCAGTGGTCACTGCCAAGCGTTGCCTTTGAGGCATGTCGCGGCTGGCTAATTGAGCAGCTTAATAGCGCCGACGAAGCCTACTTTTGGTGGCAGGTAGCGGGCGGATTGCCGCTGCTGGCGGTGGAGCTGGCTGCGCCGGAAGAGCGCGCGTTGCGCCATCAGATTCACGATAGTTTCGAGCAGTTAGTGCGCGGTGCAGAGCCCGTTTCGGAAGCGGCGCGCCTGGACCGCCAGGCGATAGATGCCATCTTGTGGTACGGTATCGCCTGGCTGGAAGACCTGATTCGTCTCGGTTTATCCGGTGAGGCGGCGGTGTTGCATAACCCCGATCTTGAGCCGCTCTATCGCCAAGCGGTTAAGAATGGTCGCGTGCAAGATTGGTTCCGCCTGTTGGATTTTGCCCGTGAACAGCGGCGTCTGTTGGCGGTGGGGGCTAATCCCAATCCCCAGTTGGTGCTAGAAGCATGGTTAGTACGCTGGGCGGCTCTGTTACGTTCCTAGTCGCGATACTAAGTCGCGATATACTCAGTCACGATATACTCAGTCGCGATACTACTAGTAGCGTTGAGAGCCACCGCGTTATTTCCCACAAGAGCAGCGAGGTCGTTATGTCAGCCCAGAAAGCGCTTTCTCTCACCGTCCCCGATGTGCCGACGCTGCTTTCCGCTTACATGCCTTTTTTAGATCGTGGGGGGATGTTTGTTCCCACCAACAAGCCTTATGCACTCGGCCAGCAGGTGTTTTTACTGCTTACCCTGCCGGGTGAAAGCGAACGCCTTTCGGTCACCGGCCACGTGGTGTGGGTGTCGCCTGAGGGCGTTAGCGGGCGGCGTATGCCCGGCATTGGGCTGCATTTTAGTCAGCAAGATTATCATGTGCGTGATCGTATCGAGACGCTGCTTGCCGGTCAGTTAGACAAAGCGGCGCCATCGTTCACGCTCTGACGTAAACCGTTACTTCTGTCGAGACCCGTATGTTTGTTGATTCACACTGTCATTTAGATCGCTTGTCGGAACAAACCCACGGGGGTGACATTGCCGCCACGCTGGCAGCGGCGCGTGCTGCCCGCGTCAGCCAATTTCTTGCCATTGCGGTCACTTTAGAAGATATGCCGCAACTGGCCGCTATTGCCCGTGCCCATCACGATGTGGCGATTTCTGCCGGCTTGCACCCCTTACATAGCACTGAAAATGAGCCTAGTGTTGCCGATATAAAAGACGCCGCTGAACGCTATGGCGCGGTAGCGATTGGTGAGACCGGGCTGGATTACCACTACCGCGACAGCGTACCCATAGAGGTTCAGCACGAGCGGTTTAAGCGGCATTTGATGGCGGCGCAAGAGTTGGAACTGCCGGTGATTATCCATACCCGCGAAGCGAAAGAGCAAACGCTGGCGCTGCTGCGTGAATATAGCGACCCGCGAGTGGGCGGTGTATTACACTGTTTTACTGAAGACTTGGCGATGGCACGTGAAGCGGTGCGGCTAGGCTTTTATATCTCGCTATCGGGCATCATCACCTTCCGTAATGCTGCATTGCTGCGAGAACTGGCCCGCCAACTGCCGTTAGACCGCCTGCTGATAGAGACCGACAGCCCCTATTTAGCGCCCGTTCCTCATCGTGGTAAGCCCAATGAGCCAGCCTGGGTGGTAGAAGTAGCCGAGTGTATTGCCAACGAGCGGGGCATTAGTGTGGATGAAGTGGCGATGCAGACCACCGCTAACTTTTATCAACTGTTTCGTGCCGCCGCACCTGATGCACCCGAGCACGTTAAAGAGGCGCTGGCACACTCTGGGCTTTTATAGCCCTTTGGTTTTTTTATAGCCTAATGCGCCTTAAAGACGCTCAAGCGAGGTGGGCGAGATGAATATTGATCGATTGCTGCAACAGCGCGATGTGGATGGGGGGCGCGGAGAGACAAGCGCTATTCCGCCGCTAGATGAATGGCAGCCTGCGCTTTCTGGCGATATGAATATCAACATTCACGCCGATGGTAGCTGGTGGCACGAAGGCCAGCCCTTTGCTCGCCCCAGGGTGGCGCGCTTATTGGCAACGCTGCTGCGCTTTGATACTGACGGCTACTGTTTAGTCACGCCGGTTGAGCGCTGGCGCATCCAGGTCGAAGACCTGCCGCTGGTCGCTGTAGAAGCTGATTTCCGTGACGATGCTTGGTGGTTCACCACCCAGTTTGACGATGTTGTGCGCCTAGATACCGAGCATCCACTGTCTATCACGTTAAATCCGCAAGGCGAAGCGGTGCCGCAATTGCCGGTGCGTTTTGGGCTAGCGGCACGGCTACACCGCAATGTGTATTACCAGCTCGTTGAGGCAGCAGAAACCCGTGATGCAGGCGATGGCACTTATGAGGTGGGAGTGATGAGCGCTGGGCAATGGTTTGCCTTGGGCCAGCTTGATGATGAATCGCCAGGCGAGGTGCTGTGAAGTTAACGGCTGAGCAGCAAGCGGTTGTCAATCACCGCGCTGGGCATGCGCGAGTGGCGGCGGTGGCAGGGGCAGGCAAAACCACCACCATGGCCGCGCGCGTGCTGCATTTATTGGCGAGCGGCGTATCGCCAAAGCGTATTTTGGTGCTGATGTTTAACCGCTCCGCCAAAGATGACTTCCAACGTCGTTTAGCCTCTATGGCACCCGCTGGCCAGGCGCTGCCGGATGTGCGCACTTTTCACTCTTTGGGTCACCGATTAACCCAAAGCCTGTGCCGCTGGGGGGCGTTCGCGCCGCGCCGTCTTTTATCTGCCGATTGGCAGTTAGAACGCCTGCTTCGCCAAGCGAGTCTTAATGTGCTGCGTGATGCGGTAGCGCGTCGCGATGCGGCCTTAGAAGGTGATCGGCTTGAGGCCTTGGCGCACTTTTGCGGCTTAGTGAAAGCGGAAATGATCACCCCTGAAGCGCTCTATGAGCGGCTTAATTTCGAACCGGATACCGACTATTTTCCAGCGGCCTTTGCTGAGGCAGAGCGGCTATTAAATGACGAAGGGCTAATGACCTATGCCGATTTACTGTATCGGCCCTTGCTGGCGCTAGAGGCAGATAGTGCCCTACGAGGCAGGGTGGAAGGCTTTCTAGACCATGTCATCATTGATGAATACCAAGATATCAACACTGCCCAGCAGCGCCTGCTCTCCGTGCTGGTGGGTACCCATGCTGAGGTCATGGCGGTGGGCGATGCCAATCAGTGTATTTATGAATGGCGTGGTGCTAAGCCCGACACCATGCTGGAAAATTTTACCGCCACCTTTGGCGAGGCGACGGATTACCCGTTATCGACCACCTTTCGCCACGGCCATGCCTTAGCGCTAGCCGCCAACCATGCCATTGCTGCCAATCAGCGGCGGCCAGACCAGCTATGCCTCGCCGCGGCCAACAACCCGGAAACGCGTGTTTCCGTGGGGCAAGGCAGCCGCTTGCTGCTTGATGCGCTGATGGATTGGCAGGCTCAGGGCCGAGCGCTCAACGAGACCAGTTTGCTGGTGCGCAGCTGGGCGCTCTCAGTGCCGTTTCAACTGGCGCTGCTGCAGGCAGGTATTCCGTTTCGGCTTCAGCGGGAGGATCGCTTTGTCTTTCGTCTGCCGCTCGTTCAGGCGCTGGCAGGCTATTTAAAGCTGTCACGCCGGCCTGATTTACTTCGCGACCCGCAGCAGCTATTACTGCTGCTTTCCCAGCCGACGCCCTTTGTTGCCAGAGAGCGCCTGCAGCGGTTATCCCAGCAGTTAGCCACGACTCAGCAGTGGCCTGAACGGTATGACCCCGTCCTCACCGAGTTAAAGCCAATCCAGCGGCGCACGCTTAAAAAGCGCTGGGTGTTGCTATGCGAGCTGCCTCAGTTGAGTGCCTGGCCGCCTGCCAAGCTGCTACGTCACGTTGTCGACAGCATTGATGCGGAAAAAACCCTCAAGCGCGCGGCTGCTAGGCGAGATAAAGGCGAAGAAGACGTTCGTTTGCTTGACGTACTCATTGAGCAAGCGCAAAGCGTGCAAGACCCAGACGCCTTTATTGAACTACTTGAACGCCCGGTCGAAAATCAGGCCGGTGGCGTACTGATTAGCACCGTGCACGGTGCCAAGGGGCTTGAGTGGCCGCTGGTGGCGGTCGCGGGCGTCAATGAAGAAGATTTCCCCCACTACAGCCGCGATAATCCGCTCAGCGATGAGCGCTTGGAAGAAGAGCGACGGCTCTTCTACGTGGCCATCACCCGTGCTCAAGAGCAGCTGTTAATGCTTCACGATGGTGGCGTGCATCGTCCCAGTCGCTTTATTGCCGAAAGTGCCTGGCAAGACAGTATGCGCGTGGCGTCCTGCTTGGCGAGCGCCAGCGCGCCAGCTGCTTCCCTCCAGGTGGCGTCGGTCAGTCTGGTTAAGCGTTACTTGGCGCGACTTGGCCGCGACGATATTGTTCTCGCCGCTGCGCAGGTTGAAGAGGCTAAAGCGGGTTATTCATCAGACACGCGCTTTTACCCTGGCCAGCGGCTTCATCATGAGGTGTTTGGGGAAGGCGAAGTAGCCGCAGTAGAAGGAAATCCTAGCGACCCGGTGATCGATGTGCGTTTTGACCAAGCCGGACGCCGGCGGCTCATCGCCCGCCGTGCGCCGATACGGCTCTTGGAAAATAGGCTATTGGAAAACACTCAGGTGCCGCTGTAAACGTGTTTGAACAAAAATCTGCCGCATTCTGCGATTCGATTCTCCGAATGAATCGACAGTTAAGGCAGAGCAAGGCGTCAGCCTTGCAGGTATAACTGGATAGAT
>LDZP01000075.1_pt1 | contig 164522 bp, 142 predicted proteins | sample 615351 | NCBI WGS metagenome assembly LDZP01 (sample SAMN03408296, study PRJNA278302) | terrestrial metagenome | isolation source: oil reservoir sample I1 | place: USA: Alaska, North Slope, Ivishak formation | collected 2013
TAACCAAGCCATTCCCTCGGGCAGTCGTCTTGGAAGCAGAAACCAGGAAGGTAACGACCTGGGAATCCGCCACTACAATCTCTGATTTAGTGGTCGGAGGATGTCAATCGCTGTCAGTGCTCTCGCTATCAGTGTTCGCATGGTCGCTGTTCTCATTATAGCGGCCACGTTTACCGTGCTTGCCTCGATACTCTTCATGCGCCTCACGCATGGCGTTACGGAGTGCTTCTTGCTCTTCGTCTGAGAGAATGTCCGCCACCCGCTCTCTGTGCTCTTCACGCAGGGCGCGCATCGCTTCACGGTGCTCGGCGTGTGCTGCGTTGAGTTCAGCCTGTTTCTCTTCAGAAATGTCAGCGCGGTCATACACTGCTTGGCGATGTTCTTCCATGCGCTCTTCCATGCGCTCAAAATCAGCGCCGCGGCCTTCGCGGTCACCGTGGCTATAAGCTTGAGCAGTAAGCGCCAGCGGAGCAATGGCGATAGCCAGCAGGGCAGGGGCAAACAGTTGGCGAATTGACATTTTCTTAGCATTTGAAACGTTCATCGTGTTTCTCCTAGTGAGTTGATGATGTCAGTATCGCTGGTGTAAGTGCAAAACGATGGTACAGAGTGTGCAACAATCATGGCTTTGCTGTCGTTGAACGGCTTGCTGTAAACAATATTGTAGCTGGGCTGGTCGTAACCGCTAGGTGAGGGGTCACCTATTGATCAAGGAGAAAGACAGTGTCGCGAACCAAGCTAATCTGCGGGTGGCAGCGCTATGGAACGCTGGCCACCCTGCGCCGTGTTACCGGCCTGGGGGCGCTTGCCTTAATGCTGAGCGGCTGTAGCGCTACCCAACATGTCAGCCAAGGCGACCCCGCCATTGAAACCAGTGGGTTGCGTGAACCGCAGCCCTTTACGCGCTTGGCACCCAGCACCTATACGCCAGAAGAGTGGCCCCAGGCGTTAAAGGCTGAGGTATATCTGCCTGATCAATCAAACGGTGCGCTGCGCCCCGCCGCCTTATTGGTGCATGGCGGCGGCTGGCGTAATCGCACGCCGGAAGATATGCAGGGCATCGCCGAACAGCTGGCGGGGCAAGGTTATGTCGCGGTCAATATTGAACACCGCTTTGTGCCGGAGTACCGCTTCCCTACCCAGCTGCACGATTTGCAGCAAGCCATGAAATGGATTCACGCCAACGCAGGCGAGTGGCAGGTGGATACCCAGCGCATTGTGGGCGTCGGGTTTTCATCGGGCGCGCATTTGGTGAGTTTGCTGGCGCTGGCGGGGGTAGAAGGGCCGCTGGCCGAACCTTACGGCGGCGAGCAGAGCCGTTTAGCCGCGGTGTTGGCGGGCGGCCTGCCCAGTGATTTGCTCAAGTTTAATGATGGGCGCTTGGTGGTCGACTTTATCGGCGGAACCCGCGCCGAAGAAAATGCAGCCTATCGCCTTGCTTCCCCCGCCCGGCAGATTACCCCGCAGGCACCGCCGTTTTTTCTCTTTCACGGCAAGTGGGATCAACTGGTGCCGGTAGACCACGCCACGGATTTCTATCAAGCCCTGCAGGATAACCACATCGAGAGCGAGCTTTACTTGCAGCGCTTCCGCGGCCACTTTGCCAGCTTTTTGCTGCGCGGCAGCGCCATTGATGCGGGCATCGCGTTTCTCAATCGGCAGGTTAACCCTTAACCCTTATTTCTTAACCTTCTGGCTGATACTTATAACCGACCCCGTACACCGAGCGGATGATTTCCAGTTCAGGCAGCGCTTCGTGGATCTTCTTGCGCAGTTTTTTGATGTGGCTGTCCACGGTGCGCTCCGAGACAATGCGGTTGTCGCGGTACATGTGGTCCATCAGCTGTTCACGGCTGAAAATGCGCCCCGGCGCCTGCATCATCACCCGCAACAGCTGAAACTCCACCGCCGTTAGCCCTAAATCCTGCCCGTGGGCGAGCGCCTGCCAGCCATCTTCGTTTAACACCACCGGTGCGTTTTGCACCTTGGCCGGCGCATCGGCTGCCGCTTGGCTACGGCGCAGCACGGCCTTCACGCGGGCAACCACTTCACGGGGGCTGAACGGCTTGCAAATGTAATCATCGGCACCTAACTCCAGCCCCAGCAAACGGTCGACCTCTTCCACTTTGGCGGTGACCATAATGATCGCAGTGGCCGGCCACTGCTGGCGAATTTCCCGGCTGAGGGTGAGGCCATCTTTACCTGGCAGCATGATATCGAGAAGCACCAACGCCGCGGCGTGCTGTTCCAGCCACGGTATCACCTCATCGCCGTGGCTTAGGGTCGTTACCTCAAAACCATGGGTGGTTAAGTAATCCGCCATCAGGCGGGCAATCTTCGGTTCGTCTTCAACAATCAGCAAAGAAGCGGCTTGAGACATAGCGGTAAACTCGCTTAATAGTGAACGTGCATTAACAGTGAACGTAAGCTAATCAGCGGCCAATAGAGGAAAACGCAGGGTCCAGCGTAGCCCACCTAGCGTTGAAGCAGAGGGCGTAAGCGTGGCACCGTGAGCATTAATCAAGGCGCTGGCGATGGAGAGCCCTAATCCGCTGCCGCCACTGGCTCGGCTACGCGAGCCTTCAACGCGATACAGGCGCTCGGTCAAGCGGGCAAGTTCCCCCTCAGGCACCCCCGGTGCACTATCTTCCCAGCTCACCACGGCAACGCCCTGCTGCGCGGTGAGGGTAACACGCAGCTCGCCCGGCGGTTGGGTGTAGGCACAGCTGTTATCCAACAGGTTATTCCATAGCTGGCGCAGGCGTTGGGCATCGCCACGAATCATAATGCCCGGGGTGATTTGTTCGGTTAGCGTTAAACCGCTTTCCTTTAACCAGCGGTCGGCGTCGGCCAGGCGGCTAGCCAGGCATTCGCTCAAGTCCATCGGTGCCAGCTGCATATCCAGCGCGCCCGCATCGCTTTGCGAAAGGAGCCGTAAATCGGTGACTAAACGCTCAAGCTGCCCCACCTCTTGCGCCAGTGAGCCCAGATTTTCCTGATTAAGCGGGCGAATGCCATCCTGCATGGCTTCGATCTCGCCGCGCAGCACCGCCAGCGGCGTGCGCAGCTCATGCGCCGTGTCAGACACCCAGCGGGCGCGGGCATCGCGGCTGGCTTCTAAGGTGGCGGCGAGCACGTTGAAATCACGCGCCAAACGCGAAAGCTCATCGCGGCCACGTTCGGGCAGCCGAGTGCGGTAGTCGCCTTCGGTGAGCCGCAGCGTGGCACCGGCTAATGCCCGCGTGCGCCGCCCTAACCACCAGGAAAGCCCGCCCGCCAGTAACAGCGAAGCAATGCCGAGTGAGATGACAATCAGCACCAGATTACGCTGCTGGCGTTCCAGAAAGCGGTTTTCCATGCGCTCCATCATTTCCCTGGGGGGGCGAAAGCCCAGCGAGCCGATAGTCGTTTCGCCGCTGCGCAGCGCCAGCCAATGCCAGTTGCCCGCGTTTTCGCGCCCGCTGTGGGGCGGCACTACAAAGCGGCCATCTGCGGCGCGCAGGGTGAAATCACGCGCTTCGCCCAGCGGGGAAGGCCGGTCGCGGTGTTCCTGGCCCAGTTCAAAGCGGACAATAAACGGCCAGCGTTCGGGAGATTGCTCCAGCCATTCCCAGCCCTGCTGGGTTTCCCAACGAGTGACAAGGCCATCCGCCAGCAGCGTTGCCCGGCGTTCTTGCGCCTGGTTGAGGTAGTCGTAAAAGCCGCGGTCAATACTGTAAGAGACCGCCAGAAACATGCTGGCTGAGATCGCGACATTAACGCTGAGAATAATCACAAACAGCTTGAGCCCCAGCCGGGAAGGCCGCCATTGGCGGATGGATGCGAGCAGCGCCATCAGTGGGCACCCTCTTTTTTATCCAAGGCGGGCTGGCGCGGCGCGCTAAGCCGTTCGCGAATATTCTCCATGCCCAGGTAAAGGCAGGGCACTAGAATCAGCAGGATCACCGTGGCGAACAGCATGCCGAAGCCGAGCGAGATCGCCATGGGAATCATAAAGCGCGCCTGCCGGGAAGTTTCTAAAATCATCGGTGCCAAGCCTAGAAACGTTGTCAGTGTGGTCATCATAATCGGCCGTAAGCGGCGCGTGGCGGCGGCCACAATGGCTTCTCGGGCGGCCATGCCCTCGCGGCGTTTGCGGTTAGCGTAGTCGATCAGCACCAGGGCGTCGTTAATCACCACGCCTGAAAGCGCCAGCATTCCCAGCAGGCTGATAATGGAAAGCCCGAAACCCATAATCATATGCCCGGCAATGGCACCAACAATACCAAAGGGAATCGCGGCCAATACCAGCAAGGGCTGCAGGTAGCTTCTAAACGGAATCGCCAACAGCGCATAAAGGGCGGCAATCATTAACCACATGGACGTTTTCAGCGTGGCTAAGTTGTCGGCGGTATCCTGTTGGCGGCCGCCCATCGTGACTTCCAGCCCCGGCCAGGTGGATTCAAGGTCGGCAAACACCTCTTCTTGTAGCGTGGCGAGCACTTGGTTGATGGCTTGATCGCTTTCGGAATCAGCGGTAACGGTGATAATGCGCCGCCCGTTGATGCGCACCAGGCTGCTAGAGGCTTGGCTAATAGTGATATCGGCCACCCGGGAAAGCGGCACGCTCAGCCCATCAGGGGTGCGCACCGGCATACGGTAAAGCTCGTTCAAGCTGTCGCGGTTGTCGTTGGGCAGGCGTACTTCAACGCTGATTTCGCTGCGCCCCACGTACTGCTCAAGCGCGGTGGCACCTTGCAGCGGCCCGCGCAGGGCTTGAGCTAGGTTGTTGCCGGTTAGCCCGAGTGCGCGACCCTCGGCTGAAAGGCGCATCTCTAGCTGCGGTTTGCCATCGCCCAGGCCGCTGTCGATATCCGTGAGGCCATAGCCGCCCAGCGTTTCCGCTAGCCGTTCGGCGGCGGCTTCCAGCACTTGGGTGTTCGGGTGCGAAAGGCGCAGGCTGAGTGCCGCGCCGCTACCGGGGCCACCGACGTCAGACTCAAAGCGCACGGACTGTGCCCCAAGTAAATCGCCGGTTAGCTCGCGCCATTCTCGGGCAATGCGCGAGGGCGGCCACGCTTCCAGGCTCTCGCTGGCAATGTCTAAACGCACTTCTAAACTTTCGCCATCCAAGCGGCTGCGTGAACTGCTGAAGCTAAGCGTTTCTTCGCGCTCGCTGAGCTCTTCAGCCGCATCAAGCAGCTGTTGGCTAAGCTCGCGGCTAATGCTGATATTGCTGCCAATCGGTAGCGTGACCGATGCTTGCACCTGATCCGATTCCACCCGTGGCATCAGCGAAAAGCCCAAACGCCCGCTCATCGCCCAGGAAAGCGCGATCAGCAGAATGGCGATGCCCAGCGAAATACTCAGCAGGCGCTGATTGAGGGCGCGCTGCAGGAACGGTTCAAACTGGCGATAAGTAAAGTGGTGCAAGCCACCCTGAAGGCGCTGGCGCAGCGCTTCAAGGGGGCGCTGCCATGCTGGGGTTTGGCGGGGCTTGCGGCTATGCGCTAAGTGGGCTGGCAGAATCACCAGCGCTTCCAGCCAGGAGATTAAAAACACGGTCACCACCACCACCGGCACGGTGGCAAAAATCAGCCCTAAAAAACCGGGCAAAAACAGCAGCGGCAGGAACGCGACGATATTGGAGAGAATCGCGAAGGTCAGCGGCGTGGCAATTTCGCTAGCGCCTTTTACCGCCGCATCGCGCAGCGAATAGCCCTCTTCCCGGTAGCTGTAGATATTCTCGCCGACGATAATGGCGTCATCGACGACGATCCCCAGCGCGATAATAAAGGCGAACATCGACATCATATTGAGCGAAACGCCGATCCAGGGCAAAAACAGCATCGCGCCGAGAAACGCCGTTGGAATACCCAGCGTGACCCAGAACGCCAGCCGCGCTTCTAAAAACAGCGCCATTAGCACCAATACCAGCGCTAGCCCCATCCAGGCATTTTTTAACAGCAGGCTGAGGCGGGCTTCATACACTTCTGAACTGTCGCGGGAAATATCCAGGCTGACGCCTTCGGGCATGTTGGCGCGCAGGCGCTCAAGCTCACCGTTAACCGCTTCGGAGATGCTGGTCGGGGTTTGGTCGCCAATCTGGTAAACATCCACCGAGAGCCCCGGCTGGCCGTTATAAAACTCTTCACGGTCGGTTTCAGCAAAGCCGTCGCTGACCCTGGCGATATCGCCCAGGGTAATCGGTGCCCCTTGGGTGCTGGTAAGAATAGGCAGCGCGGCAAAGGCCTCGGCGCTGTTGCGCCGCCCCTGATAGCGAATCAGCCACTCGCCTTCCGCCGTGGTGAGCTGGCCGCTGGCAAGATCGAGCGCCTCTTCGGCAATGCGGCTGGCAAGTGCCTGGTGATCAAGGCCAAAGCGCTCAATGGCTTCTTCGTCGAGATGAACGTGAATCTCCCGCGCGCGGTTGCCGGAAAGCTCCGCACGGGAAATACCGGAAGTAGCTTGCAGCTCGCCGCGCACGTTTTCAGCCGCGTCGTGCAGTGCCTCCAGGCCAACCTGGCCGTATACCTGCAGGCTCAACACGCTGCGTGAGCGCCCCGCAAGGGTAAAGCGCGCGGGGTCGGCGGCGCTGGGCAGGGTGGTGATAGCGTTCACCGCCTGCTGGATATCTTGATAGGCGCGCATCACATCAATGCCGTCTATCAGCGTGGCGCTGACATTGGCGCTGCCTTCACTGGCGGTGGCGGTCAGCTCATCGATGCCTTCTACATCGGCAATCGCGGCTTCCACCGGCAGCAGCAGGCTCTGTTCCACATCTTCCGGCGTGGCACCAGGGTAGCTGATAGTGACTTGAACAATTTCGGTGTCGAACTCAGGGAATATCTCTTTTTTAATCGCCAGCGACGCCATGAGACCGCCGACGATAAACAGCACCATCAGTAAGTTGGGCGCGACACCGTGATCCACCATCCACGCCAATGGGCCCCGTGGCACCTTCATGAATTATCTCCCGACTTATCTCCCCGCTCATCTCCCGGTTCATTTCCCCGTTCATGTCCCGGTTCATTGCCTGCTTGAGCCGGGGTGTCGTTAGGGCGGCGAATGCGAACGAGCTGGCCTTCTCTGGGCTGTGCCAAGCCTGCGATGACAACCCGCTGGCCGGTTTCCAAGCCGCTACGAATCAAAGCGTCATCTTCACCGCGGTAGGCCAGCGTGACCGGCGTGCGGCGTAGGCGGTTTTCCTCATCTACCCGCCACGCCACGTCTCCTGGGCGCAGCGCGGCAGAAGGCAGCGAGATAAGCTGCTCTTGAATAGCCGGTTGAAAGGAGACGCGCAGAATATCGCCCAGGCGCAGGGCGGGGCCGTCGCTTGCCAGCGCCAGCGGGTCGTTAACGGCGATTAACAGCTGCGCCTGCAGGCCGTTTTCTTCCAAACTGGGCAGCATCGACACCAGCGTGCCTTCACGCGTTGCGCCTTCAGGCCAACCGCGGCTGGTTAAGGTGACGCGGCTGCCCGCTTCCAGCCATTCTGTCCATTCGCTGGGAAGAGAAGCACGCACCCAAAACTGCTCAACGCCCACCAAATGCAGCACTTCAGTGCCTTGGCTGAGCAGGCTGCCAGCCCCCACCAAGCGTTCTTGCACCATGGCTCGCCAGGGGGCGGTGAGCGTGGCTCGCTCAACGTTGAGCGCCGCCTGGTCGCGCGCCACCCGCGCTTGGGTAACCTGCGCTTGGGCTTGGCGCAGCTGTGGTTCCCGCAGCACCAGCGCTCGCCGCTCTGCCGAGAGCTGGCGTCCAAAGGATTCGTACTCGCTGCGGGCGCGCTGCTGCTCTGCCTGTTCTAGCGCAAGCGCCGCTTGTGCGTTGGCTAACTGCGCCTGGGCATCTTCCAGGCTTAGCATTAGGTCGGCTTGGTCAATATAGGCAACGGGGGCGCTTTGCTCGACCACTTGGCCAGGCACCACGCCCTCGGCAAAATGCTCAAGCTGCCCGGCCACACGGCTTGCCAGCATCGTTTCTTGCTCTGCCTCAACGCGCCCAAAACCGTACAGGTTAGGCGCTTGCGCACTAGCGCTCACCGTGATGGTATCTACCATGGCAGGCAACGGCTCGGGCGGCGGCGTGCGCGCTATGCGGGGCGGTTGGGTCACAATCCACCAGGCTAGCGCCGCGCCGCCAACAAGCGTCAACAGCGCGGCCACGGCGCTCAGCCGAATACGACCATACTGGGAAAGTGAAAAAGGGCGGTGGTAGGTCATGGTCGCGGGTTATTCCTTGGCGAAAAGCGAAACGTATGTCAGAAAACGCACTTTATGTTAGAAAACGAAACTTAGAGCTGTACGGGCGTATCATGCTAGCATCACCCAACGTCACGCAGCGATTAGGTAAGCAATGTGCAATTTGCGTGCAACGTGTTATGCCGGCAGCCACTACTATATATATGACGGCTACGAGGCGTGATAGCTTCCTTGGCTGGCGCTAAATTCGACGATAAGAGACTGACTGGTCTACTTTTAGTGATATGAAAAATACTGCAACGCGCGACAAATTAATTGATAGTGGCGCCCAGCTGATTAGTCACCACGGCTACAACGCGACGGGCATTAATGCCGTTTTAAAAACCTGCGGTGTGCCCAAAGGCTCCTTTTATCACTACTTCTCCAGTAAAGAAGATTTCGGGCTGGCGGTTATTGAGCGCTTTGCCACCACCTATGACGAAACGCTGGTGGCGCTGCTGGAAGATAGCCACACCCCGCCGCTTGAACGCTTAAGGCGCTACTTCGCGGCAGGCCGTGCCGATATGCACGAGTGCGACCACGCCACGGGCTGCTTGATTGGCAACCTTGGCCAGGAGCTTTCGGGGCAGAGTGACACCTTCCGCGATGCACTCAACCTTGTGTTCCAGCGCTGGGAGCAGCATTTTGTGCGCTGCCTGCAAGAGGCGCAAGCGCGAGGAGATATCCCCGCCCATACCACGCCAGAAGCGCTTGCCAGCTTTATTCTTTCCGGCTGGGAGGGCGCTATTTTGCGTGCGAAAACGCTGAAATCCGTCGCGCCAATGGAACACTTTGAAGCTATTTTGTTCGATCATGTCTTAGCGCTCTCGCCTTCATGCGAGTGACGGCAAGTGGCTAACCGGCGGGCGCACGCGCTGCTTTTTTGGCCAGCGCCGGCCTAGCCTTTCGGAAAACTGCCCAAGACAAGACGAAGCGGGTGAAAAACTGGATAATGGCCGCCATTCGTCTGATGCGTTGGCGCTCAGGCACACTCATTACTCCGGACGCCCGTTCATGGAAATCAAAGTTAACTATCTCGACAACCTCCGTTTAGAGGCCAAGTTCGACGACTTCACGGTCATCTCTGACCAGCCGATTCGCTATAAAGGCGACGGTTCTGCGCCTGGGCCGTTTGACTATTTTTTAGCGTCTTCCGCCATGTGTGCCGCTTACTTCGTCAAGGTGTACTGCAACGCTCGCGATATCCCCACCGAAAATATTCGCCTGTCGCAAAACAACATCGTCGACCCGGAAAACCGCTATAAGCAGATTTTCAAAATTCAGGTCGAGCTGCCGGAAGATATTTCTGAAAAAGACCGCCAGGGCATTCTGCGCTCGATCGACCGCTGTACGGTAAAGAAGGTGGTGCAGGAAGGCCCTGAATTCCAAGTCGAGACAGTAGAAAACATCGACGAAGACGCCCAGGCGCTGTTGATGGGCGCGCCGCAAGGCGGCAGCACGACCTATATCGAGGGCAAAGACCTGCCGCTAGAGCAGACCATCGCCAATATGAGCGCGATTCTGGCGGGTCTCGGCATGAAAATAGAAATTGCCTCCTGGCGTAATATCGTGCCCCACGTTTGGTCGCTGCATGTTCGCGATGCGGCTTCACCAATGTGCTTTACCAACGGCAAAGGCGCTACCAAAGAGAGCGCGCTGTGTTCGGCCTTGGGTGAGTTTATCGAGCGCTTGAGCTGCAACTTCTTCTATAACGACCAGTTCTTTGGCGAAGAGATTGCGGGCAGAAACTTTGTTCATTACCCCAATGAAAAGTGGTTTCAGCCGGGGGCTGATGATTCGCTACCCGCTGAGATTCTCGATGAGCACTGCCTGGCGATCTACAACCCGGAAGGCGAGCTGTGCGGCTCCCATCTGATTGATACCAACTCTGGCCGCGAAGACCGGGGTATTGTGTCGCTGCCGTTTGTGCGTCAATCCGATGGCGAAACGGTCTACTTTCCCTCCAACCTGATTGAAAACCTGTTCCTCAGCAACGGCATGAGCGCCGGTAACACCCTGGTGGAAGCCCAGGTACAGTGCCTGTCAGAAATTTTCGAGCGGGCAGTGAAACGCCAGATTATCGAAGAGGAAATGACGCTGCCGGATGTGCCCCAAACGGTGCTGGCCAAATACCCCAGCATTGTCGAAGGCATTAACGCCTTGGAAGCCCAGGGCTTCCCGGTGTTGGTCAAAGATGCCTCTATGGGCGGGCAGTTCCCGGTGATGTGCGTCACCTTGATGAACCCGCGCACCGGCGGCGTGTTTGCCTCGTTTGGTGCCCACCCAAGCTTTGAAGTGGCGCTGGAGCGCAGCCTAACCGAGCTGCTGCAAGGCCGCAGCTTTGAAGGCTTTAACGACCTGCCGCTGCCAACGTTTAACTCGCAAACGGTTTCTGAGCCCAACAACTTTGTTGAGCACTTTATCGATTCTTTCGGCGTGGTGTCCTGGCGTTTCTTTAGTGCCAAGCCCGATTTCGAGTTCTGCGAGTGGGATTTCTCCGGCGCTGGGGCAAAAACGTCCGCACAAGAGGCTGAAGCGCTCTTCGGTATTTTCGAGGAACTGGGCGCGGAAGTGTATATGGCGGTACACGAAGACCTGGGCGCGCCGGTGTGCCGTATTCTGGTGCCGGGTTACTCGGAGGTGTACCCCATTGAAGACCTGATTTGGGATAACACCAACAAGGCGCTGGATTACCGCGAAGATATCCTCAACCTGCACCGTTTGGATGACGACCAGCTCACCGATTTAGTCGAGCGGTTGGAAGAGAGCCAGATGGACGACCACGCCGACATCATCACGCTGATTGGCATCGAGTTTGATGAGAACACCGTGTGGGGGCAGCTAACGATTCTGGAATTGAAGCTGCTGGTTTATCTTGCCCTGCAGCGCCATGAAGAGGCGTTGGACTGTGTGCAGATGTTCCTGCAGTACAACGACAACACCGTCGAGCGGGGGCTTTTCTACCAGGCGGTGAATGCAGTGTTGGAAATCGCGCTGGATGACGAGCTGAAGCTCGCCGATTACCTGCCCAACTTCCAGCGTATGTTCGGTGAAGCCACTATGGCAGCGGTGGTGGGTTCGGTGAGTGGTGAGGTGCGCTTCCATGGCCTAACGCCCACCAATATGCAGCTGGAAGGTTTAGACCGCCACCTGCGCTTAATTGAAAGCTATAAGAAACTTCATGCGGCGCGGGCGGCTAACGCAGAAATTCAATCGCCCTGATAGTTGGCAGGTGGCTGGCGGCAAGCGAAAATGGTTTTTTTTGGTTTGATTGAACGCTAACACGGTTGTTAAGGACACCCATGAAACACAGAATTATCTTCGCTATTCTTATGTCGTTTACGCTGTCGCTGGTGATGTCTGCCTGGATCACGTTCGTGAACATCGGGGCGCATCCCAATTTCTTTAGCCTCTGGATGAATGCGTGGCTACTGGCTTGGCCTGCGGCGGGGGTTATCGCGTTTATCAGCGGCCCCTTTATTCATAAAGTAGCCCAACGCATTGCCGAGAAATTCTGATGCTTGTTAGTTGTCAGAGTTTTCAGGCGGCGTTTGAAATAGTGCTAGCCAAAAAAACCAGTAACACACGGCAATTGCGGTGAGCATGCCCGCCACGTCGGCGATTAAAGCGCAGCCCAAACCGTGGCGGATACGGGTAATACCCACAGCGCCGAAGTAGACCGCCAGCACGTAGAAGGTGGTTTCGGTGCTGCCCTGCATGGTGGCCGCGAGCAGCCCGGCGAAGCTGTCTACGCCGAAGGTGTCCATGGTTTCGATCATCATGGCGCGGGCACCGCTGCCGGAAAGCGGCTTCACAAACGCGGTGGGCAGGGCATCCACAAAGCGGGTATCCCAGCCAACGCCTTCTACCAACCAGCGGATGCCGCTTAAACCTGCATCCAACACGCCGCTGGCGCGCAGCACGCCCACGGCCACCAGCATGGCAATCAGGTAGGGCAGCAGGGTGATGGTAAAGCTCAGGCCCTCTTTGGCTCCTTCGATAAAGGCGTCATACACCCTCACCCCTCGCAGTGCCCCCACCACTAAAAACATCATCACAATGCTAAAGAGTGTCAGGTTGCCCACCAGCGTAGAGGCGGCGGCCAGCGCCTGGGCAGACATGCCCGCCAGGGTGGTCAGCAGTAGCCCCAACGCGAGGGCACCCGCCACTAAATAGGCAAGCACCACGGGCTGCCAGAGTTTCAAACGCTGCATAACGGCCACCGCTAGAAGCCCCACCAGGCTTGAAGCCGTGGTTGCTAGCAGTATCGGTAAGAACACCAGCGTGGGGTCGGCGGCACCTTGCTGGGCGCGATACATAAAAATGGTGACCGGCAATAGCGTTAGCGAAGAGGTATTGAGCACCAAAAACAGAATTTGCGCGTTGCTGGCGGTCTCACTACTTGGGTTAAGGCTCTGCAGCGAGTGCATGGCTTTAATGCCAATGGGGGTGGCGGCGTTATCCAGGCCGAGAATATTCGCCGCAAAGTTCATGCTGATTAGCCCCATGGCGGGGTGGCCGCGGGGCACTTCAGGCATTAAGCGGCAGAACAGCGGGTCGAGCACCCGCCCCAGCAGGCGAATTAAGCCCGCCTTTTCGGCAATGGAAAGAAACCCCAGCCACAGCGTCATGGTGCCCAGCAGCACTAAAATAATATCGACACTTACCCGCGCCATATCGAAGAGCGACTGCACCAAGCGGGCAAACACTTCACTGTCGCCACCCACTAACCACTGCCAAAGCGATGCTGCAAAGGCGGCGATAAAGAAGCTTAACCAAATTCCGTTGAGCATGGTGGGCGGGCATCCTGGGCGTTGGGCGGTCGCTCGCGCTAACTTGAAAGCGAAAGAAAGAACAAAATCAGCGGCGGGGAAAGCAGCGAAAGTATAAACCCGCTGACCACGGCAATGGGTACGCAGGCCACGCCGCCGTGCTGCTGGATCACCGGCAGGGTGAAATCCATGGAGGTCGCGCCGCCATAGCCAATCGCCAGCGCCGTGTGGCGGTGAATGACCAGCGGAATCAAAATAAACGCCAGCAGCTCACGGGTGAGGTCGTTGAAAAACGCCACGCCGCCCATCAGCGGGCCAAGCTGGTCACCAATCAAGATAGCCGAAAGCGAGTACCAGCCAAAGCCTGAGGCCATGGCCAAGCCTTCGTTCCAACTCAACGACAGCAGCGGGGCGGCTACAAGCCCTGCCAGCAGCGAGCTAGCCGCCAGGGTTAAGGCGATTGCCAACCCCATGCGGTTGAGCAAAATCTGCTTGAGCGGCATACCGGAATTGCGCAGCTGGCAGCCAATGAGCACCAGCAAAAGATACAGCACCCATTCTGCCAGCCATTCCGCGCTGGAAAATAGTGCCTCGCCTGCCACTGGGCCAAGCAGTAAGCCAAACGCAACCCCGCCGGCCACCACCGCGACTAACAGTAGCGAGCCCTGCATGGCGGCCAATTTACTGGTGGGGGCGTTTTTGACCACCGGCGAGTTGCCTGCCTTTAAGGTTAAGCGGCGCGATAACCACCATAGCGCCGCTAAATTAAACAGCGTGGTAATGCTAAACAGCAGCAGGGCGTTACCGCCCAGGCGAGAAAGCTGGCTGGCCAGGTTTTCAAGCCCGGCAAGGCTAATCCCCATAAACAGCAGTATCAAATAAACCGAGCCACTAACGGCTCGGTTTATAAGACTAAGTAAGCGGGGCGAGGAGACGCGAACCAGGTAGCCTAAAAAAAGCGGCAATAAAACGATCAATAAGCCAGAGAACATTTAGGGGGCGCTACCCTCGGCAGGAGTGAATTGTGTCATGGTGATGGTGGTTTGCCGCCGCCCCTCTTTTTGATATTCCGCTGAGAGAATCAGACCCGGCCACTCCGGGTGAAAGCTGAGCTGCAGCAGGCGGTCGGGTTTTTCAACATCAATCAGCGACACGTTAAGGGCGGTAAATTCACCGGCGGGCACTTCTATCGTTCCGGGGTCATTGACGTAATACTGGAAATGCTCTTCACGCCCTTTGTGATCGACAAACTCAATAGCGCAGGGGGCGCTTTGCGTGCAGTGTTCGTGGCCAGCCCGGCGGGAAAGGTCGAACAGCGCCGTCTGGCGATCCAGAGAAGAAATCTCTGCTTCATTCAGCTGGTAGCTATCGCCCACGCCTAGCAAGGAGTAGCTGCTGTTGTAGAGCAATGAGCGGGTGCTGCCTTCATCAACAGAGAAACGGCTGCGCTCTTGGCCACGTGCCACCGCCACGGAAAAGCTCATGTCACTTAGCCAATGCAAGCCTTCATTGGTGAGCGTATGGGTAATGGTGGCACCCGGCCAGCCGCGAATATTCAACCGATACTGGGCTTCAAAGGGCTGTGGGGCAGAAAATTCGCTATCGCTGGCAAGCGGCTCTGCCGACGCCGTTGCCACGGTAAATAGCGCCATAGCGCCCACGGCAGCGCTAGCCCAGGTACGTTGCGTGGCGGTGGCATATGCTGTGGTGGCAGCTGTGGCGGTGGCAGCGGTAAATATTGTAGAAGCGTAACGCAAAGGCTCTTCCTCCATTGAATGTGCTGTCCTAGTTGTACTGTCCTAGTTGTACTGCCCTAAGAGCCTTTAGCCAGCGCTTGGTTCCTTGGCGGGAGTATAGCGAGTAACGCTGCAGCGCGTCAGTACCCCGCTTCTGGATTGACCGTCGCCAGCGTCTCGCCCGCCTCAAAAGCGTGCAAATACGAAATGACTTGGTCAATGGCCTCATTAAGCGGAGTAGGGGCGGCGACATGCGGTGTGATCATCACCTTGGGGTGCTGCCATAGCGGATTATTCGCAGGCAGCGGCTCTTCATGAAAGACATCCAGCAGCGCACCGCGTAAGTGGCCTGGCTGACCACCACTGCCTAGTGATTCCAGCAGCGCCTGCTCATCAATTAGGCTGCCGCGGCCGGGGTTAATCACGCTAGCGCCTTGGGGCAGTTGGGCCAGCCGCTCGGCGTTAAGCATATGTTTAGTCGCCGCCGTGTCGGGCAAAATCGTCACCAGGCTTTGCACCTGGCCTAGCAGTTCAGGTAGCGCATCATCGCCATGAAAACAGCGCACGCCGCTGATCTGTTTGGGCGAACGGCTCCAACCCAGCACAGGGAAGCCGGCCTGCTGAAGCGCGCTTGCCACATGGCTGCCAATCGCGCCTAAGCCCAAAACGCCCACCGGCCACTGCGATTTTTCCACTACCTCTTGGGGCTGCCACTGGGCGTTGGGTTGCTGCTTGGCGTAGCGGTCCATGCTGCGGTAAAAGTGCTGCACGCCGTACAGCACGTAGTCGGCCATTAGCTCGCTCATGCCCGCGTCGCGCAGTTTCACGATGGGGACATCACGGGGCAGCCCTGGGGTTTTCAGCAAGTAATCCACCCCTGCGCCTAAATTAATAATGCCTTTTAGCTGGGTTTGCTCTTGCAGCAGGTGGGCAGGCGCCTTCCAAACGGCCAGGTAGTCGGCGTTGGCTCGCTCGCTTGCGGGCGCTTCACTGGTGAGAACGGTGGCCTGGGGCAGCGCCTTTGCAAGGGCTGCTTGCCACTGCGCTGCCGCATCAATATGCACGATAATTTTCATCTCGCATCCTTTGCTAAACGTATTATCTCTGCAGGCTATCATGGTCAGCGCGAAAGACCGTTGCAAGCGTGCTTGGCGTAAATATCCAAGTCGCATGCACTTTTTGTCATAAAGGCTTTGACCGCGAACCAAGGGTCGGTGCTAGTATCGGCTTAAGACGACATTGGCAGGCACTGCCGCGGCAGTGGTCAGGTCGATCCTGTGGTCCAGCGCTTCATGCTTTTTGTAGAGCAATTTGTAGAGCAGTGCGCTGGTTCTTGGTGATCTTTAATGGCGAGTTGCCCGATGACTCAGGTTTCCCTGCCTTTCACACGCGAAGAGTACGCTAACCGCCTGTGGAAAGTGCGTGCTGAAATGGCCAGTCGTGGCATTGACGTATTGATCGTCAGTGACCCTTCCAATATGGCTTGGCTGACCGGCTACGATGGCTGGTCGTTTTATGTGCATCAGTGTGTGCTGGTGGGCCTTGAAGGCGAGCCGGTATGGTTCGGGCGGCGTATGGACGCCAATGGCGCGCTACGCACCTGCTGGATTCACCCCGACAACATTACCTATTACCCGGATTACTACGTGCAGAATCCGGATATGCACCCTATGGAGTATTTGGCGCAATCCATAATGCCTGACCGCGGCTGGCACCTGGGCGTGGTGGGCATGGAGATGGATAACTACTATTTCTCTGCCAAAGCGTATTTAAGCCTGCTTAAAGAGCTGCCCCACGCGCGCTTTATGGATGCCAACGCGCTGGTGAACTGGTGCCGGGCGATCAAATCGCCGCAAGAAGTCGCTTATATGCGAGTGGCGGCCAAAATTGTAGAAGGCATGCACTCGCGCATTTTGGAAGTGATTGAACCAGGCCTGCCCAAAAGCAAGCTGGTGTCTGAGATTTATCGCGTCGGCATTGAAGGCTTTGTGGATGAAAACGGCAAAGTGTTTGGCGGCGACTACCCTGCCATTGTGCCCATGCTGCCCACCGGCAAAGACGCTGCCGCGCCCCACCTGACCTGGGACGACACACCGTTTCGCAAAGGCGAAGGCACGTTTTTTGAGATTGCTGGGGTGTTCAAGCGCTATCACGCGCCGATGTCGCGCACGGTATTCCTGGGCACGCCGCCGGCGGACTTCATCCGCGCGGAATCTGCCCTGTTGGAAGGTATTGAAAACGGCCTGGCGGTGGCTAAACCCGGCAATCGCACGGCGGATATTGCCATGGCGCTGGGCGCGGCAATGGATAAATACGGCTTTGACCGCGGCGGTGCCCGCTGTGGCTACCCCATTGGGATTTCCTACCCGCCCGACTGGGGCGAGCGCACCATGAGCCTGCGCCCCTCGGATGAGACCATTTTACAGCCCGGTATGACCTTCCACTTTATGCCCGGCCTGTGGGAGAACGATTGGGGGCTGGAAATCACCGAAAGCATACTTATTACTGATACCGGCTGCGAAACCCTGGCCAATTTTCCGCGCCAGCTGTTTGTTAAGTAGTGGGTTGTAAAAAACAAAAGGAACCTGCAATGACCGATCAACTGAGTCAAAAGCGACCTAGCCCCATTTCCGCCACCGTTGATTTTAATGCCGACGGCGTGCAGCACGGCTTTTTAAAGCTGCCGATTTCCACCGATGAGTCTGCCTGGGGCGCGGTGATGATTCCTGTGACCGTGGTTAAAAACGGCGACGGCCCCACGGCACTTTTGACCGGCGGCAACCACGGCGATGAGTACGAGGGCATTACTTCGCTGCTCAAGCTCTCTTCAACGCTGAAGGCCGAAGACGTCACCGGGCGCGTCATTATCGTGCCGTGCATGAACACCCCAGCGGTGATGGCAGGCAAGCGCACGTCACCGATGGATAAAGGCAACCTGAACCGCAGTTTTCCCGGCGACCCCAACGGCAGCGTAACGCCGCAAATTGCCGACTACTTCACCCGCGTGCTGGTGCCCATGGCCGATGTCGTCCTCGACCTGCACTCCGGCGGGCGCACGCTGGATATTCTGCCGTTTGGCGCGTCTCACGTGTTGGATAACAAAGCGCAGCAGCAGTCAGCCTTGGAAGGTGCTAAAGCCTTTGGCGCACCCTACGCCATGGTGATGTTTGAGCTGGATGCGGAAAAACTCTTCGACACCGCCTGCGAGCGCCAGGGCAAAGTATTTGTGGCCACCGAGCTTGGCGGCGGCGGCACCTCAACGCCCCTGAGTATCGCCATTGCCGAACGTGGCGTGCGCAACTTCTTGATTCACTACGGGCTAGTGGAAGGCGACGTGGAAATGCCTGAAGGCGGGCAGATGTATCTCGATATGCCCGATGCCAGCTGCTACGTGCAGAGCCAGCACTCCGGCGTGTTAGAGCTGCTCGTTGCGCTGGGTGATGAAGTACAAAAAGGCCAAACCATCGCCTATGTATACGACATGACCCGCAGCGGCACCGAGCCGGTGGCCTATAAAGCCGAGCGCGATGGCATTTTGATGGCTCGCCGTGCACCCTCGCTGATCAATATGGGCGACACCCTGGCGGTGATTGCTGATGTTGTTGAACGCCTGGAGGCGTAGCCCCCGGCATGATGAAACTTGACCGTTATGATCTAAAAATTCTCGATATCCTCTCCCGCGATGGGCGGATCACCAAGTCGAAGCTGGCCGAGGCGATCAACCTCTCGGTAAGCCCCTGCTGGGAGCGGGTAAAACGGCTGGAGAAAGCCGGAGTCATTCAAGGCTACAGTGCGCGCATCAACACAGACGTATTGGTGCCGCGCAACCCAGTCTGGGTACAAATCGAACTCAAACAGCACAACGCCGAAAGTTTCACCCGCTTTGAAGCGCTGGTGATGCAAACCCCGGAAGTCACCGAGTGCGTCGCGGTAGGGGGCGGCGTGGATTATTTGGTGAAGTTTGAAGCGCGCACCATTGATAGCTACCAGCGCCTGATGGATAAGTGGCTGGTTTCTGAGGCCGGTATCGAGCGCTACTTTACGTATATCGTCACCAAAACCGTCAAGCGGGTGCCGATAGGCATCGATACCGACGACGTGCTTTAAATCACTTCTTTCAGCATTCTGGCTAGCCCACCAAAAAAAAGCACTGCCAAACGCCCGCTGACAAAAAAAGTCGCGTGATAAGGCTCGGTTTTCAAAAACACTTCGTGACCACTCTCCGTTAACCTGGGGGCATTCGATAGCAGGGCTCATCAGTCTTGCTAGCAATGCCACACAGTGATTGCAGCGCTCGGTTAGCCAGGCTGCATAAGGGGAGGTTCCCATGACCACATTATCGACCACGCTTGCTAAGCGCTTGGAAGATCCGCGCCTGTTCCGGCAGTACGCCTACGTGAACGGCAAGTGGACCCACGGGGAAGGCGGTCGCGAAGAAGCCGTGTATGACCCCGCCACCAATGAGGCCATTGGCCATATCCCGCTGCTGGAAGCCGAGCAAATCACTGCCGCCGTGGACGCCGCTGACGCTGCCTTTGTACATTGGCGGGCGCTGCGCGCCGACGAACGCTGCGAGCGCTTGCTGGCCTGGTACGACCTGATTCAAGCCAACCGTGAAGACCTCGCCACCATCATGACGCTTGAGCAGGGCAAACCGCTGCCCGATGCCCGTGGCGAGGTGGAATATGGCGCAAGCTTCGTGCGCTGGTTTGCCGAAGAGGGCAAACGTACCTACGGCGAAACCATTCCTAGCCATATTCCCAATGCATCGCTGGGCACTATTAAAGAACCGGTCGGTATCGCGGCGATGATTACGCCCTGGAACTTCCCGCTGGCGATGATTACCCGCAAAGCCGCGGCGGCGCTGGCGGCGGGCTGCCCGGTGATTGTGAAGCCTGCCAATGAAACGCCGTTTTCAGCGCTGGCGCTGGCGGAGCTTGCCGAACGCGCCGGTATTCCGGCGGGGATTTTCAACGTGGTGCTGGGCGACCCGGCGGAAGTTTCAAAAATTCTCTGCGCTGAGCCGCGTATTCGTGCGCTGTCGTTCACCGGCTCCACCCGCGTGGGTCGCCTGCTGATCGAGCAGAGCGCTAACACCGTTAAACGGCTTTCCCTGGAATTGGGCGGCAACGCGCCGTTTATCGTCGGGCCGGATATGGACCCCAAGCAAGCCGCCTACGCGGCCATCGACGCCAAATTCCAAACCGCAGGGCAAGACTGTCTAGCCGCTAACCGCATTCTGGTGCACGAATCCATCCACGATGAATTCGTTGAGCATTTCAGCGAACGTATGCTAGCGCTCACCCTGGGCAATGGCTTGCAGAGTGAGATAGATCTTGGCCCGCTGATTCACCGCCAAGCGGTCGAAAAAGCCGCTGCGATTGTGGATGACGCTGTTTCCAAAGGTGCCACCATGATTGGTGGTGACCAAAGCCAGGCACCGGGCGAAAACTTCTTTATGCCGGTGATGCTGACAGGCGTCACGCCGCAAATGAAAGTGTGGCGGGAAGAGAACTTTGCCCCCGTGGCCGGCATTACCGCTTATAGTACCGACGACGAAGTGATTGAAATGGCCAACGACACCGAGTACGGCCTGGCCGCGTACATCTACACCCACGATATTCGTCGCATCTGGAAGCTAATGCGCGCACTGGAATACGGCATGGTCAGCGTTAACTCGGTGAAGATGACCGGCCCGCCGGTGCCTTTTGGCGGCGTCAAGCAGTCCGGCCTTGGCCGTGAAGGTGGCGCGACGGGTATCGATGAGTATCTGGAAACGAAATATTACTGCCTGGGCGCACTGGGTTCAGTCTCAGGCAGCTAACGACGCTTCGACCACAAGAATTTAAGAACATCCTCCCCGTTGATCGGGGAGGTTTACCGTATAGAGAGAACGCTATGAGCTTGCATCAGGATTTGATCGAACGCGACCGTAAAGTCACTTTTCACGCCTCTACCCACCTGCGCGATTTCGCCCACGGCGATTTGCCGGGCCGCGTTATTACCGGCGGTAAAGGTATCAATATCGTCGATAAAGATGGCCGTGAATTTATCGACGGCTTTGCCGGGCTTTACTGCGTCAACATCGGCTATGGCCGCACCGAAGTCGCCGAGGCGATCTACAAGCAAGCACTTGAGCTTTCTTACTACCATACCTACGTGGGCCACTCTAACGAGCCGCAGATCGAGCTTTCCGAGCGCATTCTCAAAATCGCCGGCATGAACATGTCCAAGGTGTACTACGGCATGTCCGGCTCAGATGCCAACGAAACCCAGCTCAAAATCGTGCGCTACTACAACAACGTGCTGGGCCGCCCGCAGAAGAAAAAAGTCATCTCACGTATGCGCGGCTACCACGGTTCCGGCATTGCTTCCGGCTCATTAACCGGCCTGAAAGCGTTTCATGACCACTTTGACCTACCCATTGACACCATTCGCCACACCGAAGCGCCGCACTACTACCTGCGCGCCGCCGAACAGCACGGCATGACCGAACTGGAGTTTTCCGCGTTTTGTGCCGACAAGCTGGAAGCGATGATTCTGGAAGAAGGCCCGGATACCGTAGCCGCCTTTATCGGCGAGCCGGTGTTGGGTACGGGCGGAATCGTGCCGCCGCCGGAAGGCTACTGGGATGCCATTCAAGCCGTGCTGGCGAAGTACGACGTGCTGCTGATTGCCGATGAAGTAGTGTGCGGCTTTGGCCGTACCGGCTCCGATTTTGGTAGCCACCACTACAACATGAAGCCTGACTTGGTCACCATCGCCAAAGGCTTAACCAGCGCCTACCAGCCGCTTTCCGGCGTGATTGTGGGTGAAAAAGTATGGCAAGTGCTTGAACAGGGCACCGGCGAATACGGCCCTATCGGCCACGGTTGGACCTACTCCGGCCACGCCCTTGGCTGCGCCGCTGGGCTTGCCAACCTGGATATCATCGAGCGTGAAAACCTGGTAGGCAACGCCGCTGAAACCGGTGCTTACTTCCAGCAGCAGCTTAAAGCCAACTTTGAAGGCCACCCGCTGCTGGGTGACGTGCGCGGCGTTGGCCTAATGGCCGCGCTGGAATTCTCGCCGGATGCCAAACAGCGCCTGCATTTTGATCCGGCACTCAAGGTCGGCCCCCGCGTGGCTGCCGCCGCCATGGAAGAAAACCTGATTGCCCGCGCCATGCCCCAAGGCGATATTCTTGGCTTTGCGCCGCCGCTGACCATTAACCGCGGTGAAGTGGATGAAATGATTGGTCGCGCCAAGCGTGCGATTGACCGTATTACCGATGAGCTTACGCGCTCTGGTGATTTAAAAACCGGCCAGCAAGAAGCCGCGTTTACGGTTTGATAGCGAGCCTTCACGCTCTGAACGCCGCTGCCTATGCAGCGGCGTTTTTGTTTTGGAAGCGAGCAGCTATGCTTAATATCATTATGCTGAACGCAGCTGTACGTCATTTGATCGCCAAGGAGTAGCCAACGATGCAACCGGTATTAGCTTTCGATGTATACGGCACGCTGATCGATACTCAAGGAGTAACCATCGAGCTTGAACGACGCTTGACGGACGCCTCTAAAGCAGGTGAATTTGCCCGCCGCTGGCGCGATAAACAGCTGGAATACAGCTTTCGCCACGGTTTGATGGGCGCATACGTGCCGTTTTCGGAATGTACCCGCGAAGCGCTAGTGTTTATTGATCGCGCACTGCAAACCGGCCTTTCAGATAATGACCACGACCACCTCATGGCGGTTTACGGCGAACTGCCCGCTTTCGATGACGTCGTACCGGCGCTTGATCAACTTCGTGATGCGGGCATCCGCTGCGTGGCGTTTTCGAACGGCACAGCCGATGCCGTGTCCAAGCTACTGACGCGCGCAGGCGTTGAAAGCCACATGGACGATGTGATCAGCACTGATGAAGTAAAGCGCTTTAAACCAGACCCTGCGGTGTACGCGCATTTGCGCAGCCGCTTAGAAACGCGCCCAGAGCACACCTGGCTGGTTTCCAGCAACCCCTTCGATGTGATTGGTGCCACCCATGCCGGCCTACGCAGTGCGTGGATACGGCGCAGTTCAGATGCGCCGTTCGACCCTTGGGGTGTCGAGCCGGATATGACGGTCACCGATTTAGAGACATTAGCCGAACGTATCATCCGCTAGGTTGTGAACGCGCGTAGGCAGGCCGCATAATGGGGCACGTTTAACGTCTTAGGAAATGAGCATGTCGGAAAAGATTTATTGTGTTGCTGGCTTTAAACCCAAGCCTGGTAAAGAAGAAGCCGTGTTCAAAGCGCTTCAATCATTAGAGCCGAACAGCCACCGCGAAGATGCGTGTATTCACTACACCGTAACGCGTCAGATTGATAACCCTTTCGCCCAAGGCACCAGCTACCCGATTGTGTTTCATGAAATTTGGGCCAGCCGTGAAGAATTTGAAGCGCATTGCCAGCGCAAAGAAATTCAAGACTTCTTTGCCAAGCACGTTGAGTCACCCGATGGCGATATTGAAGATGCCAACGTGTGCGTTTACACCGACGAGCCATGGGATTTTGACGCGCCTAAGGTGTAAGTGAAACGAGGTGTAAGTGAAGCCGGGTGTAACGAAACAAGCGACAAGCGAATAAGGAGCCAACATGACCGATAAAAAGATGAACGTCGAAAGCTTTAACCTGGACCACACCAAGGTAAAAGCCCCTTACGTGCGTTTGGCCGATATCAAAGAAGGCCAAAACGGCGACCGTATCCACAAATATGATTTACGCATCTGCCAGCCCAACAAAGAGCACATGGAGATGCCCGCGCTGCATTCTCTTGAGCATTTGATGGCCGAGCTTTCCCGTAACCATACCGATAAAGTGGTCGATATCAGCCCCATGGGCTGCCAAACCGGCTTTTACATCGCGATGATTAACCACGATGATTACGACGGCGTGCTCAGCATCATCGAACAAACTCTGAACGATGTGCTCGTTGCCACTGAAGTACCCGCCTGCAACGAAATGCAGTGCGGCTGGGCGGCCAGCCACAGCCTGGAAGGCGCTCAGAAACTGGCTCGCAACCTGCTAGCCAAGCGCAGCGAATGGAACGAAGTATTTGCTTGAGCGTTTTACGCCCGTGCTAATCAACCAGTGCTGATAAAACGGTACTGATAAAAAAGTACCAATAAAACGGTACGCATTAAGCCACACAAGCGCCTCCTGATGTTGGGGGCGTTTTTATTTTTGCTTTACCTATTCGCCATATATAACAAAATAAGCTATCGTTATTCCTGTGAGACGGTTTATCTATAACCCTCGTTCTAAACACTACTCGCTCTAAATACTAACAGGAGGCATCACCATGCAAACGCAGCCTTTAGAAGCAGGTGTCGAGATCACCTCGTCGCTGACGGTAGCAGAACTTGAGCAGGTCAAGGCCAAAGGCTTCAAAACGGTCATTTGTAACTGCAAGCCTGGCGAAAGCGCTGAGTTTCCCGGTGAAGACGCCTACCGCCAAAAAGCAGCCGACATGGGGCTGCAGTGGGTGCATATCCCCGTCACGCCCGGCGACTACAGCCAAGCGGATGTTGCCGCCTTTGCTAAAGCACTGCAGCAACTTCCCCGGCCTATTTTAGCCTTTTGCCGAACGGGCAAACGCGCGACCCATTTATGGGCTTACGCTAAGCGCCACACCGAACAGTGCGACCTGGCTGAGCTGTTTACCGCTGCAAAAGCGGCAGGCTTTGATTTAGAAGAACACCGGCAGGGGCTTGAAAATCAATCAGCGTAGAGGGGCAACAACGTGATGAACATTGAGCGTTGGGTGCCGCTGGTCGGCTGGCTACGCAGCTATAATCGAAAGCTGCTTTCTCGGGATGCGCTGGCCGCGGTCATTGTCACGCTGATGCTAGTGCCCCAGGCGTTGGCCTACGCCCTGTTGGCAGGGCTGCCGGCTGAAATGGGCCTTTACGCCAGTATGCTACCGCTGGTGCTTTACGCCATTTTTGGCACCAGCGCGAGCTTGGCCGTGGGGCCGGTTGCCGTGGCGGCACTGATGACCGCTTCTGCGCTGAGCAATTTTGCCACCCCCGGCAGCCCGGAATATATCGGCGCGGCGCTGGTGTTGGCGGCGCTTTCCGGGCTGATATTAATCGCCATGGGCGTGCTGCGGCTGGGCTTTTTGGTTAATTTCTTGAGCCACCCGGTGATCTCAGGGTTTATAACGGCGTCGGGCATTTTAATCGCCATTAGCCAGCTTAAACACATTGTTGGCGTAGAGGCCGCTGGCCATAACGTCATTGACCTGCTCGGTTCGCTGCTCAGCCAGTGGCAGCAGGTCAATATGATGACGCTACTGATTGGCCTGGGGGTGTGGGGGTTTCTATTGGTGTGCCGCAAGCGGCTGAATAAATGGCTGATGGCGCTTGGGGTTTCGGCTGGCGCTGCCGGGTTGGTTGTCAAAGCCGCGCCGATTTCAGCGGTGATCATCACAACGCTGCTGGCATGGGGCTTAAACCTGCAGCAGCACGGTGTTGCCGTCGTGGGCTTTGTGCCCAGCGGTTTGCCCGCCATTACACTGCCTAGTCTTGACCAATCACTGTGGCTGGGGCTACTGCCTGCGGCGTTGCTGATCAGCTTAGTGGGCTTTGTGGAATCGGTTTCGGTGGCGCAAACGCTGGCCGCCAAACGCCGCCAACGTATCGACCCCAACCAAGAGCTAATCGCGCTTGGCATGGCCAATGTGGGCGCGGGGGTGGGCGGTGGCTCGCCGGTGTCGGGTGGTTTTTCCCGCTCGGTGGTGAATTTTGAAGCAGGCGCGGCTACTCCGCTGGCCGGGGCGTTTACGGCCGCGGGGATTGTGCTTTCCACTTTGCTACTGACCGACGTGCTGGCATTTCTGCCCACCGCGACCCTGGCGGCGACCATTATCGTGGCCGTTGGCACGCTGATCGATTTACCCGCCATCAAGCGTACCTGGCAATACTCCCGCAGCGATGGCGTCGCCATGGTGGCCACCATACTGCTCACCCTGCTGCACAGCGTTGAGCTAGGCATTATCAGCGGTGTGGTGCTCTCGCTGGGGCTGCATTTATACCGCACCAGCCAGCCCCACAGCGCGGTGGTGGGCCGCGTGCCGGGCACCGAGCACTTTCGTAACGTCAAGCGCCATCAGGTCGAAACCGATGAGCAGCTAGCGATACTGCGTATTGATGAAAGCCTTTACTTTGCCAATGCCCGCTACCTGGAAGACACCGTGATGGCGCTGGCCGCCCGCTCGCCCGCACTCAAGCACATTGTGCTGACCTGCCAGGCGGTTAACGTGATTGATGCCTCGGCGCTTGAAAGCTTAGAAGCGATCAACGCACGGTTAAACGATGCCGGTGCCACGCTGCACCTAGCCGAAGTGAAAGGGCCCGTGATGGACCGTTTGCAGCACACGGACTTTTGCCGCGAGCTAACCGGGCACGTGTTTTTCACCACCTTTGATGCCTGGCAGGCGCTGGCGCACTCCGCTAATGCCCATCAAACCGCCAGCTCAGCGAGCACGCCACCCCTGCCAACACAACCAGAGGAAACAACGCCATGCAGCAGCGACACGCCAAAATAGCCATTATCGGTGCCGGTAGCGCTGGCCTTAGCGCCTGGCACGCCGCACAAAAACATACCGACGATGTAGTGCTGATAGAGGCCGGTGCCTATGGCACCACCTGCGCCCGCGTGGGGTGTATGCCTTCTAAACTACTTATCGCCGCCGCCAATGCAGCACACAACGCGCGTAACGCGGCCACGTTTGGGGTCACCGTGAATGACGTCGCGGTAGATGGCCAAGCGGTGATGGCGAGGGTCAAGCATGAGCGCGACCGCTTCGTTGGTAACGTGCTGACCTCTATGAAAAAAATTCCTGAGTCTCACCGGCTGCAAGGCCACGCCCGCTTTATTGACCCGCATACCCTAGCTATTGATGAGCATACCCAGCTAACGGCGGAGGCCATCATCATTGCTACCGGTTCACGCCCTACGTGGCCGAAAATGCTGGAAGCCGCCGGCGAGCGGTTAATCACCAATGACGACGTGTTCGACTGGGAAACCTTGCCTGAATCGGTCGCGGTGGTTGGCCCTGGCGTTATCGGCATGGAACTTGGCCAGGCGCTTAGCCGCTTAGGCGTGCGTACTCGCACCTTCGGCGTGGGCGGGGCGATTGGCCCTTTGCAGTCTGAAAAACTGCGCCAGCTGGCGGATGAGATCTTTAATCGCGAGCTTTACCTGGATGCCGATGCCAGCCTCGACAAAATAGCGCCTCGCGACAACGCCGTTGCCATCACGTTTTGCGAACGTGAAAGCGGGCAAACCATCACCGAAACATTCGACTATGTGCTGGCTGCCACCGGGCGTCAGCCTAATGTCGATCAACTGGCGATCGAGCACGCTGGGCTAACGCTAGACAAGCGCGGCATGCCTGAATTTAACCGTTTCACCATGCAGTGCCTCACGGCGCAAGGCACGCCGAGCCATATCTTTATCGCGGGCGATGCTAATCAGTCGGTGCCGCTGCTGCACGAAGCCATTACCGAAGGAAAAATTGCCGGCCGTAACGCCGCCGACTTGAACAGTGTGCAAGCCGGCCAGCGCAACGTTCCTCTTTCAATTGTGTTTACTGAACCCCAAATGGCGATCGTGGGTGAAAATCGCCCCACGTTAGAGGCGCGTTATGGCGGCTGTGGCTGTATCGCAGAAGGTGGGGTTTCCCTTACCGATCAAGGGCGCGCGCTGGTAATGGGTGAAAATCATGGCTATTTCACGCTGTACGCGGAACACGGCAGCGGGCAGTTTTTAGGCGCAGAGTTGTTTGGCCCCCACGTTGAACACATCGCCCACTTGCTTGCCTGGGCGCTGGAACAAAAGCTAACCGTTAGCGAGATGCTCGCTATGCCCTTTTATCACCCGGTGATTGAGGAAGGGCTACGCTCTGGCTTGCACGATTTACAGGCGAATCTTCAGCAAGGCTCAGCCATTACCGAGCGCTGCATGGAGTGCGGCCCAGGCGATTAATACGTTCGCCATAACAGGCTGATATTGGCGCGTATCGCTCAATGGCTATGTGGCCAAGTGCCGCATAATCATTGAGCGACTATATATTTGAGTAGCATCATTGGCAGGCTTTAACGGCATTTGACGTAACGCCATTGCCTTTCATCACTTACGGTAGAAGACACTATGCTAAATTTCCGATCTGCTTTATTACTGCTAAGCACAGCCTTGTTTGTGTCTGTTTCCGCGGCGGACACGCTGGTGGTAGAAGACCCCTACGTGCGCGAAGTGCCGCCGGGTTCTCCTACAACGGCTGCTTTTATGACGCTGCATAATAAAAGTGATGAAGCTATACGGTTAATTGAAGCCGAAAATAAAGTGACCGAACACACAGAGCTGCATAACCACGTGGTGATTGATGGCGTTATGGAAATGCGCCAGGTAGAGGCGATCGAAATACCGGCCAATGGCGAAACGCAGCTGGCACCAGGGGGGCTGCATTTGATGCTGATTGGTTTGAATAGCGCGTTGAGTGCAGGCGATACGCTAACGCTTAATTTGGTTTTTGATAACGGTGAACAGATAGAACTTGAAGCGCCTGTTCGCTCCATGATGCCTATGCACCACGCACCCGCAGGCGATGAGTAATTGCGCTTGAGCGATCCATAAAGTAGTAAATACGGCCAGCGTAGAGAGCATCTGCGCTGGCCGTTTTCATTGCCGCTATTTTACATTCAGCTTGTATGAGTGATTAAAGATAAATTAATTATTATCCAAAGGCGCTGAAACCGCCTTGAGAATGCTGTGCTGCCCAAGCTGCTCTGGCAGCACTCGGGCGGAGTACTCGCCTTCTATTTCTTGGCAGATCTCTCGATATGCTTGCAACTTAGGGCCTTTTTGCACCTTCGGTGCCTGACTAATAAACACCATATCGTCAGGAGTATGACCAGAAATTTTAAGGCGGCGTAAATGCGCTAGCCACTTATCACCCTTCTCAATAATTTTGCTGGCGTCATCCAAATCAAAACTGATGGGTTTAATGGCCTGTCGTATGTGCGAGCCTTCCTGCCAGACAAAGGGCAATTTTACGCGCACGATATCATTGCCCAGCGTTTGCTCTGTATAACGACGGTTCAGTGATTTTAGCCAATGCGTGACATCTTTGGTGAGCTGCTCTTCTGGTGACGCTACGTGCTTAACATCATGATGAACATAGCGGTTGAATAGCTCATCTAGCGCTGCCTGAGGGTCTTTAGCGGCGAGCGTACCTGATGGGCTGTAAGTGAAAACTCCTTCACCAGGCTCAGTAAGGTTCTTGAACAACTGCTGTTGTGCGTCAATATTACGGTTACTGGCGAGTGCTTCGATACGCGATAGCTCGCGTTTCAGCGGCTTGAGGTGTTGAGCAAACAAACCTGCTGACAGTAATGGGAAAACGTTATCAACGCGTGGATAGCCTGCATCAACGATCCGCGTAGAAAAGCTACCGTCATTGCCATGGATGACGATGCCGATATTAATAAATTCGCCTCTGTCTCGATAGGGTAAAAAGCGGATGACGGCGTAATTGAAGTAAACGTTATACATACTAGTTGTTGCTCCAACGGAGCCTGCTTAATAGTGATAAGCGTAGATCTTTTCGCGCAAGCGGGGTTAGGTTGTTAATGGTGCCCTGTACAATCGTTTTATGTATCCTAAATCCGTCACTTAGAAAGGTGTCATCATAGCCGCCCATTTGGGCATGCTCTACCCAGTCAAATTCTTGTTGCTTAGCTTTTTTCACATACTCATCGATAATATGGGTTGCCTCTGCAGAAATAAACAGCGAGGCAATCGAGTGATGATGGGCAAGCCAGTTCACATTGCTCGCTATTAAATACCTGATCTCAGCGGGGGACTTGTCTGTTAATGCTGACCCTGCTGGTAGGCTAGCAATTTCTGCATCACCTGCATAACTGCGTATCTCATCAAGTTTTACCAAAATACTGCGGTAATGGTCGTTTTTAAACGACCATGCCCGCTCGTACCGAAGCCGAGCGACGCCGGCTAGGAAACCAACAACGCCGCCTACTAATAGTGTCGCCAAAGCCTCAAACGTCATAAATCACCTCACCAGCCGCCAGTGTTCGCCTTCTTGCTGAGCTTGGCCGAGGGCGGCTAGCGCCGAGAGTACCTCGTTGACGCCTTTTAGCGGTTTGCGTTTGAACTGGGCGGCTAGGCTTTCCGCGCTGTGGGGGCTTTGGGCGAGCATGTCCCGCAGCAGCGTGACTTGGGTGGCGAGGTCTTTGGGCCAGGTGGCTTTGGTTTTGTCGGCGGCGGGGGCGCTGGCCTCAGCCGTGGTGCTTTGCAGCTCGGTTTGTGCGGGGGCGGCTTCTTCCGGCGCTTGGTAATCCGGGCGTAGCCAACGCACCTTGCCTTGTGCTTCTTCCGCGGCGCGCTGTTTGTTGAGCGCCACTAGGCGCATCAGCAGCTCTTCTTCGGCTTCTGCCTGGGCGGCGGGTTTATCCGGCAGGGGCGTGGTGGCACCGGGCAGGCCCACGAGCGCTTTTGCCAAGTCATCCCAGCCGTAGGCGTTAAATACCGCGCGGTCTAAGGCATCATGGTCGGCGAGCAGGGTGCTGACCAAGCCTTGCTGGTTGATGGTTTGCTCTTTGGCGTTGAGCTCTTCGCCTGCGCGAAGCTTTTCCATCACGTTGTACATACCGGTAAGCGTCAGCGTTGGGTGCTCGGCCTGTTGACGCTTGCGGTGGGCGTCGATCTGTTCGGCCAGTTGTCCGATCTGTGTCGCCTGTTCATCGGTAAGATCGGGGAAGGGGAAGGTCTCGAAACACTGAGTTTTCGGATAGACAGGTCGGTCTTCCAAGGTGCTACCAGTCGCAAGCGACCATTTAATATGAACACGACTCGATATAATTCCAAAGCTATGAGCATCTTTTAACGCAATATTAATCAGTTTGTTGTCCGGTAAAATATCGGCATCCAAAAACGTAAACAGGCGGTGTTTAGCTGTTTCGACCGTGGCGATATAGCGGGGAAGGTCGGCAAGTTGATTACGTAATTTCGGGTTGGTCTCTCCAAAGAGCCACCAGTTGCGCTTTCGTGACTCACGCTTATTGTTGTCCCGCTCAGGCTTAACCCGTTCAAGTAACCACTGATAAGCCGCTGGGTATTGTGATTTTGCTTCATCGGCAGTTAGCCCGAAGAAGTCAATGACCATTACGTCCCGAGAACTTTGGGTTAGGTCTCGGCCATTTCGGTAATGCCTAATATGTTGCTCTAAGCCTTGAGTAGCGCCAAGCCCAAGATGCCTAGCTTCTTCCTGCGAAACAATGAACCCTTTACCGAATAATGATACGCCTCGGTTACTAAGTTCGCTGTTAGATTGTAATGGCTGTGCATTTGCCACATCTGCCCCAATACTTAAATCGGCAAACACCTTACCTTCGCGGCGGCTAAGCGCTACGCCGCGGGCTTCGCGGTTTTCTTCGCTGCTTTCGCTGGTGACTTGCTGCAACAGCCCCGGCGCTTCGCCTGCACGGCCCACGGTCATGGCGATACGCACGGCGGCACCGTCGTTGCCATCGACCCAGGGGTGGTCGGGAATCGCGAAGGTGAGCGAGAGCGGCTTTTTGGCATCGTTTAGGTGCGGTTCCAGTACGCGGCGGTTGAAGGTTTGGCGCAGGCTGTTGGTGGTAATAAAGCCAAACTGCTGGGCGTGGCCGTTGCGTACAGCGTCGGCGGCGATATGCCACCAGTACATCACAAAATCCGCCGATTCCGGCACCGTGCCTTTAAATACCTGGCGCACGGCGTCTACATAGCCATCGCCGAGGGCGCGGCGCATGGTAGAGGCCCCAATAAACGGCGGGTTGCCGACAATGTAATCCGCTTCCGGCCACTCGGTGCGCTTGGGGTTGTGGTAGCGGTACACCGTGGTGCGGGCGGTTTCATCGGGGATCAGCTCGCCGGTGGCGGGGCTTTTCTTCATGCTGATGCCGTCCCAGATGGTGACTTCTTTGCCTGCGTCATCCAGCAGCGGTTCGCGGCGTTCAAACTCAATTAGCGCATCGCGGTTTTCGATGTTGTGGAAGTCTTTAAGGATCGGCTCGGGCAGGTCGAGCTTGCCGTTAATGCGGTAGTGCCACTGCAGGTAACCAATCCACAGCACAATTTCGGCAATGGCGGCGGCGCGGGGGTTAATTTCCATGCCGAGGAACTGCTGTGGCGAAACGGTTAGCCCTTCGGCGTCTAGCGAATCTTGCCCGCCATCAAGCTCGGCTAAGCGGTTGAGCACTTCACCTTCCAGGCGCTTCATGTGTTCTAGCGCTACGTATAAGAAGTTGGCGCTGCCACAGGCGGGGTCCAGCACGCGTATTTGGCAGAGCTTATGGTGGAACGTACGCAGCTCTTTGTTTGCCTTGGTAGTTTGGCTTTTCTGGAGATAAGCTTCTGCGACTACTTTTACTGTATCCCACTCCCGGCGTAGTGGCTCAATCAGCGTAGGCATGACCAGCCGCTCGACGTAAGCGCGGGGCGTGTAGTGGGCACCTAGTTTGTGGCGTTCGCGGGGGTCGAGGGCGCGCTCCAGCAGCGTGCCGAAAATGGCCGGTTCCACAAAGCGCCAGTCGGCTTTGGCGGCATCAATCAGCAGTTGGATTTGTTCGGGTGTGAGCGGGATGGGGTCGATGCCTTTAAACAGGCCGCCGTTAAAGCGCATCACCTTGGCCGTGAGTACGCCGCTAAAACCACCGCTGTTCATGCTTTCCCACAGCGAGCCAATAGCGTCGGTAAAGTGCTCTGGGGTTTCTTTCATGCGCTCTAAAAACGCGGTAAAGCTGCCTTTGGGCAGTAGCTCTACATCTTCACTGAACATGGTGAACAGGCAGCGCTTCAAAAAGTGCGCCACGCGGTCTACTTCATAACCGTCGGCTTCCAGTGCTTTGGCAAGCTGGGCTAGCGTTGCGCTGACTTCACGGGTCACGCGGGCAGCGTATTGGCTCGGGTCTAGGGTGTCGGGCGCTTCCCACAGGGCTTTTAGGCGTTGTTGAACCTCAGGTTGGCGCAGGTCTTCCAGCTTGATGCGGTAGTTGCGCGGGTCGGGGAAGGGGATGTAGTTGCCCCCAGAGCGCGAAAATTCCGAATAAAGTGCTAGGGTGCGGCCCACATCCGTTACCACAATAAACGGCGGGCGGCCTTCGTTGGCGGGCAGGGCGCGCACGTACTGGTCGGCTTGGTTGAAGGCCGATTCCATCGCTTTATCCCAGCCTTTGGTTTCTAGCCCTTTGCCGGTTTGCTTGGCTTCCAGTACAAAGGCGCCGCGCTTGTAGAGGTCGATAAAACCGCGGTTCTCGCTGCCATCGGGGTTTTGAATATCTACCCGGCGCTCAAAGGTATAGGCGTTTTCGCTGTTGTCTTTACTGGCGGGGTCGGGGCTGGGCAGTTCAAGCAGTGCACACAGTTCTGAAAGGAATAGCTGATAGTTGGCTTTTTCGGTGCCGGTGGTGTGTTGCCAGCGGGCAATAAACGTCTCAACGGCATCGGCGGTGGCAACAGCAGCGGGGGCGTCAAACATCAGCAAGCATCCTTTCAGGGGTTAGCACAGTTAAGCAGGGTTAGATAATAGCATGGTTGCTTGCGCTTTCGGGGTGGCGTGTTGGCCTAAAAAGCGGGCCTAGCATAGTGGCTTTATTCTTCTTCAAGATTTTGCACACCGTGAGATCGATATCCATTGACTTCCGAATAGGGCGGCCCTATAAACGCGGAACAACCCATCACCTTAGGCGCCCATGTTCCTCCTGATCTCGATTGCCACGCTTTCGATCGCCCTCTCATTTCTGTGTTCTATCCTCGAAGCCGCTCTGCTCTCTATTACGCCGAGCTATATTGCCAAGCTAAAAGAAGAAAAGCCCAAGCTACACGCCTCGCTTACAAAGCTTAAAACCAATATTGACCGGCCCCTTGCGGCTATTTTGACACTTAACACGATTGCGCATACCGTGGGGGCAACAGCGGTGGGTGCGCAAGCGGCGATAGTATTTGGTGAGGCCTCTATCGCGGTTGTTTCGGCCGTGATGACGATGCTGATTTTGATACTGTCGGAAATTATTCCCAAGACCATTGGTGCGACGTACTGGCGCGGTTTATCCCCTTTTCTGCCACGCTTGTTAAAACCGATGATTTTGGGTCTGCTGCCCTTTATCTGGATGTCGGAGCAGATTACTCGCCGCCTGGGCAAATCAGAGCACGATGTGGACCTGCGCGATGAAATCAAAGTGTTGGCGCGGGTTGGCCTGGAAGAAAACGTATTAGACGCTGATGAGTCGCGCACGATTATTAACCTGCTTAATCTGCATGACATTGCTGTCCACAAGGCAATGACACCGCGTACTGTGTGTGCCACGGTGTTGCCGAATATGACCGTGACAGAATTTGATCAACGTTACGGAAAAGCGCCGTTTACGCGCTTCCCTGTGATGGATAACGGCGAACAAGCATTTGGCTATGTGCATAAAGCCGATATGTATCATGCCGACGACGCCAAAACGATGCGCGAGCTGATGCACCCGATTGGCAGCGTCGATGTGTCGCAAAATGTTGAACAGATTTTTACCTCTATGCTGAAAGATCACCTGCATATGCGGGTGGTTTACGACGAGCACGGCACGTTTGTGGGATTGATTACGCTGGAAGACATTATCGAGACCATTCTGGGTCAAGATATTGTGGATGAAACGGATCACGTCGATAACCTGCGCCAGTATGCTAAACAGCGCTGGTTAAAGCGCATTAAACCTGATGAGAAGAATATAGCGGGTGAAGCGAAGCGTGAGCGCTAAATGATCTATAATGAGGACGTTGTAAGTCAAATGAGCTATTAGGGTGTCTAGCGCCCATTAAGGAGGAAAGCATGTCATTACGTATTAATGCAGTCGTGCCTGATTTTGAAGCGGAAACAAGCCAAGGGCCAATCCGTTTTCATGACTGGATTGGTGATAGCTGGGCGATTCTGTTTTCGCATCCTAAAGATTTTACGCCCGTGTGCACAACGGAGTTTGGTGCCGTTGCGCGGCTGAGCGCTGAGTGGAAAAAACGCGGTACTAAGGTGATCGGTGTTTCCGTGGACGGCGTGGAAGACCACAAACGCTGGGCGGGCGACATCAAAACAGCCGGCGGCAGCGAAGTCGACTTTCCGATCATCGCTGATGATGAGCTAACGGTGTCAAAGCTCTATGACATGTTGCCGCAAGATGCTTACCTGCCCGATGGCCGCACGCCAGCCGACAGCGCGACGGTACGTTCGGTATTTATCATTGGGCCGGACAAGCAGCTGAAGCTTTCGATGACTTACCCGATGAGCGTAGGGCGTAACTTTGCGGAAATTTTGCGCGCCCTGGATGCGCTGCAAACCACCGCACAGCACAGCGTTGCCACGCCGGCTGATTGGACCGTCGGCCAGGATGTGATTATCCCGACTAGCGTTTCCGATGCAGATGCCAAGCAGAAATACGGCGATTATGAAACTGTTCTGCCGTACTTACGTAAAACGCCATTGCGTTAATCGTTAGGTATTGTTGTGAAAAGCCAGCACGTTGCGTGCTGGCTTTTTTGTCTGTGTCTTTTGTCTGTGTCTTTTGTCTGTGTCTTTCGTAAGAGCTCGCGTATATCGGGTAGCTCAGTAAGAGGGCTCCAGCGCTAGCTGCTCAATAGCGTTTGAAACACTGCGCGCCCCGGTGAGTATTTCATTGACGATCGTTTCAATTTCCCCAACGCTGGTTTGGCTGGATTTTGCCTGTTCCACCACCTGTTGCATGGCGTGGGTGGTGCGCTTTACCAAAGCGCTGTTCTTTTTCAGCACTTGGCTGATTTCCTCAACCGCTTCGCTAGAGCCTTTGGCTAACCGGCGCACTTCATTGGCCACCACGGCAAACCCACGGCCTTGCTCGCCTGCACGCGCGGCTTCTACAGCGGCATTCAGCGATAGCAGGTTCGTTTGATTGGCGATACGGGCAATCGATTCTGTAATGTTATTAATGCTTTGCGCCTGTTGGGTCAGCGCGTTGATGAGCTGCTGTGCTTCGGCCACGGTGAGCGCTGCTTGTTCAGCGTCTTGCATTACGCGCTGCAGATGGCTGAGCCCGTTTTGGGCGATTTGCTCGGTTTGGGTAGAGGTGCTTTGAGCGGTAGAGACGGCGCGATGCGCAGATTCCGCTTCTTCCATTGAACGGGAAATATCCGTGGCAAATTTGACCACTTTAATCACGTCGCCATGGCTATTTTTGATGGGGTTGTAGGTCGCCTCCAGCCAAACGCTAGCGCCGCGGGAATCCAAGCGCTCGAACTTGCCTTGCATATATTCACCCTGGGCAAGCCGCTCCCAGAAGTGCGGGTTGGCTTGAAAGAAATCGCTACGGCAAAACATTTTATGATGCGCGCCGACTATCTCTTCATTGCGATAGCCCATGGTTTGCTCAAAATTGGCGTTGGCATTAAGAATTTCGCCGCTGGGCGTGAATTCAATCACCGCCATGGAGTTATCCAGCGCTGCTAATACGGCTTTTTTACGCTCGGCTTCTTGATGGGCGTGGGTGATGTCATTGGCGATTTTAACGACTGAGACGACGTTGCCACGCCGGTTGGTGACCGGTAAATAGGTGGCTTCCAGCCAGACTTCCTTACCTTGGGCGTTAATACGCTTAAAGGTGCCTTGGCGGCTTTCACCGCTGGCCAGCGCGTGCCAGAAATCTTGATAAGCCGGGGTGTGGGTGTCGGCAGCGTCACAAAACAGGCGGTGATGCTGGCCTTTAATTTGGCTGAGCGTATAGCCCATAACGTTTAAAAACTGAGCACTTGCCTGGCTAATCACCCCAGCAGGCGTGAAGACAATGCAGGCGGCGTGCTGCATAAGCGCGTTTTGCAGAGGCGAGTAGCGTTGAATAGTTAGCATTTATGCAGTCTCTTGCGCACAGTTTCGTATAGGTTTTGTACAGGTGTGGTGATAGTAGTTGAGATGAGCGCTGAGCGCACTTTTTTTATGTGCTTAGAACGCAAAAAGCAGGCGCTGTGGCCTGCTCTGTGCAAATCGAAAAGTAAAAAACAGTGGATAAGTTAAGCGTTAACGTACTCCACCAGCGCCTGGGCGAAGGATTCAGTGCTGCCGGAGCCGCCCATATCAGGCGTGACCATATCGCGGCGGGTTTCGAGCACGGTGCGAATGCCCTGGCGGATAGCGGTGGCTTTCTCGGCCATGCCCAGGTGGTCCAGCATTTGTGCGGCGGCCAGCAGCAGGGCGCAGGGGTTGGCGATGTTTTGTCCTGCGATATCCGGCGCGGAGCCGTGCACGGCTTCAAAGATCGCCGCTTTTTCACCAATGTTTGCCCCTGGTGCTAAACCTAAGCCGCCAACAAGCCCCGCACACAGGTCAGAAAGAATATCGCCAAACAGGTTAGTGGTGACCACTACATCGAACTGATGCGGGTTCATCACTAGCTGCATACAGGCGTTATCGACGATCATCTCTTGGAACTCGATCTCGGGGTATTCTTTGGCGATTTCCCGCGCTACCTCCAAAAACAGCCCAGAGCTGGTTTTGATGATGTTGGCTTTATGGACGGCGGTGACTTTCTTGCGGCCGTTGTTTTTAGCCAGCTCAAAGGCGTAGCGCACAATGCGTTCGGAGCCTTTGCGGGTCACTTTGATCACCGAAATGCCGGTATCGCCGTTGTCGATCATCTCTTGGCCGTCGGAAAGGTAGGCGCCTTCGGTGTTTTCGCGCACGGTGATCATGTCGATGTCGTCGTAACGCGATTTTGTGCCGGGAAAGCTGATCGCCGGGCGCACGTTGGCGTAAAGGTCAAAGTGGCGGCGCAGCTGTACGTTAATCGAGGAGAAGCCCTTGCCAATCGGCGTGGTGAGCGGGCCTTTAAGCGCGATACCGCATTTTTCGATGGCATCCAGTGATTCTTGGGGAATCAACGTGCCATGCTTTTCAAGTGCGCCTAAACCAGCGTCAATATGCTGGTAGGTTAAGCCGCAATCTAACGCGTCGAGTACTCGCAGCGTGGCATCCATAATTTCTGGGCCGATACCGTCGCCCTTGATGACTGCAATAGATTGGCTCATGTGCTGCTCCTCTTTTAGCGTAAAGCTCATTTTAGCGTAAAGCTTATTCGGCACCGATCTATTAGGAAAAAATAATAGACAGCATAAAAAGCAGTGCCGCTTCAACGTGAATAGTTGGGAATTAATGTCGTTTTTAACGGCGCAATGGTACGCCAGAAACAAGGGTAAGGTCACCCTGCCTAAAGTAGCGGTTCACTGTGTCTAAGTGATGAAACCGGTGGCGAGCAGGCTAGGGTTAGGTGCGGCGCGGGTGCTTTGCTGGTAATATGTCGCGCGTCATGATGATGTGAGCGCACTGATTTCATGACTCCAGCGAACGGTAGTAAGGTGTATTTCTTATGAACACTGCAATGGCAGCGATTGCTCTGCCGCTAACAGGGCTGATGACTCCGCCCTAGGTTTTCCCTCCTCTATTTAGCGCATAACGCTATTCGCGTTATATCGGCGCTAAGCTTTTCTGTGGCCGTTATTTGGCCAGTGGCGCTTTGGCGTCTTCGATAGATAGTAGTTCCTACATCTAGTTACCGTATGCTTTTTGCTGCCTATGTGCGGCGTTAGCGTGCTGTGTTTTTTAAACCCCTAACCATGGACTCCCTGAATGACCCTTTTCAGCAAGCAAGAGTGGTTTTCTAACATTAAGGGCGACACGCTCTCAGGTATTGTCGTCGCGCTGGCGTTAATTCCTGAAGCGATTGCGTTCTCAATCATTGCCGGTGTTGACCCGAAAGTAGGGCTTTATGCCTCTTTCTGTATTGCCGTTATCATTGCGTTTACGGGCGGTCGCCCGGGGATGATCTCAGCCGCCACCGGTGCCATGGCGCTGCTGATGGTGACACTGGTGCGCGAACACGGCCTTGAGTACCTGCTGGCCGCTACGCTGTTAACCGGGGTGCTGCAGATTATTGCTGGCTATTTGAAGCTGGCTGAGCTGATGCGCTTTGTGTCCCGCTCGGTGGTGACTGGCTTCGTTAACGCTCTGGCGATACTGATTTTCATGGCCCAGCTGCCTGAATTAACCGGCGTTACCTGGCATGTGTATGCCATGACCATTGCTGGCTTGGGTATTATTTATCTGTTTCCCTATTTGCCGGTGATTGGTAAATCAATTCCCTCGCCGTTGGTATGTATTGTCGTGCTAACCGGCGTGTATATGATCAGCGGTATGGATATTCGCAGCGTTGGCGATATGGGCGAGCTACCGGATACGCTGCCGGTATTTTTATGGCCTGATGTGCCGCTTACCTTTGAAACGCTGGCGATTATTTTCCCCTATGCCGTGATGTTGGCGGTGGTGGGTCTGCTGGAATCGATGATGACCGCCACTATTGTCGATGATTTAACCGACACCCCGAGCGACAAAAACCGTGAGTGTAAGGGCCAAGGGGTTGCCAATATTGGTTCAGGCTTGATTGGTGGTATGGCCGGCTGTGCGATGATTGGTCAATCGGTGATTAACATTAAATCCGGTGGGCGTACACGGCTCTCCACGTTAATTGCTGGGGTCGTGCTGCTGCTGATGGTGGTGTTCTTAGCCGATTGGGTCTCGCAGATTCCTATGGCGGCGCTGGTGGCGGTGATGATTATGGTCTCCATCGGCACCTTTAGCTGGGAATCGATTCGTGATCTGAAAAAGCACCCGATGAGCACCAATTTCGTTATGGTGGCCACCGTTGTCGTCACAGTAGGTACCCACAACTTGGCGATTGGCGTATTCGTGGGTGTGCTGCTGGCGGCGATGTTCTTTGCCAACAAAGTCGGCAATATCCTCTACATCGGCTCGAAAGAAGTAGACCCCGGTAAAGAGCGTGAATACCAAGTGGTGGGCCAGGTGTTCTTTGCTTCTTCAGAGCGTTTTATTGCCGCGTTTGATTTCAAAGAGAGTATTGATAAAGTCACTATCAACCTTTCCCGCGCACACTTTTGGGATATCACTGCCGTGCAGGCGCTTGATCGCGTGGTGATTAAGTTCCGCCGTGAAGGTACCGAGGTAGAACTGGTCGGCTTGAGCGAGGCCAGCGCGACCATTGTGGATCGTTACGCGGTGCACGATGACCCTGAAGCGGTCGAAAAACTCATGGGCGGCCACTAACCAAGCAAGGAGAGCGACATGACTGATCAGGTATTAGCCGCGATTGACGGCTCCCAGTTTTCCGAAGGCGTGTGCGATTATGCCGCCTGGGCAAGCTTGGCTATGCAGGCACCGTTAACCTTTGTGCATGTGGTCGACAACCATTCCGAGGTGCCCGAAGAGCAAAATCTTTCCGGCAACCTGCGTTTTGGTGCCCGCGAACGCTTGATGAAAGAGCTTTCTGAGCTTGATGAGCAGCGCGCTAAGGTGAACCGCGAGCAGGGTAAGCTGATGCTGGAAGCGGCCAAAGCGCGGGCAATAGAAGGTGGGGTGGTAGACCCCGCCACGCGACAGCGCAACGGCACCTTGGTGGAAAGCCTTTTAGAGCTTGAAAAAGACGTGCGCTTGCTGGTGGTGGGGAAGCGCGGTGCAACGGCTCACCAAGCCAGTGGCCACTTAGGTTCTAACCTTGAGCGGGTAGTGCGTGAAATGCACCGCCCAATTCTAATGGTGCCGAAAACCTTTAAGCGTCCTGAAAAGATCTTGATGGCCTTTGACGGCAGCAAAACCGCCCGTAAAGGCGTTGAAATGCTGGCCGGCTCACCGCTTTTTGCAGGCACTGAGTGCCACGTGCTGATTGTGGGTGCGGAAACCGCTGAACATCGCTCTGAACTTGATTGGGCGCTAAGCACGCTGCGCGAAGGCGGCCATCAAGCGGAAGGCGCTATTCGCCCAGGCGAAGTGGATGAAGCCTTGCAAGCCTACGAAAAAGAGCACGGCATTGACCTGCTGGTAATGGGTGCCTACGGGCACTCGCGTATTCGCCACTTGCTGGTGGGTAGCACCACCACCGCCATGCTGCGCGGTAGTCATATCCCGGTGCTTATTCTGCGCTAAGGCTCACAAAGCGCCACGCAGCCGGTGCTCGCTTGTCGAGTGACCGGCTTTTTAATGCCTGCTGTGGCACATAAATAGATCCCATCCAATAATGCTCATGTTGCAATGCGCTTCTATGCTGAACGTCAGGTTGTGACCTATTCACTCACTGGAATAGTGGGAGGAACCTGTTATGAACATGCCTGTCCTTGAAAGCGCCCCTGTTGGTTTCGATATAACCTCCCCCTCGCATCGTTTTGTGGCCGAGCTATTAGCCCAGGCCGATATTCAGCTTGATGGCAGCCGCCCCTGGGATATGCAGTTAAAAGCCCCCGGCGTGATTGACAGCGCGCTTTCGCGAGGAAATTTAGGCCTTGGCGAGTGTTATATGAGTGGCGATTGGGACGCTGAGCGCCTAGATGAGCTGTTTTACCGGCTAATGCGCGCCCGGCTAGGGCAGTGTATTAAGCCTACCCAGTTGGTTTATCACTCGCTGCGCTCGCGCTTATTGAACCGCCAGACCGCTAAACGCGCCTGGGAAGTGGGCGAAAAGCATTACGACCTTGGCAATGAGTTCTACGCCGCCATGCTTGATCAGCGTATGACGTATACCTGCGGTTACTGGAAAGAAGCGCAGACCTTAGACGATGCCCAGGAAGCCAAGCTCGATTTAATCTGCCAAAAACTGCAGTTAGCGCCGGGTATGCGCGTGCTGGATATCGGCTGCGGCTGGGGTAGTTTTATGGCCTATGCCGCCGAGCAGTATGGCGTTGAGTGTGTGGGTCTTACCATCTCTAAAGAACAGGCTGAGTTCGGCAAACGGCTGATAAAAAGTGGCTTGCCGGTTGAGTTTCGCTTACAGGATTACCGCGATGAAACCGAACAGTTTGATCGCATTGTCAGCGTTGGCATGTTTGAGCACGTCGGCAATAAAAACTACCGCGAATACATGACGGTAGCCCACCGCTGTTTGAAAGACGAGGGCTTGTGTTTACTGCACACGATTGGCAAAAACGTAAGCTATACCGTGACCGACCCATGGATTGATAAGTATATTTTTCCCAATGGCGAACTGCCCACCTTGGGGCAAATTGCGGATGCCGCAGAATCGCTGTTCGTGATAGAGGATGTGCATAATTTCGGTGCCGACTACGACCGCACGCTAATGGCATGGCATGAAAACTTCGAAACCAACTGGCCGGCATTTAAACAGCAGTTCGGCGAGCGCTTTTATCGTATGTGGCGCTATTACCTGCTTGTTTGTGCCGGGGCTTTTCGCGCCCGAGAGCTTCAGCTTTGGCAGTTGGTGATGAGTAAACGAGGGGTAGTGGGCGGTTATTCCCGCGTTAGCTAGATTTCCGCATTAGCTAGGTTAGTTAGCGCGCCATGCGTTCGCCTGCCACGGCAGCACCCAGCCACAGGGGCAGGCTGGCCACTATATAAACCAGCGCCATGGCTGGTTTGCCTAACTGCACTAAATACAGTGTCTCTAAGCTAAACAGGGAGAACGTGGTAAAACCGCCGCAAAACCCAGCCACCAGCAATGGCTGCAAACGCGCTAGCTGGCCGTGGGGTGAACGCGAGAGGGTAACGGCCAGCCAGCCAATCAAATAGCAACCCAGCACGTTGACGATGAGCGTTCCCCAGGGGAAATAACTCCCTAGTGCTGCTTGCGAGAAAAGTGAAACGCCGTAACGCAGCACGCTGCTCACGCCGCTGCCTACACCCACCGCAAGGTACGCTTTCCAGGCGCTCATAAGCTCGCCCCTGACAGCACCCAGCCCAGCGTTACCATAGCTAAGCCCAGCAGCAGTGTGGCGCAAGTGTTCATGCAGGCGAGCGCCGGCTTGCCGCTTTGCCACAGCTCAAGGGTTTGTAAGCTGAAAGAAGACACCGTGGTGTAGCCGCCCAGCAGGCCGACTACCGTGAACAGCCATAACGATGACGGCGCGCTGGGCAACCCCAATGCGCCTAACAGCCAGCCCGCTATAAAAGCGCCGCTGGCATTCACCGCAAGCGTTCCCCAGGGAAAGGCCTTACCGAGATAGTGAGCGAGCAGATTTGAAACCGCGAACCGCCCCATGCCACCGAGTGCACCGCCAAGCGCTACTAGCACTATATTTGTTAAGCCATACCCCATGCTTTTCCCCGTTGGCACCCGCTAAATAGCGAATTTGCTAAACAGCTCATTCGCTAAGATAGCTCGTTCAGTTTGGCCAACGATTGTAGGGTAAATGGAGTGGCAGATGAATCACTCGGCGGTGAGTTAGCCGCTTACGCTTCGACGCCCGCTTCTTTCTGCTGATGCTGCTGCGTTGCCCGGCCTGGGTTAGCGCCTGGGTTAAGCGTTGCGTTAATCCCAGACAGCAGTGCCTTAAGCGAGGCGCTGACGGTGTCGCTGTCTTCGGCCACCGCACACAGCCGCTGGCCATCGATATTGAGCTGCACAAACGCAATCGCATTGGCCTCGCTGCTGGCACCGAGCGAGTGTTCGCTGTAATCGAGAATCCCAATACTGCTGCCCGAGTGACGCTGCCAGGCATCGGTAAACGCCGACATAGCGCCATTGCCTTTACCCGATAGAGATAGCCGTTTGTCGCCCTGTTGCAGCGTTACTTCAATGCCTTCCTGCTGCCCTTTGGAGAGCCGGTAGTCCACCAGCGTTAGCGGGGCTTCTTGGGTGAAGTTGTCGAACATTAGCTGACGAATCGTGGCGCTGGAAAGCTCGCTGGCGCGCCGCTCGCTCTCTTGCTGCACGTAAGGGGCCAAGGCCAGCATCATCCAACGTGGCAGGTTAATGCCGTAATCACGCTCAAGCAGAAAGGCCATGCCGCCCTTGCCCGACTGGCTGTTAACGCGAATCACCGCCTGGTAATCGCGGCCAATATCGTGGGGGTCGATGGGCAAATAGGCCACTTGCCACGGCTCGTCGGGCTGTTGATGCTTGAGCGATTTACGAATTGCATCCTGGTGGCTGCCTGAAAACGCCGTATACACCATTTCGCCTACCCAGGGGTGGCGCGGGTGGATGGCAATGCCGGTGCACTCGTTAACCACCTGGATAATTTCATCAGGGTTGGAGAGATCCAATTGAGGATCAATGCCCTGGCTGTACAGGTTCATCGCCAGGGTGACGATATCCATATTGCCGGTGCGCTCACCATTGCCCAGCAGAGTGCCTTCTACGCGCTCGGCACCGGCCAGCAGGGCGAGTTCAGCAGAGGCCACCGCGCCACCGCGGTCGTTGTGGGTATGCACTGAGATAATCACGCTGTCGCGGCGGCTAATGTGCTGGCAGAAGTACTCAATCTGGTCGGCGTGATGGTGCGGCCCGGCGACTTCCACCGTGGTGGGCAGGTTGAGAATGCACTTGTTATCAGGCGTTGGCTGCCATACATCCATGACCGCTTCGCAGATCTCCAGGGAGAAATCAATTTCCGTGCTGGAAAAGCTTTCCGGTGAGTATTGGAAACGCCATTCAGCCTCTGGGTGGCGGTCAGCATAGGTTTTGACCCAGGTCGCGCCCTGCACGGCAATATCAATAATGCCGGCGCGATCCATCTCGAACACCCGCTCGCGCTGAATGGTGGAGGTGGAGTTATAAAGGTGAATAATGGCGCGCTTGACGCCCGCAAGCGCGGCAAAGGTCTTCTCGATCAAGTGTTCACGGCATTGCACCAATACCGCAATAGTGACGTCATCGGGAATTTGGTTCTCTTCGATCAGCCAGCGCACGAAGTCGTAATCGGGCTGGCTGGCCGAAGGGAAACCCACCATGATTTCTTTAATGCCTACACTAACGATCTGGTGCCAGAAGCGCTGCTTCTGCTCAACGGTCATCGGCTCAAGTAGCGCCTGGTTGCCGTCGCGTAGGTCTTCACTCACCCAGGTGGGGGCGCGATCTAAATCACGGTCCGGCCACTGGCGATTAAAGGCGGGCACACGGGGCGCGGGGCGATATTTGCGATGATCGAAAGCAGGCATGGTGGATGTCCTAAACGTAACAAGGTGGTTGGGTCGGCGGCTTGTGGCGGCCGTAATCATTGGTTCGCTGCTTTTGGCAACTCGTCTAGTGTAAAGGGGTTGCCGCGATAGTTTGTTGCGAAAATAGGGCTAGTAAGACGATAATTAGCAGAATATGTCTTTTAATCTATATAAATTGGCAGGGGCTGCTTTCTATGTCGGTATCGCCGCTGGTGTTGGATCGTTTTGACCGTCATATCTTAGATATTGTGCAGCAGGAAGGGCGCATCAGTAATCAGGAGTTGGCCGACCGCATCGGGCTTTCGCCTTCGCCCTGTTTGCGCCGCGTGCGAGCCTTGGAGGAACACGGTTTAATACTGGGCTACCGCGCTGCGGTAGATGCCCGCCAGTTGGGCTATCAGCTAATGGCGCTGCTGCATATTTCCATGGACCAGCACACGCCGGAGCGTTTCGATAATTTTGAGCGCCATATTCGTGAGATACCCAACGTGATCGAGTGCCTGATCATTACCGGCCAGGCGGCTGATTTTCAGCTCAAAATTCTGGTGCGTGATATGGATGACTACCAGCACTTGCTGCTGCACGTGATTAACCGTATTGAGGGCGTCACGGGGGCGCACACCAGCTTTGTGCTGCGGCGGGTGTTTGAGCATCGCCCGGTGCCCACTGATCGGGCTTGAGAGTGTTAACTAGCTTTAAAAAGTAGTTTTAAAAAGCGTTAGCGCATCTGGCGTGGTCAAGTGGGCAGTAGGCGGTTTAGACTGCCTGGACTGTTTTTTCAACCGACTAATTTATCAACCTGCTAGGAGTGCACCATGACTATTCAGCGCCACGATACCAAAGCCCGCATGAGCCGTGCGGTTATCCATCAGGGGGTGGCCTATTTATGCGGCCAAGTGGCTGGCCCCGAGGCTCGCAATGGCGATATTAAGGCGCAAACGGAAAGCATGTTGGCGCGAGTGGATGCGCTGTTAAAAGAGATTGGCTCTAGCCGCGAGCAGCTGCTGAGCGCGACGATTTACCTTAAAGAAGGCAGTGACGTGACCGCCATGAACGAGGTGTGGGATGCCTGGGTGCCGGAAGGTTATGCCCCGGCACGCGCCTGCGTGTGCGCACCGATGCCATCTGATGAGCTCAAAGTGGAAATTACCGTGACAGCAGCGGTGAGTAGCTAATAATTCACTCCATGCGCTTATAAGTGTATTGCTATACTTCTAGATGACGAGGGCAGGTTTCAACGAGGGCGCTGTAAACCCGTCCGTGGGCGCTACTTTTGCCATCCATGGCAAAAGACCCTCTCTTCAACCTGCCCTCGCACCTCACTATTGAGCGTTCATAGAATTATGACATTTCCAATAGCCATTCAGGATCGTTCACTTACCAGGCTTTTCCAGCGGAAAACGGGTGTCTCGCAGGCTGTCTTTGATTTTCTTCAGGTGCGGTAAGAAATCTTCACCGCGCCTTAACGTGACACCGGTGGCCAGCGCATCAATCAGCGTTAACTGAATCACCCGGGAGGTCATCGGCATGTAGTGGTCGGTGTCTTCGGGGGTGGCGATTTCCAGGGTGGCGGTACATTCGTTGGCTAAGGGGGAGTTGGGCGCGGTAATGCCGAGCACCACCGCCCCGGCTTCCCTTGCTACGCGGGCAATATCCACTAGTTCCCGAGTGCGCCCGGTGTAGGAAATAATCACCACCACATCACCGGTGTGGCAGGCGGCCGCGACCATACGCTGCATCAGCACATCAACGTAGGCCATCACCGGCAGGTTAAAGCGGAAGAACTTATGCAGGGCATCCTGGGCAACGGCACCAGAGGCACCCAAACCGAAAATGTGGATCTGCTTGGCCTGGGTGAGGTAGTCCACCATGCGCTCAACGGCCGTTATGTCGATGTCGCGTTGAGCTTCGTCTAGCGCGGCGATAGTAGCGCCAAAAATCTTGTGGGTGTACTGGGTGGCCGAGTCGCCAGGCTCGACTGCACGGGTAACGTAGGGGGTGCCGCCGGCTAAGCTTTGGGCGAGTTTGATTTTAAAATCGGGGTAGCCTTTGGCACCAAAATTGCGGCAAAAACGGTTAACCGTTGGCTCGCTGACGCTTGCTGCCTGGGCTAAGCTTGCGATGCTTAGGCTGGTGGCGAGCGCTGGGTCCTCAAGAATTACATTGGCGACTTTACGCTCCGAGCGGTTGAGGTCTTCCAAGCGTTGGCGTAAGCGGTCAAGTAAGTCATGAGTCATCAACGCTCTCCGTGATAGGCGAAAGTAGTCGGTGAATAGGGCGGCTTCCATTCACTGCACCAGGTGGCAAAGGCTTCGGCGGGCAGCGGGCGGGCGTAAAAATAGCCCTGCGCGGCTTCGCAGCCAATCGAGCTTAAATACGCTGCCTGCTCGGCAGTCTCTATGCCTTCTGCCACTACATCGCAGCCTACGCTGTGGGCAAGCTGGGTAATGGTGTGAGCCAGCTGGCGATCAACCGCACTGGTGACGACATCCATCACAAAGGCGCGGTCGATTTTAAGCGTCGAGAAGGGCAGCGTTTTAATGTACGCCAGTGACGATTGCCCCGTACCAAAATCGTCAATCGCTACGGCAATATTCATCTCGGCCAATTGAGTAAGCTGCTGGCGGGCGTGATTCATATCGCTCATCAGCCCTGATTCAGTCACTTCCAAGGTTAGAAAGCGTGCGGGAATGCGTTGCTCAGCCAAACGGGCTAACAGCTGTTGGGCAAAGTCCTTGCGCATTAGCTGGCGCGTGGCCACATTAACGGCGATATGAAAATCATCATTGAGCAGCCCCTGTGCCCGCCAGGCGCTGATATGGCGCATGGCCTCATCAAGCACCCAATCGCCTATGGAAAGAATATCGCCGCTGGCTTCTGCCAGGGGAATAAATTCACCCGGGGAGATATGGCCAAACTCTGGGTGCTTCCAGCGTAGCAGGGCTTCTGCGCCAAGAATTTTGTGGTCAGCAAGCGCAAGCTTGGGCTGGAAAGCAAGGGTCATTTCGCCCCGCTGGGTAGCGCCGCGTATGGCTTGCTGCAGGCGGAGCCGGTGGCGCTGCTTTTCTTCAAGCGCTGGGGTGTAGTGCTGAATGGGGGGTGTCTCGTGGGGTGGCAGCGCCAGCGCCGCCATATGCACGAGCCGCTCCGTGTCGAAGAACCCTTCTGAGCAGCTAATGCCAATCCGTGCGCTAACGGGAAGCAACAGCGCGTCTAGCGTTTGGTCTTGCTCAAAACAGGCCAGTAAGCGCTCGGCTAACGCCAGCAGTTTGGAGGGCTCTGCTGTTGGCGTAATCACCAGTAGTTCGCTGCCGCCCCATAAGCCGAGCAGGCTTTCGGCGCTGAGCGGTTGACGAAGCCGCTGGCTAATTAAGCGAAGCAGTTGGTCGGCGGTTTGGTAGCCGTGTAAGCGCACTACATCATCGAGTTTATCAATGGCAATAAACAGCAGCCCCGTGCCGGAAGCCTTCAGGGCGGCGCTGTGCAGTACCTGGTTTAATCCGCGCCGGTTGGGGAGTTGCGTTATGGGGTCGGTGCGCGACTGCAGGTCGAGCTCTTGGGTGCGTTTGGCCACCATGCGCTCTAAGGTGTCGGCCTGCTGGTCACGCACTTGGAAGCGGTGCTCGATGTTTAAGGTATTGCGGATACGCTGCAGCACTTCATCTTGTTTAAACGGTTTGGTGATGAAGTCTCGCACGCCCATGGCTAAGGCGCGTTGGCGGGTGGCATCGTCAATTTGCGCGGTGAGCACAATAATGGGTGGCGTCTGTTCTTTAAAGTGGGTGCTTAACTGCTCAATCACCGCATAGCCGTCTAAATGCGGCATACGGATATCAAGCAGCAGTAAATCCGGCAACTGCTGCTGGCAGTGGGGAAGCACTTCCCGCGGGTCATCAATACCGTGAATATTTTCGAAGCCGTACTCGTCGAGCAGGTCAAACATGAGTTCGATATTAACCGTGTTGTCGTCGACCACGAGCAGGTGTTTTTGGGTAAGGCTCATGGTGCCCTCCCGGAAGCAGTATGAATAAATTGGGTAACGGTGGCCTGAAGTTTATCAATCTCAAGCGGTTTAGTGAGGTAGGCGTCAAAGCCTGCTTCTAAGCCGCGTTTGATGTCGCTGGGCATGGCATTGGCCGAGAGTGCCACTACCGGTAGCGCGTGTAGCTGGGGGTCGCGGCGCATGGTGTCTAGCGCTTGATAGCCGTTCATGCCCGGCAGGTGGATGTCCATTAACACCAGGGCAGGCGCGCAGTGGCGCATGAGTTCCAGGCCGATTTCTGCGTTAGGCGCGATTTCCAGCACTATCTCATCCATCTCTTCGATAACGTCTTGCATTAACCGCTGGTTGGCGGGGTTATCTTCAATGTAGAGCAGCGTAAAGGTGGTGGCGGGGGGCGTGTAAACAGCGTTGGGCGTTAGGCGCTCGTCTGTGGAGATTTCTGCGTTAGCGGTAGGCAACGTAAACCAGAAGGTGGCACCTTGGCCAAGCTGGCTCTCAACGCCAATGTCGCCGCTCATGCGCTCTACCAACTCGCGGGTAATCGCCAGGCCAATACCAGAGCCTTCAATGGTGCCGCCTTCTGCATCCAGCCGGTTGAAGGGTTCAAACAATTCATGCTGACGTTCAGGCGCAATGCCAGGGCCGGTGTCGGTCACCATGATGCGCACTTTATCGCCCATGTGCGCCACGGTAATGTCGACCGAACCATGGGGGCAGTTGTACTTAATCGCATTGGAAAGCAGGTTTAAAAGGATTTGCTTAGTGCGCGTGTAGTCGGCGTTTACCCGCCATTGGTCATTGAGCGACACGCAGCGAAAGCGGATGCCGGCGGCCTCGGCGCTGGCTTCCAGGGTGGAGCAAGCATCGTTAAATACGTTAGCCAGAATAATCGGTTCGATGGAAAGCGTCATATGCCCCGCTTCTATCTTCGCCAGATCAAGCACTTCATTAATGAGGCTGAGCAGATGCTGGCCGCTTTTCTCTATTTGACTCACTTGGCGCTGCTGCTTTTCGCTCAGTGGGTCGCGGCGTCCTTTAGCCAACAGCTGTGAAAAGCCAATGATAGCGTTGAGCGGGGTGCGCAGTTCGTGGCTCATTGATGACAGAAATTCACTTTTTGCCCGGCTGGCGGTTTCCGCCTGGTCGCGGGCGGCGGCTAAGTCGTGCATGACCTGCTCGCGCTCAGCCATTTGGCTATACAAGTTGATCAGCAGTGAACAGGTGGCGGTAAACGGCTGTAGCCAGTCCAGCAGGGTTTGATTTAAGGGCTGCTTGCTGTTGGCAATCGCGTACATGCCAATCAGCCGTTCGCCGCTGTAGATAGGCACGCCTAAATAGTTGTGAAGTACCGGGTGCCCAGGAGGAAAGCCGCCGCGCTTAGTGTGGTTATAAACATCGTTAGTCATGATCACTTCACCAAAGGCAAACACGCGACCCAGCAGTGAATGGGGGTTGGTGAGCGTCATATCACCGCTGCGCAGCTGCTCCATCAGGTGGCGCGACTCTTCACTCCAGGAGAGGTCGGTAATCGCGTGGATTTTAAGCGCGTTAGTGGTGCTGGTAGGTATGACTTCGCCAATCAGGGCGTAATCGCTATCGGTGAGTGCGCGCAGGGCCTCCATTAAAAATAACCACAGCCGCTTGCCGGACATCAGCGCCTGGTAGTCGGTAATGCCCTGGTGAAGCACTTTGAGCAGGTTTTGCTCTTTATGTATTCGGCGGTTGGCGTCGTAAACATCGGTTAAATCCGTTAGAACGCCTAAAAACTCCACCACGTTATCGTGATCATCGTGAATGGCATTCACCGCCAGGTGAACAGGGATATAGCGCCCATCTTTGTGCAAGGCTTCAACTTCGCGCCCGCGCCCAATCACGGTGGGTGTGCCCCCGGCGATATACCGGGAGATAAACGCATCGTGCTGCGTGCTAATGTTGGGTGGGGTAAGAATGGCGACGTTTTTACCCATCAGCTCGTGCTCTTCGTAGCCGAGCAGGTTCAGCGCGAAGGGGTTAATGCCGATAATATGGCCGGTGTGATTAATACGCACTTTAGCGGTCGCGCTTTTGGTAAACAGCGCTTCAAAGCGGCGAGCGGTGCGGCTTAGCTCCACCTGTAGCTTATGTTGGCGAAGCAGTTCTTCTACCTGCCCGGCTAAACTGCCCAGCAGGCTTAAATCACGCTCGCTAAAGCGGCGCGGCGTGCGGTCAATTAGGCACAGGGTGCCAACCGCCAGGCCGTTCAGCGGGCGAAGGGGATACCCCGCGTAAAAGCGGATATTGGGCGGGTGATTGGTTAGCGGGTTTTCTCTAAAGCGCTCGTCTTCATGGGTGTCTTCAATAACCAGCGGTGCATCATGGGCAATCGCGTGGGCGCAGAAAGAGACTTCTCGGCTGGTTTCACACGCTTCAAGGCCTGGGTGGGATTTAAACCACTGGCGTTCTTTATCCACTAGCGTGACCGCGGCAATTTGTACCTCAAACAGCTCACGTGCCAGCTGCGTCATGCGCTCAAAGGCCGTTTCTACCGGTGTATCAAGCACTTGTAACGCATACAAAGCCGCCAGGCGCTCTGTTTCATTGTGGGGAGTATCTGGGGCTTGCATGGTCATTCCAACGCAGAGAATTAATAAAACATACCATAATGACGCGATAGCAATGGATAATTAACTATCGGTAATGGGTGAATCAAGGTTAACCCAGGCCTAACAGTTTCATTAACCATCGGCGATAGGGTGGATAAATGAGGTGGCTGGACGCGTGCTTGGATTGATAAAACAGGCCGCGTAAATGGCTAAAGCGCGTAAAGCCATGGCGGCCGTGGTAGGCACCCATGCCGCTTTCGCCTACGCCGCCAAACGGCAGTGAAGGCACCGCGTGGTGAAGCAGCGTGGCGTTAAATACCAGCGCGCCAGAGCGAGTCGTTTGCAATAGCTGCTGCTGTAAGCCTTTATCATTTGTGAAGGCATACAGCGCTAAAGGGTGAGGGCGGGCATTCACGTAGCGTATGGCGGCCTGCATATCTTTGAAGCTAATAACGGGTAGGCAGCGGCCAAAAATTTCTTCGCGCATCACCTGCAGGTCTTGGTGGGGGTCGATAATCAGCGCCGGCGCATGGCGGCCTTCATCAATGATTCTGCAGCCGTGGTCGTGGGCTTCTTGCAGCATGGCATCGAGCCGCTGCTGGTGGGCCGCGTTAATGGCGTGGGTGGCCGCCTGATCATCCGGGCGCTGCTGTTGAATGGCGCGGCTTAACGCTTTTACCAAGGCGCTAAGATGGCGGCTTTCCACCAGCACGTAGTCAGGGGCGATACAGGTTTGCCCGCCGTTCATGCCTTTACCGAAAATAATAGCCGCTGCTGCTTTATCGAAATCCGCATCGCCTGCCACGATGGCCGGCGATTTGCCGCCTAGCTCAAGCGTAGTTGGGGTCAAATTAACCGCCGCTGCCTGGGCTACCTGGCGCCCAACGGCGGTAGACCCGGTGAACAGCAAATGATCGAAGGGCAATTCGCTAAAACGCCGCGCGATGTCAACGCCCCCTTCTACCACCTTGAACTCTTCTGGCGTGAAATATTGCGGTACCAGCTGTTTTAGTAGCGCGCTGGTAGCCGGGGTGTGTTCGCTAGGCTTGAGCATGACGACATTGCCGGCGGCAAACGCATCCACAATCGGCATTAGCGCTAAACTCCACGGGTAGTTCCAAGGCGACATCACGCCGACAACGCCCAGCGGTTGAGGCGCGATGCGAGCTCGGGCAGGCAGTAAACGCCACGGCATGCTGGCCGCCCACGGGCGCATCCAGCGCCATAAATGCAGCCTGGCATGGCGAGCAGCGTGCAGCACCGCGCTGATTTCAGCCATGCGTATTTCGACATCGCTGCGCTGGCCGAAATCCGTTTGAATGGCCCGAATAATTTCAAGCTGATGATGCTTGGTCATACGCGCCAAGCGAGCCAAGCGCTCACGACGCACCGCAAGCGTTGGGTAAGGCATTTGATCGGCAGCTTGGCGCTGAGTGTTGAAATCTCCTGTTAAGTCGCGCGTCATGGCCTCTCCTTAATGCGCCGCTACCGGCGTGGCATGATAGGCAGTGCAGTTTAAATACTGCCTCTGCTCTTGGTCGGTATAAACGGTTTTTATAAATGGTTTTTATAAACAATTCTTATAAACCGTCCGTATAGCCAGTTCTTATAAACGGCTCGTCTAGCCAGATAGTGTAAAGTGGCGCAGGCAATTTTACAGTGCGTTTGCCCCGCGCTTTTTAGCAAGTTTTTAGCAAGCCCTGCACTCCCTGGGAGGTGCTATGCCGTTACGCCCGCTGTCGTTAGTCATTCTACCCACCATGGGAGCCGTCACGGCAAGCCAGTGGGATTCACTGGTCGATAGCGATCAGCCCTTTTTGCGCCATGCTTTTTTACACGCGCTAGAGGCCAGTGGCTCTGTCAGCGCAGCGACTGGCTGGGAGCCTTGCCACCTAAGTGTATGGCAGGATGAGCAATTGGTCGCGGCCATGCCGATGTATCGTAAGCATCATTCCTACGGTGAGTATGTGTTTGATTGGGGCTGGGCCGACGCCTTAGAGCGCGCCGGTGGCCGCTACTACCCAAAAGCGCTCAGCGCGGTGCCGTTCACGCCGGTTCCGGGTGCGCGCACGCTGATCGCCAAGCACGCCGATGCACAGGCGGCACGCGCACTGCTGGCCGAGGGCTGGCGCGAACAGTGCGCTGGTCAGGCACTATCTAGCTGGCACCTATTGTTTGCCGATGAAGACGACGTCACCGCTTGGCAAGCGCAGTGCCCCGAGCTTATCAGCCGTGAAGGCGTACAGTTTCAGTGGCGTGACCGCGGCTTTGGGGATTTTGATGGTTTTTTGGCTAGTCTGACCTCTAAGCGGCGCAAGATGATCAAACGCGAGCGGCGCTTGGTTGCCGAGCAAGGCCTGCAAGTAACACGCCTAGAAGGCAGTGAGATAACCCCAGCGGCGATGGCGCATTTCTACCGCTGCTATACGATTACTTACCATGAGCGTGGCCGCCCGCCTTATTTAAGCCAAGACTTTTTTGAACGCTTGCGCCAAACCATGCCGGAAGCGTTGGTGCTTGTGCAGGCCTATATGGAAGGTGTGGACGGTAGGGAAGGCCACCCGGTGGCGGCAGCGCTCTATTTTCGCGGCACCAGCACACTCTATGGGCGCTATTGGGGAAGTGAAGTCGTGGCAGACTGCCTGCATTTTGAAGCCTGTTACTACCAGGGTATTGAGTACTGTTTGCAGCGGGGGTTAACGCTCTTTGACCCCGGCACCCAGGGTGAGCACAAATTGGTGCGCGGCTTTGCGCCCCAGCGGGTACGTTCGTTGCATTACCTTCGCCACCCTGGGCTTGCCGCCGCTGTTGCCCAGTTTTGCCACCAAGAAGGCGAACAGGTCAACGCTTACCGCGAGGCTGCCTTTCAAGCGCTGCCCTTTAAATAAGCGGCGAAATAAGCGTTTAAGTAGAAAGCTAAACAGAAGGCGGCTCGCTGGCATAGCCCCTTAATGGCATAATGCGCGGCACTGTTTTGACGGCCACTTTTTGACTCACCTCAGTTCAAAAATAGCCTTCATAACCCCACGGTTAACTAGCATCAGTACGTAACACTGGCAATTAACACCAAGTGATTTTTACCGGAGAGCAGCGATGCGCAAATGGCTAGTGATAACGTTGCTAGCAGTATTGGCACTGCTTCAGTATTCGCTGTGGTTAGGCAATGGCGGCTGGCAAGATTTGCAGAATGTAAAGCAGCGGGTAGCGGTGCAAGAAGCCATTAACGTGCCTATGCGTGAACGCAATGCGCGGCTAGCGGCGGAAGTAACGGATTTAAAAACCGGTTTGGATGCTATTGAAGAACGGGCGCGCAGCGATATGGGCATGGTGCGTACCGATGAGCAGTTCTTCTGGGTGCCAGGAGTGGCCATCAAAACGGAGCTAATGGGGATTAATGCGGGCTTGGTCTTCTCTAATGCCAGCCCTAATACCGGCTTAACTTCCCCTCAGGAGCCGCGTCCGTGAGTCAACCATGGCTAATTGTTCCGGCCGCTGGTCAAGGCCGCCGCATGGGCGCGAATAAGCCTAAACAATACCTACACCTGGCCGGCCAGCCGATAGTAGCGCATACGCTGGCGCGCCTGCATAACGCCTTTCCAGAGGCTCGTTTGGTGCTGTGTTTAGACGATGGTGATCGCTGGTTTGCGCCATCGTCGGTGCCCTTTGCCGACTGGCAGCGGGTGCCCGGTGGCCGCGAACGAATGGACAGCGTATTGAACGCGCTGCATGCCATGAAGGCCGAGGCCGACGATATCGTGATGGTGCATGACGTAGCGCGCCCATGTATCACCTCAGGCGATCTACACGCGCTTTATCAGGCGGCTTTAGCTCACCCCAGCGGGGCACTGCTGGCGATGCCGGTGGCCGATACCATGAAGCGCAGCGACGAGCAGGGCTTGAGTACGCGAACGGAGCCTCGTGACCGGCTATGGCATGCGCTAACCCCCCAGGGGTTTCGCTATGGGCTTTTGCGCCGTGCCCTGGAAGCCGCCCGCCTCAACCATACGTTAGTCACTGATGAAGCATCGGCAGTTGAGGCGCTGGGTGAGCGCCCCCAACTGGTTAGCGGGCGACGCGATAATTTGAAAGTCACCCACCCGGATGATTTAGCCCTGGCCGCCGCTATTATGGCCGCGCAAACCGGTCACCTGTTATAACCGGTCACATGTTACAAAGGAGCAGATAATGCGTATTGGCCACGGATTCGATGTACACCGTTTCGGCCCCGGCGACCACCTGATGATTGGCGGCGTCAAATTGCCGTTCGAGCAGGGGTTTGTCGCTCATTCTGATGGTGATGTGCTGCTTCATGCCATTAGCGACGCGCTGTTGGGTGCCTGTGCGCTGGGGGATATTGGCCGCCATTTCCCGGATACCGACCAGGCGTGGGCAGGTGCTGATAGCCGCGAGCTGCTGCGCCATGTGGTGAGCCTTGTGCACGCACAAGGCTATGGGGTGGTGAATCTTGACGCCACGCTAATGGCGCAAGCACCTAAAATGGCACCGCATATCGAAGCGATGCGAGCCGTGATCGCTGACGACATCCAGGTAGCCCTTGGCCAGGTTAACGTTAAAGCCACCACCACCGAGCGGCTTGGGTTTACTGGGCGCGGCGAAGGTATTGCCGCGGAGGCGGTGGTGCTGCTTAATCGCCTAGAGGCGCTTAATGATTAATATGCCCACCTGGCAGCGCTGCTTGGATGCTCAGTTCGGCCCACCTAAACCGGGGCAGTACCGTGCTCAACCGGAAGATTTCTGGGTAGACGAGCAGCTGGAGTTTACTCCCGAGGCCCACGGGGAGCACCTTTGGCTGCGCGTTGAAAAGCGCAATCAAACCACGTTAGAGGTGGTAAAGGTATTAAGCCGGCTGTGTGGTGTAACGCCCCGCGATATCGGCTATTCCGGCATGAAAGACCGCATTGCCGTCACGCGGCAGTGGCTAAGCGTGCATCTGCCGGGTCGCGACGCGCCCGCTGATCTTGAGCCGTCGCTTAACGCACTGGGTATTACCGTGGTTGAACAGGCGCGTCATCCGCGCAAGTTAAAACGCGGCGTTCACCGCACCAACCGCTTTGCGCTGCGCGTTCGTGGTGAAGCGATTAGCGAAGGCGAGTTTACCCGCCGCTGGGAAATGCTGTGCCAACAGGGGGTGCCCAACTATTTTGGCCCCCAGCGCTTTGGCCATGAAGGGCGCAATCTTCAGCGTGCCGAGGCGATGCTTAGCCGCGGCTGGCGTAAGCGGGACGACCGGCAGGGTATGATGCTTTCTACCGCGCGCAGTTTTTTGTTTAACGAGCTGCTGAGCGCCCGCGTGGCAGACGGCACGTGGTGCCAACCCCTTGCCGGCGACACGCTGATGCTGGACGGCACCCAAAGCGTGTTTCACATTGACGCGACCGATGCCACCTTACAGGCGCGTGCTGCTGAGTTGGATGTTCATCCAACGGGGGTACTTTGGGGAGTGGGTGACGCCAGCCAGATTGATACCAGCGTTTATGAAGCGGCGCTGTTAACGCAGTATCCTGCGCTATGTGAAGGCTTAGAGCGCAGTGGCGTAAAGCAAGCCCGCCGGGCGCTACGTATGCGGCTGATAGAACCTGAACTCCAGTGGGAAGCAGACAGCGTGCTACTCTCGTTTGCGCTACCCCGCGGGAGCTTCGCCACCGCTGCGCTGGGTGAGCTGTTAGCGGTCAGCTGACCGCTAGTGTTTATTAAAGGGAGACCCAACATGCGGCGATTGCTGCTTTCAAATGATGATGGTGTTCACGCGCCTGGCTTGCGTGCGCTGCATGATGCCCTGGTGGCGCACGCCAATATTCGCGTTGTCGCGCCTGACCGTGACCGCAGTGGTGCCAGTAACTCGCTGACACTGACGCGCCCGCTATCGTTAACGCCGCTTGATAATGGCTTTTATAGCGTTGATGGCACGCCCGCTGACTGCGTCTATTTAGGCGTTAACGGGGTGTGGGATGAAAAGCCTGATTTAGTCATCTCAGGGATTAATCACGGCAGCAACCTTGGCGATGACGTGCTTTATTCGGGAACGGTGGCAGCGGCCATGGAAGGGCGCAACCTAGGCATGACCGCGATTGCCATGTCGCTGTGTGGGGAACGCCACTTCGCCACGGCGGCACGGGTAGCCGCTACCTTGATTGGCGCTGCAGAGCAGCTCTCGTTACCGCCGCGCACGCTGCTGAATGTCAATGTGCCAGATGTGCCTTGGGACGAGATTAAAGGCGTCAAGGTAACGCGCTTAGGCTACCGGGGGCCGGCTGACAAACCGTTAGCGGTCAAGGACCCGCGTGGGCGTACACGTTATTGGATTGCGCCTGTGGCGGCGAATGCTGACGACGGTGAAGATACCGATTTCGCGGCCGTAGAAGCGGGCTTTGTGTCGATTACACCGCTGCAAACGGACCTAACGCGTCACCTCGCGCTTAACGATGTGCAGGATTGGTTGGATGTTTTTGCCTGATATATCCCCCTGTGAGCTGCGTGGTCGAGGTATGACCTCTCAGCGCACGCGCGACCGCATGGTGAAGCGCCTGATACAGCAGGGCATTAGTGATGCCCGCGTGTTGGACGTCATGGCCAGCGAGCCGCGGCATCTGTTTGTTGACGAAGCGTTGGCCCACCGCGCCTACGAAGATACCGCCTTGCCGATTGGTTTTGGCCAAACGTTATCGCAGCCGTTAACGGTGGCGAGAATGACCGAGCTTGTGCTGCGCGCTGAACCACGCAGGGTATTGGAACTGGGCACTGGTTCTGGCTATCAAACATTGGTGCTGTCGCGGTTGGTGGAACAGCTTTATTCCATTGAGCGAATTAGCGCGCTGCACGAGCGTGCGGCCGAGCGCCTGCGCCGGCTGGCAGCACCGGCAACCTTAACGGTTGCCGACGGTGGTGATGGCTGGCCTGACGTTGCGCCTTTTGATGTTATTTTGTTAACCGCCTGTGCCCAGACGTTGCCAGAAGCATTGTTAGAGCAACTGAGTCGCGATGGGGTGCTTATCGCCCCGTTGGAAGAAGCTGATGGCAGCCAGTGGCTTACTCAAGTAAAACGCACTGGCAATGCCTTTGAAAAACGCCGGCTTGAGCCCGTGCGTTTTGTACCCTTACTGCAAGGAGTAGTGGATTGAAGCGGCAACCCTTGGGGATATTTTTACGTGGCGCAGGGATGGGTGCCGCCGACGCGGTACCAGGCGTGTCGGGAGGCACCATCGCGTTTATTAGCGGTATTTATGAAGAGCTGATTAACACTATTAAGCAGTTTGGTCCTAGTGCTTTTGGCGCATGGCATCAAGGCGGCTGGCGGGCGTTAAGTCATCACTTGAACCTGACGTTTTTAATGCCACTCTTGGCAGGCGTTGCTGTTAGCCTATTTAGCGTTGCGCATTTGGCGCTTTGGTTGATGGAAGCGCATCCGCTACTGCTTGATGGCTTCTTTTTTGGCTTGGTGGCCGCGTCGGCATTAGTGGTCGGGCAGGCGAGCGCTGGATGGAAATTGTGGTACTTGCTGCCGTTGTTGGTGGGCCTATTATTGGCCCAAGCGCTGCCAGGCATGATGCCGCTGGTGTTGCTGATTGGCAATGAATCGGTCGTGGTAATGGTGGCAGGCTGTATCGCTATTAGTGCCATGCTGCTGCCGGGGGTGTCAGGCAGCTTTCTGTTGCTGACCATGGGCCTCTACGGCACCATCATGGGCGCGATACGCAGCCTCGACCTGGGCATTATTGTGCTGTTTGGCATGGGCTGTGCCATTGGGCTGGCACTTTTTTCGCGGCTGTTGTCATGGCTGTTACGTCGCCACCACACCTCAACCATGCAGCTGTTGCTAGGCTTTATTGTTGGTTCTTTACCGGTTCTATGGCCGTGGCGTGAACTGTTGCGCTATCAAATGGGTCCAGAAGGGCAAATGATACCGTTAGAACATCGTTATTTGTTACCCGCTGACTATGCCGTCTTGACCGGCGCCTCGGCACAGGTGGCAGGCGTGGTCGCGCTAATGGCGTTCGGTGCACTGATTGTCGTGCTAATTAATCGCCGTGCTAATTAATCGCCGTGCCAGTTAATCGCCGTGCAGACCGCCAGCCGATCGATACCCAGCTTGGCGCTGAAAAGGAGTAGGTGCGTATGTGTAAAGGTTATGGGCAGAAAGGTTATATACAGAAAGCTTATATGCAGAAAGGCTATATAAAAATGGGTCATATACAGAAAGCCCTGATGATGTCGGCGCTAGCCTTGGCGATTGCCGGCTGTGCCAGTCAGCAAGGTGGCAGCCCCCAGGTGCGCGATTTAAGCGACGCACGCCAGGCGATAGAAAACTCGCCCCAATATACGGTGAAGGCGGGCGATACCCTTTACGGCATTGCCTGGCAGCACAATTTAGATTATCGCCAGCTGGCGGCCATGAATAATATTGATGCGCCTTACCAAATTCGTCCTGGGCAAACCATTGCCTTGCGTGAAGGCGCGGCTTCCACTGCGAGTAATCAGCAAACGGCGGTGGCCAGCGCCTCCAGTGGCGGCGGTGCTGTGGCTACGGGTTTGAACCCACAGACTGCTTCTGTAGCCAGCAACGAGCAAGAGCTAGATTGGCTGCTGCCCGATGAGTCAGCGATTCAGCGTAATCAGCGCCTCACGGCTGAGCGCGCGGCGATAGACGCAGCCGAGCAAGTGGCTGAATCCACTACTGCCGAGACGCCTGCACCAGCACCAGAGCCTGAAGTGATCGCGGCGGCTGAGCCTGAACCCGCGCAACAGCCAGCGCCTACGCCCGCGCCTGCGCCCACACCGCAGCCTGTTGCAGAACCACAGCCTCAGCCTGTAGCAGCGCCAGAACCACAGCCACAGCCTGAAACGGCAACGGCCAGCAGCCAGCCAGCCAGTCCAGACCGGGCTTCACGTACCTATACACCTGCTGAAACGATAGCGTGGCAATGGCCTGCGAATGGCAATGTGGTAGGTGAATTTGGGCAGGGCGGTAGCATCACCGCTGGGATTGATATAAGTGGTGAAAAGGGGCAACCTGTGAAAGCGGCTGGACCTGGCATTGTTGTCTATGCAGGCAGTGGCGTAAGGGGCTATGGCAATTTAATTCTTCTTAAGCACAACGACCAATTCCTGAGTGCGTATGCGCATAACGATAGCTTACGAGTCAGTGAAAATGATGTGGTAGAGACCGGTGAAGTCATTGCTACGATGGGTGATAGTGATGCAGAAGATGTCAGGTTGCACTTTGAGGTGCGACGCGATGGACAGCCTCAAAACCCCCTGGACTTTCTGCCTTCCCGCTAATGCTCTCATCGGTAGGGTATGTGATCGGCGCAGTGCTTGGAGGTTGTCAGAGTCGCTGTAATCGGCCCCTATAACAATATTCAAATAATAATTTTCAAATAATAATCGCCACATAATACGTTGGTGCGCGCCTTGCAGCGCACCCTGTTGACTTTCCAAATGGCGGGTAGGCGACAAATGAGGGGTAAAGCCATGAGTATGTTGGAGAAAGATCTACAGGACGTTGACCTGGATGCACTGGAGGAGGCGCTTACTGATACCGATGATGACGTGGCGGTAGAAGAAGATGCTTTTGAAAAAGCGCTAGGGCGTGAGGATCGACAATCGACCCAAAGCTTGGATGCTACGCAAATCTATCTCAACGAAATCGGTTTTTCACCACTGTTAACGCCCGAAGAAGAGGTTTACTACGGCCGCTTGGCGCGTAAGGGTGACCCGATGGGCCGCTCGCGGATGATTGAGTCCAACTTGCGGTTAGTGGTTAAAATTGCCCGTCGCTACCTTAACCGTGGCTTAACGCTGCTGGATTTGATTGAAGAAGGCAACTTAGGCTTGATTCGTGCGGTGGAGAAGTTTGACCCTGAACGGGGTTTCCGTTTTTCAACCTATGCCACGTGGTGGATTCGTCAGACCATTGAACGGGCGCTGATGAATCAAACACGCACGATTCGTTTACCGATTCATGTCGTCAAAGAGCTCAATATTTATCTACGGGCGGCGCGTGAGTTAACGCAAAAGTTTGACCATGAAGCGACCGCCGAAGAGATCGCCGAACACCTTGATAAGCCGGTTGAGGTGGTCAAGAAAATGCTTGGCTTAAATGAACGGGTCTCGTCGGTCGACTACCCCATGGGCGGTGAGAGCGATAAGCCGTTAATCGATACATTGGCTGACGATGAAGTGCAGGGTCCCGAAGCCTGCTTGCTGGATGGCGATGTTAAAGAGCATGTCGATTTATGGCTGGATGAGCTGAGCGAAAAGCAGCGTGAAGTGGTTGTGCGCCGTTTTGGCTTACGCGGCCACGAGTCGGCAACGCTGGAAGAAGTGGGCGCTGAAATTGGTTTAACCCGTGAGCGTGTGCGCCAAATCCAAGTGGAAGCGCTCAAAAAGCTTCGCCGTTCGTTAGAAAAGCAGGGGCTTTCCCTGGAAGCCCTATTCGAAACCTAAGCGAAGACGTAAGCAAAACAGAAGCAAAACAGAAGTGAGACCATGCATGCGCCCCCTTGTGGCCGATATTGATCTGGACGCGTTGCGTCACAACTATCAATTGGCGTGCCACTGCGCGCCGCAAAGCCGCTCAGTGGCGGTGATAAAAGCTGATGGGTATGGGCACGGTGCACTCGCCTGTGCCCAGGCGTTGGAAAGCCAGGCGCCTGCGTTTGCGGTCGCCTGTATTGAAGAGGCCCTTGCGCTGCGCCAAGGCGGCATTACTCAACCTATCGTTCTGCTTGAGGGCATCTTCAGCGCAGAGGAGTTGACGCTGGTAGATGCCCACGGTTTCTGGATCGCGGTACACAGCCAGTGGCAAGTCGATGCCCTGTTAGCTGCCACGCTTCAGGCGTCTATTCCCGTTTGGTTAAAAGTTGACTCTGGCATGCACCGCTTGGGTTTTGCCATCGACGAGGCGGCGGCTATCTGGCATCAGCTGAGTGCCGCGCCGAGCGTGGCCTCGCTGCACCTGATGAGCCACTTTGCCAATGCGGATTCCCGCGACAGTCGCTACTTCAATCATCAAATGACGCAGCTACAGGCATTGGCCAGTGAGCTAAAAGCCCCGCTGTGTTTAGCCAACTCACCGGCCACGTTGGCGTGGCCGGTTGCCCACGGTGACTGGAACCGGCCCGGTGTGATGCTCTACGGCAGCGACCCCTTGGAAGAGGCCAATGAAGTCACCCAGCAGCTGCAGCCGGTGATGACCCTGCGCTCGGAAATCATTGCTCTACGTGAATTGGATGAAGGCGAACCCGTGGGCTATAGCGGGCGCTGGCGTGCGCCGCGGCGTTCACGCATTGCCGTGGTTGCCTGCGGCTACGGCGATGGCTACGACCGCCATGCCCGCGATGGCACGCCGGTGCTGGTGAATGGCCAGCGGTGTGGCCTTGCCGGCAAAGTCTCTATGGATATGTTGACCGTGGATGTAACAGACGTTCCCAATGCCGATATTGGCAGCGAAGTCGTGCTGTGGGGTAAAGCCAGCAGCGGCGAAGTGCTGTCGGTGGATGAAGTAGCCCGCTACTGCGATACCATCAGCTATACGCTGCTAACGGGGGTACTGCCTCGGGCACCGCGGCGTTATCATGGGCGTCCTGCTTAAACGGTTGTTGGTATGTCGACATCATCTTACCCGCGTTCTTTTGCGCATCCGCGTTATTGGCCCACATGGCTGGCTATTGGTGGCATGTATATAGCGGCGTGGCTGCCTTGGCGATTAAAAATGGCCATTGGCAAAGGGCTTGGGCTGCTCGCGTGGCGCTTTGCCAAGCGGCGGCGGCACATTACCGAAACCAACATAGCGCTGTGCTTCCCTGAAAAGAGCCCCGAACAACAGCGCCAGCTGGTCAAAGATACCTTTATTGCCAATGGCATTGGGCTCATTGAAACCGCAACCGGCTGGTGTCGCAACGGCGAAAGCCTGCGCCACCGCGTGGCTTATATTGGCGAAGAGCACATGGCCCGCGCCCAGGCGCAGGGCAAAGGGGTGCTTGTGGTGGGTATCCATTTTTCTACACTGGATTTAGGTGGGGCACTACACGCGCTGTTTTTCTCTGCTGATGCGGTCTATCGCCCGCATAATAATCCGCTGTTTGAGCGCTTTATGACCCGTGCCCGCTCGCGCATTTTTGGCCAGGCGATTGATCGTCATGACCTTCGCGGTGCGGTGCGACAGCTCAAGGCTGGCCATATAGTGTGGTACTCACCGGATCAGGATTTTGGCCGCCGTGCCAGCGTGTTTGCGCCGCTGTTTGGCCAGCAGGCAGCGACCATCCGCTTAACGGCCAAGCTTGCGCGCATGACCGGTGCGCCGGTGGTGCCGATGATGTTTCACCGCAACCCGGATAACACCACGTATACGATTGAAAGCCTGCCTGCCCTGGAAGGGTTTCCCAGCGATGATGAAGTCGCCGATGCGACCCGGATCAACCAGTTTATTGAACAGGCGATTCGCAAGCACCCAGAGCAGTACCTGTGGCTGCACCGGCGTTTTAAGACCCGCCCGGAAGGCGAGCCAGGCGTTTATTAACGAACTAAGCATTGATTAGTCAGGCGTAGCAGCCATAAAAAAAGCCAGCATTAACGCTGGCTTTTTGGTGTTTCGGTGCTGTGTTCAATCCAAGTTGCGGGAGTAGAAAATTTCCAGCATCTCTTTGCGCAGGCGGCTCTCGATATCCCGCGCTTCTTCAAAGGTGATGTCGCGGCGCGACTTGCCAAACAGGTAGTTATCCAACTCGAAATCTTTGAGCAGCATCTTGGTGTGGAACATGTTTTCCTGATACACGTTGACGTCGATCATTTGATAAGCCTGCTTGGTATCTTCTGCCAAGTAGTCCTGAATCGAGGTGATATCGTGATCGATGAACAGTTTTTTGCCGTCCACATCGCGGGTAAAGCCGCGCACTCGGTAGTCCATGGTGACGATGTCCGAGTCAAAGCTGTGAATCAGGTAATTCAGTGCTTTTAACGGGCTGATATGGCCGCAGGTGGATACATCAATATCCAGGCGAAAGGTGCTGATGCCGTTGTCCGGGTGCGACTCTGGGTAGCTGTGAACGGTGACATGGCTTTTATCCAAATGCCCTACCACGGTTTCCGGCAGCGGGCCAGGGCCTGGCTCAGTGTCCTCAAGGCTTGGTTCATCCAGCTCGTGTTCAGCGATCAGGATGGTAACGCTAGCCCCGTGGGGCTCGTAGTCTTGACGCGAAATATTGAGCACGTGGGCACCAATAATATTGGTGACGTCTTTGAGAATCTGCGTCAAACGTTCGGCGTTGTAGAGCTCATCAATATAATCAATATAAGACGCCCGCTGCTCTTCGGTTTTGGCGTAACAAATGTCGTAAATATTGAAGCTCAGTGAGCTGGTCAGGTTGTTAAAGCCGTGGAGTCGGAGATTGTCTGTCACGCCCGAGCCTCCTCAATGATCTCAAATGAATGGGTGATCTCAACGCCGCCATTAACCAGCATGATGGATGCACTGCAATACTTTTCAGCGGAAAGTTCGACGGCGCGGGCAACCTGCTTTTCTTTCAGTGCGCGTCCGGTCACCACGAAGTGAACGTGGATCTTGGTAAAGACCGCAGGCACTTCATCGGCGCGTTCGGCGTCTAACTCAGCGACGCAGTCGGTCACATCGGCGCGCGCTTTATCGAGAATATTCAAGATATCAAACGCGGTGCAGCCGCCCATGCCCATCAGCAGCATTTCCATGGGGCGGGGCCCCGTGTTGCGGCCGCCGTGGTCGGGCGGGCCGTCGAGAACTACACTGTGCCCACTACCGGATTCCGCCACGAACTGGCGGCCCTCTGTCCATTTTACCCGTGCTTTCACGCTGCTCTCCTCATCTTGGCGACGAAAGGTAAGGCGCGCAGCATAACATTTCTTGGCCTGCGCGCTCTCTTCACTTTTTCACTTAAATGATGACTGTATTAGGCTTGGTTGATCAGGCATTAGCCACATCTATGCTCATGCTTATTCTCACGTTCAGGCTGCAGTCGGTTTTCCAGCGCGGCAAGGCGTTCGGGTGTGCCTACATCGACCCAAGGCCCTGGGTAATGTTCACCACTCACCTGGTGGTGATCGATAGCGGCTCTTAATAGCGGTGCCAAGGCAAAAGCGCCTTGCGGCTGCCCGGCTAACAGGGCAGGGTGAATCACGCTGATGCCTGCAAAGGTGAGCCGTGGCGTGGTGGTTTGCGTAACACGCCCAGCAGACAGCCCGAAATCGCCGCCTGGGTGGTGGGCGGGGTTATCCACCAGCACCAAATGGGCTAAATCGGCACCTTGTAACGTGTGGTGCGCGGGAAGTGCTTCGCACCACACGTCGCCGTTAACCAGCATAAACGGTGCCTCGCCAAGCAGCGGAAGCGCTTGCTGAATGCCGCCGCCGGTTTCCAGCGGCGCTGTTTCGCGGCTCCAGTGAATGCGCAGCCCAAAGGCGTCACCGTCGCCGAGCGCTTCGATAATTTGCTCTGCCCGGTAGCTGACATTGATGACGACCTCATCAATACCCGCCGCGCGAAGCCGCTCCAGGTGATACACGATAAGCGGCTTGCCCGCGACGGGCAGCAGCGGCTTGGGGCAGTGGTCGGTGAGCGGGCGCATCCGCTTGCCAAGCCCAGCGGCTAAAATCATCGCTTTCATGACGGCATTTCCGCTAGTCGTTGCATAATGGCAGGCCGTAGCGTGCGCGTGACCCACTCGGTGAATTCAGCCTGATCGGTCAGGAACGAAAGGCTATCCTCCAGGTGGTCTAAAAAGTGCGGCAAGCGCTCAAGGTAGCCACTTTTTTGATCGCGCAGGGTTAAGCGGCAGAAAATTCCCAGCACTTTTAGCGAGCGTTGAGCCGCCATGGCGTGGCACTGGGTCAGAAAAGTGGCAAAATCCACGCTGGCGGGCAGCCTGCCGTCGCCGCGCGCCTGCTGATAAAACTCCGCGACAAAATGGCTAAACTGTTCACTGGTGAAGCGCCAATAGCGCCCCCGCAGCAGCGAGATAACATCGTAGCTGAGCGGGCCTGCCACCGCGTCCTGGAAGTCGATCATAAACAGACGCTGGTCGTGCATCATTAGGTTCATGGCATCAAAATCACGGTGCACCGTGACCACCGGCTGCGCTAAAGCGTGCGCAATAAGCTGCTCGCGAATGGCCTGCCAGCTTGCCGGGGGTGGCAGCGTTAACCAGGCGCTGAGACACCACTCGGGAAATAGATCAAGCTCGCGGCCTAGCAGCGCAGAATCATAAGCAGGCAATGGTTGCGGGTTGGCGCGGTTTTGCAGCTCGGCGATCAGCGTTAGCGCCTGGGCATGATAAGCCTGAGTCGTCGTGGCGTCGGTAAATAGATGCTGCAGCGGTGTGTTGCCTAAATCTTCAAGCAACAGAAAGCCATCGGCTAAGTTGGTGGCGTGCACCTTGGGCACCGGCAGCCCGGCGCTATGCCAGCGTTTGGCAATGGCGACAAAAGGCTGGGAGTCCTCTTGTGCGGGTGGCGCATCCATCACCACCTGGGTGGTGCCGTCGGGAAGCGTTAGGCGGAAATAGCGCCGAAAACTTGCATCGCCCACGGGGGGTGAAAGTGAAATATCGGCCTCGGAAAGGTCGTTTTGTTGGGCAGCCCACGTGGTGAGGGCGTTAATCCGATATGAGGACATGCAAGCTCCTTGCTGGTCGGGCATCATGCGGGCTGTATAATACTGATTCTGGATGCCAAGGATAACGAACATGGGCAAGCGATTTTCGCGCACGTTACCGGTTGCGCATACGCTGATGGGCAGTTTGCTCGCTGGCGCTTCGTTTACGTCGGTGGCTCAGGGTCAAACCATGCCCGCCGAAGCGTTGGACTGGCAACCCTGGGGAAAAGAAGAAGCGGCGGGTCAACTATGCCGCGGGCGCTACGTGATGCCCGGCTACCGCTTGCCAGCGGAAGATAACCCAGAAGTGCTCTCTCTTGAAGCCAGCGATGTCGATTACTCGGCCGATGGTGAAGCGCTTTTGCGTGGCGATGTCGTCTTGCGTCGCGGCAACGAAGAGCTGGAAGCCGAGCGGGTTTTTTTACCCGCCGACCGTCAGCAGGTCGATGCCGAGGGCAATATCGCCATACGCGACGGGCAAGCCCTGGTGCGCGGCGAACAGGCCATGCTCAGGCTTAACGAAAATAGAGCCACGCTGGGCAACAGCCACTATGTGCTTTACGAACAGCACCTGCGTGGCCAGGCAAGCCAATTAGAGCAGACGGGCGAAGGCGAGTACCGCCTGCGCGATGCCAGCTTCACCACCTGCGACCCCGGCGCTAATAGCTGGGAGTTGGTTAGCAGCGATATTCGCTTGAATCAGGCGGAAGGGTTTGGGACGGCGCGTCATGCCCGGCTGAATGTGAAAGATATCCCGGTGTTTTACTGGCCCTGGCTGCGCTTTCCCATCGATGACCGCCGCCACACCGGGCTGCTGTCGCCCTCTATTGGTTTCTCAACCGATGGTTTTGATTACGCCCAGCCGTTTTATTGGAACATTGCCCCTAACCAGGACGCGACCATCACGCCGCGCTGGATGAGCGACCACGGGCTGCTGATGAACGGCGAGTACCGCTACCTGTTTGAAGAGAGCGCGGGCATCGTTGAAGGCGGCTATTTAAACAGCGATGACGGTGGTTCTGGCGGTGGTGAAAACCGCTTTGAGGGCGATGACCGCTGGTATATAGACGCCCGCCACGCCGGGCGGGTCAACGAGCGCAGTAACTATCGGCTGCGCTACGGCGCGGCCAGCGATGGGCGCTATTTTGATGATTTCGGCGGCGAGTTTGGCAACAACGACCGCGCCAGCATGGAGCGCTTGGCGCAGGTCGATTACCGCGGCCAGCGCTGGCAGTTAGATGCCCGCGCTCAGGGCTTCCAGCGCTTGGAAGACCCGCTCAGCGACAGCGATAAACCGTTTTATCAACTGCCAAGTTTAAGCGCCAACGCCAATTGGCAGTTCGATAATGGCCTGTATACCCAGTGGCGTTCCAACGCGACCTACTTTTGGCGCGATGTAGATGAGCGCCGCGTGCCAGAGCGTGAAGCCGCCACCGGTAGCCGATTGCACCTCACGCCCGCCGTTGGGTGGCGCTTTGAGCGGCCTTGGGGCTATGTGGAGCCACGTACTGAACTTTGGAACACCGCGTATGAGCTGGATTACGGTGAGCGCGATACACAGCGTAGCGATTCACCCAGCCGCAGCATTGCGCTTTCCTCCATCGACAGCGGGCTGGTCTTTGAGCGCGAACTCGCCCTTGGCGGGCGTGAATACCGCCAAACCCTAGAACCGCGGTTGAACTATGCCTACGTACCGCGCACCGATCAGACCGAACTACCTGATTTTGACAGCCGCGAGCGAGCGTTTTCCTGGGACCAGCTGTGGTCAGCCCAACGCTTTTCCGGTGCCGACCGCGTGGGCGATCTCAATCGGCTGTCTTACGGCGTGCAATCGCGCCTGCTTGAAGATGCTTCAGGGCGTGACCGGCTCTCGTTCGGGGTAGGCCAGAGCGTCTACTTTGATGATCGTCGCATTGATAGCGAAGGCGATGCGGATACGCTGCCCGACCGGCCTGAAGATAACCCGAACATTAATCCCGAAAGCCGCTACCAGGCCACTCGCGACCGTTCGCCGCTGGTTTCCCGCCTTGATTGGCAGATCAATGACCGCTGGAGCACGGGCTACGAATGGCTCTACGATGATCACCGCGATCGCACCGAGCGCTCAAGTGTCGATGTGCGTTATCGCCATCCTGAGGGGCATGTAGTGAACCTTGGCTACCGTTGGGAGATCGAAGGCTTCGACCCCAGCGTATTGCCGGGCGATGATGGCTTTCGCGACTACAGCCGCGAAGAATGGGATTTATCGTTTGCCTGGAAAGCCAGCCCACGCATTGATTTGATTGGCCGCTACCTGCACGATCAAACCAATGATCGCTCGCTTGAGCAACTGGCCGGCGTGCAGTGGAACAATTGTTGCTACGGCTTGCAGTTAGTTTGGCGTGAATGGATAGATGACGATGACACGGCCCGTGTCGATGATGACTTTAACGATCGTGGGTTATTTTTACGCTTCGTATTCCGTGGCTTAGGCGGTGTTGGCCAGGAAGCGGACAGCTATTTTGAACAGACCATTCCTGGCTATCGCCCGACTACGTTGTAAACGAGCTACTTATAAACGACTTCCACCGAATGGCTACTGAAAGAGACGTTTGTTATGAAAATGAGAAAGCCCCTGCAAGGCCGTATGAAACAGCTTTCTGCTGGTAGCCTGCTGGCCCTGTGCGTTGGCGCAGGCCTCGCGCTGGCGCCGCTTACCCTGCAGGCGCAAAACTTCCAGTCCACCCAGCGTCAGGTATTGGACAGCGTTGTGGCCGTGGTTAACAACGATGTCATTATGCGCAGCGAATTAGACAACCGCGTGGTGCAAATTGAGCAACAGGCACAAGCACAGGGCGGCAATCTTCCGCCGCGTAGCCAGCTAGAACGGCAGGTGCTTGAGCGCATGGTGATGGAGGAGATTCAGCTGCAGATGGCCAACAATGCCAGTTTGAGCATTGATGACACCGAGCTAAATGCCCAGGTGCGCGCTATTGCGGAATCCAACGGCATGACGCTGGACGAGTTTGCGGACGCCGTTGAAGCGGATGGCATGACGCTGGCTAGCGTGCGAGAAGAATTGCGCCGTGAAATGCTGATGCGTCAGGTGCAGCAGCGCCAAATCAGCAGCCGTGTCACGGTCAGCGACCGCGACGTTGAGCGCTTTTTAACCCAGCAGCCAGGGCAATCCGGCGACCAGCGTTTTATTGAAGAAATCCGCGCCCGCCATGTGTTGATTGAGCTAACCCCCAACCGCGATGACAATCAGGCCCGCGTGCGAGCCGAAGAAGTACGCCAGCGCCTCGCACAAGGTGAAGATTTTGCCTTGGTAGCCCGTGAGGTGAGCGACGACAGCGGCACTGCGCTTAACGGTGGTGAGCTTGGCTGGGTGCGCCCAGGGCAAACCGTTCCTGCTTTTGAGGAAGCGATGCGTAGCCTGGGTGAAAACCAGCTATCTCAACCGGTTCGCTCCCAGTTCGGCTACCACATTATTGAAGTGCAGGAACGTCGCCGCCAGAACGTGACGCAAGAGAGCCAGCGTGAGCAGGTGCGCCAAGCGATCTTCCAGCGTCGCGCCAACGAAGAGCTGAGAAACTGGCAGCAAGAGATTCGTTCACAAGCCTTTGTTGATATTCGTCTCTAATGGCGGCCGGCACTCTATCGCCCGATAGCGCGCTGCCGGTGGTAGTGACCACCGGTGAACCGGCGGGCATTGGCCCAGAGCTAACGCTCATGCTGGCGGCTCAAGGCGCGTTGCCTGCCAAGACGGTCGCCATTGGCGACCCGAAAATGCTGCGCCAGCGGGCAGCGGCACTGACGTTAAACGTCACGCTGGTGACGTGTGCGCCGGGTGACGTGGTGCCGAGTGGTTCAGGCGTACTGCCCGTGTGGCCGGTCGCACTGCGCGAGCCCGCAACGCCAGGGCATTTAAACCCCCGCAATGCCGATTATGTGCTGGCGACATTGGCACTCGCTGTGCAGGCTTGCCAAGCAGGCCACGCCGCCGCCATGGTCACAGCGCCGCTGCATAAAGGTGTCATCATTGAAGGGGGTCACCCAGGCTTTACCGGCCACACCGAGTGGCTTCGTGATGCCTGCGGCGTCGATGAAGTGGTGATGATGCTGGCCACCGATGCAGCACTGCACGCCAGCGCCCCAAGCTGGCAGGGCAGTGGCGATTTACGCGTGGCGCTGGTAACCACCCACTTGCCGCTGCGCCATGTTGCCGACGCCATCACCTTTGATCGGGTAACCCGCATCAGCCGCTTGCTGGCGGCCGATTTACAGCGGCAGTTTGGCATTGCCAAGCCGTGCATTGCGGTGTGTGGTTTAAACCCCCACGCCGGTGAGGATGGCCACTTGGGGCGCGAAGAGCTGGATATTATTATTCCCGCGCTTGACGCCCTGCGCGCCGAAGGAATAGATATCCACGGCCCGTTTCCCGCTGATACGCTGTTTACCCCCCGGCACCTGGCGGGGGTTGATGCGGTGCTGGCGATGTACCACGACCAAGGCTTAGCGGTGCTCAAGTACGCAGGCTTTGGCCAGGCCGCTAACATTACCCTGGGCTTGCCATTGGTGCGTACTTCCGTCGACCATGGCACCGCGCTGGGTCTGGCGGGCAAAGGCGTGGCAGACCCCGGTAGCTTAAAAGTCGCTATCGCCCTTGCGCGCCGTCTAGCCGCCCAGCGGCTGTCTGCTGCTGAAATTTGATCCGGTGCCAGGGTAGGTTGCAGCGAGGGTCTTTTTCCAGGGATGGAAAAAGTAGCGCCCAAGGACGGGTTCACAGCGCCCTCGCGGAAACCTACTCTGGTACTGATTCATGCAGACAACCAGTTGCGACAGTGCTGGCTACTACATACTCCCGATTGAATCCGCATTCCAAGGAACACCGTTTGATGTCTACTGTGCCCCAACACCGCGCCCGTAAACGCTTTGGTCAAAACTTTTTACGGGATCTCGGCATTATTTCGCGGATCATTCGCGCCGTTGGCCCGCGTTCGACGGACCGCCTTGTCGAAATCGGCCCTGGCCAAGGGGCGCTGACCGAACCGTTGCTGGAAGCCGCCGGGCACTTAGAGGTAATCGAGCTAGACCGCGACCTGATTCCAGGCCTGCGCGTGCAGTTTTTCAACTACCCCGACTTTGTGATTCACGAAGGCGACGCGCTAAAGTTTGATTTTGCCGCGCTAAAAGGCGATGGGCCGGCGCTGCGGGTGGTGGGCAACCTGCCTTATAACATCTCCACGCCGCTGATCGTCCACCTGCTAGCGGCAGGAAGTGCCATAGAAGATATGCACTTTATGCTGCAAAAAGAGGTGGTTGAACGCTTGGCTGCGGAGCCAGGCGGCACCGACTGGGGGCGTCTATCGGTCATGGCGCAATACTATTGCCAGGTTGAACAACTGTTTATTGTGCCGCCGGAAGCCTTTGTGCCGCGCCCCAAGGTTGACTCGGCCATCGTGCGCTTAACCCCGCATGAGACGCTGCCCCATACGGCGGATGACCCAGCGCTGCTGTTTGAGCTGGTCAAGCTCGCCTTTGGCCAGCGGCGCAAAACGCTGCGCAATAACTTCAAAGGGCGAGTGAGTGCCGAGACCTTGGAAGATTTAGGTATCGATCCCGTTCGTCGCCCACAAACCTTAACAGTGGCGGAATACGTGGCGATTGCTAACCGCGTGGCGGCCGATGAGCAAGCGAGCGGGGGTGGTGAAGGGTGAGTGATTTAGCGATCGACGTGAACGTTGCGCCTAGCTACCGTGCCGACGAGTCGGATGATCGTGAGTCGCGCTACGTGTTTAGCTACACCGTTACCGTTCACAATAAAAGCCCGCACAGCGTTCAGCTAATGGCGCGCTACTGGAAAATTACCCAGGGCAGCGGCGATTGCCAAGAAGTGCGCGGTAAAGGCGTAGTGGGCCAGCAACCGCTGATTGGCCCCGGCCAGCGTTTTCGCTACACCAGCCGCGCTATTTTGCAAACCCCAGTAGGCGTTATGGAAGGTGCCTATACGCTATTAGACACCTCCACTCAGCGCGCTTTTGAAGTGGCGATTACGCCTTTTCGGTTAGCGGTGCCGATGCAGCTGCACTAAAGATGAGCGTCTAGTGATATGAGCATCTAGTGATATGAGTATTGAGTGATATGAGCACCTATGCGATTGGCGATCTACACGGCTGCCACGCCGAATTGGTAGCGCTGCTTGAAAAGCTTAGCTTCAACCCCGCGCGGGATACGCTTTGGCTGGTGGGTGATTTGATTAATCGTGGCCCAGGGTCTTTAGAGTGCCTGCGCGAAGTGCGCGCGCTGGGCAGTGCCGCACGCAGCGTATTGGGCAATCACGATTTTCATTTGCTGGTCGTGGCGCGCGGTGGCGGCAAGCTGAAAAAAAACGACACTTTAAGCGATATTCTTAGCGCCCCTGACCGCGAAACGCTGCTGGATTGGCTACAGAGCCAACCGCTTAGCGTGTTTGAACGCAATACGCTAATGACCCACGCCGGGCTGCTTCCCCAATGGAGCGTGCCCCAGGCCGAAGCATTAGGGCGGGAAGTGCAGGCGGCGCTTGCCAGTGAAACATCCGGTGAGTTTCTAACCCAGCTGTTTGGCAACCAGCCGGATACCTGGCGCGACGAGCTAGACGGCATGGATCGGCTGCGCCTGATTGTCAACGTGCTTACCCGGATGCGCTTTATTGATGCCCAGGGGCGTTTGGACTTTGCCGCCAAAGAGGGGCTGGATAGCGCCCCAGAAGGGTTTCTTCCTTGGTTTCAATATCCGCGTAACGATGACACCCGGCTGCTCTTCGGCCACTGGGCGGCGCTGGAAGGGAACACCCCGCAGGCGCGGGTAACCGTTGAAGCGCTGGATACCGGCTGCGTTTGGGGCGGGCGGCTAACGGCGCTTAATCTGGGCAGCGGCGAGCGAACCAGCGTGCCCAGTCAGCAGGGAAGATAACACCGCGATGGCGATAGCAAAGCGATGGAAAAAAGTATGAGTGAACAACGCGCTGATCCGCGCTTAGCAGGTTTAAACGTGTACCGGGTGGGCGGTGCCGTGCGCGATGAGCTATTGGGCTGGCCGGTTTATGACAATGACTGGGTCGTGGTGGGCGCTACGCCGCACGCCATGCGCAAGCGCGGCTTTAAGCCCGTAGGGCGCGATTTTCCGGTGTTTCTGCATCCAGAAACCGCCGAGGAATACGCCCTAGCCCGCACTGAACGAAAATCTGGCCACGGCTATGCCGGGTTTGACGTGCACGCCAGCCCCGATGTGACGTTAGAAGAAGACCTGCTGCGTCGCGATCTAACCATTAATGCCATTGCTCAGAGTGCTGGCGGCGAGCTGACCGACCCTTTTAACGGGCAAGCTGATATTAAACAGCGTGTGCTGCGGCATATCTCCTCAGCGTTTAGCGAAGACCCGCTGCGGGTGCTGCGCACGGCGCGCTTTCTCGCCCGCTATGCCTCGTTGGGTTTCACCATTGCGCCTGAAACCCTGGCGCTGATGCGCCAGGTAAGCCACAGCGGCGAATTAGAGCACCTGGCCGCCGAGCGGGTGTGGGTCGAAACGGAAAAGGCGTTAGGTGAGCCAAGCCCGGCGGTGTACTTCACTACGCTTGAGCGCTGCGACGCCCTCAAAGTGTGGTGGCCAGAACTGGCAGGGGAGGCGCTAGCAAAAGGCTTAGCCGCGCTGGCTAAGGTGCCCACCCATTCGGCGCTGGCGGTGGCTCATTGGCGCTACGCTCAATTGGTATCGCCGCTGAGTGATGAACAGCGCGATGTTTTGGCGGCGCGTCTAAAACTGCCCAACGCCGTGGCGCAGCTTGCCCGCCATACGGCGCTCACTCATTCGCTAATCAGCCATTTGCTAACAAATCCTGCGCCGCTTGGCACCGCAGTTGATGGCTCAAACGTGCTGCACTGGCTGGAACGGTTGGATGGCTGGCGCAAGCCCGAACAGGTTGACGAGCAGCTGGCGTTAGTTAAGGTGCTGGCACCTGAGCTGGTTGAGCGGCTTGAAAACGCCTGGCAAGCGGCTTGTCAGGTTAACCCGCAGGTGCTAATCGCCGAAGGGTACCAAGGGGCGGCGTTGGGAAAAGCGCTGCGTGAGCGGCGCGGGCAGGCCGTGGCGGCTGCGCTAAGCTAGCTGTTTAGTCAGTTGTTTAGGCGCTTTAGCGGTATTAGCGGTATTAGCTTGTATAGAGAATTATCGGCGTGCCGTGGCAAGGCGGGGCTGTTCGTTCGCTTGGGAGACCCAGCGGCCACGCCAGCTAAAATCCACCGCCCAAAGGCGCTGGCTGCCTAGCTCGAAGGCATCCCATAACGCTGCATAAGGCGTGCCGCAAAGGGGGTGGCGCTCGCCGGGCAGTAGCTCGGCAAGCGGCTGCAGTACAAACGCGTTATGGGTGATTTCACTGCGCGGTAGCGTGATATTGTCAATTACCCCGCAGGCGCTGCCCACGGTAAGTAGGTCAATATCCAGTGCGCGGGGGCTAAATTTGGCCAGATTAGGCAGGCGGCCATGGGCTATTTCTAGCTGTTTACTCCACGCCTGTAATTGCCCGGGCGTCCAGTCGCTGTGAAATGCCACCACTAGGTTATAGAAATTGCGGCTATCAATAAAACCGACCGGCTCGCTTTCAAACACGCGGGAAATCTGCAGGGGGCCGAAGGTATCAGCAAGCGCATCCAGGCAGCAGCGAATATGTCGGGTAGGGTGAATATTGCTGCCTAAGCTGACCGTCACCAGGTTCATGCATCAGGCTCCTGGGTTGCTTTGGGCAGCGTGCCGCGGGTAATTTCCAGGCCGACGCTGGCAGCGTTAGGCACCGCGCCCGGTTTGCGCACCGTTAGCCGTAGCCAAGTGATCGGAAATTCGCTGCGCAGGCATTCAGCGAGGCGTTCAGCAAAGGTTTCCACCAGGGCAAACTGGTGCGCGTCGGCAAACTGCTGAATGCGCTGACAAATAGCCGCATAATCGAGCGTCAGGCGTAAGTCGTCGGTGGCTGCTGCCGAGCGAATATCGGTTGCTAGCGCCAAATCTAGGCTCAGCGACTGTTGAATCGAACGCTCCCAATCGTAGACCCCTATGACCGTGTCGACGGCGAGCGCTTCAATTAAAATGCGGTCCATCTCCCTTACCCCCTGCTGCAACAAGCGGGCGATTGTACGTTAGGATGAGACTAAACGACAGCAAGGCGGGTCTCAAAGCGAGCCATAAAGCGAGCACAGCGCCATGGTGTGGATAGTGGTGGGTTATTTAAGCGGCAGTTGGCTGGCAGCGCTGAGCGTTTGCCGCTTGGCTGGCGTGGGCGACCCCCGCCAACATGGCTCGTTTAATCCTGGCTTTTCCAACGTGCTGCGCCTGTATGGCCCGCGCTTAGCCTCAGCCACCCTGTTATTAGATGCTTTAAAAGGGATGCCTGCTGTTTTGGGTGCCAAAATGGTGGGCTGCCCCGTATGGCTTCAGGGGCTGGTGGGCTTGGCGGTATTGCTAGGTCACAGCTTTCCCTTATGGCACGGCTTTCGCGGCGGGAAGGCGGTTGCCAGTGCGTTTGGCGTGCTGTTGATATTGGTGCCCAGCGTGGCGCTGTTAACTGCAGCGCTATGGGCGCTGCTGGCGTGGCGGTTAAGAACGGCGGCGCTGGCCTCGCTAGTCAGTGCTGCAGCAGCGCCGCTGCTGTGTGCGTGGCTAACGCCTGCGTATGTCATGGTGGTGGCGGGCTTCAGCCTGCTGGTGCTGGCCCGCCACGGGCTTAATATTCGCCGGCTCAGGCGCGGTGAAGAGCCGCCGTTTTGAGGTGCCCAGTATTCAGGTGCTTAGCGTAAGGCTGGCGGTGTCAGTTGATCGAGTGGCCAGCGGGGCGTCGCCTGCATCATGCCTGGGGTGTCGCACTCGCCTGCGGCCAGGCGCTGGGCACCTACGTAGGCAATCATGGCACCGTTGTCGGTGCAGAAGCGCCCGCGCGGGTAGTAGGCACGGGCCTGACGTTTTTCACACTCCACTTGAAGCCGTTCGCGCAGGCGTAAATTGGCACTAACGCCACCTGCTACCACTAAGCGCTTCAAGCCGGTTTGGTCCAGCGCTCGGCGGCACTTAATCACCAGCGTATCGACAACGGCTTCTTCAAAGGCGCGGGCAACATCAGCGCGAGCTTGGGCGTCGAGCTCACCCGCTGTTTCCAGCTGGCGAATGGCCGTCATGGTGTGGGTTTTTAAGCCTGAAAAGCTGAAATCCAGCCCTGGCCGGTCGGTCATGGGGCGGGGAAAACGAAAGCGTTTAGGGTCGCCCTGTTCTGCTAGCTTGGCGACTTGCGGGCCGCCAGGGTAGGCCAGGCCAAGCATTTTGGCGGCTTTATCAAACGCTTCGCCTGCGGCGTCATCCACCGATTCACCGAGCAGCTGATAGCGCCCCAGCCCCTGAACTTCGACCAGCTGGGTATGGCCACCGGAGACCAGCAGCGCCACGAAGGGGAACGCGGGTGGCTCATCTTCTAACATCGGTGCCAGCAAATGGCCTTCCATATGATGCACGCCAAGCACCGGGATATTTAGCGCCCGTGCCATGCCGTGGGCGGTGCTGGCACCTACCATTAGCGCGCCAACCAGGCCTGGGCCGGCAGTATAAGTGATGCCGTCTAGGTCGTGGCGAGTCAGTTTGGCATCGCTGAGCACCTGCTCAATCAGCGGCAATAGTTTACGGGTGTGATCCCGAGAAGCGAGTTCAGGCACCACACCGCCAAATTCTGCGTGCATGGCGATTTGGCTATACAGTGCGTCGGCAAGCAGCCCCTTACCGCCGGTTAGCGAGGTGTCGTAAAGCGCGACACCCGTTTCGTCGCAGGATGTTTCAATGCCCAGAACTCGCATAAAAAAGGGACTCTCAAAGATATTCAAAGGATGTGAACAAAAGATATTCAAAGGATGTGAAAGTGAAAACCACAGGCGCGCTAGTTTAGCATTGTCGCCGCCGGTCAGCGTAAGCATTTGCAAAGATGGCCAGCGGCGACTAAACTACTGTGCGCTGTAAAACTGGGTCGTACACCGTGTTCTAAAATGTAATACCGCAGTGTACGTACTATCCGAACTCAAGACTCCTTAAGGTAGGTGAGTGCTTAATGCCTTCTGTAAAAGTACGTGATAACGAGCCGTTTGACGTCGCCCTGCGTCGCTTCAAGCGTTCTTGCGAAAAAGCCGGTGTTCTTTCTGAAGTACGCCGCCGCGAGCACTATGAGAAGCCGACTGCTGAGCGTAAACGCAAAGCGGCCGCTGCCGTAAAACGCCACGCCAAGAAAGTTCAGCGTGAGCAAAAGCGTTTCGAACGGCTCTATTGATCCGTACCTGGGGATAGCCAGCGTTATTAGCGGGTTATCTCAAGAGGGATGCCAAACGGCCGCCACTAGGTGGCCGTTTGTTTTTGCTTGATCCATCGCTGTTTAGGGTGATTTGGCACGACGCCTGATGACCCTAAACAGGCGTATTTGCGCTTTGCGCGAGGATGCCCGTAGTTCATGGCAGGCCAAATTCCACAGCGTTTCATTGATGACCTGTTAGGCCGCGTTGACGTGGTCGAGGTGGTTGGTGAGCGTGTGCAGCTTAAAAAAGCCGGCCGTAACTATTCGGGGCTTTGCCCTTTCCATCAAGAGAAAACTCCATCGTTCACCGTCAGTGCGGACAAGCAGTTTTATCACTGCTTTGGCTGCGGGGCGAATGGTAATGCACTACGCTTCTTGATGGAGTACGACAAACTACCGTTTCCTGAAGCGGTAGAGCAGCTAGCCGGACGCTTGGGGATTGACGTGCCGCGCGAAGGCGCTGATGACCCGCGTGCCCAACAGCGTGAAAAGAAGCGCAAAGAGGGCGTTAACCTGCTGGAGCTCGCCGCCAGTTTTTATCGCGAGCGGTTGAAAATGCAGGAAGGCCAGCCTGCCCAGCGTTATTTATCGGCTCGTGGGCTCTCTGATGAGGTGATCAAAACCTATGGCATTGGCTATGCTCCAGCGGGCTGGGAAGCGCTAAAACAGCATCTTGGCGCGCGCGGTATTGGTGAACCGGTGCAGGTGGAGTACGGCCTGCTGATTCACCGTGAAGATACCGGGCGTACCTATGACCGTTTTCGCGATCGGGTAATGTTCCCCATCCGCGATTTGCGCGGGCGCACGATTGCTTTCGGCGGCCGGGTAATGGGTGATGATCAGCCCAAATACCTCAACTCGCCGGAAACGCCGGTGTTTCATAAAGGGCGTGAACTTTACGGCCTGTATGAGGCTCGCCAAGCATCCAGCAAGCTTGAGCAGCTGGTGATCGTAGAAGGGTATATGGATGTCGTGGCGCTGGCTCAATACGGCATTCATAACGCCGTGGCTACGCTGGGAACCGCCACCACGGAAGACCATTTGACGCGGCTGTTTCGGTTGGTTAGCCGTGTGGTGTTCTGTTTTGACGGTGACCGAGCGGGCAGGCAAGCGGCGAGTCGGGCGTTGGAAACCGCACTGCCGCAAATGATTGATGGCCGTGAAGCGCGCTTTCTGTTTTTGCCTGAAGGTGATGATCCTGATTCGCTCGTGCGCCGAGAAGGCACTCAGGCATTTCAGGATCGTGTGACCTGCGCCATGCCGCTGTCGGAGTTTTTGTTCGAGCAAGCGGCTCAAGGGCGCGACTTAAATACCGTGGAAGGCCGCGAGCGGTTCGCCAGCCAGGTGCTTGAGGCATTGAACAAAGTGCCTGATGGCATGCTCAAATCGCTATTGTTGGAATCATTGGCGCAGCGCAGTGGGTTAGCGCAGCAGCAGCTAAAAGTGCTGCTCGAAAAGCGCGCCCAGGCAGCGCAGCGTCAGGTTGAGCCGTTTGAAAGCGAATCGCCGTCGCCGGTTGCCGTGCAAACGGCGTCTTACCCGTCGTCACGCACTCGCTCTCAGGCGCTTTCCCCCGTTGGGCGTATTGTGCAGCTGTTACTACATGAGCCTGGCTTGGTAGCCGCGCTGCCTGATCATTTGGAATGGTTGCCGGAAGATGACGATGCGCCGCTATGCCGAGAGCTGATCGCACTGCTCAAGGCGGGGCGCTACCGCAGCCCGCAAGTGTTGCTGGCGCATTTTCAAGGCAGCCAGCAGGGGCAGGCGTTGGCGGTTTTCGCCAAGCGCGAACTGTTGATTCCAAAGGCAGATCGGGAAGCGGAGCTGAACGGCTTGGTGGAACATTTGCAGTACGTTCAGCGTCAGCGTTCTCCCCAAGAGGAGTACGCGGCGTTGCTGGCGCAGGAGCGCGCCGGGCAGAAGTTAGACAAGGAGCAGCGCCAGCGCCTGGCAAGCCTAGTAATGAAGCTTGCACAGCGCCAATAAGGCGGTGTTTTGGACGATGGGGTTGAATTCCTGCCGTTTTAGCACCAAATAAGTCGTCCAGGTCAGCCACCTAGCGCTGGCCTAACCGGACAACCTAACACACCTGAATGACCGCGCAAATACGTCATGCTGGAAAAATTCCGGCAAATTACGCTATACTGTTCGGCTTGTTGAGTTTAATCGATTCAGCGCACCAGGTGTTTCATTCTTCTTCGTCGAGATAGGGTTTCTATGGCTGGAAATGCGCAGCAGCAGTCACGTCTGAAGGAGTTGATCGCACGAGGCAAGGAACAGGGCTACCTGACCTATGCCGAGGTCAACGACCATCTACCTGAGGATATCGCCGACCCGGATCAAGTGGAAGACATCATTGGCATGATTAACGACATGGGTATTAGTGTCGTTGAAGAAGCGCCAGATGAAGACACTTTGATGATGTCGGATCACTCCACGGACGAGTCCGCTGCGGAAGAGGCCGTTGCGGCCCTTGCCGCCGTGGAAAGCGATGTAGGCCGCACCACTGACCCGGTACGCATGTACATGCGTGAAATGGGCACGGTTGAACTTCTGACCCGTGAAGGCGAAATTGAAATCGCCAAGCGGATCGAAGAGGGCACCCGTGAAGTGATGTCGTCTCTGGCCTATTTGCCGGGTGCCGTCGCGTCTATTCTGGACGCCTACGACGCTACCCAGGATGAAGAAGCGCCTGGGCGCCTGTCGGATCTGTTTTCTGGTTTTATCGACCCCGATGAAGGCATCCCCGGCGTTGCCGAAGCGGAAGTGCCGGAGCCGGAACCCGAAGCTGACATTGACGACGACGTTGAAAGCGACGGCGACGATGAGGACGAAGATTCCACGGCGACCGAAGGCGGCCCGGACCCCGAAGAGGCGCGGGCGCGTTTCGAGCAGATTCGTGAGCAAAATGCCTTGGTGGAAGCGGCATTCGCTAAATATGGCCGCGGCAGCGCCGAACTTAAGGCTGAGCAGACCCGTTTAGCGGTACTGTTCTCGCCGATCAAACTGGTACCCAAGCACTTTGAGCGCCTTGTTGGCCAAGTGCGTATCAGCGTTGAGCAGGTGCGCGCCCAAGAAAAAGCGGTCATGCAGCTGTGCGTGAAAAAAGCCAAGGTGCCGCGTAAAACGTTTATCAAGTCGTTCCCTGGCAACGAGTCGCGTAAAACCTGGCTGGATGATTTCCAGGCAGCGCAGAGCAAGTACGCTGACCGCTTAGAGCCGCTGCGCGCCGATATTGCCCGCGCTCAGCGCAAGATCGCCTTTGAAGAGGACATGGTGCAGCTTTCAGTTGCCGACCTTAAAGAGGTGAATCGCAAGCTCTCGATTGGTGAGGCGAAAGCTCGCCGCGCCAAGAAAGAGATGGTCGAGGCTAACCTGCGCTTGGTGATCTCGATTGCCAAGAAGTACACCAACCGTGGCCTGCAGTTCTTGGATTTGATTCAGGAAGGCAACATCGGCTTGATGAAAGCGGTCGACAAGTTCGAATATCGCCGTGGCTATAAGTTCTCGACTTACGCCACCTGGTGGATTCGTCAGGCGATTACCCGTTCGATTGCCGACCAGGCACGCACCATCCGTATTCCGGTGCACATGATTGAGACCATCAACAAGCTCAATCGCGTATCACGCCAGATGCTGCAGGAAATGGGCCGCGAGCCGACGCCGGAAGAGCTCGGCGAGCGTTTGGAAATGCCGGAAGACAAAGTACGCAAGGTGCTCAAAATTGCCAAAGAGCCGATCTCCATGGAGACGCCGATTGGTGACGATGATGATTCACACCTGGGCGACTTTATCGAAGATGGCACCATGCTGCTGCCCATCGATATGGCCACCGGCGAAGGCTTGATCGAAGCCACCCGCAACGTGCTAGGTGGCTTGACCGCCCGCGAAGCCAAGGTACTACGTATGCGCTTTGGTATAGATATGAATACCGACCATACGCTGGAAGAGGTGGGCAAGCAGTTTGACGTAACGCGTGAGCGGATTCGTCAGATTGAAGCCAAAGCGCTGCGCAAGCTGCGTCACCCCAGCCGCTCTGAGCCGCTGCGCTCGTTCCTTGACGAGTGAATGCCGTAAGCAGTGAGTGGTAGTAAGTAGTAAGTAGTAAGTAGTAATTAGTAAGTGATAGTAAATAGTGAGTGATAGATAGAAAGTAAAAAGCCCGCCGTTCTCTGAACGGCGGGCTTTTTTATGATCGGTATGTTTTTTTATGACCGTATGTTTTTGATGATAAACGTGTGTCTTATGACCGAATATTTGCCCCAAGTGCTACTGTCTGGCCAAGTAGACCCGTCTTGCTAGCAGCAGGAGTTCAAGGGTGGCGATCAAAATTAAGCTGTAACCAAGTAGCTCAACCACTTCTTCAGCGACGTTTTTAAAGTCCCGCGTATAGCTTTCTTGAAGCACCGCGCGCCAAAAATCCTGCCGCCCATATAAGCGCGAAAAAATATAAGTGGTTAGCACGCCAGCCGTAAATAAACCAAAGGCAAAGGTATTGCTATAGTGGGTGAACTCTTCCAGAAAGCGCCGTCGATAAATGATTACCCACGTAATCGATGGGATAACAATGAGTGCAACCAGTACTTTCCAGGTGTGTCTGGCGACATAGTTGTCGAGAAAATAGTCTTGTTCACGCACTAAAGAGGCAGCCACAAAGGCCAATAAAAGTAGCGTGACGGTTGGCCAGACCTTAAGTACTTGGCGAATATAAATCAGCATGGCGCAGCAAGTGGCCAGCACTAGCGTTTGGGTGAGTTCGGTAAAGCCTAGCTCTGAAAACCGCACCGTGGGAAGGTATAGCGCTTCTAAATAGGCCCCTTGAGCTATCGCGCCAATAAACAGTACGTAAAGGACGGCACGTACTAACATGGTTTGAAATCCGATGGGCCAGGCAGGGGGAGGAGACATACCAACATCCTTTGAGGGTAAGCAGCGTTGCTGTTTGCATGTTAAAACATGCATGGGTGAATGTTCATTATATAGTCACACTTATGTGTTGGCACGTCGGTTTTGCGGTTAATCACTCGACGTTTGGTCGTCGGCGCTGCAAAGTGTCTAATAGGCAGGTAATAACAGCGTTGTGAGGCGTGATAGGCATGGCTATTAGTGTGTTTGATCTTTTCCGAATTGGCATTGGCCCCTCAAGCTCCCATACGGTGGGCCCGATGCGCGCAGCCCGCGATTTTGCCCTGGCGCTTGGTGACGCCAGCGTTACTCGCTTGGTGATAAGGCTGCATGGGTCACTAGCTGCCACCGGGGTGGGGCACGGTACCGACCAGGCAGTCATTATGGGGCTAATGGGCGAAGCGCCTGAAAGCATTGATCCAGACACGATTGCATCGCGGCTAGAAAAACTGGAAGAGGGTGAGCCGCTGCTGCTCGCCAATGGCCAGCCGATCAGTTTTTCACGGCATCACGATGTGCAGTGGGATGATACCTGCCTGCCGTTTCACCCTAACGCCATGGTGCTAAGCGCCTATTGCGATGACGCGCTGGTGGCGACCAATACGTTTTACTCTCTTGGCGGCGGTTTTTATGTCGACCAATCTAAAGCAGACCAAGCCAAGGCAGACCAAGGCGAGGTTGGCGACGACGCCACTGAGCTGCCTTACCCCTTCGAGACAGCCGCCGAGCTGCTCGCCCTGTGCCAGCAGCATCAGCTGCGTATTAGCCAATTGATGCTTGAAAACGAAAAAGCCTGGCGCAGCGAAGCGGCTATTCGTGAAGCGCTGCTGACTATTTGGCACGCCATGAGCGACAGCATTGAGAATGGCCTACGCGCGACGGGGCATTTGCCCGGCGGGCTCAACGTGCGCCGTCGTGCGCAGCTGCTTCATCAACAGTTGCTTCATCCGCCGGAAAATCAGCGCTTAATTGTGTCGAGTTTTACCGTGATGGATTGGGTTAACGTGTTTGCGCTGGCGGTGAATGAAGAGAACGCTGCCGGGCGGCGTATGGTCACCGCACCCACCAACGGCGCGGCGGGCATTGTGCCTGCGGTATTGGCGTACTACTTGAAGTTTGAACCCGACGCCAGCGAGGCAGATGTGGTGGACTTTCTGCTGACCGCCGGGGCGGTGGGCATTTTGTGCAAAAAGAATGCTTCAATTTCCGGCGCGGAAGTGGGTTGCCAGGGCGAAGTGGGCTCTGCTTGCGCGATGGCGGCCGCTGGGCTTGCCGAAGTGCTGGGCGGCTCGCCGGGTCAGGTAGAAAACGCCGCTGAGATTGGCCTGGAGCACAACCTTGGTTTGACCTGCGACCCGGTGGGTGGGCTTGTTCAAGTACCCTGCATTGAGCGCAACGCGATTGCCTCCGTCAAAGCCATTAATGCGGCGCGTATGGCCATGCATGGTGACGGCGAGCACTTTATATCGCTGGATAAAGTGATCCGTACCATGCGCGATACCGGCCGCGATATGCAGGATAAATACAAAGAGACTTCCAAGGGCGGGCTAGCCGTTAATGCTATTGAGTGCTAGTTCATCAAAGCTAGTTCATCAAAGCTAATTCATCAAAGCTAATTCACCAAAGCTAGGTCAGCAAGTGCTAGGTCAGCAAGTGCTAGGTCAGCGGGTTATTGGGTAACACGCTGGCAATATTGGCGACGAGATAATCGACTAGCTGGCGGATTTTGGGCGACAGGTGGCGGTGGCGGGGGTAAACCGCCCACACGGCGGTATCGTGGTGCTGAAAAGGCTCCAGCACGGCTACCAGCTCACCGCTGGCCAAGTAAGGGGCTACGTAGTAATCCGGCAGTTGCGCAAGGCCCAGCCCCTTGCGGGCCGCATCCAGTAACGCTGGGCCGGAATTGCCGCTCCAACAACCTTCTACGCGCACTTCGCGGCGTTGGCCGTTCACTTCAAACAGCCAGCTGGGTCGCGAGCCAATCAGGCAGCGGTGTTGACTAAGCTCTGCCAAGGTGTGCGGGCGCGGCGCTTGGCGAAAGTAACCTTGTGAGCCGACGATATATTCGCGGCGCTCGCACAGGCGTCTGGCGATTAAGCTTGAATCCTTCAGCACGCCCATACGAATGGCAATATCGTAGCCTTCTTCAATCAGCTCAACAGGGCGATTGGTAAAGTGCATGTGCACGTCCAGCTGCGGATGCAAACACTGAAAGTCATTCACCAGCGGAGCGATAAAGCGCTCGCCAAAGGTGGTCGCCGAGGTGAGCTTCAGCAGCCCGTGAGGTTTGGCCTGTAGCGCGCTAATCGCCTGCTCGGCATCGCGCAGTCCGTCAAACAGATGCCGGCAGTGTTCTACGTAAATAGTGCCCGCATCGGTTAAGCGGATCTGGCGGGTGGTGCGATACAGCAACTGCACGCCCAACTGGTTTTCGAGCTGGCTGACCAAGCGGCTAATATGTGAGGTCGACACCTTCAGGTGGCGAGCAGCGGCGGAGAAGGTGCCTAAACGCACCACCTCAACAAACGCTTCAATACGGCTCCAGTGCTGCATGGTGGCTCCTGGCGTTAGCAGATTGTTGCTCAGTGGCAATAATCTTATGAGTGTATCCCGCTTTATCAACAGTGCCCAGCTGGCCTACACTGCACTCAACGCAACTAGCTCGTTCAAGAAACTAGCTCGTCCATGCAATCAATTCGTTTACGCAATAAGGAGCAAGCTTAATGAAGTCACGCGCAGCAGTCGCATTAGAAGCAGGCAAGCCGCTAGAACTGGTTGAGATTGATGTGGAAGGCCCAAAAGCGGGAGAAGTGCTGGTTAAAATGGCCGCTACGAGCGTTTGCCATACCGATGCTTACACGCTCTCAGGTGCTGATCCAGAGGGTAACTTTCCTGCGGTGCTGGGCCATGAAGGCGCAGGCGTGGTGCAGGAAGTAGGCGAGGGCGTCACTAGCCTTAAGCCAGGCGACCATGTGATTCCGCTTTACACCGCTGAATGTGGCAAGTGTAAATTCTGCCTCTCGGGTAAAACCAACCTGTGTGGCAGCGTGCGCGCAACGCAAGGTAAAGGGTTGATGCCTGACGGCACCTCGCGCTTTTCGCTAGACGGTAAAATGCTTCATCACTACATGGGCACCTCCACGTTTAGCGAGTACACCGTGCTGCCGGAAGTATCGCTGGCGGTGGTTTCTAAAGAAGCCCCGATGGATAAAATCTGCCTGCTAGGCTGCGGTGTAACCACCGGTATTGGGGCGGTGCTGAACACCGCTAAAGTAGAGCCGGGCGCTACGGTGGCGGTGTTTGGCCTTGGTGCTATTGGCCTGGCGGTTATTCAGGGTGCGGTGATGGCCAAGGCAGGGCGGATTATTGCCATCGACGTTAACGCCGATAAATTCGAGCTGGCCAAGCAGTTTGGCGCCACCGACTTTGTGAACCCCAAAGAGTACTCAGATCCGATTCAGCAGGTGATTGTCGATATGACCGATGGCGGCGTCGACTACTCCTTTGAGTGTATCGGCAACGTCAATGTGATGCGTTCGGCGCTAGAGTGCTGCCACAAAGGCTGGGGCGAATCGATCATTATTGGTGTGGCCGGGGCGGGTGAAGAGATCTCCACGCGGCCGTTCCAACTGGTGACTGGCCGCGTCTGGAAAGGCTCCGCCTTTGGTGGCGTTAAAGGGCGCAGCGAACTGCCGGGCTACGTTGACCGTTATATGAACGGTGAAATTAATATCGACGATTTCATCACCCACGATATGCCGTTTGAGAAAATCAACGAAGCGTTTGATTTGCTGCATGCGGGTAAGAGCATTCGTACCGTGCTGCATTACTGAGTATCATCATTGTTGAGATGATATAGCGCGTTTAAAACGCGGTGGGGTGACCTGCCGCGTTTGCTGCATTTAAAGGAACCTGCCCATGAGCATGAGTGAAACGTTAGAACTGGTGTCTGCTAACCGTAGTTTCGGTGGCTGGCATAAACGCTACCGCCACTACTCCCGTGCGCTGGACTGCGACATGATCTTCGCCGTTTACCTGCCACCCCAGGCAGAAAACGAGCGCGTACCGCTGCTTTGGTGGCTTTCTGGGCTGACCTGTAATGACGAAAACTTCATGCAGAAAGCAGGTGCTCACCGCTTGGCAGCTGAGCTTGGCATCGCGATTGTTTGCCCGGACACCAGCCCACGGGGCACGGATTTACCCGGCGAACACGAACGCTTTGATTTAGGCTCTGGGGCTGGGTTTTACGTCAACGCCACCGAATCGCCGTGGAAGCCTCATTACCGCATGTACGACTATGTGATCGAGGAACTGCCTTCTGTGGTTCGCCAGCACTTTCCGGTCAACGGGCGCGAATCCATTAGCGGCCACTCAATGGGCGGGCACGGCGCGCTGATTATGGCGCTGCGTCATCCGGGGCGTTTCCGCTCGGTGTCAGCCTTTGCGCCGGTGGTGAACCCGATGAATTGCCCGTGGGGCCAGCAAGCCTTTACGGCTTATCTCGGTGACGATCAGTCGCGCTGGCGTCAGTATGATGCCTGCGAATTGGTGGCCAACGGCGCTTCCCGCCAGCGCCTGTTTATTGACCAGGGCGAAGCGGATCAATTCCTGGAAGAGCAGCTCACGCCAGAGCGTTTAGAAGCCGTTTGTGAACAGCACGACCATCCTTTAACGCTGCGCCGCCAGCCGGGTTACGACCACAGCTACTTCTTTATTGCCTCGTTCATTGAGGACCATCTGCGCTATCATGCAGACCATCTCATGAAGCGTTAAGGATAACTGGATGCTCAATCGCTCGCTGCGCCGTTTCATACGTCTACTATGGCGTTTTATATGGCGTGGCGTGTTTGCGTTTGTACTCCTTTCGGTGGCGCTGGTCGTGCTGTTTCGTTTTGTTCCACCGCCCGGTTCCATGGTGATGGTCGAACGCAAAATACAGAGTTGGGTTCACAGTGAGCCGATTGATATTCAGCGCCAGTGGCGCAGCTGGGATTCGCTTTCTGACAACGCCAAGCTGGCAGTGATTGCGGCAGAGGATCAGCGCTTTCCCCACCACCGGGGGTTTGATTTTGTCGAATTGCGGCGCGCGTGGCAGGCCAGCCGAGACGGCGGGCAGCTGCGCGGTGCCAGCACGCTAAGCCAGCAAACGGCGAAGAACGTTTTTCTATGGACAGGCCGCAGCTGGACCCGAAAAGGCTTAGAGGTGTGGTTTACGCTGCTGATTGAAACGTTATGGAATAAGCAGCGTATTCTTGAGGTTTACTTGAACGTAGCCGAATGGGATAGCGGCGTGTTTGGCTTGGAAGCGGCTTCCCAGCATTACTTTGGGGTTTCCTCGAATGCCCTTACCGAACGGCAGGCAAGCCTGCTGGCGGCCATTTTACCCAGCCCGCGAACGCGCAGCGCTGCCCGCCCTGACGCTCAAGTGGAGCGGCGTAGCCAGTGGATACGCCAGCAAATGCGCAACTTAGGCGGCGCTGGTTATTTAGAGCAGCTGTAGTTTGTAATAGCCCTAGCCGCCAGCTTTACTCCATTGGCTAATCGTATTTAGCGTCGTCAATCACGGCCAGTGCTTCTAAATTCGGGTAAGAGAAGTAGTAGCCCTGTTGAGCAGGAATGCCTAGCGCCAGCAGGCAGCGTGACTCCTCCCGGGTTTCAACGCCTTCGGCGATTAACTGCGTGCCTAGGGTGTTTGCGAGTGCCACTAAGCTGCGCAAGATAGCCTGGCGGCGTTCGTCGCTATCGCACTGCATCACCAGCTCGCGATCAATCTTAAGTGTGTCGGGCCGTAGGTCGGTCAATAGATCAAGGTTGGCATAGCCATTACCAAAGTCATCCAGCGAGGTGGTAAAACCCATTTCGCGGTAGCTCTCAATAATAGTGCGCATATGCGCGCGGTCCTTGACCCGCTCGGTTTCAGTAATTTCAAAATTTAACCGGTCGGTCGGAAAGCCCACTCGGTGTGCCGTCTCAAGCGTGGCTTGAATGCAGGCTTTAGGCTCGTAGACCGCGTTGGGTAAAAAGTTGATAGAGAGCCGTTCCTGCATCCCCAGTTCACTTGCAAGCTCAATCGCCCTAATGCGGCACGCCTGGTCAAACTGGTAGAGCAAATCATCAGTCACCTGTTCCAGTATTGAAAAAGCCGATTCCCCACCAGGGCCGCGTACCAACGCCTCGTAATAGATAATTCGTCGCTGGCTAACATTGACGATCGGTTGAAATGCTATGGTAAACGCAAAAGGCACCGGGGAATCGCAGCGATTACAGCGTCCGTTTACCCTGGCACAGTGGTGTTGTGCAGACATAGTTATCCAAGCCCTGGTATAAAATTTTGATTAGCTATAACTCTTTGGTTAACGACATGTTTATCGTTACCGTTTGATCGCCATCACCACGCCGATGATGGTGACTAACATTCCTGCAAGCCCTAGTAGGGGAAGGCGTTCATCAAACAGCCACCACGCTTGCAGCGCAGTAACCGGTGGCACAAGATAAAAAAGACTCGCAACACGCGAGGCCTCCCCCTTTTTAATCAAGGCCATGAGTAACAGGATGGCAGCAATTGAGAGAATCAACACCAGCCAGCCAAGTGTGAGTATAAACGTACTGCTCCATTCCACCTGGCGGGTTTCAAACAGCAACGCCCCGCTGCCCAGTAGCGCACCCGCCGCCAAATACTGAATAACCGCCCCGGAAAGCAGCGGCATACTCGTACAATACCGCTTCTGATACAGCGTGCCCAATGAGATGCCTATCAAAGCGGCGGTGACGCTGAGCAGCGCACTGATCCCAAAGCCATCAAAAAGCGATTCGCCAATCTCTAGTTTGCTGCCGAGCACCAGGCTAATCCCGATAAGCCCCAAGCCTAGCCCCACCCATTGGCGCCAGGAAAGCTGCTCACCTAATAAGGGCCCGGCAAAAGCCGCCGTGAGTAACGGCTGAAGGCCAACCAGCAGTGCTGCAAGCCCGGCGGGCATGCCTAGGTAAATGCCATAAAAGACACCACCCAAGTAGGCACCGTGAACTAAAAAACCCGATATGGCGATGTGTGTCCATAACGTTGGCGAGGTAGGCCAAGGAATACGCATCACTAACACTAACGGAATTAGCAGCAATAGCGTGGATACAAAACGAATAAACAAAAACGTGAAAGGCTCAGCGAAAGGCAAGCCGAATTTGGCACCTATAAAGCCTGTACTCCACAGTAGAACAAAAAGTACGGGCATAATGGCCAGCCCGACAGACGATAGATCATCAGAACGTAACTTGTTGAATAAACTTGGCATGTCATTCCCGTGGTTGAGTGTTTTATTTATTTTCTTATACATAACGTTCTTTTTGTTACTGTTCGTTACATATTTAATTGAACCTGCTTGAAACCAGCACGTCACAGTGGGCACATTCACAATGCATCACCGAGGTTTCTTACTATGCAACGATTAACTGCCCTGTTCTCTGCTGCGCTACTTGCTACTGGTCTGATGACGGCGACTGCCCACGCTCAGCAAACACAAGAACCCGCACAAGATCCAATGGCTACCCAGCAAGCCCCTGCCCAGGATTTTTCTGACGAACAACTCCAGCAGTTTGCCGATGCTTCTCAAGAAATCGCTGTTATTTCTCAAGAATACACTCAGCGTCTGCAGGAAGCGGAAGATGAATCAGCGCAGCAGGAAGTGCGCACCGAAGCTAACGACCGCATGATTGAAGTGGTCGAAGACAGCGGCCTAGATGTTGATACCTTCAACGCTATTGGTCAATCTATTCAGCAAGACCCAGAGATGATGCAGCGTGTGCAGGAAATGGCTAACCCGTCATAAGCCTATCGTTGTAGATTAGTTGTGACCACTAAAAGCCCGGTGCAGTAAGCGCCGGGCTTTTTTTATGGTTTTTTATGGGCTTTATGTTAAGCGCCGTTTTTATTATGCCGCTGGGGTTTACGTCGCATAGCCGCCCCTACACAATTCACTGTGTATATCACCGCGCATGATCGTAACGCCTAGGAGGCCCCGTGGACGTTGAGCTATTAGAAATACGCCAGCATATGGGGCGCTTTCCCCCTTTTGATGGCCTCTCAGATGATCTTCTGGACGCTATTGCCGAGCAGGTAGAAGTCAGCTACTTCAAAACGGGCAGCAGTATTTTAGAGCTCAACGAAACCCTGAACGATCTTTGCTATATACGCAGCGGTGCCGTGGAGGTTTATCGCAGCCAGGGGGAATTATATAACCGCTTGGGGGAGGGCGATATTTTTGGCCATTTCAGCCTGTTGCGTAACCATAAAGTGCGTTTTCCCGCCCAGGCGATAGAAGATACCTTAATCTATTTTATCCCTAATGCGGTGTTCCAACGGCTGTGTGAAGAAGACGATCATTTTGCCGATTTTGTAGAGCTTGAACGGCCACGGCTAGAAACAGTTGCCGAGCAGCAAAAAAAATCCAACGACATGATGGTCACCCGCATACGCAAGCTGCTTACCCGTTACCCGGTAATGGTTGAAGCCACGACCAGTGTGCAGCTGGCCGCGCAGCAAATGAGTGACGCCCAAGCCTCGGCGCTGCTGGTCATCAAAGAGGGCAGCGATAATCCGCGCTTCAGCTTTAAAGACAGTGAAGGCCAAACCTGGCAGATGTGCGGGATTTTAACCGACAGTGATTTTCGTACCCGAATAGTGGCAGAAGGGCTTTCGCCACAAACACCGGTAGGCGAGGTTACCTCTTCACGGCTAATTACGGTTCAATCAGATGCCTCTGTCTACGAAGCCATGCTGACGATGCTACGCAGTAACGTGCACCATTTGCCCGTGCTGTACCGGCAACGCCCGGTTGGCGTGGTGCATCTGTCTGACATTATCCGCTACGAAACCCACAGCGGCCTTTATCTGGTCAGTAATATCTTTAACCAATCCAGCGCCCAAGGGCTTGCCCGTTTAGCGCCGGATGTGCGGGCGGCGTTTGTGCGTATGGTGCAAGAAGGCGCTAACTCACAGATGGTGGGCAGCGCGCTTTCCACCATCGGGCGCAGCTTTACCCGCCGGCTGTTGGAAATAGCCGAAGCGGAGCTTGGCCCGCCGCCAGTGCCTTACTGTTTTATGGTCAACGGCTCCATGGCGCGCAATGAGCAGAGCATTGTCACCGACCAGGATAATGCGCTAATCCTTTCCGATGATTTTGTTCCCGAGCAGCACGATGATTACTTTTACGCGCTGGCGAAAATAGTCAGCGATGGCCTAGACGCCTGTGGGTATACCTACTGCAAAGGCGATGTAATGGCCACTAACACTCAATGGCGCCAGCCGCTGCGGGTGTGGAAGCGCTATTTTCAGGATTGGATGGCCAACCCCACGCCGGAAAGGCTGCTGCACAGCTCGATCTTCTTTGACCTGGATAGCTGCTATGGCGAAGACCTTTATGTAGAAACGCTGCAAGATTTGATTGCCGACACCGCGCCAAAATCACCGCTGTTTTTAGCCGCCATGGCGCGTAATGCCTTAAACCGCACGCCACCGCTGGGGTTTTTTCGCACCTTTGTGATGGAGCAAGATGGCAAGCACAACAACTCCATCAACTTAAAACGCCGTGGCACAGCGCCAATGGTGGATTTGGTGCGTATTCATGCCTTGGCCTGCGGCTCCAAAGCGCAGAACTCCTTTCAGCGCTTAAATGACATCAGCAAGACACAGCTATTGGCGACGGGCATGAGCGACAAACTGAGCTATGCGTTTGAATTTTTATGCATGTCGCGGATACGCCACCAAGTGTTTGACCTACAGGAAGATCGCCCGCCGGATAATAATATCGAGCCTGAAAACGTCGCTGATAGCGAGCGCCATACCCTCAAAGATGCCTTCCAGGTGCTGAGCAACGCACAGAAGTTTTTGAAATTCCGCTACCCAATGCCTGCTCAGCGGCAGGGTCGCTAATATGTACGGTATACGTCCACGCCAAAAAATAATCCAAGCCGATTGGCAGGGCTACATGGCCCAGCGCGCGCAGCAGGCGGTTAATCCTGCCATCCAGCAATTTTTTAGTACGCCACTGCCCGACCCTGAAACCCCCATTGCCGAGGTGCCCATGGTGGCGCTGGATATGGAAACCACCGGGCTGGATGAGCGGCGCCATGCGGTGGTCAGCATTGGCGTGGTGCCGTTCACATTAAAGCGTATCAAGCTTGCCGAACGGCGTTATTGGGTAGTGAACCCATCTCGACCACTGGCGGAAGCGTCGATTGCTTATCACCACATTACCCACTCGGAAATCGCCCAAGCGCCAGATTTAGACGAGATCCTGGACGAGCTGTTAATGCAGTTAGCGGGACGTTTAGTGGTGGTGCATTTTCGTAATATTGAGCGACCCTTTTTAGATGCGGCCGTTAAAGCGCGCCGCGGGGAAGGGGTGCTGTTTCCGATGATTGATACCATGTCGTTGGAAGCGCGGCTGCACCGCCAATCGCTATGGGCGCGGTTTCGGCGTTGGCTTGGCCGTCCACCGGTTTCCATACGTTTACACGCCAGCCGCGAGCGTTATCGCTTACCCGCCTATCAAGGCCACCATGCGCTGGTGGATGCACTGGCAACTGCCGAGTTGCTACAGGCGCAAATTGCGACCCACTACCGGCCGGACACGCCATTGAAAGATATCTGGTGCTAAAAACGGTTCACAAAAAACTAGCCACAAAAAACGGGCAACCCATGGGGTTGCCCGTTTTGCTTGCTGTTGCCCGTTTGCTTACTAGCGAAGCTTAACGAAGCCTTAGGCCACTTTTGGTTCGCTCATCAACCCTTTAATAATGGCATAGCAAGCCACTAGCAAGATGATCGTGAACGGGAAGCCCGTAGAAACGGCCATGGTTTGCAGCGCCGTCAGGCCACCGCCCAGCAAGAGTGCAATCGCAATAGCGCCTTCAATAATCGCCCAGAACACGCGCTGTGGCTTGGGTGCATCTACTTTACCGCCCGCGGTAATCGAATCGATCACCAGCGAGCCTGAGTCAGAAGACGTAACAAAGAAGATGATGACCAGCAAGATAGCGATGAACGAGGTGATTTGTGACAGCGGCAGCTGTTCCAGCATGATGAAGAGCTGCAGGTCAACGCCGGCTTCACGCACGGCCTCAATACCTTGGCTCACATACTGATCAATTGCCGTGCCGCCAAAAGTGGTCATCCACAGAACCGATACAACCGACGGCACCAGCAGCACTGATACCAGGAACTCGCGCACGGTGCGGCCACGGGATACCCGGGCGATAAACATACCGACATACGGAGACCAGGAAATCCACCACGCCCAGTAGAAGGCTGTCCAGCCTTGGCTGAAGTTAGCATCTTCACGGCCAAATGGGTTCGCTAACGCAGGCAGGTGAACCACATAGCTCAGCAGGTTTTCAAAGAAGCCCGTGACAATAAGCAGCGTTGGGCCCACCGCGATCACAAAGAACAGCAGCAGCGCCGCCATGGCGATGTTGATCTTGGAAAGCAGCTGCACGCCTTTATCGACACCGGCTAAAATTGAGCCAATGGCGATGATGGTGATACCGATGATCAATAAGATCATGGTGACATCACTCTCTGGTGCGCCGAACAGGTAGCTTAAACCTGCGGAGGCCTGTGTTGCCCCTAGCCCCAGTGAGGTGGCCAAACCAAACAGCGTGGCAAAGACCGCGAGAATATCAATTAGGTGCCCCGGCCAGCCCCATACGCGCTCACCCAAAATGGGGTAGAAAACCGAACGCATGGAGAGCGGTAAGCCCTTATTAAACGAAAACAGCGCTAACGAAAGCGCAACGACCGCGTAAATCGCCCAAGGGTGTAAGCCCCAATGGAAAATAGTCGCCGCCATGCCTAGCGCCGCTGCACCGGCGGCGTCGCCTTCCGCGCCGGCCAGCGGTGCCCAGCTGCCGCCGTCAAAGGAGGTGCCAAAGTGGGTAAGCGGCTCGTTGACGCCGAAGAACATCAGGCCAATGCCCATGCCCGCGGCAAACAGCATTGAAAACCACCCTACATAGGTAAAATCAGGCTTGGCATCAGCGCCACCAATGCGGATTTTACCTAAAGGGGAGAAAATCAGGCCGATGCATAAGATAACGAATATATTGGCCGCTAAAATAAAGAACCACGCCAAATTGCCGGTCAAAAAGCTGAAAATAGCGTCATAAATAGGCGCGATCGTATCTTGCAACGCCAGCGTTAGGATGACGAACAGCAACACCACGATAGCCGAAATGGTAAATACCTTGCCGTGTAGATCAAGGTTAACGCCCATCGTGTTGGTGGTGATGTTGTCTTGGCCGATAACGTAATCGGTGTCAATCAGATTGGCCGCACCCTCTGGGGCGGGTATCCCCTCAGAGGCTGGCTCTTTAGGGGGATGATTAGCGTCGTGGTTAGCCACAGGAGCCTCTCTTTTTCGATCACAAGTGTCGATCAAAAATGTTGAACAGAAACCAGAATGTGGTGATCAACCAGCATTACCTGGCACGCATTAAGGCGCTCACAATAACAAACTTATTGAGACAGCATTCAACGTAATGTGAATGATTTTTTGCGTTTTCAAAACGGTGCTTAAAGCAGTCTTTAAAAACAGCACTTGAAACGATAACAGAGGGCCGAAGCCCCCTGTTACCGTTACTGCGCAGGGCGTTTGTTTTAGCTACCGAGCCACTGTTCAACGGTGTCCTGGTTATCTTCAACCCACTGCTTGGCGTTCTCGTAGGGGTCGCTGCCATCTTCCTGGTTCATGAGCATGACCTCACCCATTTGCTCTGGCGTCCATTCGAAAGCATCCAGAATCGCATAGGCTTCCGGCATGTCATCTTTCAGGCCTTGGCGAACGACGGTATGGATTTGCTCCGCGCCACCATAGACGTTTTCAGGGTCATCTAGGTATTTAAGGTCAAAGCGGGCAAACATCCAGTGGGGGGTCCAGGCGGTAACCACAATATCTTCTTCATTGTTGATCGCGCTGGAAAGCGCCGCTGTCATGGTGGCACCGCTACCGCTACGCAGGTTCAGCTCAAGGTCATAGGTATCCACAACCTCTTCGGAGAGCGCCATCAGGCCTGCACCGGGGTCAATACCGATGATCTCGCCATTAAAGCTGTCGGCGTTATCGTTAAGGTCAGCAATCGAGTCAACGTCGGTGTAGGCAGGAACAACGAGGCCCAGTTTGGTGCCGTCCAGGTTGACGCCGAGGTCTTCAGTGTTACCGCCCACGCGCTCCATGTAATCGGCGTGGGTAGTTGGCAGCCAGGCCGCAACGATGGCGTCTGCATCGCCAGTGGAAAGCGCTTGGAACATGGCGGCTGCAGAAAGTGAAGTCAGGTCAACCTCATAGCCTGCTTGCTCTAGTGCCGCGGCAATCACGTTGGTAGAGGCAACTTCTGAAGACCATTCCACATAGGCCAAGTTAATGGTGCCTTTGTCTTCTTCGGCCAGCGCTGCGCTGCTGATGGCAACGCCAGCGCCCGTTAACAGTGCCAGTGAGGCAAGGCGGATACGGAGGTTCATGGTGCGATGTTTCATTCACTTTCTCCCTTGGTACAAAATGTTAATGCTTGGGTGTAGCTCTTTACTGCTTGGGTATAGACATTTACTGCTTGGAGATAGACATCTAGTGCATCGTCTATCAGCTGCCTAATACAGCATGATGAGCAACAAGCGACATAGCAAGCGCATGGCTCAACGCAGCCCGCGTTTTGTCTTACTGACGCGTTCTTCTGATCGACTGCGTTAGGCGGTCAAGCAGCATCGCCAGGATGACCACCGCAATACCGGCTTCAAAACCGTCGCCGGGGCGCAGGCGTTGAATAGCGCGCCATACTTCGCTGCCCAAACCATCAGCACCAATCATGGCGGCGATCACCACCATGGAGAGGGCAAGCATGATGGTCTGGTTAATGCCAGCCATTACCGTGGGTAGTGAGAGCGGTAGCTGCACTTTAAAGAGCTTTTGAGAACGGGTAGCGCCGTAGGCATCGGCGGCCTCGATGAGCTCCACCGGTACTTGGCGAATGCCCAGCGTGGTAAAGCGAATGGCCGGCGGCATCGAGAAGATAACGGTCGCAAAAATCGCCGAGACCGAGCCAATGCCGAAAAATGGAATAGCGGGAATCAAATAAACGAACGCCGGCATGGTCTGCATAAAGTCCAGAATCGGCATAATGACCCGGTAAAGCCGATTGGATAACGCCGCGGCAATGCCCACGGGTAGCGCGATGACCACGGCCACTAGGGTAGCGAAGACCACCAGCGTCAGTGTCTCAATCATCGGGTCCCAAAGGCCCAGGTTCCAAATCAACGCCAAACCGGCCACGGCGCCAATCGCTAAGCGCACGCCTGCCAATTTCCAGCAAAGCAGGGCGATCAACCCCAGCAGCGCCCAGGTGGGCAGCCACATTAAGCTGTCGTTTAGCACTTCAATGCCGGTTTGAGTGAAGCGCGAAATGGCGCGGGTAACGCCTGAGTATTCGCTGGTCAACCAAGTCAGGCCGCTTTCAATCCAATTGCCTAGCGGGATGCGTGGGATTTCCATTATTGTTCTCCTGCTCTTGCCAGTTCATCGAGTACGGCACCTTTCACCACAACGCCAAGCAGCTGCTCTTGCTGATCAGTAACGGCAATCGGGAAGCTTTTTTCACTAAACATGGCGAACAGGTTATGCAGCGGCTCGTCCAGCGCGACTTTGTGGAAGTCTTGGGTTAAATAGCCCGTAATTGAGCTGGCACCGTCTTCAATGGCGCGGCTGGCAGCGTCAGCTTCAAGCAAACCAAGCAAGCGACGGTCGCGGTCGACCACATAAATAGAATCGATACTGTGGTCGCGCATGCGGTGCAGGGCGGTGCGTGGGCCATCGCTGTCTCGGGCGGTGGTGCGCAGCGGGCGCATGGCGCTCTCGGCGGTCAAAATGCGCGCCCGGTCGACCCCTTCTATAAAGCGCCGCACGTAGTCATCGGCTGGTTTCGTAAGAATTTCTTCCGGCGTACCGATCTGCACCACTTCACCATCTTTAAGCAGTACGATGCGGTCGCCAATATTGAGCGCCTCATCCAAATCATGGGTGATAAATACGGTGGTTTTTTTCATTTTAGACTGCAGCTGCAAAAGCTCCTGCTGCATGTCTTTGCGAATTAATGGATCAAGCGCCGAGAAGGCTTCATCCATTAACAGCACGGTGGCGTCGTTGGCCAGTGCGCGGGCTAAGCCAACGCGCTGCTGCATACCGCCGGAAAGCTGGTTGGGGTAGGCGTCTTCCCAGCCCTCCAGGCCTACCTGCTTCAGCGCATCATGAGCAATTTTGTGTCGCTCAGTTTTCTCTACGCCACGAATCTCCAAGCCAAACTCGGCGTTTTGCTGGACAGTACGGTGCGGAAATAGCGCAAAGTTCTGAAACACCATGGAGAAATGGCGGCGGCGACACTCCAGCAACGCTTTTTCGTTAAGCGTCGGAATGTTTTCACCGTCGATGATGATTTCACCTTCGGTGGTGTCAATCAGACGGTTAAGGCAGCGAATCAAGGTCGATTTGCCCGACCCCGATAGCCCCATAATGACCAGCAGTTCGCCTTCATAAACATCAAACGAAATATTCGAGAGTCCCAGCGTCTGGCCCGTTTTTTCCAGAATTTCAGGGCGCTTCATGCCCTGGTTGCGAAGCTCAATGGCTTTTTTGGGGTGCTTGCCAAAGACTTTGCTTAAGCCGCGCACCTTGATTTTGACGGGTCGTGTTTCATCCATCGGCGATGCCTTTTTGTTAAACAGCGTAGCCGTGTGCCGTGACTGACGGTAAGGACAGCGGCACAGCGCTAGCCATAAAGAATTAGCCATCCATAAATAATGAACAACTTGAAGGGGGTAATTGATTATAAATTATTATACATAAGTAGGGTCTATGTGTCACAACGAGCCCGCGGCAGCAGGGGCGGTTAACGCTACATGTGCCATTTTTCACCCACCTGCGGCGGGTGTTGTAGCTAATCTCAAATAAATGCAAATAGTTAAGATATTGATTTATATTAATTATTTTTACTATTTAAGGATATTGGCGCAATATTTGTATTATTTTTCGGATGCATTAGTTCACAAATATATTGGTTTGCAGATATGGATGTAGATATGGATGTAGATATGGATGTAGATATGGATGTAGATATGGATGTAGATAGGGATGTAGATAGGGATGTAGATATAGATAACGAATTTCCCTTTTTATCTAGCCCTTTTATCTAGCCCTTTTGTAATAGCGGGTTTTTATTTAAATAGTCGATGTTTAAGCTTTTGCTAAATAGCTAATACATGGTGTCAGCATTGGAGATGAATATGATGGATAAGCAATCTGATCACGTTGAGAGCAAGGAAAATAGCAAGCGCCCCCAGTGGTTAACCCTGTGCATGATGGCGACGGCCGCCAGTGTGATTGTGTTAGCCGGTTGCGGTGATACCGATGACGACGCTGCTCTACCGCCTGCTGAAGAGCCCGCACCGCTGGAACAAGATGCGACGGCTCAGCCAGAACCGAGTATGAATATGAATGAAGAGCCTGCGATGGATCAGGACCCTGGGCTAAACGAAAACCCTGCATCCGAAGGCACGATGTCTGAAGGTACGATGCCTGAAAACACCATGGACGAGCCTGCAGAAGGCACGATGAACTCAGAAGACGACGCTGAGTTCGGTGAAGGTATGGAACCAATGCCCGGCGTGGAAGACGAAGAGAATTCGACTAGCCAGTAGTGATTCAGCAGTGATGATGTACCGCTCCCTACGATAGTAAATCACCTCAGCTGTTTGTTCCCTGCAGCTGCTCCACACGATTTACTATCCTTTCGCGCCTGCGGGGGTTTTTTTGCCTGTTTGATAGGCGATTCACCTGCTTGGTAGGTTGCCGTTTCGCGATTTAGCAGCGTCGCATTGGCTATTCTTCGTTATCTTCTAATCTTCATTATCTTCTAAGCGGCGGTAGAGCGTCCTGCGGGCAATCCCCAATAGCTCTGCCGTGCGTCGCTTGTTGCCACCGGTTGCCTCTAACACCTTATTAATATAGCGCCTTTCGACTTCTTCCAAGCTGGGCCAGCGGACAGGAGCCGGTGCTGGCATTTGAGTGCCTGGGAGCACGTCGCCGCTTAGCGTCGGTGCCAGTGTGGTTCCGGCTGCCAAAATAGGCTGTTCACGCAGCCGTTCGGGTAAGTCTTTATGGCTGAGCAAGCCATCCTCGCTCAACGTCACCGCGCGCATAATGGCGTTTTCTAGCTCGCGAACGTTACCGGGGTAGGCGTAGTTCAACAGGCTATTAAATGCTTCTGGCTCAATTTGCTCGATTTGCTTGCCCTGAGCTTCGGCGTGTTTGTCGATAAGCGCAAAAACCAAGTGCTCAATATCGGTGCCGCGTTCGCGTAATGGCGGTATACGTAGCGAGAACGTTTCCAAGCGGTAGAAAAGGTCGCTGCGAAAATTGGCTTGCTCTATTTCTTTTTCAAGGTTGCGATGGGTCGCGGCAATGATGCGCACATCCACCGGTTCTTCGCGCTCGCCGCCCACCGGGCGAACGGTTTTTTCCTGCAGCGCTCGCAGCAGCTTAGCCTGAAGATTAACCGGCATCTCACCAATTTCATCTAGAAACAGGCTGCCGCCCTGGGCGCTATGAAATAGCCCTTTGCGGGCTTCACTAGCGCCGGTAAACGCGCCTTTTACATGGCCAAAGAATTCACTTTCCATCAGGTCGGCGGGAATGCTCGCGCAGTTCACCGCGACAAAAGGCTGGTCGTGACGAAGGCTTTCCTGATGAATAGCGCGGGCCAGCAGCTCTTTGCCCGTTCCGCTTTCGCCTAGGATCAAAATCGGGGCGTCGCTTTTGGCCAGCCGAGAGGCATCATGAAACAGCGCCTGCATCACCGGGCTTTTACCCACGATGCCGTGGAAATGATTGATATCCGTGTCGTGGAAAACCGCCAAACGCTGGCGCTCAAGCACCCGAAACACGGCCTCGCGAATGGCATCAAGGTCGAGTGGCTTGGTTAAGAAGTCATCGGCACCTCGTTTTAACGCCTCAACGGCCTGGTCAATAGTGCCAAACGCGGTGATCACAATAATGCCCACGTCACTGCCTGATTGGCGTAGCTGTTGCAGCAGCTGTATGCCTGTCATGCCCGGTAAGCGCACGTCGGTGATAATCAGTGAAACGGTGGTATGGCTCAGTAAGGCAATCGCCTCTTCCGCACTGGGTACGCCAAGTGTTGAATAGCCGGCATCCTGCAGCTCTTCTTCTAACAACTCGCGTATAGCGGCGTCATCTTCCACCACCAATAAAGGTAAAAGGTGTTCCTGATGGGTCACAAAGGTTGTCCTCACGCGGGTGCGGTTTCACAAAGGGGGAGTGTAATTTCAAAGCCTGCGCCGCCAAGAGCGCTGTCAAACACGCCGATCGTACCGCCGTGGTCGTTAATAATGCGATGCACCATGGAAAGCCCCAGCCCGCTGCCTTGGCCGACAGGTTTGGTGGTGAAAAAGGGGTCAAACACGTGATGGTGGTGAGCGCTTGGGATTCCCGTGCCGTTATCTTCTACCCAAAGTAGTAGTTCATGTTCATGCCGTTGGGCGCGCACGCGGATGCGGCTGACGCTTGGGGCTTGTGCGGCATTTCTCAGCAAATTGGTGAGCACCTGAACCAGCTGTTGGCCGTTGGCCAGTAAATGGGGTGTTGGCGTCGGCAGCTCAATCGCTAAGCGGATATTGCGCGGCTCTAGCTCTTCTTCGACCAGCTCGCTGGCGCTGTTAATCAGTTGATCAAGGGCCAGTTCGTCTTTCTCTACGTTATGTTGGCGGCCTAATTCCATCAGCTGGCGCACAATGTCAACGATACGTTCGACTTCGCCGCGAATCCGCCCTAATCGTGCGCGTTCGTCATCGCCAATTACATCGCGCCGGGCAAGGCGCTGGGCTTGGCCATTAATCACCGTAAGCGGTGCGCCGATTTCATGGGCAACCCCTGCCGCTAGCACACCCAGTTCGGCCAATTTCTTGGATTTACGCAGGCGCTTTTCAAGCTCAATTTCGCGCCGCTGGCGATCTTCGATCTCGCTATCTTTTTCTGCCATCGCATCCAGCATGCCATTTAAACCTGAGGCAAGCAGGCGGTATTCGGTGGGGCCATCTTCAGCGGCGCGCTGGCTGCGATCGCCATCTTCTACTAGCAGCATAACCTGCAGTAAGCGTTCAAGCGGGCGTTCAATATAGCGGCGAAACCCCCACCAAATGCTAAACACAATGCCGGCCGCGCCGACTACAAACACCAAGACGGCCACAATGCTGATAAAGCCTGTGTAGTTCTCAATGCCGGTATTGAGCCGATTAACCTGCAGGACGCCATACACCGTGCCATCTTGTGAACGCAAAGGCGCTAACGCTGAGTAATAATTCCAACCTTCATGCTGACGGTAATTGCTGTATAAGTTGTCGCGTTCAATGACCTGCTGGATCTCTTCACGGCTGAAAATGGCTTTACCAAGGCCCAGCCCGTAAATCTCGCGCCCCTCGGTATCAAACACATACGCCCCGTAAATACGGTGAAAAGAGAATGCTGACTGCAAGGCTTCTTCCAGCGGTGTATCGCTGTCTGGCGTTACCGCGTAGCTCAGCGAGGAGCTTAGCGCTCGGGTAATAATGTCGACTTCCGTTTGTAGTTTGGAGCGCACGTTGTCTTCAAGGGATTTAATCGCGACGAGACTGAACACCACCAGGCTGACAAACAGCGGCACGATTACCGTTAGAATAATTAAATTGCGTAATCGCACGGGGCATCCATTGTGGTGTTAGTCCGTTGAGTTTAGAAAAAAACGCTTATAAAAAATTAAGAGATTTAAGAGATTTAAGAAATTTAAGAGCTTAAAAAGCTTAAGCGCTATGGGTGGCCGGCAGGGCGCAAGCGATAGAGGCCGCCTTGTGGCGCATCCGTCAGCAAGTAAACAGCACCGTCAGGGCCTTGGCGAACATCTCTAATACGGCCTACTTCTCCCTTTAAGATCAGCTCTTCTTCCACAATATCGCCATCTTCTATACGCAGGCGGAGGAGTTTCTCGCTGGCTAGCCCGCCGGCCAATAAGCTGCCATCCCAAGCGCTAAAGGCGCTACTGGTAACTTCAGCAAGCCCGGAAGGCGCAAACCGGCCTTCAAAGACATACACCGGGTCAACCATGCCGGGCAGCGATTTTTCCCCAATGGGTTGGTTGGTCGCGTAATCATTGCCTTGGCTAACATCGGGCCAGCCATAATTATTGCCGGCCTGGATATGGTTCAATTCATCGCCAGTGCGCGGGCCGTGTTCCGTTGCCCAGGCTTGGCCGTTGCGCAACACCGTCATGCCTTGAATGTTGCGGTTACCCATGGAGTAGATTTCATCCAAGGTGGCGTCATCATCTACAAAAGGGTTGTCGTCTGGCACGCCGCCGGTGTCGGTAAGGCGCAGCGTAGAACCCGCATGGTCGTCGCTTGCTTGGGCACGCGGTGGCTCGCGGCCACGGTCGCCGATGCTCATTAGCAGTGTGCCATCGGGTAGCCATGCCAGCCGCGAACCATAATGGCGCCCAGGCGCTGAGGCGCGATCTTGCTCGAATAGGTGTTCTACGTCACCCAACTGGTTGCCCTGCCATTTTACCCGCGATAGCGCTGAGCGGCTGTTATTGCCATCAGGCTTGCTCCAGGTGAAATAGATCCAGGCGTTTTCACCATCGTCGCCTTGAAAATCAGGGTGTAGTACCACGTCTAATAAACCGCCCTGGCCCCGCGTGCTTACTTCTGGCATGCCTTCCAGCGTGCTGGTTTCACCGCTTTCAGGGTCGATGAGCTTTAACTGCCCGCTGCGTTCGCTTACCAGGTAGCGGCCATCGGGTAAAAACGCCACTGCCCAGGGGTGTTGCAAACCATCGGCCACACGCTCAATGGAAAGCGGTAAATGGTCGGTTTCAAGCGATGCCTGAACGATGTCCGCGTTGGCGGTATTCATAGCGCCGGCCAGCACTAGCCCGCTAATTCCCGCCCACACTCCAGCGGTCAGTCGGCGGGAGGTGTGATTGCTGTTATTGATACATTGCATAGCGTGCTCTCTGGTAATTTTAATGCCTCAATAGTCTAGCAGTGACCCTTTACTCACGTTGGGGTTCCGCTGCTGGCTCTTACATTGCCAGCAGAGCCAGTTACATCAGCAGCGCCAGCAGCACGGGCAGATAAAATAGCGCAAGCAACGTGGAACAGAAGACCAGGCTGGCGACATAAGCAGGTTCGCGCTGTGCGCGCTGAGCAAACAAATAGTTGAAGACGGCCACCGGCATGCACATTTGCAGGACTAAGATACTTTGTGCCAAGGGGGGCAGCCCCACCCAGCCAGCAATCAACCAAGCCGTTACGGCGGCAAGCGGCACGCGCACCAGGCTAAACCCTAGCCCAGAACGCAGGTTCTTCACTTGGATACTGGCCAGCGACACACCCAGCGTAATCAGCATCAGCGGCACCGTGAACCCCGACATTAAATCAACCGTGTTGGCCAGCCAGGGCGGTAGCGCGGTACCCGTCAGCAGCAGCGCCATAGCAATCAGAATAGCGTATACCGTTGGTGTCTTTACTAAGGTTTTAAGTGGATTGCCTTGGCTATGAAGCACCGCGCCTAAGGTGAACTGGAAGAGTGAAACAGTCACCATGACCGTAATACCGTAGGCAAACCCCGCACTGCCAAAGGCGTAAAGCACCACCGGTAATCCCATATTACCGGTGTTGGGATACATCATGGGGGCAAGCAACACTCGCCACTGGCGGCGAAGCAGTTTAGCCACCAGAAAGGTTGCCGCGCCCATCGTTACAATCACCAGTGCGGCGGCCAGCATGGTTTGGCCGAAGGTGGTGGCGTCGATGTCGGCACCCGCAAGCGAAGCAAGCACCAAGCAGGGCGTGCCGATGTTAAACACTAGCCGCGTTACGAAATCGACCGGGTAGGGGTGGCCTAAGCGTACCCATAGGTAGCCTAGCCCAGCACCGGCAAGCACGGGTGCCATAACGGCAAAAAGTTCGGCAAGCATTGACGGTCCTTGGCAGTGGTTAGCCGCCTATTGTCGTTAATGGGCCGGCTAGCTGGCAAGGCAAACACGCCAGTGGCACTAAATAGCGGCGGTAGTGAATTGCCATTGAGCGGGCACTTGGCTGCGTAGAAATGCCAGCAGCGCGTGAGTGCGGCGGGTTTGAACGCCATAAGCGTAAAGCAGCGTAATAGGCAGCGGCACTGGCTCCCAACCGGGAAGGCAGTGAACCAATTCACCAGGCTGATGCTGTTCACGCTTTGCGGTTAACCAATGCGGCAGCAGGCCTACCCCTTGGCTGCGCGCGATAGCATCCATCTGCAGAGTGGTAAGGTCAGCGCGCAGCCGCGAACGCGGCGGGTTGAAAATGTACTCGCCGTGTTCAGGGTGAGAAAGCAGTAGCCCGCCTGAGGCCAACCCGAGTAGGTCAACCCAGGCGTGCTGGTGAAGCTCATCAGGGTGGTGGGGCGTCCCCTTGGCCGCTAAATAGCAGGGGCTTGCGTATAGCCCTTGGCTTAAGTGCCCCAACTGTTCCTGATTAAGCCCGCATTCATACGTTGGCCCTAACCACACATGCACGCTATTGCTATGCAGTTGAGTGGGCGGCGTCTCGTGGGTATGCAGGGTTAGCTCCACCTTAGGGTGCTGGTTTAAAAACGTGTCTAGCGTGCTTGCGAGCCAGCTGCGTGCCAACGCGCCGTGCACCTCAAGCGTCACATCGCCGCTGATCTCCTCGCGCAGTTCCGAAAGCGCTTCCTGGCTATGGGCTGCCATTGCCAAAAGCTCAGTGCAGTAAGTATGAAACAGCAGCCCAGCTTCGGTCGGGATAAGGCGGTTCGCTTGGCGCCGCAAAAGTGGCTGATTAAGCCGGGCTTCAAGCTGGCTAATGCGACGACTTAACGTTGATTTGGCTACTCTGAGTTTTTGCGCGCTGCGTGTCAGGCTGCCTGTCGCCATCACATCGGCAAACGCAGAGAGTTCGTCAAAGTCATACATCGTCGTCAGGCCCATAGGGCAAAAGGTGAAAGATGAGTATGCCATCTTTTAGCACGAATGAAAATAATTAGCATTTGTATTACTAAATGCGGAACGCATCTTCCTCACTTTTATTAGAACTCGTAGCGCGCTGAGAGCCAGAGACGGCGACCTTCCTCGCTATTGGTGTAGACGTTGCCAAAGCTGGTGCCATCGCCATAGGCGCGGTAGTCGACAAAATCTTTATCGAACAGGTTATAAATTGTTGCGCTTACGTTAAAGCGGTCCGTTACGGCGTAGTTACCGCCCAGGTGGAACAGCGAATAGGCTTTAAAGTCACCTAGATCATCAAACGAGGGCGCTCCACGCACCGCTTCGCGATTACGATAGCGCTCGCTGCGGTACTCGGCAGACAGCCAGGTATCCAGCTTTGCCGTTGTTTGCCAGCGCAGCGTCGCGTTAAATGCATGTTCGGGGGTATCGGTGAGCGGGTCGCCTTTGTTTTCGCCGCTTCGCTGTTCAGAATCGGTGTAAGTGTAGTTGGCATTGATGCGCCAATCGGGGGTGAACTGATAGCCGGTAGATAGCTCAACGCCCTGGGTAATGGCTTCATCGATATTGACATCTTGGCCATACAGGCCGTTAGGGATCAGCGGGTCGTTTTCGATCAAAATATCGTTGCCGCTGGCAATCTTGTCGTCAAACTGGTTGTAGAACAGCGTCGCGCTGGCGGTGAAACCCTGCTGACTATCGTAGTGCGCGCCGATTTCACTGCTGGTGCTGGTTTCCGGTTCAAGGTCTGGGTTGCCAATGGTAAGCGTGGTGCCTTGCCCGGTAACGCCATTGATACCGTCATGCAGCGCATTAAGCGTAGGGGTCTTGTAGCCACGGCTAACACCGCCTTTTAAGGTCCACTCAGGCGTGGTGTTCCAAACTAAATAACCGCGCGGGCTGAACTGGCTGCCAAAGGCGTCGTGGTGGTCATAACGGCCGCCAAGGGTAAGGGCTAAATCGTCTTGTAAAAGCCACTCGTCTTCAGCAAACAGCGACCACGTGGTTTGCTCAAAGGCGTCCCCGGCCAGGCCGTCGTCAAGTTCAGCATCCCACCACTGCATCCCTAGCGTGGTTATATGGTCGCCCAGCGGCATGATGAATTTGCTATCGAGCACCGTGTTCGTGGTGTCGAGCTTGCGAGAGTCGCCGCCCACAATGCCAGGGAAACCTTCATAAGCTTCACCCACCGAACCTGGAATAGTGCGCCCTTTGGTTTCGGTGCTATTGCGCATCAGGCTAGATTCCAAGGTGCCTGCTGCAAACCGCCCGGTATGACCAATCGCAATCTGCTCGCGCTCAAAGCGAAGTTCGTCAGCGTAGCCGAAAGCCTGATTAGAGGTATCTAACGTGCCCAGCTGGGCATCGTCGTTGTTATAGCGCTGCCTGCTTACTTCGCCATCAATCCAGAGATCGTTAGCAGTGTTAGGTGTCCAGGTCAGCTTGCCGCCTAGGTTGTAAATATCACCTTCTACTGGGCTGGGGCCACGCTGGCTGACCTCAATGGGGTCGCCATTTTGGTCGCTGTAAACAAGCTCGGAGGCGTCGCGCTCATAGAAACGCCCGCGCAGCTGAGCGCCTAGCGTATCGTCAATGAGAGGGCCGCTGGTGTAGAGGTTGATCTCGCGACGATCGCCAAAATCACGATCTTCGTTAAAGGTATTTTCGACCCCGATAGAGCCCGCCCACTCACGCCCCACGCGGCGGGTAATGATGTTAATCACCCCGCCCATAGCATCAGAGCCGTAAAGGGTCGACATCGGCCCGCGGATAACTTCAATGCGCTCGATGCTTGAAACGGGCGGAAAGAAGCTGGTTGAGGTTTCGCCAAAGCCATTGGGTGTCACGCTGCCCGCTGCGTTTTGTCGGCGACCATCAATTAGAATCAGCGTGTAGCCGCTGGGCATACCGCGAATGCTGATATTACTGCCGCCGGTTTTTCCCACTTGGCCGCCTACGTCGACACCTTCAACGTCGCGCAGCGCATCGGCAAGGCTAGTGACGCGGGTGCGTTCAAGCTCTTCGCGGGAAATCACCGAAATGCTGGCAGGGGCATCTACCATGGCCTGCTCAAAGCCGCTGGCAGATACAACGATATTATCCAGCTGAGTGGTGGCTTGAGCATGGGCGGTTGAGGAAAAAGCGGCAAGCGCGATAGCGCTGGTTAATGTGCAGCGAGTAAGGTGTGGCATGATGAACCCCTGATAATAGGATTTGTTTGCTAATGGTATTTATTATCAAATAGGGTTCGGATTCTAATAAGAAAAGTTCCTATTTGCGACGCAAAATAATCGAACAATGCGTTGCGCACATTGGAACGGGCAGGACAGTTTGGAGCGGGTAAAGCCGTTAATGCTAGCCGCTGCTATTCCCTAGCGGTTAACTAACAGCGCATTTAGGGTGACGGGCACATGCTCGTCAATCTCTTGGTAACCCAGCAGTGAGAGCACGGTTCGCACCGTGCTGTTGGCCATCAGCGCTCGGCCATCCATCGCCATGGGTTCGGCGTGGGTCACGCGCACTTCGTTTAACCCTTCACGGGTGAAGCGCAGCGGCACCGCCTCTTCCTGGTTAATCAGGTCGGTTTGCACGCGGAAGGTAAGGGTTTCCACCATGGATTCGCCAATATCCAAACTATCCAGCCGCTCTGGCGGCATTTGCGCGACCAGCGTGACAAGAGTGGTATTGGCCAACAAGCCCACCCAGGGTGGCAGTTCGCCAAAGCGCTCAAGCACATCGGTTTGGCTGAGCTTCAAAGGCAGGCGCAGGGTGCCATCGGCGGAAATATCGCCCTGTAAATCACGCACTTGGTGGTGATGGGTTTGCGGCGCTTCGCCGTTTAACTGGGTGATCGATGCCTGCACCTGGGACTGAGCCGGGTCAAGCTGCCAATCAGCGTGTACGGGCAGCGCCAACAATAAAGGGAATAGAGCCATCAAAGCTTTCAAAGCGATTCTCCATAGAAGCATTCACCACCAGACCCCAGCGCCGGTAATTAGTGCCGAAAAAATGCCGACTTCGCCGTAAGATAGCGCACCAAGGGGTAGCCTCGCCCCCCCACATTCGCTATTATATGCACGCTTCTCGGGCCTATAGCTCAGTTGGTTAGAGCAGGGGACTCATAATCCCTTGGTCGTAGGTTCAAGTCCTACTGGGCCCACCATTTCAAAATGCTTTACCTCACATAGGGAATTATACATCCCTGCTCTTAGGCTACCGCCGCTTCTTATTGCCCTCTCTTTTGTTTGCTTCTTTTTCCTTCCACGCTGTTTTACCCCGATATTTGAATCAGTTTTTAAACAAACGCTTGCAACCAACGCTTAAACCATTGGGTGGCGAGCTGGGCGGCTTTTTCAGGGTACCCTTCTTCATAAACATTACCCCTAAAAAATGTTAAACGGATTTAGCCCATTAGCTTGCTGCATCATCATGCGCTTGGCGAAAGGCACCCGCTCGGCAAGGTGAAGGCTGAGATCACCCAGCTGGCGTAGCGGCTTTGCGCCGGTGAACAAGTGGTGGAAGCTGTCGGTGGCGGCGATCATCGCTTGGTTGGCGAGGCGGCGTTGGCATTCGAAGCGGTGCAGGCTGATATGGTCGCCGGGGTCGCGGCCTTTGATGATCAACTCTGCCAGGGTATCGGCATCGTGCAGGCCAATGTTCAGCCCTTGCCCCGCAAGCGGGTGCACCACGTGGGCGGCGTCGCCAATCAGCGCCAGGCGTTTGCCGATATAGCGCTTGGCGTGCTGGCGCTTAATCGGGAAGCTGGCCCGCGCCACAATACGGGTGAGCTTGCCCAGGCGTTTGGGGAAGGTGGTTTCAATGGCGCGTTGAAGCGCGTCGTTAGAGAGCTGTTCGCGGGCTTTGGTGGCTTCGTCGCTGTCGTACCACACTAGCGAGGCGCGCTGGCCTGGCAATGGCAGCATGGCAATCGGGCCGGTGGGGGTGAAGCACTGCCAACTGATATCCTGTTGGGGCAGCTCGGTTTCCACATTAATAATCATCGCCCGCTGGTGGTAGTCGTAGCTGGTTATATCAATGCCTGCCAGCTCCCGAAGGGTGGAACTCGCGCCATCCGCGCCAACAATTAAACGGGCGCTCAAGGTTTTGCCGTTATCTAGCTCCAGCATGCGGGCGGTGCTGGCCGCCATGGTGCTTAGCGGCGCGCACTCGGTGTAGCAGGTCACGCTGGGCAGTGCTTCCAACCGCTGCCACAACGCATATTGCAGGGTGCGGTTTTCGATAAAGATGCCGAAATCGTCCATGCCACTGTCTTGGGCAGAAAACAGCGAATGGCCGGAGCCATCCTGGTTGGCCACATCAATATGGCGAAACGGGCAGCAGCGCTCTTTTGGCAGCACGGTGCCGCTGGCTTTCACAAACGCCAGCGAACGGGCGTTGAGCGATGAAATACGCAGGTCGTAATCACCGCTGGGGGGCGTGGGGGCGTTGCCGCGCTCAACAAGGCCTACCGACATACCCGCATGGCCAAGCCTCGCCGCCAGGGCCGCGCCTACCATGCCGCCGCCAACAATAATAATTTCGTGATCCCACTGCATGAGAGGCTCCTTAATCCGCTATCGAGGGCACATTGCATGTGCTTATATTGTCATACAGTATCGTTGACTTGTCGCAGTATTGCCTAGGGTGATCCATTGACGCAGGCCGTGGAAATGACAAATAGCATCGTGACAGCTGGAGAAGAGCTGGCAGCGTTTATTAAGCGCCACCCCAAGCTATGGGTGATTACGGGGGCGGGGGTAAGCACCGACAGCGGTATTCCTGATTACCGGGATGCCGATGGCCAGTGGAAGCGCCCACCGCCGGTGCAGCATGGGGATTTTATGGCATCAACCGCCGTGCGCCAGCGGTATTGGGCGCGAGCGCTTATCGGTTTCAGTGCCCTGCGCGAAGCCCAAACCAGCGGTGCGCACCGTGCGTTGGCGGCGCTTGAGTCACAGGGCTATATCCAGCAGTTGGTGACGCAAAACGTTGACCGCTTGCATCAGCGGGCGGGTTCAAAAAAGGTGATCGACCTGCACGGCCGTGCGGATATGGTGAAGTGCATGGTGTGTGATTACCAAATGATGCGCCACGCCATGCACAGCGAAATGGCCAGCATGAACCCCGCATTTGCCGCGCTAGAGGCTCGCCACGCGCCAGACGGCGATGCGGATTTAGAAACCGATTTCTCCATGTTTAAAGTGCTGGACTGCCCCCGCTGCCGCGGCATTTTAAAGCCGGATGTGGTGTTTTACGGCGATGTTGTGCCCAGCCAGCGGCGGCTAGCGGCGCAGGCGGGCTTGGCCAAGGCGGATGCGTTGCTGGCGGTGGGCACGTCATTGATGGTGTTTTCCGGCTACCGCTTCTGCCGTGCCGCTCATGACCGAGGTATGCCGCTGGCATCGCTGTCACTGGGCGTCACCCGCGCTGATGCACTGCTCAGCCACCAATGGCGCGTGCCGTTAACACCGGTGCTTGAACAGGCCGTTCGCTGCTTGCAGAGCCGTTAGCGTGCATTTGGCAACATCGCCTCGGCGTTTAGTTGAGTAAAATGCTAGGGTATTAGTCGGCTATTGCCACTAGATAATCATTGCTACTAGATAGTCATTGCCATTAACAGCGGAGCCAACCGTGCTGCAATTTGAACATCGCTACGCCACGTTACCCGAACCCCTCTGGGTCGAAAGCCAGGCGACGCCTGTGGTGAACCCAGAGCTGATAGCCTTTAATGCCCCGCTTGCTTATGAGCTAGGCGCTAAAGAGATACCCGACGCAGCAACGCTTGCCCAGTGGTTTAGTGGCAATCAGCCTATGCCGGGAGCCAAACCGGGGGCGTTAGGTTACGCAGGCCACCAGTTCGGCAATTTTGTGCCGCAGCTGGGCGATGGCCGCGCGCTGCTGCTGGGTGAAGTGGTTGACCATAGCGGTATGCGCCGCGACGTGCAGTTAAAAGGTAGCGGACGCACGCCGTTTTCCCGCGGCGGCGATGGCCGTTCGCCGCTAGGGCCGGTGCTGCGGGAATATCTGGTGAGCGAGTTTATGGCCGCCATGGGCATTCCCACCACCCGCGCTCTGGCCGCCGTCGCCACGGGCGAACGGGTGGTGCGCCAACTGCCTGAACCTGGCGCGGTATTTACCCGCGTGGCCAGCAGTCATATTCGCGTCGGCACGTTCCAATTCGCCGCTGTACGCCGGGATGAAGCCGCGTTGAAAGCCCTTGCGGACCATGTGATTGCCCGCCACTACCCGGAAGCCGCCAACGGCGAAGACCCTTATCTCGCGCTGCTGAATGCCGTGGTTGCCCGCCAAGCCGTGCTTATTGCGCGCTGGATGAGCGTGGGCTTTATCCACGGCGTGATGAATACCGACAACTGCAGCATTGCGGGGGAAACCATCGATTACGGCCCCTGCGCGTTTATGGAACAGTTTGACCCGCAGAAGGTGTTTAGCTCTATCGATCAAGGCAGCCGCTATGCGTTTGCCAACCAGCCAGCGATTGCTCAATGGAACCTGGCGCGCTTTGCCGAAACGCTGCTGCCGCTGATGCGTGAAGAGGGTGATGCTGTCGTGGAGCAAGCCACCGCGGCTATTCGTCATTTCGATACCCTATTGAGCACCGAGCAGCGCCGCTTACATGCGGATAAGCTCGGCCTTGCGCCAGAAAGCGAGCAGGCAGTGCCGCTAATGGAAGGCCTGGAGAGCCAGATGCATCAAGGGCGAATGGACATGACTGCCACCTTTGATGCGCTCACTCATTATGCCGCCTCGCTAAGCGATGAACAGCCAAGCGATGAGCACCGTAACGCGCTGCTGGCGCTAACGACTCAACCCAATGAGCTAACCGCGTGGCTAGATTCTTGGCAGGCCGTGCAGGTCGCCAGTCAAAATAGCCAGCGTTTTGCCGCTATGCGAAACGCCAACCCGGTGATTATTCCCCGCAACCACCGGGTGCAGGAAGTCATTGATGCCGCTTACGACGGCGACTTTGCGCCTTTTCACGCTCTGTTAGCGGTCGTTACCCAACCGTTTGATGAATCCGAAGACGCGCGCCGTTTAGCGGCACCTGCCACAGATAGCGAACAGGTGCTGAGAACGTTCTGCGGCACATAACGCCTATGCTAGACTGTGGTTTTTTACAGGTAGAAGGGTAGCCAGTGCGCAAAATTATTCACTGCGACTGTGACTGCTTTTATGCAGCGGTGGAAATGCGTGATAACCCCGCGCTGCGGGATATCCCAATTGCCATTGGCGGTAGCGTCGAGCAGCGCGGGGTGGTCGCCACCTGTAACTATCCGGCCCGCGAGTTTGGCATTCACTCGGCCATGCCCATGGCGCAAGCACTCAAACGCTGCCCGCATTTGACCGTTATCCGTGGTGATATGGCCAAATACAAAGTGGTCGCCCGGCAGGTGTTTGCGATTTACCGCGAGGTCACCGAGTTGATCGAGCCGCTCTCGCTGGATGAAGCCTTTTTGGATGTTTCAAACGTCACGCTGCATCACGGTAGCGCCACGCTAATGGCTGAAGCGATCCGCGAACGGGTGAGCCGTGAAGTCGGTATCACCGTTTCAGCGGGGGTGGCGCCGAATAAGTTTCTAGCCAAAATCGCCAGCGACTGGAATAAGCCCGATGGCCTATGTGTGATCACGCCTGATAAGGTCGACAGCTTCGTGCAGCAGCTGCCGGTAAAGAAAATCCATGGTGTTGGCCCGCGCACGGCTGAGAAGTTAGCGGGGCTAGATATTCACACCTGCGCCGATTTACGTAGCCGATCGCTCACAGAGCTAGTTGAGCACTTTGGCCGTTTTGGCAAGCGGCTGCATGAGCTAAGCTGGGGGCGAGATGAGCGCCCGGTAAAAACCCACCGGGAGCGTAAATCGGTCAGCACCGAGCAAACCTATGCCCAGGATTTACCCACCCTGGACGCCTGCCGCCGGGAGCTACCGGCGCTGATTGACGATTTAGAGCACCGCTACGCACGGCTTGATCCGCCACTGGCGGTGCGCGGGCTAATCGTCAAAGTGAAGTTTAACGATTTTACCCAAACCACCGTCGAACACGCCGACCCAGCGCCGAATCTTGAACAGTTTGAAACGCTGCTTAACGTGGGTTGGTCTAGAGGCCAGCGCCCCGTGCGCCTGCTTGGCGTAGGCTATCGGCTGGCGGAAAACAGCCAAGCGCATCAGCTGTCGCTGTTTTAATAATTCACTGATCCATTGGTCGTACTAAAAGCCTTTGCTGGTGCTATGTCCGAACGTATGATTTTCTATGGGTTGATGCAGCAGTTCTTTCTCACCAATAAGGAGTCCATGCCATGACCATCGATGAACTGATTCCTTCTATCGTTCCGCTCTCTCATGGAGAAAAAATCCGTTTGTTACAAGTGGTTCTGCAACAGCTTGCACAAGAAGAGTCTGCATCCGCGGTACCCACTATTCCAGCTAACGATGACTTTGAACCGCAACGGTTTTTTGGAGCGGCGCACCAGTCGCGACAAGAAGTGGATAGTTACTTGGCTTCGTTACGTGACGGTTGGAACTAATGCGCTATTTGTTTGATACCAATATCATCATTTATTACTTCAACGGGCTGACGGCCGATGAAATGCTCCACCAAATGCTGGCTGAAAGTTTCAATATATCAGTTATTACTAAAATCGAATTTTTGGGATGGAGTGAGTTTGCCAGCAACCCCACGCTTCAAAATCAGGCCAGAGCTTTTATTGGTCATGCCCGCGCGCTCGATCTTTCCGAAGCTGTTGTGGAGCAAACTATTCGACTGCGGCAGCAATTCAAAACCAAAACCCCTGATGCCATTATCGCAGCGACCGCGCTGGTTAACGACTTGACTGTAGTGACGAATAACACCAATGATTTCGATCGCTTAGGTCTCGAAACGTTGAACGTTAATATGAAGCCTTAATCCAGAATCAAAGAACAGCTTCGGTTCGCTTTAATTATCCATTTTAGTAGTGTCACTCTATAGCCGCATTGACGCTCATTCAGTAGCGCGTTAAAACAATCGTATGATAGATGGTTTGATCAATGCCCATCTGACTGATACCCATTTAGCTACTTTATCTAACGAGCCCGCCATGTCTGCTAATGCCGCTTCACGACCCCGTTTAGTGTTTGCCCACGCCAATGGTTTTCCAGGCTTAAGCTACCGTAGCTTGCTGGACCCGCTGGCAGAGATGTTTGATCTGCACCCTTTGGATCGTTTGGGGCATCACCCTGATTACCCCGTTAATCACAACTGGGGCAATTTAGTAGACGAGCTGCTGAGTTACTTGCCTGAGAGCGATACGCCGCTATTGGGCGTTGGGCATTCGCTGGGCGGCACGCTGATGGCCATGGCGGCAGACAAACAGCCAGAGCGCTTTTGCGGTGTCATTATGCTTGACCCGCCGCTGATGCTAGGGCCGGATGCCTGGGCGATGAAAGCAGCCAAACGGTTTGGGTTTATGGATCGCATTACGCCGGCAGGCAAAACCAAAGGACGGCGCAGCGTATGGCCTAGCCGTGAGGCCATGGCGACCTCACTGCGCCGCCGTGGACTATTTCGTCGCTTTACCCCCGAGGCACTAAACGACTACATTGAAGCAGGTACTCGCCTGCTGGACGACGGCAGCGCTGAGCTAACCTTTGACCCACGAATCGAGCTGGAAATTTTCCGCCACTTACCGGATCACCTATCCAACCTGCCGCAGCGTGTAGGTGTTCCCATTCAACTGGTGGCGGGGCAGCAGTCGCACTTGATGACGCCTTCTCGGCTCAAGCGCATTGCCCGTCGCGGGTTGCCGGTGAGTATGGTGCCTGGCACGCACATGTTTCCGATGGAGCACCCGGACGAGACGCGCACGGCGATTTTGGCCGCGTGGCAGCAGTTTCAAACAGCGTAGACCGTGACCAACATCCTTTGGAAAATAGAGAGAGGGAGGCGATATGTATCTTTCCGTACAGCTAAGCTACTACCCGCTGGCAGATGATTATAAGCCGGTAGTTAAAGACGTGGTAAAACGTTTGGAAGCCACAGGGTTAGAGGTTCACCCGAATCGCATGAGTACCCAGGTATTTGGTGAATTCGATGCAGTGATGGCAGCACTTAGCGATGTGATGAAGTGGTCGTTTGAGACGCACGGTAAAGCCGTCTTTACCGCTAATTTCTTGGAGGGCGATCGACGGCCCCGTTAATCGAAAACGCCGCCCAATAGGGCGGCGTTTTTTGGCGTGCTGTGCGCTTAGATCAGCGATTCAAGGCAGGATTCAATAATATCCAGGCCTTCGTTTAGCACGTCGTCTTCGATAGTGACCGGCATCAAGAAGCGGATGGTGTTGCCGTACATACCGCAAGAGAGCAGGATCAAACCTTCTTCGCGGGCTTTCTTGCAAAGCGCTGCCGCCAGTTCAGCGTTAGGCGTGCGGTCGGTTTTATTTGAGACCAGCTCAAACGCGGCCATGGCACCCATGTTGCGCACGTTGTCGACGCACTCGAACTTGCTCTGCCACTCGCCAAAACGCGCCGCTAGTTTTGTGCCCAGCGCTTGGCTTTTCTCCAGAATGTTCTCTTCTTCGAACACTTCCATCACTGCCAGCGCCGCGGCACAGGCAGTGGGGCTGCCGGTATAGGTGCCGCCCAAGGAATTAGGGCCAGAGGCGTCCATGACCTTGTCAGTACCTACAATGGCGGAGATCGGCATGCCATCGGCCATACTTTTGGCCATGGTCATAATGTCCGGCTCAACGCCGCTGTGCTCAATGGCAAACATCTTGCCCGTGCGGCCAAAGCCTGACTGCACTTCGTCGACGATCATCAACATGCCGTGCTCATCGCAGATTTCGCGCACTTTGGTCAGGAAGCTTTTCGAGGCTGGGTAGAAGCCGCCTTCGCCGAGTACCGGCTCCAGCACGATCGCTGCGGTGTCTTTGGGGTTGGCATCGGTTTTTAGCGCCATTTTCAAGCCACGAATGGCTTCGTCTTCGCTCACGCCGTGATACGGCACCGGGTAGGGCGCACGAAAGACGGTGCCGGGCATCGGGCCGAAGTCGCTCTGGTAAGGCGCTACCTTGCCGTTCATGGCCATGGTGTAGAAAGTGCGGCCGTGGTAGCCGCCGTCAAAACAGATCACGTTGGAACGACCGGTGGCCGCGCGAGCGATTTTAACCGCGTTTTCCAGCGCTTCGGCACCTGAGTTGGCCAGCATCACCTTGGCATGGCCACGCACTGGAACGATGTGGCTGAGTTTTTCAGCAACTTTTACGTAGCCTTCGTAAGGCATGACCGTTTGGCAGGTGTGCATCAGTTTGTCGAGCTGGGCTTTTACTGCGGCGACGACTTTGGGGTGGCGGTGACCCACGTTCAAGACGCCAATGCCGCCTGCGAAGTCGATATAGCGGTTGCCGTCGGCATCCCAGATTTCAGCATTTTCAGCACGGTCGGCAAATGCCGTTGCCGGGCTAGCAGCGCCAGCCGCGACGTATTTATGTTTTAGCTCGTTCAGTTCGGCATTGCTGCTCATAGCGTAATTCCTATTAATGAAGGATGAACTTTCAGCTTGGTGCTTTATAGAATGGTGCCTAATAGCACGGTGCTTAATAAATGGTAGTACTTAATAAAGATAGTGCTTAATAGCGTTACTCACATGGATGGCGATGCAATGACCACGCGATTACGCCCTTCCTGTTTAGCTTGATACATGGCTTTATCGGCACGATCAAGTAGCCGAGTGTCGGAGCCTTCAACGTAGCTTGTGATTCCTGATGAGAGCGTAACCGTTAATTGATGCTCGGTAATGACGGCGTTGGCAACTGCTTCGCGAGCACGCTCCATACCCAAATAGGCTTCTTCGGCGTTTACTCCCGGCATAATGATCATAAACTCTTCACCGCCCAGGCGAATGTGCAGATCGGTACCGCGCAGCGCTTTGCTCACTAAGGTAGTGATTTCTTGAAGTACGACGTCACCTGCGGCATGGCCATAGGTATCGTTAACCGCTTTGAAGTTATCCAGGTCATACATGGCGATGCTGAAGGGGGTGCCATAGCGCTCATAGCGCTGGATTTCCTCACCCATGCGCTGCAACCCGGCACGACGGTTAAGTAGCTCGGTTAACTCATCGTGATGGGCAATATGATCCAGGCGTTCGTTGGCCTGCTTAAGCCGCTCTTCTAACTGTTTGCGCTGGGTGATATCGATGATAAAGGTGACTTTACGCGGCTTGCCATCTTCACCCTCAATGCGGGCGGCTTCGGCAATAATGGTGCGGGTTTCGCCATTATGAGTGACGACATCCCACTCTTGGCGCAGCTCCTGGCTTTCGTTGCCTTGCATGAAGTCGTCGTGTAGGGCAGACAAAACGGCTCGGCTATCTTCCGGCACAACCAGGGTAAAGTGCTTGTCTAAAAGGTCCTCTTCCCGGTAGCCATAAAACTCACAGTAAGCTGGGTTGGCCATTTCAAAGCGGCCTTCAGGCGTGGTAATGCAAATACCAATAGGAGCCGCTTTAATCACGTTTTCGGTATTGCGTTTTGAACGGTTAAATAACAGGTAGACCTGATCAGGGCTAATTTCTTTCATTCACCGCTCCTGGGTCACTCTCTACTTCACTTTTTAAGGCGGCTAGTAGAGCCGTGATGTTGTCGCCGAGAGAGTTGACTGCCGGTTTGGCAAAGTAAAAGCCTTGCTGGCGAAAGATGCCAGCACGAGCCAGCCATAAGGCTTCGGCGCGGGTTTCTACCCCTTCTGCGATCAGCGTAGTGTCCAGCTCTTTGGCCAGTAAAATAATGGCATTGAGCAGTGCTTGACGCCGCGGGTCTTGATCGCAGTTCATGACCAGCTCACGGTCGATTTTCAGCTTGTCGGGGGTGAGGTCGGTGAGAAGATCCAGGTTGGCATAGCCGTTGCCAAAATCGTCTAGTGCGGTTTTAAACCCCATGGAACGATACGCATCGGTGATATTGCGTAGATGTTGGCGGTCACGCACTTTCTCGGTTTCGGTGATTTCAAAAATAAGCCGGTTGGTTGGCCAGCCAACGCGCTTGGAAACTTCTAACGTTGCCTGAATGCACGCTGCTGGCTCATAAACGGCGTTGGGCAGGAAGTTGATCGAAAGGTCGGTTTGCATGTTCAGCGCGCTGGCCATCTCTATTGCTTTAACCCGGCAGGCCTGGTCAAAGCGGTAAAGCAGCTCGTCGGTGACTTGTGAGATAACGCTCCAGGCTGACTCCCCGTTCAAGCCGCGCACTAGCGCTTCATAGGTGACCACTTTCGCCAGTGAGATATCCACAATGGGTTGAAAGGCCATCGTGAACTCAAAGGGCAGCTCGCCTTCGCAGCGCTTACATGTTCCGTTGACCCGCGCGCAGTTAGCCATAATGTCTCCTGTTAAATGACGCTTGTTAATCTAGGGGTGCAGGCACTTGCTACTGGCACTGGTCGATTAGCGTGAAGGTGAATGGGTAATTAATACTAAAAAGTGGTTAACACTAGCTGATATTTACTACTGACAGTCTAGTCGTTTGTGTGTTTTTTGTATAGGTGTTGTATAGATTTAGAATGGGCTGTTATAGCGCCCAAAAAAAAGCGCCTAAAGAGGCGCTTATAAAAAGAGTGTGCTTATAAAAAAGCGGAATGAGTGACGGCGTGGGCTATCGCGTGGGTGGAAGAAAGCTCGCTGTTGGCGCGCGGCTTCTTAAATAACCCCCGCCGCCCGCAGCGCTTGGCGCTGTTCGGTGGTAATGCCGATCTCTTCCAAAACGCGTTCTGTATGCTCGCCTAACGAGGGGGGGGCAGTGTCAGCGCTCATTTGCTGGCCGTTAAAGCGAATCGGGTTCGCAACCAAGTCTACGTGGCCCGCTTGGCTGTGCGGCAGGGTCTGCTTAAGCCCGCGGGCTTTAACGTGAGGGTCATCGAATACGCGATCCAGCGTGTTAATCGGCCCGCAGGGCACGCCCACCGCTTCAAAGGCGGGAAGCCAATCATCAGTGCCACGCTGTACGAGGGCTGCTTCCAACGTCGGCACCAGTAGCGCGCGGTTATTGACTCGGGCACCATTCGTCGCAAAGCGTGAATCTTCCGCCAATTCAGGCAATGCAAGCACTGCGCAAAACCGCTTGAACTGTTCGTCGTTACCCACGGCCACAATCATATGGCCATCCGCCGTGGCAAACGCTTGGTAAGGCACAATGTTGGGGTGTGCGTTACCCAGCCGCTGGGGCACATTGCCCGAGGTAAGGTAGTTGAGTGCCTGATTGGCGAGCACGCCCACCTGTACATCCATCAGCGCCATATCAATATGGCAGCCCTCACCGCTATCACGGCGCTGGTAAAGGGCGGCGAGCACTGCGTTGGCGGCGTATAACCCGGTGAAAATATCGGTAAACGCCACGCCGCTTTTCACTGGCCCGCCTCCTGGTTCACCATCGGGCTTGCCGGTGATACTCATAATTCCGCCCATGGCTTGGATCATAAAGTCGTAACCGGCGCGGTGAGCGTAGGGGCTTTCCTGGCCAAAACCGGTAATCGAGCAGTAAATCAGCTTAGGGTTGAGCGCTTTTAAGCTGGCGTAATCCAGGCCGTAGCGTTTTAAGCCGCCGACCTTAAAGTTTTCCAGCAGCACATCCGATTGAGCGACTAACTGCTTAATCACCGCTTGGCCTTCGGGCTTGGCCATATCAACAGTCACCGAACGCTTACCTCGGTTAGCGCACAGGTAATACGCTGATTCTTCGGTGCCTGAAAGCCAAGGAGGCCCCCAGTGGCGAGTGTCATCGCCGCTGCCGGGGCGCTCTACCTTAATCACATCCGCCCCCATATCCGCAAGCATTTGCCCGCACCACGGCCCGGCCAGTACGCGGGAAATGTCGAGTACTTTAATGCCGGCCAGCGGTTTGGTTGGCTCACTCATAAGGGGCTTGCTCATAAAGGCATCTTCCTTGGCTGATGGTGGTTAAGGGTCGCTGATCAGCGTTCTATAAAAATCAGTGCTTTTTAAAAGAACGACTGAATGCCGGTTTGTGCGCGGCCAAGAATCAGCGCGTGCACATCGTGGGTGCCTTCGTAGGTATTCACCGACTCCAGGTTGACCATATGACGAATCACGCCGTACTCGTCGGAAACACCGTTGCCGCCGTGCATGTCGCGGGCTACACGGGCGATATCCAGCGCTTTGCCGCAGTTGTTGCGTTTGATCAGCGAGATCATTTCCGGTGCCCAGTTGCCGCTATCCATCAAACGGCCTACCTGTAGCGCTGCCTGCAAGCCCAGGGTGATCTCGGTTTGCATATCGGCGAGTTTTTTCTGAATCAGCTGGTTGGCAGCCAGCGGGCGGCCAAACTGCTTGCGATCCAAGGTGTATTGGCGGGCTGCGTGCCAGCAGAATTCAGCGGTGCCCAACACTCCCCAAGCGATGCCGTAGCGCGCTTTGTTCAAACAGCCAAACGGGCCTTTCAGGCCGCTGACGTTAGGCAGCAGGTTCTCTTCGGGAACAAAAGCGTTGTCCAGCACGATCTCACCGGTAATTGAGGCGCGCAGCGAGACTTTGCCTTCGATTTTTGGCGTAGTGAAACCTTCGGTGCCGCGCTCAACAATAAAGCCTTTGATTTGGTTATCGTGGGCAGCGGATTTCGCCCAGACCACCGCGATATCGGCAATCGGGCTGTTGGTGATCCACATTTTGGCACCGGTTAGGCGGTAGCCGCCGTCGACTTTTTCTGCACGGGTAATCATGCCGCCTGGGTCAGAGCCGTGGTCTGGTTCGGTTAAGCCAAAGCAGCCAACCATTTCACCGCTGGCAAGCTTGGGCAGGTATTTGTGCTTCTGCTCTTCAGAGCCGTAGGTCTCGATGGGGTACATGACCAGCGAGGACTGCACGCTCATGGCGGAACGGTAGCCAGAATCAACGCGCTCTACTTCACGGGCAATCAAACCGTAAGCCACGTGGTTAACGCCTGCGCCGCCGTACTCAGGGGAAACCGTGGCACCGAGCAGGCCAAGCTCACCCATTTCACTCATGATTTCGCGGTCGAAACGCTCTTCACGGAAAGCGGTGAGTACACGCGGCTGCAGGTTTTCCTGGCAGTAATCGTAGGCCGCATCACGAATCTGGCGCTCTTCATCGGTGAGCTGTTGTTCCAGAAGTAGCGCGTCGTCCCAGTTAAAGTGTGTCATGGCGTGTGGTCCTCGATGTGTTTGGTCGTCGTTATGGATGCTGTTGTGACTCAGTGCACTGCTGCTTTCCGTCAATGTATCGCCGTTTTTTTAAAATATCTACATTTTTTTAAAACGCAGAATTTAGCTTGTCGCGCTCATTCAATACCGCGTGCTTCAAGCACGCGGGTAATAATCGGCACTGGGGTCATCAAGTGGTCGCGCATTAGCGTGTCGGCTTCAGCGGTATCGCGAGCCAAAATGACATCTACCAGGGCGGCGTGCTCCTGGCGCTTAAGCTCCAACGCCTGGGGCGACATCACGGTTTCCTGCAGCCACAGGTGGCGATAGCGCTCTACTTGGTCGAACAGGGTGTTGCGCATTTGCAGCAGGTGGGGGGAGTTGCAGCCACTGGCGATGGCCGTGTGAAACGCTTTATGACGTTGATCCCAAACATCGAGCAGATCATCAGGGGTATTGATATCGGTGACTTTGGCCAGCCGGTGGGCGGTGGCCAGCACGGTGGCTTCCCAATCGTCATCGCCACGTTCTATCGCCAAGCGCAGAATCAGCCCTTCCAGCTGGGCGCGGGCATCGTAAATGTCGTTGAGTTCGGCCAGCGACATCGGTGCCACGCGGTAGCCGCGCTGGCTAATAGCCACCACCAGGCGGTCGGCCACTAGCTGCGAGAGTGCTTCCCGCAGTGGCCCGGTGCTGGCACCGTAGTACTCTTTCAGGTGGCTCATTAACAGTTTTTGTTCAGGCGCATAGCGGCCACGGATAATGTCATGCTTAAGTTGACGGTAGGCGCTGATGGCGAGATTTTGGCGCGGCGCGTTGGGCTCCATATGAATTCCTTAAACGAATATAGGGTTAGACCAATATAGGGGCGTGGCGATCAGCGTGAAGTAACGGCTATTCTCAATAAATATTAACAATTTGGCATAGGGTAAGACATTTATGTGGGATTTCATCATTATCGGCGGCGGTATTTTGGGGATGTCGACGGCGATGCAGCTGCAGCAAGCCTATCCCGACAAGCGCCTGCTGGTGATCGAGAAAGAGAGCGGGCCTGCCAAACACCAAACCGGCCATAATAGCGGTGTCATTCATGCTGGGGTTTATTACACGCCGGGCAGTTTAAAAGCCAAGTTCTGCCTTGAGGGCAATCGCGCCACCCGGGAGTTTTGCGATCAGCATAACGTTAACTATGACATCTGCGGCAAACTGCTGGTGGCGACCAACCCATTGGAAAAGCAGCGCATGGAAGCCCTTTGGCAGCGCACCGAGGCCAATGGGCTAGAACGCCAATGGCTGGAAGCGGGTGAGCTGCGCGAGCGTGAACCTAATATCACCGGGGTGGCGGGCATCTTTGTGCCTTCTAGCGGGATCGTTAATTACGCCGAGGTGACTCATGCCATGGCCGCAGAATTTATGCGTTTAGGCGGAGAGATTCGCTATAACGCCGAGCTCACGGCGCTTGAAGAGCGTGCCGACGAGGTGGTGGCGACAACCACCGCAGATACCTTCACCAGCCGCTATTTGGTTTCTTGCTCAGGACTGATGGCGGATCGCGTGATTGGTATGCTGGGCAAAGACCCAGGCTTTACGATCTGTCCGTTTCGTGGCGAGTACTACCTGCTTCCCGAGCGGCATAATCACATTGTGAATCATCTGATTTATCCGATTCCCGACCCCGCCATGCCATTTTTGGGCGTTCATCTAACCCGCATGATTGATGGCACGGTGACCGTGGGGCCTAACGCCGTACTTGCCCTGAAGCGCGAAGGCTATCGTAAGCAGGATTTATCGCTGCGTGATATGGGCCAGATGTTTACCCACCCCGGTATTTTAAAAGTGCTGGGCAAACACTTAAAACCGGGGCTGGTGGAAATGAAAAACTCGTTTTACAAGCGCGGTTATTTGGCGCTTGTGCAGAAGTATTGCCCCAGTATCACGGCAGAGGATTTAACCCCTTACCCGGCAGGGGTGCGCGCCCAGGCGGTTTCCAAAGACGGCAAGCTGGTGGACGATTTCCTGTTTGTGAATACCCGCCGCACCGTTAACGTGGGCAACGCGCCTTCGCCTGCGGCGACCTCGGCACTGCCCATTGGCGCTTACATAGTGGAACAAGTGAAAGCACAGCTGTGCCGATAAATGCGCGAATAGCATCCAACGCACAAGCCGTGCTAACTTCTCATCCACCGCTTCTGGTTAGCTTTTTCTGATTAGCTTTTCCGGGTTAGCTTTTCTGTTTATCTTTTGTGATAAGCAGGCAGACAGGCAGAAGCGGGGGCTTCAACACCTCCTTTATCGTCAACCATACCAATAAGTCCAAATAGGACGGAGGAAATGCTCATGCGAATTCTACGCTCTTTACCCTGCGCAGTAGCGGCGGCATCTATGCTCGCGGTCGCGCTTCCAGCAAGCGCCCAACAACTCTCTATCGCCACCGGCGGCACGGGCGGCGTGTACTATCCCATCGGTGGTGGTTTTGCCGAGATGATCAATAACCATATCGAAGGCGCGCAGGCAACGGCTGAAGTCACCGGTGCCTCGGTTGAAAATATGGGCTTGATCATGCGCGGTGACGCGGATCTTGCCCTGGCCTTGGCCGATACGGTCTATCAAGCGTATACCGGCACGGGTGATTTTGAAGACCGGCAGATTGAAAACACCCGCGCGCTGGCCTCGGTTTACCCCAACGCCGTGCAGCTGGTAACGCTTGCTGAATCGGATATCGAATCAATCGCTGACCTAGTCGGTAAGCGGGTTTCCGTTGGCGCACCGGGGAGCGGCACCGAGTTGAACGCCCGCGCGCTGCTGGAAGCTAATGGCGTCAGCTATGACGACTTCACTCCCCAGCGCTTTAACTTCAACGAAACGGCCGATGCGATTCGCGACGGCGATATCGACGCCGGTTTTTGGAGCGTAGGGCCGCCGACCAGCTCTATTCTCAACCTTGCCGCAACGCGTGATATCCGCCTGATTGGCCTTTCTGATGAAGAAATCGCCAATGCTCAGGAGGCAGAAGCAGTATTTGCGCCGTATGAGCTTGCCGCAGGTATGTATGACGGCATGGACGAAGCCGTTCAGACCATCGGTATTCCCAACGTTCTCGTGGTTAACGCGGATATGGACGACGAGCTGGCTTACCAGTTGACCCAGCTGCTGTTTGAAAACACCGACGAGCTGATTGCCGTTCACCCAGCCGCTAACGACACCACCATTAAGTTCACCATGGACTCTACCCCAGTGCCGCTACACCCCGGTGCGCTGCGCTATTTTGAAGAAGTCGGTGCTGACATTCCCGATCGTCTGCGTCCTTAATCGTTCAGTGACACGGTCATAAAAAGACTGTCATAAGAACCGCCATAAGGAAATTGCCATGCAGTGGCAGCAACGACTGGTGGCGCTACTGATTGCATGTTATCCGCTCGCCGAAGTGGGGGCTTCCCCCGCTTCGGCGTCGGCGTTTATGCGCTTAGCCGTGGTGACCGAGCAAGGCAGCATCCTGGTAGATGAAGCCGTAGCGGCTGACGGTCGCTGGTGTATTCAGTGGGAACACTCCGTTGAGCACTTCACGGTGTTGGACTGCTATCGTAATGCAGAGGGCGTCATGCAATTGGAGCGTAGCCATCAACCTGATTTTGCCGCAGGGCTTGGGCATATCGTTGGCCGCGGCGAGCAGGTCTCTGATGGTGAGGGCGGTTACTGGATTAATGCAATTAACGAACCTGTCGCCAATAACCGCTATGTGTTGAGGGTGGGTTCGCCTGCCGTTAATCATCGCGTGGTGTGGCCAGGCGGTGAGCATTCTTCTGTGAGCCTAAGTGAGCATGCCGCCGGGCAACGCGTGACCATTCAGTTAATAGCCTCTCACGCATCCCCGCGTAAATAAAAACGACATTAGTTAACGCTTCCGAGGACTTCATGAACGAATCCAATCAACCGTCTAGCGTGGTGCCGGGCGGTAATGCGATTCAACCCCGCATGGTGCTGTGGTCAATCACCATTGTGGCGGTGGGTCTTTCCCTATTTCAGCTTTATTCTGCCGGTATTCAGCCCCTGGGGCTTTTTTATCAGCGCAGTATTCACCTTGCGCTGATCATGATATTGGCATTTTTAATGTTTCCTGCCTTTGGCCCCACCCGTAAGCGTGGGGTTTTAGGGTGGGGCTTGGACGTGCTGTTTTTGGCGGGTGCGGTGCTCACCGGTGGCTATTTGGTGTTCAACCTGGATGACATTTTTAGTCGTGCCGGGTTCTGGAGCGACACCGATATTCTGGTGGCCTGTATTGCCACCGTGACCGTACTGGAAGCCAGCCGCCGTGCGGTAGGTTTCGGGATGACCGTAATTGGCCTGCTGGCGATTATTTACGCTTTCGCCGGGCCGCGCGGCGAGCTGCCGTGGCTGGGTGAGTGGATGCCGGGCATTCTGGAACACCGGGGCTATACCATTGACCGTGTCGCTGGCCAGCTCTACTTGGGGCAGGAAGGTATCTTCGGCCTGCCGCTAGGCGTCGCGGCCACCTATATCTTCATTTTCGTGCTGTTTGGCGCTTTTTTGGAGTGCACCGGGGCAGGCAAGTTCTTTATTGATATGGCCTATGCGGCTACCGGCCGCCAGCGCGGTGGGCCGGCCAAAGCCGCGGTATTAGCCTCAGCGGGGATGGGCTCTATTTCCGGTAGCGCGATTGCCAACGTGGTAACCACCGGGGCCTTTACCATTCCACTGATGAAACGCCTGGGCTATAAGGCCAAGCAGGCGGGCGGTATTGAAGCCGCGGCTTCTACCGGCGGGCAGATTATGCCGCCGTTGATGGGCGCGGGTGCTTTCTTGATTGCCGAGTACACCAACACGCCGTATTTGGATATCGTCAAAGTCAGTATCCTGCCGGCGATTATGTATTTTTCTACGGTTTACCTGTTTGTGCATATCATCGCGTTAAAGCAAGGCATGCAGGGGCTTCCCAAGCATGAGCTGCCGCAGATGCGCCAAGTCATGAAAGATGGCTGGCACTTCCTGCTGCCGCTGGCGGTGCTGGTGTGGCTGCTGGCGATGAGCATGTCGCCGATGCGGGTAGGTTACTACGCGGTGGTCACCATGGTGGCCGTGGCGGTGATCCGCTATGCGCTGTGGTTCTTTTTTGTGGCACCCCGCCAAGGGCAGCCCGTCACGGTTAGCGCGACCAAAAACATGCTGCATTCAGGCTTATCTAAACTGATCGAGGGCTTGGAGCTGGGCGCGCGCAATGCGGTAGCGGTTTCCATGGCCTGTGCGGTCGCCGGAATAATCGTTGGCGTTGTCGGCTTGACCGGGTTAGGGCTGAAGTTCTCCTCCATGATGATGGCTTTCTCCGGTGGCAACATCCTGCTGGCGCTATTAATGGTGTTATTAGCCAGCTTGATTTTAGGCATGGGCCTGCCGGTCACCGCCAGTTATATCGTTTTGATTGTGCTGGTCGGGCCTGCATTGACCGCTGAGTTTGGTATTCCGCTGCTGGTCGCTCACTTGGTGGTGTTCTGGTATTCCCAGGATTCCAACGTGACGCCGCCCATCGCCTTGGCAGGCTTTGCCGGGGCGGCGATTGCCGGTAGTAAACCCATGGAAACCAGCTTCCAGGCGTGGAAGTTTGCCAAAGGGCTCTATTTGATCCCGCTGTTTATGGTGTTCAACCCTGAGATCATTATGGGGGGAGCGGTGCCGGTGGTTATCTGGAACGGCGTGATCGCCATACTGGCGCTGGGTGCCTTTGCGGCGGCCTTGGAGGGGTACTTGTTTACCAAGATGTCGTGGCTACCACGCGTGGCGATCACCGCCGCTATCTGTGGGGTGTTTTACCCCAACCTGATGACTGAGATTGCCGGTGTGGTGGTGATGGTCATTGCCATTGGCGCTAACTGGCTGGCCAGTAAGCGTGAAGCTCACGTAACGCCCGTTAGCGGTTAGTCGCCAGCGCAGCGAAGTGCCAAGCTATAAAGCACGAAAGCAAGCACCAAAAAAGCCCGGAGAGATTGCTCTCCGGGCTTTTTCATTGGGGCGTTGCGTAGATGCGTTGATCAATGGTGGTTCGTTAATGGATGCGCTGAGTCAGAAGATTGACTCAGCGGTGCCTGAACCTTGAGAGCCGCTGACTTCTTCTAGCTCGCGGCTGATGCGGCGCTGCTGGTAATCCGGCAAGTGGTCCTGATGGAACAGCTCTGTGATACCGCCAGGCTGGCCGTCCGCTAAGCGCTGGCCTGAGTCTGCGTCTACGCGCGCAGTCACGATAGTCGCTGGGCGTTCGGGCAGGGCACTCGGCGTACCTTCCAAGGCATTACCCATAAAATCCACCCAGATAGGTAGCGCGACATTGGCACCGTACTCAGCGATAGTTTCGTTGCTGTCTTTGCCTACCCAAACCGTAGTGACAATATCGCTGTTAAAGCCTGCAAACCAGGCGTCGCGCTGGCTATTGGTTGTGCCGGTTTTACCCACAATGTCGTCGCGGTTCAGGCTTAACGCGCCGCGGCCAGTGCCCGAAGTGATAACGTCACGCAGCATATCGCGCAGGATATACACTGCGGCCGGGTCGGCCACTTGGTTGGCTACCGGGTGCTCGCGGCCATCAATCACGACGGTTTCCTGGCCTTCAGCGCAGCTTGGGCAAGCCACCTGCGGCGTGGCTTCGTCGACGATTTCGCTGTCATCGTTGCGGGTAACCCGTTCGATAAACCAGGGGGCTACCTGAAAGCCGCCATTGGCGATCACGGAATAGGCATTGGTCATTTCCATTGGCGTTAAGCTTGCGCTACCCAGTGCCAATGCCAAACCATGAGGCAAACGCCCTGGGGCAAAGCCGAAGCCTTCTAGATAGTCAATCGTGTGATCTATCCCCATCGTTTGCAGCACGCGAATAGTGACCAAGTTACGCGAGCGGGCCAGCGCCGGGCGCAAGCGCATGGGGCCTTGAAAATCGCGGCTGGAATTGACCGGTCGCCACAGCGAGTTACTGCCGTCGTCCAGTACCACTGGTGAATCGTTGACGACGCTGGCAGCATTCATTTCGCCGTCTTCAAGAGCCGCTAAGTAAATAAACGGTTTGAAGATGGAGCCTGACTGCCGCTGCGCCTGCACCGCCCGGTTAAACTTGCTGGCGTTAAAGTCAAAGCCGCCCTGCAGCGCAAGAATGGCACCGGTGCGTGGGTCTTGAGCGACCAGTGAGCCTTCAGCATCTGGGCGCTGGGAAAGCCGCAGCGAGCCGTCTTCGTTCTCAATGACGCGAACCAGGTCGCCGCGCACCGCAATTTGGTCTGCTGAGCTAGGTTCAGCGCCGCGGCTACGGGGGCTAAGGTAAGGGCGCGCCCAGTTCAAACCCTCCCAGGGAATGGTTTGTAAGCCGTTATTACGGGTCAGTACCTGCATTTCGCGGCCGCTACTTTCTACCACGATGGCAGGCTGCAAAAGGCCATAGTTGGGCGTGCGCTCAAGCACTTGAACCCAGTTGCTAACGTCGCCCGTGACCCCTTCGACTTCGGTTTGGCTACGTTGGGCCGCTTGACGAGCGGTTTGGCGAATTTCAGGCGACTCAGCAAGCTCCTCTTCCAGCCCTTGGGTAGCGGTTTGTTCCTGGGCTTCTACCAGGCTTGCGGCGATGTCTCGCTGTTCTGGCCCGCGCCAGCCGTGGCGTAGGTCGTAATCGGCCAGCCCGCTGGCTAGCGCCTGGTGGGCGAAGGGCTGCAGCTCGCTATCAATCGTGGTGTAAATGCGATAACCGCCGGTATAAGCGTCATCACCAAAGCGTTCCACCGCATATTGGCGCGCCATTTCCGACATATAGGCGGCGTCTACTTCCACCTGGGTATAGTGACGGCGGGCGGTGACCGGCGCTTGAACGGCTACTTGATAGGTGTCGTTGTCGATATAGCCAAGCTCGCGCATGCGGAACAGAATCCAGTTGCGTCGAATCAGCGAGCGTTCGGAGTTAGCCAGCGGGTTAAAGGCCGAGGGCGCTTTAGGCAGGCCCGCAATCATCGCTGTTTGCGCTAGGGTGAGTTCAGCCAGTGGCTTGTCGTAATAGGTTTCAGCCGCGGCCGCGATACCGTAGGCGCGGTTACCCAGGAAAATCTTATTAACGTAAAGCTCGAAAATTTCCTCTTTGCTGAGCACCTTTTCCATTTGCAGCGCGAGTAAAATCTCGCGAATTTTACGGGTAAAGGTTTGGTCCAGGGTCAGCAGGTAGTTTCGCGCTACTTGCATGGTGATCGTTGAACCACCGGATTGGATCGTGCCGCCACTCTGGATAAGCTCCATGGCGGCACGCGCTAGGCCACGTGGGTCGACACCCGCATGGTCAAAGTAGCTGGCATCCTCGGCGGCGATCAAGGCATTGATCATATCTTGCGGGATTTGATCAAAATCGATTTCCATGCGCCGCTCTTCACCGAACTCGCCAATCAATTTACCGTCGCGGGTAAAAATGCGCAGCGGGGTGTGTAGCTCGAAGTCCTGCAGTTGGCGAACATCGGGCAGCCCTGGTGCAAAATAAAGGGCGGCGCCGATCACGGCTAATGCCGTGGCACCAGCCAAGGAAACAACCAGGAAAAATAACGACACAATAAGGGTTCGAAGAAACGTCATTGACAAAAAGCACCCTGGAAAGAATGAGAAGATCGGCATCTAAACGGCCGTATCATGCAATTGGCAGCCATTATAGGAAGCTGGGGCGAAGGCCACCAGTGTTGATATGGCGTAAGTTTGTTCGCGTGTGACATAACTAAAAATCATGTAACCTCAGCCTACACGTGAAAAGCGGGCGATAAGCAGGTGGAGCCAACCCCAATATGCGCTTTCTAAAATCTGGTAAAAGCTTGATTGGCGTCGATATTACGTCGGCGACCGTTAAGTTGCTTGAGTTAAAACAGTGCCACGATAATTACCAAGTAGAAAGCTATGCCGTGCGGCCGCTACGCGAAGGGGCAGTGGTGGAGCGCCGGATCCGTGATATTGATGACGTCGCCAGTGTGCTTAGCCGTGCGGTGGAACATGCAAAACCTTCTACTCGCAAGGCTGCGGTGGCCGTTCCCGCCAGCGCCGCGATCACCAAAACGATTAGCTTTCCCATTGGGCTGAGTGAAGAGGAAATCGAAGAGCGCATCGTGGCCGAATCTGACCGCCATATTCCTTTTCCGTTCAATGAAGTCGCTTTTGACTTTGAGTGCCTGGGCCCCGCGCCGTTTGACGACGAGCAGCAGCAGGTGGTGCTGGTTGCCTGCCGCCAGCACGATGTGACTCAACTCACCGAAACGCTAGAACGAGCCGGGTTGGAACCTGCCGCGGTAGACGTGGAAACCTTCGCCATGGAGCGTTCACTGGCCGAGCTACGCCGCCAGCTAAAGGTGGAAAATGACCCCACCGCCTGCGTGGGCCTCGTCGATTTTGGTGCCAATATGAATGCTTTTCACGTCGTTCGTGGCGGGCATATCGTTTACACCCGCGATACGGTGTTTGGTGGCCGGCAATTAACCGATGCGATTCGCGAACGCTACGGCCTGAGTATGGAAGAGGCAGGCTTTGCCAAAAAGCGCGGCGGGCTGCCTGATGATTACTACGAAAAAGTCCTTAACCCTTTTCTGGAAACGGCGGTTCAGCAGGTGGGTCGTTCTTTACAGCTTTATTACACGTCTGAGCGTCAGCAAGAAGTGAAACACATTGTATTGGCCGGCGGGTCGAGCGTTATTCCCGGGCTTGCCGAGCGAATTGCTGAAGACAGCGGCATGTCAGTGACCATTGCCAACCCCTTTAAACGTATGCAGGTCAATAAACGCTTAAACCTTCAAGCGCTGACCAATGACGCGCCGGCGATGCTTACCGCAGGCGGCCTGGCGATGAGGGTAAGTCAATGAGAGTAATTCGATGCGAGTAAGTCGATGTGAGTAAGTCAATGAGAGTAAGCCAATGAGCATTACCATTAACCTGCTGCCTTGGCGGGAAGCGCAGCGCGAACGGCGGACCCGAAAGTTCTATGCCATCGTCGTCGCGATGCTGCTGCTTGGCGTGGTGCTTGGTCTGCTTGTCTCTCAGTTCTACCAGCTCAAATTGGCCGCCCAGCAGCAGCGTAATGCCTATGTGAGTGACTATATTGGCCGCCTTGAAGCCGATATCGCAGGCGTATCGCGTTACGCACGCGATGCCGAACGCTTAGGTGAACAGCTAGCGGTGTTCCAGGCGTTACAGGCTGAACGAACGGACAACGTGCAGCTTTTTAACGACGTGGCAGAAAGCGTGGCTAACGGCGTCATCTATCAACGGTTATCGAAAAGCGGTGATCGTGTCAGTGTCACCGCGGTGGCCAACAGCGAGCGTCAGGTTTCTGAGCAGCTGCGCCGCATTGCCGCGCTGCCGGGGCTGGGGGTGCCTTCGTTTTCGGCGGTTGAAAATGACCGAAGCGGCACTGGCCGCGTATTTCGTTTTGACGTAGAGCAAATTGATATAGAACAAGCGACAATGGTGGCAGCGCCATGAACATTAACCGCGAACAGTGGGCTATTGAGTGGCAGCGTCTGCGCGATGTTGATTGGCGGGATTTAGACATCAAAGAAGCCGGTGGCTGGCCGTTGCTGTTAAAAGTGTTGAGCGGCTGCCTGGCGCTGCTGATGGCGTTCTCCATCGTGGTATGGCTAGTGGTGAGCGAACATCGCGATGCATTAAGGGCGGCGCAGCAACAAGAGGTGAGGCTCTTGAGTGAATACCGTAGCAAAGCCTCTGAAGCGGCTTTCCTGCCGGAAATGCGCGAGCAGCTGGCCTCCCTTGAAACGCAGATGGCCCGTTTACGCACCATGCTACCTACCGGCGCGGAAATTCCTTCGCTGCTGGACAGCATTAGCGATGCGGCGGTCAATCACCGCTTATCCATCGACGCCATTCGGTTGGGTTCAACGCAAACCCATGCCCATTATGTCGAGCAACCGCTGGACATTCAGGTGCGCGGTGGCTATCACCAGCTTGCTCGCTTTAGTGCCGATATTGCCGCGCTGCCACGCATGGTGACTCAACACGATTTTACCCTGGAGCCCGTTGAAGGGCGCGGAGACACGCTGCAGCTGTCGCTTTTAGCGCGCACCTATCGCTATATGGACGAGCCTGGTACTGGCGGGGGGCAAACGCCATGAAGCGCATCGTATCCACGCTTTGGCTGGTGGCTTGCGTTGGCGTGTTAACGGGCTGTGCAGATGCCGATTTAGACCAGCTAGCGCAGACGCTAGAGGATATTAAACGGTCGCCTGGGGGAGAGCCGCCGACGATCACCGTCTCGCTGCCTGAGAGCCAGCCGTTGGCTTATTTATATAGCGAAGGCCGCAGCCCCTTCTTGCCGCCAGAGGCAATTGCTCAGGGTAACGTGAGCCGTGACGACGGCGCTCTTGCGCCTGACCAGCAGCGCACGCCAGAGCCGTTAGAGCGCTTTTCGCTGCAGGAGCTGCGATTGGTCGGTACCATGCAAATGGGCAACCGTCAGGTGGCGATGATTGCATCCCCAGATGGCAATGTGACCAGCGTGCAAGAAGGCAACTATATGGGCACTGATTACGGGCGTATTGCCGGTATTTCGGGGCAAGCAATACGCGTTACCGAGCGGGTGTTTACCCAGCGTGAAGGCTGGCAGGAGCGGCAGGTCACTCTGAGCATCAATGAAGAACGCACCGTCAACCCGTCGGTTGAACCCTCGGTCGAGCCGTCGATGGAGCCGTCTTTCGAGCCATAGCTCAAGCAGTCTTTCGAGAACCAGCATTGCTGTGTCGTTTGCAGCAGTCGATGCAGCCATTTTACCAGTAAGCGGATAATGCTCATGGCAGTTACAGCTTGGCGGATTACTCTTTGCATGTTCATGGTGGCACTCTTGACGTCGTTCTTGCTGGTCTCGGCACCGGCTTCGGCAGCGATGTCGACCCTAACGGGTATCGAGGTGCAACAGGTCGACAATGGCGAGGTGAACCTTGACCTTCGCTTCACCGGCGGCATGCCTGAGCTGCGTAGTTATCGTTTAAACAACCCGCCACGGGTGGCGCTGGATTTGGCCGACACCCAAAACGGTTTAGCCGAACGACGTATTACGATTGATCGCAATGGCGTCCAACAAATCACCGCGTTAGAGGCCAATGGCCGCATGCGTTTGGTAGTGAGCCTGAGCGAGTCGCGAGAATTTACTTCGCAAGCGTTGGATGACCGGCTGCGGGTTACCTTTGCTTCCAACGCCAGCAGCGCTCCCAGCAATGTTTCCAGCCATGTTTCCAGCCCCTCGCCCGGCATTTTTTCAGCAGGGCTTGCGACCGATGATGGGCCGCAGATTGAAAATATTGACTTTCGCCGCGGCGTAGATGGTGCCGGTCGGCTGTTGGTCACCTTTGACCGTGAAGGCATTGTGGCCGATGTGCGTGAAGGCGGCCCCGATCAAGTCAGGGTGGATCTGCGCGATGTGGCGATTCCTGATTCGCTTAACCAGGTCTACGATGTCACCGATTTTGCGACCCCCATCACGCGTATTACACCACGCGCCAGCCAGGGGAATACGCAGCTCGTCATTGCTACCCAAGGGGCTTATGCGATGATTTCTTCGCAAAGCGGCCGCACGCTGACCGTCGAAGTGCAGCCCGCCAGTCAGGAATCGCAGCCTTCCCAGGCGACAGGCGAACGTTTCAGCGGTGAGCGTTTGAGCCTTAACTTTCAGGATATCGAAGTGCGTTCGGTGCTAGCCACGCTGGCCGAATTTACCGGGCTGAATTTAGTCGCCAGCGACAGCGTAACGGGCCGCGTAACGCTCAACTTAAACGATGTCCCTTGGGACCAGGCGCTCGCGCTCATCCTGCAAAGCCAGGGGTTATCCAGCCGTGAGCAGGGCAACGTGATTGTGGTAGCGCCCGCCGCTGAGCTGGCCGATTTAGAGCGCCAGCAGCTAGAGGCGCGCAACCAGCGCGAGACGCTCTCGCCGCTGGTGACGGAGTTTATCGAGATTAAATATGCGCGGGCTGAAGACTTAGCCCAGCTGCTGCGCGGGGGCGATAATGACGGCTTTGGGTTACTCACCGAACGTGGCCGTGTCAGCATTGACCAGCGCACCAACACGCTGCTGGTGCAGGATACCGCCGACCAAGTGCGCGATATTGTACGCACGATTGACCGTTTAGATGTCGCTGTCCGTCAGGTGCAAATAGAAGCCCGTATTGTGATCGCCAGGGACACCGCATCCCGGGAGCTGGGCGTTAATTGGGGCATGTCGAGCACTCGAGGCTTTCAAGAGGGCGATAACGGTTTCCAGCGGCGAGACATTAACCCTAGTGGCCTAAATCGCGCCCAGGGCGGGTTAACCGTGGACTTAGGCGAAGCCACAGGGCCTGGCAGCGGCTTTAGCTTTGGTTATCTTTCCGGCGATATCTTGTTGGATTTAGAGCTGCGTGCGCTGGAAAGCGAAGGTAAAAGCCAAACCATTTCTCAGCCCCGCATTATTACCGCCAACCAGCGCATGGCACGTATCAGCCAGGGTGAAGAGCGTGCCTTCCAAAGCATCGATGGCAACGAAAACCCCAATACCGAGTTCAAAGAAGCCTTGCTCTCTTTGGAGGTAACGCCGCAGATTACCCCGGATAACCGCATTATCATGGATTTGGTGATCAGAAATGACAGCTTTCGTGAATCAGAATTTGGCGGTGAACCGCCGATTGATACTAACGAAATTGAGACCCAAGTATTGGTAAATAACGGCCAAACCGTGGTGTTAGGCGGTATTTTGACCACCGAAGAGCTACGCCAAATCGCCAAAACACCGCTGTTGGGTGATATTCCTTTGCTAGGTAGGCTGTTTCGCTATACCGAAGAGAGCAATGAAAAGGTAGAGTTGTTAGTCTTTATCACTCCACGACTCCTAGACGATGGCTTAACGGTTCGCTGATGCAGGATTTACCCAACTTATTTCTCATTGGCCCCATGGGGGCTGGCAAAAGCACGATTGGTCGCCTACTGGCGGCAGAGCTTTCGCGTCCTTTTTATGACAGTGACCACGCTATCCAAGACCGCTGCGGGGCAGACATCCCGTGGATTTTTGATGTTGAGGGTGAACAGGGCTTTCGCCTGCGGGAAATTCAGATGATTGATGAGTTAACCCGGCTCTCCCCGGTAGTGGTTGCCACCGGCGGTGGTGCGGTGCTGCGCGAGGAAAACCGCCGCGCACTGCGCGAGCGGGGCACTGTCGTGTACCTGCTAACCACGGTTGAACAGCAGCTCAAGCGAACGGCGAAAGACCGCAACCGGCCGCTGCTGCAGTGCGTTAACCGCGAGCAGGTGCTTAACGATATGTTTGCTCAACGCGACCCGCTTTATCGCGCCACCTCCGATATTGCCGTGCGCACCGACCGGCGCAGCCCGCGCGCCGTGGTCAACGAAATTCTGCGCCGGGTTCGCCGGCTGGCGGACCCGCTTGAGCCATCATCACTGCCTCATGCGGCTGGAACGCTTAACCATAAGGTATCGCAATGACTTCGACAGCCAGCGCACAACGCACGCTTCATGTCGCTTTAGATGAGCGCAGCTACCCGATTCATATTGGCACCGGGCTCATGGGGCGAGCCGATATGCTCACCCCTTACCTTGCCGGCCAGCAGGTGATGGTGGTTACTAATGACACTATCGCGCCGCTTTATCTGGAAACACTCTGTGCTGGGTTGCCGGCGCATTTAGACGTGCGCACGCTCGTACTGCCGGATGGCGAGCAGTACAAAACCATCGAACAGGTCAGCCGCATTTGGGATGCGCTGCTAGAGGCTGGCTTTAACCGTCGCTGCACCCTGATTGCCTTAGGTGGCGGGGTGATTGGCGATATGGTCGGCTACGCGGCTGCTTCCTATCAGCGCGGTGTCGCGTTTATTCAAGTGCCCACCACGCTGCTTTCCCAGGTGGATTCATCGGTGGGCGGCAAAACCGGCGTTAATCATCCGCTGGGCAAAAACATGATTGGCGCTTTCTGGCAGCCTAAAGCCGTACTGGTGGATATTGACTCGCTTAAAAGCCTGCCCCGCCGTGAGCTATCGGCAGGCCTTGCCGAGGTCATCAAGTACGGCCTGATTCGTGATGAGGCGTTTTTAAGCTGGCTGGAAGCCAATATGGTGGCGCTGCTTGATGTTGAGCCAAAGGTTGTCGCAGAGGCCATCGCACGCAGTTGCCAAATCAAAGCCGATATCGTGGCCGAAGATGAAACCGAGCAGGGCGTGCGTGCGCTGCTCAACCTTGGCCATACCTTTGGCCATGCCATTGAGGCGCACCAAGGCTATGGCAACTGGCTGCACGGCGAAGCGGTAGGCGCAGGCATGGCCATGGCGGCCACGCTTTCAAAGCAGCTGGGCTGGATCACTGGCGTGGAGTTAGCGCGTACTCTGGCGGTCATTGAGAGCGCCGAGCTGCCCCTGGCGGCACCGGCGAATATGTCTAGCGATGATTTTTTAACCCGTATGCGGCTAGATAAGAAAAATATCGACACCCGGCTGCGCCTGGTGCTGCTTAACGCCCTGGGCGATGCCTGCGTAAGCGATGCCACCCCACTTGATACACTCCACGCATTTCTGGACGACTATCCGCGTCACTAAACGAATCCGCGTTATTAAGCGTGTAAATAAGCGAGTCATTTAACCCGCCATCGCGCCGCTCAATACGTTGAGCGGCGCGATGGCGGGTTTTTTTGTGCCTGCTCGTCACGTTTTCAAGCAAACGATAAATACGGGTTTTAGATAATCCGTATGCCTTATGCACTATCGGCATGGGTTTTTTGGTATTAATTAGACTAAAGTTTAATGGCTAATATTTATCGTTGAAACACCGTTTTATCGCTTTGCAAGTGATTGAAGTGTATATGTTTTTTCAAACAGGCGGTGTGTAACTGTAGGATTTGATAAGGGTTTTTGAGAATTTGTGCGTGGCGAAAGATTGCGCAAAGTGGCCGCCAATCGCTATGCTGAGCGGCCATTTTGTTGCGGCAGCGAAGGTAAGAAATGCCCTGTTCCGGGCAGGTTATAAGTGCTATAAAAAAAGAAAAACCAATAAATATACCATAAAAACGCTGCTAAAAAAATACGTTGACTTAGAGGCACGCCCATGAATAAAGGTCTTCACCAGCCTGGCGAGTTTCGCGATAACTGTGGTTTTGGCCTGATTGCCCATATGGAAGGCCAGGCTAGCCACGATTTGCTGAAAACTGCCATTGAATCCCTGACCTGCATGACCCACCGGGGCGGTATCGCCGCCGACGGGAAAACCGGCGACGGCTGCGGTCTGCTGCTTAAAATGCCTACGCCGTTTATGCAGGCGCTGGCGCAAGAGGCGTTTGGCACTGAGCTGGGCGAACGGTTTGCCGTGGGCGTGGTGTTTTTACCCGACGACGACGCCCGTGAAGCGCATGCCCGCGACACCCTGACCCGCGAGCTTGAAGCGCGTGGGCTTAACATCGTCGGCTGGCGCGACGTGCCGACTGATTCAAGCGTTTGCGGCCCCATGGCGCTTGACTGCCTGCCGCGTATTCGCCAGCTGTTTGTGCAGCCAGGCCAGGGTGAGCACTTCGATGTTGACCTGTTTATGGCTCGCCGCCGCGCCGAACAAGCGCTGCGCAGCGAAGAAGATTTCTACGTTGCCTCGCTGTCGTCAGAAGTAGTCTCCTATAAAGGCCTGGTAATGCCGGAAGACCTACCGGCGTTTTATAAAGACTTGAACGACCCGCGTCTGGAAACCGCCATTTGCGTGTTCCACCAGCGTTTTTCGACCAATACCGCACCGCGCTGGCCGCTGGCGCAGCCGTTTCGCCTGTTGGCGCACAACGGCGAGATCAACACCATTGAAGCCAACCGCGGCTGGGCGAACTCGCGTAAAGCCAACTTTGTTAACGACCGCCTGCCGGATATCGCCGAGCTGGACGAGATCGTCAACACCACCGGCTCTGATTCCTCAAGCATGGACAACATGCTGGAAGTGCTGCTGACCGGCGGCATGGAGCTGCACCGCGCGGTACGCATGATGGTGCCGCCGGCGTGGCAGAACGTCGAAACCATGGACGCCGAGCTGCGCGCCTTCTACGAATACAACTCCATGCACATGGAGCCGTGGGACGGCCCTGCGGGCGTGGTGATGACCGATGGCCGCCAAGCGGTATGTATGCTTGACCGTAACGGCCTGCGCCCGGCGCGCTGGGTGATTACCAAAAATGGCTACATCACCCTGGCGTCAGAAATCGGCACCTACGGCTACAAGCCGGAAGACGTGGTCGCCAAAGGCCGCGTTGGCCCAGGGCAAATGCTGGCCGTGGACACCCAGACCGGCGAAGTACTGCACACCGCTGATATCGATCAGCGTCTGAAATCTGCCTACCCCTACAAGCGTTGGTTAAAGCAGGAAGCCAGTTATTTGGAATCGGCGCTGACTGAACTGGCAAGTTTCCAGAACATGGGCACCGATGCGCTCAACGTTCAGCAAAAGCTGTTCCAGGTAACGTTTGAAGAGCGCGACCAAGTGCTGCGCCCGCTGGCAGAAAGCGGCCAGGAAGCGGTGGGCTCCATGGGCGACGATACGCCGATGGCGGTGCTGTCGAGCCGCCCGCGGCTGCTAACCGATTTCTTCCGCCAGAAGTTTGCCCAGGTGACCAACCCGCCCATCGACCCGCTGCGCGAAGCGATCGTGATGTCGTTGGAAACCTGCTGCGGTGCCGAACTTAACGTGTTTAAAGCCACGCCTGAGCACGCTCACCGTTTAATTTTGACCACGCCGGTGCTGTCGCCGCGCAAGTTTACCGCCCTGGTCACACAGGACGACCCGGCGTTTGCCAGCCACACCATGTCACTGGGGTACGACCCTGAGCAGCAAAGCCTGCACCAAGCGCTAAAGGCGCTGTGTGAAGAAGCCGAAGCCAGCGTGCGCGCAGGCAAAGTCATTTTAGTGCTCACCGATGCGGAGCTGGCGAAAGGGCTGATCCCTATTCAAGCCGCCTTGGCTGTGGGTGCCGTACATTCCCATTTAGGCCGTTTGGCGCTACGCCCCAATGCCAACATTGTGGTGGAAACCGGCTACGCCCGGGATGCGCACCAAATGGCAGTGCTGTTTGGCGTGGGTGCCACGGCGGTTTATCCGTGGCTCGCCTATCAGGTCATGGCGGATATGCACCGCACCGGCGAACTGACCGGCAACCCCGCCGATGGCCGCGAAAACTACCGTAAAGGGCTGCAGAAAGGCCTGTTCAAGATTCTGTCGAAAATGGGTATTTCGACGCTGGCCTCCTACCGCGGCTCGATGCTGTTTGAAGCCGTGGGTTTGGCAGATGAAGTGATGGATCTGTGCTTTGTCGGCATGGCCTCGCGTATTCAGGGGGCGGGCTTTGCCGAGCTTCAGCTGCAGCAAGCGCTGTTGGCCAAAGACGCCTGGATTCCCCGCAAAGGCATTTCTCAAGGCGGCATATTCAAGTATGTCCACGGCCACGAGTATCACGCCTACAACCCCGATGTGGTCGTGGCGCTTCAGGCCGCTGTGCAGGAAGGCAGCTACACCAAGTGGAAGAAGTTCGCCCAGTTGGTCAACGAGCGCCCGGTGGCGACCATTCGCGATTTGCTCAAGCTCAAGCCCTCTGATACGCCAATCCCGCTGGATGAAGTAGAGCCGGTTGAAGCGCTGCTGCCGCGCTTTGATAGCGCGGGTATGTCGCTGGGTGCACTTTCGCCGGAAGCCCACGAAGCGCTGGCGCAGGCCATGAACGAAGCGGGTGGCCGTTCCAACTCCGGCGAGGGCGGCGAAGACCCAGCCCGCTACGGCACCATTCGCAGCTCGAAAATCAAGCAGATCGCCTCCGGTCGCTTTGGCGTTACGCCGGCGTATCTGGTCAATGCTGAAGTACTGCAGATCAAAGTCGCCCAGGGCGCGAAGCCCGGCGAAGGCGGCCAGCTGCCGGGCGGTAAAGTGAACCAGCTGATTGCTCGGCTGCGCTATGCGGTGCCCGGCGTGACGCTGATTTCACCGCCGCCGCATCACGATATTTACTCTATCGAAGATTTGGCACAGCTGATTTTTGACCTCAAGCAGGTCAATCCGGAGGCGCAAGTCTCGGTGAAGCTGGTGTCCGAGCCGGGTATCGGCACGATCGCCACCGGTGTGGCCAAGGCCTACGCCGATCTGATTACCGTCTCCGGCTACGACGGCGGCACGGCAGCCAGCCCGCTGACCTCGATCAAACACGCAGGTAGCCCCTGGGAGCTGGGGCTGCCGGAAGTGCACCAGGCGCTGCGTATCAACGGCCTGCGCGACAAGATTCGCCTGCAGACCGACGGCGGCCTGAAAACCGGCCTTGATGTGGTCAAAGCGGCGATTCTGGGCGCTGAAAGCTTTGGTTTTGGCACCGCGCCGATGGTGGCGTTGGGCTGTAAATACCTGCGCATCTGTCACCTCAACAACTGTGCTACTGGCGTCGCCACTCAGGACGACTTCCTGCGCGGCGAGCACTTCCGCGGCACCGTGGATATGGTCAAAAACTACTTCCGCTTTATCGCCGAAGAAGTGCGCGAGCTAATGGCAGCGCTGGGCGTGCGCAAGCTGACCGACCTGATTGGGCGTACCGATTTGCTGGAAGTGCTGGAAGGCAATACGGCGTCTCAGCGTAAGCTCGACCTAACGCCGCTGCTGGCCAACGATTTTGTACCCAAAGACGCGCCGCAGTTCTGTGAGGTCAGCCGCAATGTGCCCCATGACCCCGGTGCTAAGAACAAGGAAGTGCTGGCGGCGCTGAAAGATGCTATTGAGTCCCAGTCGGGCGGTAAGTTTAACTTCACCATTACCAACTGTGACCGCAGCGTAGGCGCGCTCACGTCCGGTGCCATTGCCAAGCGCTATGGCGAAGAAGGGCTGGAAGCGGCACCGGTCACGGCCAATTTCGTCGGCGTGGCGGGGCAGAGTTTCGGGGTGTGGAACGCCCGCGGCTTGAATCTGTACCTGGAAGGCGATGCCAACGATTACGTCGGTAAAGGCATGAACGGCGGCAGCATCGTGATTGTGCCGCCCAGAGTCAGCCAGTTTGAGAGCCATAAAACCGCCATTATCGGCAACACCTGCTTATATGGTGCTACCGGCGGTACGCTGTTTGCCGCCGGTACTGCGGGCGAGCGCTTTGCGGTGCGAAACTCCGGTGCCACGGCGGTTATTGAAGGCGCAGGGGATCACTGCTGCGAATACATGACCGGCGGTTTGGTCTGCGTGCTGGGTGAAACGGGCGTTAACTTCGGGGCGGGGATGACCGGTGGGTTTGCCTATGTGTTGGATGAAGATCGCACCTTCGTGGATAAGTACAACCACGAGCTGGTGGAGATTCATCGCGTCAATACAGAGGCCATGGAGGCGTACCGTCGTCACCTGCGTGAAATGATCGAAGCCTATGTGGCCGCGACGGGTTCCGCGCGTGGGGCGGCTATTTTGGAAGACTTCAGCGACTATGCGCGCCATTTCTGGTTGGTTAAGCCAAAAGCGGCCAGCCTAGGTAGTTTGCTGGATCAGTCTCGGCGTCAGCCGCAATAACCCGCTTATGCCCCTCACGCTGACAGGAGAGAGATCATGGCTAACCGCTTAAATAACGATTTTCAGTTTATTGATGTGGGTCGTAAGGACCCAGAGAAAAAAGACGCCCGCGCCCGTGCCAAAGAGTTCGCGGAAATTTACGAACCGTTCAAGCCCACCGATGCGGCCAGCCAAGCGCATCGCTGCCTGCACTGCGGTAACCCGTACTGCGAGTGGAAGTGCCCGGTACACAACTACATTCCCAACTGGCTGCAGCTGGTGGTGGAAGGCAACATTATTGAAGCCGCTGAGCTTTCACACAAAACCAACTCGCTACCCGAAGTGTGTGGCCGCGTGTGCCCGCAAGACCGCCTGTGCGAAGGCGACTGCACGCTGAATGACGGTTTTGGCGCGGTAACCATCGGTTCGATAGAGAAATACATCACCGATACCGCCTTTGCCATGGGCTGGCGTCCGGATATGTCCCATGTCACCTGGACCGATAAAAAAGTCGCCATCATTGGCGCAGGCCCGGCAGGCTTGGGCTGTGCCGATATTCTGGCGCGCAACGGCGTAAAGCCGGTGGTGTTTGATAAGTACCCTGAAATTGGCGGCCTGCTGACCTTTGGTATCCCTGAGTTCAAGCTGGAAAAAAGCGTGATGGAGCGCCGCCGGGCGGTATTCGAGGAGATGGGCGTCGAGTTCCGCCTGAACACCGAGATCGGCACCGATATCGAGTTTGAAACCTTGATGCAGGAGTACGACGCGGTGTTCCTGGGGATGGGCACCTATAAGTACATGGAAGGCGGCTTCCCCGGTGAAGATTTGCCGGGCGTGTATAAAGCGCTGGATTTCCTGATTGCCAACGTCAACCGCTGCTTGGGTTTTGAAAAAGACCCTAGCGACTATATCTCCATGGAAGGTAAGCGCGTGGTGGTGCTGGGCGGTGGCGATACGGCGATGGACTGTAACCGTACTTCGATTCGCCAGAATGCCACCAGCGTGACCTGTGCGTATCGTCGTGATGAGGGCAATATGCCGGGGTCGCGCCGTGAAGTGTCGAATGCCCGTGAAGAGGGCGTGGAGTTTCTGTTCAACCGCCAGCCGGTAGCGGTCGTTGGTGAAGACAAGGTCGAAGGCGTGAAGGTAGTGCGCACGCGTTTGGGCGAGCCGGATGAAAATGGCCGTCAGCGCCCTGAGGTGGTGCCGGGCTCTGAAGAGATTATTGCAGCGGATGCCGTGGTGATTGCTTTTGGCTTTCAGGCAAGCCCCGCGCCGTGGTTCGATAGCGCCAACATTCAGCTCAACGAGCGTGACCTTGTCACCGCGCCGGAGCATGGTAAGTACGCCTTCCAAACCAGCAACGAAAAAATCTTTGCCGGTGGCGATATGGTGCGCGGCTCTGATTTGGTGGTCACGGCGATTTATGAAGGCCGTCAGGCAGCCGAAGGCATTCTGGATTACCTAGGCGTATAGCACTCTTCTTACGCATAGAGCAGCACCAGGGATAGGTCGTAGCGAGGGTCTTTTGTCAGGGCCGGAAAATGTTCCCTACTTTTCCGGCATTTCCGCCATCCATGGCGGTCAGATGACAAAAGTAGCGCCCAGGGATGGGTTCACAGCGCCCTCGCGGAGACCTATCGCTGGGGCGGTTGCACGAGTGTGATTAGGTTGAGTAAGTTTTGACTGCTCAGTTCAAATTGAGCCTTAGGTCGTAATCTGCTAGTCTGTCGACCCATCCTGGCGTGGCTTTCTGCCGTGCCTTCTGATCATGATTCGACAGGTTATCCATGACACGATATATCTTCGTGACCGGCGGCGTTGTGTCCTCTCTTGGGAAGGGCATCGCCTCCGCCTCGCTTGCGGCGATTTTAGAGGCCCGCGGCCTTAAGGTCACCATGCTCAAGCTCGACCCGTACATCAACGTGGATCCGGGCACCATGAGCCCCTTCCAGCACGGTGAGGTGTTCGTCACAGAAGATGGCGCCGAAACCGACCTTGATCTCGGGCATTACGAGCGCTTTATTCGCACCAAAATGACCCAGCGCAACAACTTTACAACCGGTCGTGTTTACGAACACGTGCTGCGTAAAGAGCGCCGTGGCGATTATTTAGGCGGCACCGTTCAGGTGATTCCGCATATCACCGATGAGATCAAGCAGCGCGTTTACGCGGGCGGCGAAGGCTTTGATGTGGCGCTGGTGGAAATCGGCGGCACCGTTGGTGATATCGAATCACTGCCTTTCCTGGAATCGATTCGCCAAATTCGTAGTGAGCAGGGTGCCAACCGCGCGCTGTTTATGCATCTAACGCTGGTGCCCTACATTAAAACGGCGGGTGAAACCAAAACCAAACCGACTCAGCACAGCGTCAAAGAGCTGCGCTCGATTGGTATCCAGCCGGATATTCTGATTTGCCGCAGCGAAGTTGAGCTGGAAGAGAGCGAGCGCCGTAAAATCGCCCTGTTCACCAACGTTGAAGAGCGTGCCGTGGTACCGCTGCAGGATGCCGATACCATCTATCGCATTCCGCTGATGCTGCACGAACACGGCCTGGACGAAATCGTCTGCGATAAGCTGCGCCTTGAAGCGCCTGAAGCGGATTTGTCTGAATGGGTGAAGGTGCTGGACGCCAAGCTCAACCCGCTTAAGTCGGTCAGCATCGCCATGGTCGGTAAGTACATGGAACTGCTGGATGCCTACAAGTCGCTCAATGAAGCGCTGATTCATGCCGGCATCCAAGGTCGCATTAAGGTCAACGTCGACTATATTGATTCTGAAGACATTGAGCGCCACGGCACCGAGCGTCTGGCAGGCAAAGACGCCATTCTAGTACCTGGCGGCTTTGGCGAGCGCGGCGTAGAAGGCAAGATATTGGCCGCCCAGTTCGCCCGCGAAAACAAGGTGCCGTACCTGGGTATTTGCCTGGGGATGCAGGTGGCCGTTATTGAATTTGCCCGCAACGTGGCGGGTTGGAAAGACGCTAACTCAACTGAGTTCACCCACGATACTCAGCACCCAGTGGTTGGGCTGATCACCGAATGGCTGAACGCGGAAGGCAAGATCGAGCTACGCGACGCGGCGTCTGATTTAGGCGGCACCATGCGTTTAGGCGGCCAAGTGTGCCATCTTGCATCAGGCACCAAAGCGCGTGAAGCCTACGGCTCGGATGAGATTGTTGAGCGCCATCGCCACCGCTTTGAGGTTAACAATCAGTTTATCGATGAGCTTGAAAAGGCTGGCCTGGTTATTTCAGGCAAGAGCGTCGATCAGTCGCTGGTCGAAGTGATTGAGCTGGCGGATCACCCTTGGTATGTGGCTTGTCAGTTCCACCCGGAGTTCACATCCACCCCGCGTGATGGCCACCCGCTGTTCTCGGGCTTTGTGAACGCCGCCTTGGATCACAAAACGGCGCGTAGCCGTGCCCATGCGAATGCTCAGGAATAAAGGGGAACGAATGGCTTCTCAGGACCGTTCTCAAGACCGTTCTCAAAAACAGTCTCAAGATGGATCACAAGAGCGTCATATTAACGTTGCCGGCTTAACCGCCGGCAATTCCTTGCCACTGATGCTGCTGGGCGGCATGAACGTGCTGGAGTCTGCCGAGCTTGCCGACGAGGTTGCCCAAGCCTACGTCACGGTCACCCAAAAGCTTGGTATGCCTTACGTTTTTAAAGCCAGCTTTGATAAAGCCAATCGCAGTTCGATTCACTCCTACCGCGGCCCCGGCATTGAGAAAGGCCTGCAGATTCTGGCCGATATCAAAGCCCGCTATAACGTGCCCATCATCACCGATGTGCACGAGCCCTGGCAGGCAGAAGCGGCCGCTGAAGTCGCCGATATTATCCAGCTACCGGCGTTTTTGGCTCGCCAAACCGATTTGGTGGTCGCTATGGCCAAAACCGGCGCAGTCATCAATATCAAAAAGCCGCAGTTTCTGGCACCCCATGAAATGCGCCATATCCTCAGCAAGTTCCAGGAAGCGGGTAACGACCAGCTGATGCTCTGCGAGCGCGGCTCAAGCTTTGGTTACAACAACCTGATTGTGGATATGCTGGGCTTTGGCGACATGAAGAAAACCGGCTACCCGGTGTTTTTCGATGTCACCCACGCGCTGCAGCGCCCTGGTGGCCGTGCCGACAGCGCTGACGGTCGCCGTGCTCAGGTAGCCGAATTAGCACGAGCTGGCGTTGCGGTGGGGCTTGCTGGGCTATTTTTAGAAGCTCACCCCGACCCGGATAACGCCAAATGCGATGGGCCCTGTGCATTGCCGCTGGATCAGCTGGAGCCGTTCTTAACTCAGCTTGCCCAGTTGGACACGCTGGTAAAAGGGTTTGAGCCACTAACGATTCGCTAGTCAGAGCGCCCTTTTAATAACGTGATTTGATTAATAATCGTATCTGAATAAGAACTTTTTCTGAATAATAGTTAAGGAAACTGCCATGACCAAAATTGTTGCTATCAGTGCGTTGGAAGTGCTGGATTCACGCGGTAATCCAACCGTGCAGGCGCAGGTACGCCTTGCCAGTGGCGCTATCGGCGAAGCCTGTGCCCCCAGCGGTGCCTCCACCGGGTCGCGTGAAGCGTTAGAGCTGCGTGACGGCGACAAGTCGCGTTATCTGGGTAAAGGCGTGCTGAAAGCAGTTGATGCGGTCAATGGCAAAATTCGTGATGCGCTGCTGGGTATGGATGCACGTGATCAGCGCGGCTTAGACGATGCCATGCTGGCGCTAGACGGCACTGACAACAAAGCCAACCTGGGCGCTAATGCGATTCTTGCTGTCTCGCTGGCTGCCGCCAAAGCGGCCGCCAATGCCAAAGGCGTGCCGTTATATGCTCACATTGCCGAGCTCTACGGGCAGCCTGGCCAGTACAGCATGCCAGTGCCGATGATGAACATCATCAACGGCGGTGAACATGCGGATAATAACGTCGATATTCAAGAGTTTATGGTGCAGCCCGTGGGCGCGCCTAACTTCCGCGAAGGGCTGCGCATGGGCGCGGAGATTTTCCACGCGCTGAAGAAAGTGCTTTCTGCAAAGGGTCTTTCTACCTCGGTAGGTGATGAGGGCGGCTTTGCGCCTGATTTGGCGTCTAACGCTGATGCGCTCGCCGTTATTAAACAGGCCGTTGCCGATGCAGGCTACGTGCTGGGCAAAGACGTTACCCTGGCGCTGGACTGCGCTTCTTCTGAGTTTTACCAAGATGGCCAGTACAACCTTTCCGGCGAAGGTAAAAGTTTTGATGCCCAAGGCTTTACTGATTACCTGGCAGGTCTGTGTGCCGATTACCCAATTGTTTCCATCGAAGACGGCATGGATGAATCCGATTGGGCAGGCTGGAAAGCGCTAACCGACAAGCTGGGCGATAAAGTGCAGCTAGTGGGCGATGACCTGTTCGTGACCAATACCAAGATTCTTAAGCGCGGTATTGATGAGCAGATCGGTAACTCTATCTTGATCAAGTTCAACCAGATCGGCTCGCTCTCCGAGACGCTGGATGCCATCAAGATGGCGCAGGACGCAGGTTTCACCGCGGTGATTTCTCACCGTTCGGGTGAAACTGAAGACACCACCATTGCCGATTTGGCGGTAGGTACCTGCGCTGGTCAAATTAAAACCGGTTCACTGTGCCGTTCTGATCGGGTTGCCAAGTACAACCGTCTGCTGGTCATTGAAGCGGAATTAGGCGATGTGGTTTACCCAGGTTTGAAAGCGATTAAAGGGCAATAAAACGCCGCTATTGAGCGAGCTTTTGAGCGGGCTCTGTAAGAAATGTCTCAAGATGTTGTAAGAGATATCTTACAAATACCGACGAAAATAGCTCCGTTCAGGGTAGGAAAAAGCGAAAAATTCCACTAATTGTAAATTAAGTGATTGTTTTAAAAGTGTAAAAATATAAAAGGCGAGCCTTGGTGGCTCGCCTTTTTGCATTATGGCTTTGTTGAGATGCTGCCGTGATCTGCCACAATGCACGCAGGGAAAGGGGAGGCAAGGACGCTTCAGTCAGGATGCAGTGGGACGTAGTTCAGATGCGCCGGGTGATACAGTGAAGTGAGCCCTGGCAAGGACGTCATCTTAGGAGTTTGATCTAAGGAGTGGTCAGAGGAAGTGCTTGGAGCGGGCGGCCTATGGGTCGCCTTTTTTTTGCCTGGAATTTGGCAATGCAGTGCTTGGCCAGTGTCGGAACAAGGTGTGCTGGAGCAAGATGTATTGGCACGAAAAAAACCAACGCTCGTTTTAAAGAGGCGTTGGCTGTAGAAGATATGTTGATTGTAGAAAGCGCGCTGGTTAGCGGTTATCCAAGCTTAACGCTCTAGTTTTTCAAGCTTACCAGGCTTGCCGTCCCACTCTTCGGCGTCAGGCAGTGGGTCTTTTCTTTCGGCAATATTGGGCCATACGTCGGCCATTTCAGCGTTAATCTCGATAAAGGCCTCTTGCCCATCCGGTAGCTCATCCTCAGAGAATATCGCCTCGGCGGGGCATTCAGGCTCACACAGCGCGCAGTCAATACACTCGTCAGGATGAATGACCAGGAAGTTCGGCCCTTCGTAGAAACAGTCGACCGGGCAGACTTCCACGCAGTCAGTGTATTTGCACTGGATGCAGTTCTCGGTAACGACAAACGTCATCTTGCTATCCCTCTTGCAGAACCGGAGGCGCTTCCGGCCATGGTTAATCGTGAATGGTTATAAATCAGCTGTTTTTTATAAGCTAAAAGTTTGAGCGACATTCTAGAGGTGCGCCTACCTGGCGGCAAGCTCCATATGATTCCAGTTGGTATCGCTGCCAGTACAGGTTTCCGCGAGGGCGCTGTGAACCCGTCCGTGGGCGCTACTTTCGACATCCCTGTCGAAAGACCCTCGCTTCAACCTGCCCTGGCACCTGAATCTCACTGATAGCATTTCATTCTATAAGGACTATTGGCATTAGATCAGGTCTCGCCATTGATACAACAGTGCCAGCGCTTCCCGCGGCGTTAAATCATCCATAGCGATATTTTCCAGCGCCTCGACTACCGGGTGTGGCGCGGCGGAAAATAGGTCGTTTTGCTGGGGTGCTGTCCGCGGTGCCTGCGCCGTGTTATCTACATCGCGCTGTTCCAGGCTCATCAGCTTTTCACGGGCACGCTTAATCACATGGCTAGGCACGCCCGCTAATTGCGCCACCTGCAAACCGTAACTTTGGCTGGCAGGGCCCGCTTCAATGCGGTGCATAAACACAATACTATCGCCATGCTCGGTGGCCGTTAAGTGAATATTAGCCACTCCTTCCATGTGTTCAGGCAGGGCGGTCATTTCAAAATAGTGGGTCGCAAACAGCGTTAGCGCGCGCCCTTTTGCTAAATACTCGGCGCTTGCCCAGGCCAGCGATAAACCGTCGAAGGTGCTGGTGCCGCGGCCAATCTCATCCATCAAAATCAAACTTTGCTGGGTGGCGTTGTGCAAAATATTAGCGGTTTCGGTCATCTCGACCATAAACGTAGAGCGCCCGCCTGCCAGGTCATCCGATGAGCCAATGCGGGTAAAGATTCGATCCAGCGGGCCAATCTCAGCGGCATCGGCGGGCACAAAGCTGCCGCAGTGGGCGAGCAGGGCAATCAGCGCCGTTTGGCGCATATAGGTCGATTTACCGCCCATATTGGGGCCGGTAATAATCAACATATGCTGTTCAGGATTAAGCGTTACGTCGTTGGGCACAAAGGGTGTTTCGCTCACCTGCTCAACCACCGGGTGCCTTCCCGCACTAATTTGAATGCCGGTGGTTTCGCTGAGCGTGGGGCGTACCCAGTTCAGCGCCTCGGCACGTTCGGCAAAGGCACAGAGCACGTCCAGCTCCGCCAGCGCTTGCGAGGTGCTTTGCAGCGCGTGCAGGCTTGCGTTGAGATCACCCAGCAGGCGGTCATAAAGCCATTTTTCGCGGGTCAGCGCGCGGGATTTAGCGGAGAGCGCCTTGTCTTCAAACTCTTTGAGCTCGGGGATAATAAACCGCTCGGCGTTTTTCAGGGTTTGGCGGCGAATATAGTCGGCGGGTGCCTGCTGGGCTTGTGAGCGCGGCAGTTCAATAAAGTAGCCGTGTACCCGGTTGTAACCCACTTTTAGATGGGCAAGCCCGGTGCGCTCGCGCTCGCGAAGCTCTAGCTGAATCAGGTAGTCGCCGGCATTTTCGGCCATGCCGCGGTGCTCATCGAGTTCGGCGTCAAAGCCATCGGCAATCACGCCACCGTCGCGGATCACCACCGGCGGGTTTTCGACCAGCGCACGGCTGAGCATATCGGCCATTTCCGGGTAGGGGCGAATATGCGGGCGCAGGTTGTCTAGCGCACTGCCGCTTTCTACCTCGCTTAACTGCTGCTCAAGCGTGGGCAGCGTTACCAGCGCATCTCGCAGGCGCGCCAGATCACGCGGGCGAGCGCTGTACAGCGCCACGCGCGCCAGAATCCGCTCTACGTCACCGACGGCGCTCAAGGTCTCGCGCAGCGGCAGGTAGGCCGCTTCCAGGCTTAATAGCGCCACGCCTGCATGGCGGTTCTGAACGATCTCGCGTTGGCGCAGCGGGCGATTAAGCCAGCGTTTGAGCAGCCGCGAACCCATGGCGGTGGAGCAGGTGTCTAGCACGCTGGCCAGTGTGTTGTCGCTACTGCCGCCAAGGTTGATATCGATTTCCAGATTACGGCGGCTGGCGGCATCGATCACTACGGCATCGTCGCGGTTCTCAACGCTGATTGCGGTTACGTGGGGCAGGCGGGAGCGCTGGGTGTCGCGGGCGTAATCAATCAACACCCCAGCGGCAATCAGCGCGGTAGTTAAGTGCGCACAGCCAAAGCCACGTAAATCCTGTACTTCAAACTGGTCGCAGAGGCTGCGGGTGGCGCTCTCTAAGTCAAACAGCCACTCGCCCTGGCGGCGCAGGCTGCGCTTTTGCGACCAGGCATCGGGCAGTGTCAGGCTTTCCGGCACCAGCAACTCAGCGGGGGAAAGGCGAGTAAGTTCCGCCAGCATCTCCGCTTCGCTTTCCACTTCCAGCACGTTGAAGCGGCCGCTGGAAAGCTCCAGCCAGGCCAGACCCCAGCTATCTTTGCCGGGGGAAACAGACACCAGCACGTTGTCGCGGCGCGCATCGAGCAGCGCTTCATCGTGTAGCGTGCCGGGAGTGACGATGCGCACTACCTGACGGTCAACAGGGCCTTTGCTGGTGGCGGGGTCGCCAATTTGCTCGCAAATGGCGACCGACTCGCCTCCGGCCACCAAGCGCGCCAAATAGCCTTCGGCACTGTGATAAGGCACGCCTGCCATGGGAATAGGCTTGCCGCCTGATTGGCCGCGCTGGGTAAGGGTAATATCCAGCAGCGCGGCGGCGCGTTTGGCGTCGTCGAAAAATAGCTCGTAAAAATCCCCCATCCGGTAGAACAGCAGTACCTCGGGGTGTTCGCGTTTGATCTTTAAATATTGCGTGATCATTGGCGTGTTGGGGGGAATAGCCTGTGACATGGGCATCCTGATTAAGCGTAGCGTCAGCCATTTCGGCTGACGGCATGTTCGTTGAGCCGGTTCTGTGAAAAAAGCTCGTTGAGAAGGCTCTTTAAGAAAGCTTTTTGAGTTTGAAAGAGTTCGTTGAGAAAAGCTGAGCGCAATATTCTACGCTACCCTAAGGTCTCACATGAAGGAGTCACCATGGCCTCTAGCGTTTCTAGTGTACATAATCTCGATTTAACGCCGCTAGCGCAGCGCCTTGGGCAGCTGTGTCAGCAGCTGAACGTGGAAGTAACCACTGCTGAATCCTGCACCGGTGGTGGTGTTGCCAGTGCGATTACCGCCGTGTCGGGCAGCTCGGCGTACTTTACGGCGGGCTATGTGACCTATTCAAATGCGGCTAAGACCCGGCTGCTGGGCGTGCCAGGCGCTATACTGGAAGCGCATGGTGCGGTGAGCGAAGACGTAGTCAAAGCGATGGTGCAAGGTGCCTGCCGCGAAAGCGGAGCGGAGTTAGCCGTGGCGGTAAGCGGTGTCGCAGGCCCTGATGGCGGCAGCGCTGAAAAGCCGGTGGGCACTGTGTGGCTAGCCTGGGGAAATACTGAACAGCAACAGGCGAGGTGTTTTCACTTTCCTGGCGACCGTCAGGCGGTGCGCGAGCAGGCGGTGCATGAAGCATTGGTAGGCTTGGTGGCGCAATTGAGTGCCCAGTTGAAGGGCGATGGAAAGGATTATGGAAAGGGCAATGAACAGGGCAATGAAAAGAAATAATCGTTAAAGTTGCCGCTGAGGATTTGTTTACCCGCCAATCTTTGGCATACTACTGGCTAATTATACAGCTTGTTATGAGGAATCTCTGAATGGCTCAGGACGACAACCGCAATAAAGCGCTAAACGCTGCACTCAGCCAGATCGACCGTCAGTTCGGCAAAGGCACCGTCATGCGCCTTGGCGACGCCCCGCGTGTCGTCATGCCGTCGGTCTCCACGGGTTCATTGGGTTTGGATATCGCACTTGGCATTGGCGGCCTGCCGTTTGGTCGTGTCTGCGAAATTTTTGGCCCGGAGTCATCGGGTAAAACGACCTTGACCCTTTCGGTGATTGCTCAGGCGCAAAAGCAGGGCAAAGTGTGTGCGTTCGTCGATGCCGAGCACGCCCTTGACCCAAGCTACGCTGAAAAGCTGGGCGTTAACCTGGATGACCTGCTGGTTTCCCAGCCGGACAACGGCGAGCAGGCGCTGGAAATTACCGACATGCTGGTGCGCTCCGGCGGTGTGGATGTGATCGTTATCGACTCGGTCGCGGCCTTGACGCCACGTGCGGAAATCGAAGGCGAAATGGGCGACTCCCACGTTGGCCTGCAGGCGCGTTTGATGTCTCAGGCGCTGCGTAAAATTACCGGCAACATCAAAAACGCTAACTGCCTGGTGATCTTCATCAACCAGATCCGCATGAAAATTGGCGTCATGTTTGGTAGCCCGGAAACCACTACCGGCGGTAACGCACTGAAGTTCTACGCCAGCGTGCGCTTGGATATTCGCCGCACCGGCTCGGTGAAAGTGGGCGATGAAGTCACCGGTAACGAAACCCGCGTGAAAGTGGTCAAAAACAAGGTAGCGCCGCCGTTCCGTCAGGCAGAGTTCCAAATCCTTTATGGCAAAGGCATCTATCACGCCGGCGAAGTGATTGATTTAGGCGTGCAGTGCAATCTGGTTGATAAAGCCGGTGCCTGGTACAGCTATAAAGGCAAGAAAATCGGCCAGGGTAAGGCGAATTCAGCGCTTTATTTGGAAGAGCATCCGGACGTTATGCTCGAGATCGAAACGCAGATTCGCGAACAGCTGTTGGCCAAGCCAGATACCAAGAAAGAAGAGGCGGTTACTGAAGCACCCGCTGAATTGGACGCCGGTGATGACGAGCTGCTGTAAGACGATTCTAGCCAAGGCGGCTCTAGTGAAGACGATTCTAGTGAAAACCGCCTGATGGCCTTTAACTCACAGCGTGATGCCACGCCCCGTGATATCGCCATTGGCTTGCTGGCTCGGCGCGAATACTCTCGCGCCGAGCTTGCCCAGCGGCTAAAGAAAAAATCCTTCGATGATGCCGCCATTGATGAGTGTTTAGACACCCTGAGTGAGCAAGACCTGCAGTCTGATGCGCGCTTTGCGGCAAGCTTTGTACGTTCACGTATTATGCGCGGCCAAGGCGTGATTCGTATTAAGGGCGAGTTGCGCCAGCGCGGCGTTGATCAAGAAACGCTTAACGCCGCTTTTGAAGAAGTGGAAGAAAGCGAGCAGGTTGATTGGTTTGAGCTGGCGCGGGAAACCTTGGCTCGGCGCTTTAACTCTCCTGGTGAAACGCCCAAAGAACGCGCAAGACGCGAGCGTTTTCTCGCCAGTCGCGGCTTTGATTTTGAGCAAATCCGGTACGCCGTTTCCTGCCTGTAACCCCTCTTTTGTAGCTTTCTCAACGCTGTCTCATGCATTAGTTTGGCAGCGGATTGCCTCTTTGCCGCTAACTGCGGCTTTAGTCGTTTGACAACTGCGCTATAATGGCGCTTTTGCGGCCCCTGAGGGTAGCGGCAACAGCGCCCTGGGACATCACGCTTTACTGTTTGACGGATACCCTGTCAACTGCCTCCGCCTAAAGGCGGGAGCTTGTGAAAACAAGCTGGGTTGACCAGGGAAAGCGGTAGCCAACCCGCTACGTTGATAACAGGTCGTTAAGACTCACCGCCGAATCCTTCCTCAGTTCGGCGCTCTGAAAGATCAGGGTCATGCGGGCGCAAGGTAAAACGCCGAAGGTTTTGATCGCTGCCGCAAGGCAGGAGCCGGTTATCGACTTTCCCGAGGGGAGACGGGGCAAAAGCCCTGCGACACTAGACCCGTAAGGGTACGTTTTAAGGAGGAAATCGCTATGGCGGTTTTCGTATTGAACAAACACAGGCAGCCGTTGATGCCATGCAGCGAGAAACGCGCACGCTTGCTACTGGAACGTGGGCGTGCCGTGGTGCATAAGCGCTACCCGTTCACGCTGCGCCTGAAAGATCGAGTAGGCGGTGACACTCAGGCGTTACGCCTGGGTATTGACCCTGGCAGTAAAACCACGGGGCTGGCGCTGATGCGCGACACCGCAGACGGCCAGCGGCATGTGCTGTGTTTATTTGACCTTAACCATCGTGGTTTCCAGATCAAGAAAGCGCTAGCGCAGCGGGCGGCATTTCGGCGTCGCCGTCGCTCAGCCAACCTGCGTTACCGTGCCCCGCGCTTTAACAACCGCACCCGCCCTCAAGGTTGGCTGGCACCGTCGCTGCAACATCGCGTCGATACCGTCATGGCCTGGGTAAGACGGCTCAGCACGCTAGCGCCGATTACTGCACTGAGTCAGGAGTTGGTGTGCTTTGATACCCAAAAGCTGAAAAACCCTGAGCTTAGCAGCGTGGAATACCAGCAGGGTGCCTTGCTGGGCTACGAGGTGCGCGAGTACCTGCTGGAAAAATGGGGCCGTGAATGTGCGTATTGCGGTACCGGCGACACGCCGTTGGAAGTCGAGCATGTAGTGCCACGCTCACGCGGTGGCTCCAATCGAGTGAGTAACCTAGTCATCGCGTGCCATGATTGCAACAGCGCTAAGAGCAGCCAGCCGCTGACCGACTTCTTTGCCACCGACAAGGGGTTGAGAAAGCGCCTGAAAGTCAACGGCCACACCGCTGACACTCGACTGGATCGGGTGCAGCGCCAGCTTAAACAGCCATTACGCGATGCCAGTGCCGTCAATGTCACTCGTTGGGTACTGTTCAATGCGCTCAAGGCCACTGGCCTCCCAGTATCGGTTTCTAGCGGCGGCCGCACCAAGTACAACCGCCTGCGCCTCGGCATTCCCAAAACCCATGCGCTAGATGCGGCCTGTGTCGGTGCTTTCGACACCCTGCACGATTGGCAGGTGACAACGCTGACCATCAAAGCAATGGGGCGCGGCAGTTACCAACGTACCCGCTTGACCAAACACGGTTTCCCACGTGGCTATTTGATGCGGCAAAAACAGGTTCACGGCTTTCAGACCGGCGACATGGTGAAAGCCATAGTGCCCACCGGCAAGACGGTTGGCTCATATACAGGTCGTGTCGCGGTGCGAAAAACAGGCCGTTTTAACATCCAGACCGAACAGGGAGCGGTGCAGGGCATTTCGCACAAATACTGCACGGTGATTCAACGCGGTGACGGCTACGGCTACCACCTCACACCCTCTATCAACCTAACAGGAGGAGCGGGACAGGCGGTGGCGTAATCTAGCTCGCCCTGCGGGCGACGCGCTATTCCTCCTCGCACTAAAAGTACGAGGTATCCCGCGCAATATCTGATGAAAAGCGCAGAGATAAGACAGGCCTTTCTCACCTTCTTTGCAGAGCAGGGGCATACGATTGTACCCACCAGCTCTTTAGTGCCGGGCAATGACCCGACGCTGCTATTTACCAATGCCGGCATGGTGCCCTTTAAAGATGTGTTTTTGGGTCGCGACCCACGCCCCTACGTGCGCGCTACCTCTGCGCAGCGCTGCGTGCGTGCGGGCGGAAAGCATAACGACTTAGACAACGTGGGCTATACCGCGCGTCACCATACCTTCTTTGAAATGCTGGGTAACTTCAGCTTTGGTGACTACTTCAAGCGCGAAGCCATCCGCTTTGCCTGGGTGTTTTTAACTGAAACACTGGGGCTGCCTAAAGAAAAATTGTGGGTCACTGTGCATATCAGTGACGATGAAGCCGAACGCATCTGGAAAGATGAGATTGGCATCGATCCTGAGCGTTTCTCCAGGCTCGATGAAGACAACTTCTGGCAAATGGGCGACACCGGCCCCTGTGGCCCAAGCTCGGAAATCTTCTTTGATCACGGCCCTGAGGTGTGGGGTGGCCCACCGGGCAGCCCGGAAGAAGATGGCGACCGCTATATCGAAATCTGGAACCTGGTGTTCATGCAGTTTGACCGTGATGCCCAGGGCACGCTCAACCCGCTGCCCAAGCCTTCTATCGATACCGGGATGGGCTTAGAGCGTGTTGCGGCCGTTATGCAGGGCGTGCATTCCAATTACGAGATCGATCTGTTCCAGAACCTGCTGGCCGCCGCGGCCAAAGCCACCGGCCATGCTGATACCGCCACGCCTTCGCTGCGCGTGATTGCTGACCATATCCGTTCCTGTGCCTTCCTGATTGCCGATGGCGTGCTGCCTTCCAACGAAGGGCGTGGCTATGTGCTGCGCCGGATTATCCGCCGCGCGATTCGTCACGGCCATAAGCTGGGCGCGGTTGAGCCGTTCTTCCATAAGCTGGTTGAGGCGCTGGATGCCGAGATGGGCGACGCCTATCCGGAGCTACGCGAGGCAAGCGATCAAATTGCCCGTGTATTGCTAAAAGAAGAAGAGCAGTTCGCGCGCACGCTGGATCACGGTATGGGGCTCTTGAATGCGGCGTTAGCTGAGCTGGATGGCAAGGTGCTGCCGGGCGAAACCGTGTTTAAGCTTTATGATACCTACGGTTTTCCGTTTGATCTTACTGCCGATGTATGCCGCGAGCGTGGCGTTACGCTAGATGAAGACGGATTCCAGCAGGCATTGGAAGCCCAGCGCGAGCGTGCCCGTGCGGCCAGCCAGTTTGGTGCTGATTACAGCGCTTCCATTGAGCTTGACGGCGAAACCCAGTTCACCGGTTACGAGCTGCTGGCAGACCAAGCCACGGTGACAGCGCTAGTCGACAGCGAAGGCAACGCACTGGCCGCGCTTGAAGCCGGTCAAAAAGGCACCGTAGTGCTCGATCGCACGCCGTTTTACGGTGAGTCAGGCGGTCAGGTGGGCGATACCGGCTACTTACACCTAGACGGTGGGCGTTTCCAGGTAACCGATACCCAGAAGCAGAGCGGCCATCACCTTCATCAGGGCATGATGGTGGAAGGCTCGCTGAGTGTGGGTGCCAGCGTGCGTGGCGAAGTGAACGCTAGCCTGCGTGCAGCGACTATCCGCAACCATTCGGCAACGCACCTGCTGCACAAGGCGCTGCGCCTGGTGCTGGGTGATCACGTGCAGCAGAAAGGCTCACTGGTTAACGCCGAGCGCCTGCGCTTTGACTTCAGCCATTTTGAACCGATGACCGCCGAGCAGCTGGCGGAGGTTGAGCGGCTGGTCAATGAGCAGATTCTGGCCAATGCGCCAACCAAAACCGAGCAGATGAGCCTGGATCAAGCCAAGGCAAAAGGTGCGGCGGCGCTGTTTGAGGCTAAGTACGCCGAGAGCGTGCGCGTGCTGACCATTGGTGCCGACGACTTCTCGATTGAGCTATGTGGTGGCACCCATGTGGCGCGCAGTGGCGATATTGGCTGCTGCCATGTAGTTAGTGAAGTTGGCATTGCCTCCGGCGTGCGCCGTATCGAGGCGATTACCGGCGAAAATGCGCTGGCTTATTTCCGCGAGCAGGAAGCCTGCCTTGAACGCTTGGGCGAGCGCTTGAAAACCAAGCCTGAGCAGGTTGAAGCGCGGGTAGAGTCACTGGTTGAGCGTAACCGCAGCCTGGAAAAAGAGCTTGAGCAGCTTAAAGCCAAGCTGGCCAGCGCGGCAGGTAGCGATATGCTTAGCCAGGTGCAGGAGATCAATGGCGTTAAGCTATTGGCGACGCAGCTAGAGGGCGTTTCTGGTAAAGACCTGCGTGGCGTGCTTGATCAGCTTAAGAACAAGCTAAGTTCCGGGGTCATTATCCTTGGCGTTGCCGACCAGGCGGCGGGAAAAGTAAGCCTGATTGCTGGGGTAACCCAGGATTTAACCAGCCGAGTGAAAGCCGGTGAGCTGGTCAACCATGTTGCCTCCCAGGTGGGAGGGAAGGGCGGCGGACGCCCGGATATGGCACAAGCAGGGGGTAGTCAACCCGACGCGTTGCCGGATGCGTTGAAGAGTGTGCCGGTATGGTTGGAAAACGTACTTAGCTAAACTCCGAGGCCGGTGGCATGATATTGCTACCGGCCTTCTTATTAGATAGCTCATTATCTTTTATATTTCACCCTCCATTCCCGAACGCATAGGAAAAACGGCATATGGCATTATACGTACAGAAGTTCGGCGGCACTTCGGTGGGCTCTGTCGAGCGTATCAAAGCCGTGGCGGAAAAGGTTAAGGGTTTCCGTGACCAAGGCCATCAGGTAGTCGTTGTGGTCTCCGCGATGAGTGGCGAAACCAATCGCCTTACCGATATGGCGCAGGCGCTGAACGACGACCCTGCACCGCGCGAGATGGACATGCTGCTGTCGACTGGCGAGCAGGTCACTATTTCCCTGCTTGCCATGGCGCTTCAGCAAATTGGCGTGCCGGCCACATCACATACCGGCGCGCAGGTGGGTATCCATACGGATAGCGCCTATACCAAGGCGCGTATCCAGCGCATTGAAACCGAAGATTTGAAGGCCGACCTGGATGCCGGGCAAGTGGTTGTCGTGGCCGGTTTCCAAGGGGTCGATGAAGACGGCAATATCACCACCCTTGGCCGCGGTGGCTCTGACACCACTGGGGTGGCGCTAGCCGCCGCGCTAGGTGCTGATGAGTGCCAGATTTATACCGATGTCGACGGCGTTTACACCACTGACCCCCGCGTATGCACCAAAGCCCAGCGCTTAGAAAGCATTACCGTGGAGGAAATGCTGGAGTTGGCCAGTCTCGGTTCCAAAGTGCTACAAATCCGCGCAGTAGAGTTTGCCGGTAAGTACAACGTGCCCCTGCGGGTGCTGTCTAGTTTTCAAGATGGCCCCGGTACCCTAATTGTTGCAGAAGCAGACAAAGACGAGGACTCTATGGAAGAACCACTGATCTCCGGTATCGCCTTTACCAAAAATGAAGCCAAACTGACCCTGCTCAACACGCCGGACGTGCCGGGTGTTGCATCACGCATTCTTGGGCCTATTGCCGATGCCAATATCGAAGTCGATATGATCGTGCAAAACGTGGCACCGGCCGGTGACTATACCGATTTCACCTTTACGGTAGCCAAGGGTGACTACAAAGCCACTAAGAAGATCCTCGAAGAAACCGTGATTCCTGATTTAGGCGGCGGTGAGCTGCGTGGTGATGACAATATCGCCAAGGTATCATTAGTGGGTGTCGGTATGCGCTCTCATGCGGGTGTCGCGTCAAAAATGTTCCGCGTACTGGCTGAAGAGAACGTCAATATCCGTATGGTTTCCACGTCTGAAATCAAAATTTCAGTCGTCATTGACGAAAAGCACATGGAACTTGCGGTTAACGCATTACACAAAGCTTTTGGTTTGGATAAGACAGATATAGAGTCTGAATAATATTACTGCCTTAAACCTTCTACGCTGAAGGGGTTCTTGCTGCCGTATGGTGGTGAGCTTTCTTTCAACGGGAGGTTAAGGTGTCATGGAGTCGGAGTTTTTGTTGACAGGCAATACCACGCCGCCTAATGGCGTGGTATTGCTTCCGGCTGACATATCCCGTTGCATAAAAACGTCTGAAAAGGAGATCAGCCATGCTCATCTTAACTCGCCGTGTTGGCGAAACCCTGATGATCGGTGATGAAATTACGGTCACCGTTCTAGGTGTGAAAGGCAATCAAGTGCGTATCGGTGTCAATGCGCCGAAAGATGTGGCAGTTCATCGTGAGGAGATTTACCAGCGTATTCAGCGTGAACGAAATAGTGAAAATGAAATAGAGTGACCTACGTGCTTGTATCATCACGTAATGTTTTAGACGTAACGTAAGGCTAGCGCGAAAAAAACTTTATCGAGGGCTGGACACAGCGAGCCTAAATCGGTACTATTTGCGCCGTGCCGTTAAGGAGAGGTGGCCGAGTGGCTGAAGGCGCTCCCCTGCTAAGGGAGTATAGGGTTTATAGCCCTATCGAGGGTTCGAATCCCTCCTTCTCCGCCAACTGCACGTTAAAAGGTATGCGCCCGTAGCTCAGCTGGATAGAGTACCTGACTACGAATCAGGGGGTCGGAGGTTCGAATCCTCCCGGGCGCGCCACCTTTTAGTTAGTAGCAACTTCTAGTGAGTAGCAACTTCATAGAAGATGCGTAGAAGATAGGATGTGTAGAAGATAGATAGAAGCAAACCTTGTTAGTTATGCGCCCGTAGCTCAGCTGGATAGAGTACCTGACTACGAATCAGGGGGTCGGAGGTTCGAATCCTCCCGGGCGCGCCAGATTCCAAACCCGTTCTCTTACGAGAGCGGGTTTTCTGTTTCAAGCTTTACTAGCCTGACCGGAAGAGGCTCGCGCCCCGGTTTTGCGATCGTGTGTAGCGCCCCCGCTTGCGGTAGGGCGCTTTTTTTTGCCGCCACCACTGCGCTTCCACTCGTTGAGCCATCCTGCTATCACTGAAAGCCTGGCGAGATAGCGCCACATCTACCTTGGGCAAGATTCGACAGCGCGGCTAGCCCTCTGCTTATCCCGTTTGACCAATCGACATGATTGGCTATACCTGTGAATAGTTATTTTTTTATGTCATCTCCCCACCTTTATAAATAAGTTCGTTACCGAGCCGGCAAGGAGAAGCCAAATGCTGTTTACCGATCGTGTTCATGCCGGTAACGAGCTGGCCACGGCGCTTGCGGATTATGCCGGGCGCGACAACACCATTGTGCTGGCCTTGCCCCGCGGCGGCGTACCGATTGCCGCCGAGATAAGCCGCGCATTGCGCCTGCCGATGGATCTGATGCTGGTGCGCAAACTCGGAATTCCTGGCCATGAAGAGTTCGCTATGGGGGCTATCGCGTCTGGCAATCATCGTGTGCTTCACCAAGAGGTGATTGAGGCGCTCAGGCTAACCCCAGAGCAGATTGAAAAGGTCGCAGAGCGAGAGAAAGCCGAGCTTGAACGCCGTGAAAGGGTGTATCGAGGCGATGCTCCGGCGCTCGACCTTGCGGGTATGACGGTGATTTTGGTGGATGATGGCTTGGCAACCGGTGCCACCATGGAAGCCGCGATTGCTGCTGCACGCGATCATGCCGTTGGTGAAATCGTGGTCGCCGTTCCCGTGGCCGCCTACGACACCTGTCGCAGGCTAGAACACCAGGTAGGCCGCGTGGTATGCCCGTATCAGCTTGACGATTTTGGTGGGGTGGGGCGTTGGTATGTCAACTTTTCCCAGGTCTCGGACAGCGACGTCATCACGCTTCTGCATCAACACAGGCAAGAAGGGTAAGGCGCCCAGGAAGGGCGGATATGACAGGAGGGGCGAGTATGGACGGTGATGTTGAACAAAGTGCCGTTGGGGGAAGTTACATTTGACGGCGGGGTTTTGTAGAAGGCTGTGGTTTTACTCTATTAAACCGACAACATCTTGGTATACAGGGCGCAATCTTCGGTATAGCACTCGCAGGATGCTTCAATCAGCCCCGGCCGGTTAAGCACCTTAATGGCACCACGGTGGTAGCAAATCAGGCCGCGAGCCTGCAGGGCGATGGCCGCGAGGGTGATGCCTGCACGCCTAACGCCGAGCATCATGGCCAGAAATTCATGGGTCAACTGCAGCTGGTCAGAGCCTGCACGATCTTGCGTCATCAGCAGCCAGCGGGCCAGGCGTGCTTCAATTTGATGAAAATGATTACAGGCCGCCGAGGTGGCCAGCTGATTCATCACTACATAGAGATACCGCTTGAGCCGCTGATGCAGTACAGGGCTTACCAGCAGCAGCTGTTGAAAGTTTTCAGCAGATATCCGTAGTGCCGACCCTGCCCCTTGCACCAAGGCAAGCAAAGGCGTCTCGTTGATACCCAGCACAATGGAGCTGCCCAGCATACCTTCGCGGCCTGCCATCGCGACTTCCAGCCGGCTGTCAGTATCGATAACGGCGATCAGTGAAATAAAGCTATCGATAGGGAAATAGACGTGGGTGATCGTCTCTGAAGGCTGGTAGAGCACTTTGCCAAAAGGCAGTTCTACTGTTTCGCAAACGGCTATCAAGGTGTTCCGCTCGATGTTCGGCAGCTCAGCAAGTAGTTGATTGGCATTGAGAACGTGAAAAATAGACGTCATGTGCCTCTCCGGTTAACAAAACCTGGCAAGCGGCACAATGAGGGGTAATATCATTTTGATGTCGGCTGCAGATTAAAGCACCGTCATCAATTTTTCTGACGGGCTAGCTGCATATTAACATCGGGTAAATCAAGCGTCGGCACGCTAGCGTACATAGCGTGCTAATGCTTCTCTTTAACCCATCTGGTTTTAACTCGCCCGTTTTTACTTATCTGGTTTTAACTTCCCTGATGTTAACTTCCCTGATGTTAGCTAATCTGGGCTTGGCGGCTCACCTAACATGCTGGTGATTGAGTAGGCGGTCGTATTCGTTTTTAACTACCGCATAGCATTCACACACGCGCGCTTCCAATCCTCGCCGGTCAATGACGGTGATATGCCCACGGTTGTAGGAAATTAGCCCGGCTTTCTGCAGCTTACCCGCTGCTTCGGTCACCCCTTCGCGTCGAACGCCCAGCATATTGGCGATTAATTCCTGAGTCATGACCAGCTTGTCGCCTGGCAGCCGGTCAAGGCTAAGCAGCAACCAGCGACATAGCTGCTGGTCGACGCTGTGATGGCGATTGCAGACCGCCGTTTGAGCCATTTGAGTCAGCAAGGCTTGGGTATAGCGCAAAAGCAGCCACTGCATGGGGCCTGCGCGATAGAATTCGTTTTTAAGCAGTTGCCCCTTAAGGCGGTAAGCTGACCCGGCACTTTGAACAATGGCACGGCTGGGGGTGGTTTCTCCGCCCATGAACAGCGCCACGCCGACCACTCCCTCATGGCCTACAACGGCAATTTCCGTTGAAGCGCCGTTCTCCATCACGCATAGCAGCGAAACGATGGAATCAAGCGGAAAATAGACATGGCTCATATGCCGTCCCGATTCGCTCAGCGATTCTCCTAGCGTCAAGGTCACCCTTTCTAGGTCAGGCAACAGGCGTGAATGATCTGGCAACAGTTTTCCGGACACTTTTTTAAGCGGCTGCACGTAGCCTCGATTCATAGTCCGCTGGACTCATATAGTCGTTGCTGGAGTGCAGCC